>RCNJ01000060.1_pt1 | contig 91961 bp, 86 predicted proteins | sample 2041171 | NCBI WGS metagenome assembly RCNJ01 (sample SAMN09708213, study PRJNA481090) | feces metagenome | biome: feces | host: Pygoscelis adeliae | place: Antarctica: Rookery Lake | collected 2010-03-01 | reverse complement strand
GACAGCGCGGAGGGATTATGTAATCATAGACTAGGGCTCTCTAAGCATAGCTTGCTTCCGGGCGTAATCAATCAATCAATCAATCAATCTTGTAGAATGGGCATTAACTGGAATGGAATAGCGACAAAAGTATTACATTAGAACCTACCATCCGTTCCCAGCATTCGTCCTGACACCTCACATAGTCCTTCCAACAAGTCTTCATATGATGGTGGACGATATGACAGTAGAGGCCACCACTGTGCGGATGACTGACAGCCAATGGTACGCTGACAAGGTGCAGGCGTCTTTTCAGCTTGCAGGCTCCCTAGCTGTTAGGTTCAGTCGGCTGAGATTAGGAAGCACACCCAGGCTGCCACTAGAGATCTGATACGTAGCACTCTCCAATCGACTTCAGGGCATGTTAGGTTTCATGCAGCATGGTCTTGGGGTTGAATGGCTGAGCACCAGGGCGGCTAACTGTACCACTTTGTACAGCTCAACCTTTTTCGATGATCTTGCTGTTTCTCAATCATCTATCATCTGAACAGGACCCACCTCTCTTCTCGTAACGACCCTTGGTTAGTGTTTGTGCCCCATAGGTTATTTTAAGCTTCCGTCGTGGGCTGTAGCGCTGACTCCCCGCACTGACACCCCTCCCCACTGACCGACGACCTCAGCAGCGATCCGTTCCGCATAGGCGGCAAGTAGCCTCCGCTGCTACCGCTCATCAGCAGCGGCTAAGGTCATAAATTGACGCCTCATATTCGAGCATCAGAGATCAATTCCCTGCGAGGTTCTGGCAAGTTTTCACGAAAAACACATCCTATGCTGCCACATGGTGGGCATATCATGTCAGCCTTGCGTCCGCAAGCTCAGACCTCGTGTCCCTAGTTCTTGTTTGATTTGGATCCATGCGGTCAGTCTCCTGGGCGATATAAGGACGTTAACTCGCGCAGCTCAGTACACCAAGCTGTATATCAGGAAGAAGAACCGGAAGAAGTCCAACGAATCGCTCATGGGTCTCACTTGGAATAGAGATGACGAGTTGAAACAGTGGGCAAAAGATCTGATTCCAGTAGTTGGAAGGTTTGGAGGTATATTGATGCAGAGTCCACAGTCAGTGTACAACCATATTATCCCTTTTTGCCCCAAGGGATCAATCGTCAGCAAAAGCTACAACCGGATGACTGGTCTGTCGGTTGCTGGCATATCAAGCGAGACTTGGGACGACTGTCTTGCGCGACTTACATTGGGGAATGACCAGTACGCTTCCTAAGTGTTTTGCAAGGGAACATACTTCATCACCCTGGTCGGAAATGGTGTATTGATTGTCTGGCACGCCGAGTCATGTGTAGAAGCTAGAAGAATGGACCATGGAGAATGGATATCTGTCACGACCTGCAGCAAGGTCTCGCCATGGGTCGTAACTGCCGGAGCGAAGACGATCCGAGTATGGGACATCACTACCGGCGAGGAAGTGTTCTGTCTGCCGAGATACTACGAGCGACGGATTCTTGCGCTTTCTCTATGTTTCGCAGACAATGAGCTTCTCATTGGATACGATGACTCCTCTATTCAATGTGTTGATTTGATGTCCTTTGAGCAGAAATGGAGAATCATCCTTGAGGAAAAGGGCGACCTGAAACATCTCTGCCCACACATGATCTCGTTCAGCCCTGACAACCACCGAGTGCTCGTTGGCTACCGTGGCAGAGCAATGCTTGCGTGGAGTCTTGACCAGCTCCACCGAGAACCCCAGAAATGCGTTCGCCCAGAGGACATATACGGCAGACATCATGACACATGGAAAGCCGGTACACCAGAATGCGTTGTATGGGGGCCCGATCTGCCTGTTGCTCTTATAATCTACAACGACACAACTTTGTTCGAATTTAATATTGGGGATGATACACAAAGAGAGATTTCCGAGATCAGAGCTCAAGACATGGCAATTAGCCCCGATGGCAATTTGCTTGTCACAAGTGATCATAGTGGAACGCTCAAGGTTTGGACTGTGCCCGAATTCCAGCTTGCATACCAACTTCAGGATAATGATATGGTCCGCAGCCGTGCATTTAGTTCAGATGGAGAGCGATTCTACGACGTCAGCGGACCGTTATGCAATGTTTGGGAGCCTGACGCCCTGATTCGGCCTGACGACCTCGATCGCGAAAAGATTTCAAGCACACAGGACACAATGTTGTCCCTGTCAAATGCACCCACCATCGAAGCAGGTCGTGTTCAAATCACAGCTCTCGTTTGCGACACCAGAGACAGATTCTACTGCTGCAGAAAAGACAGCGGGGCGGTAGTTTTACACAACATGGGTACAGGAGAGAAGATACGAAAGTTGTACGGTCACTCTGCTGTTGTTTCCATCGTTGAAATGGCATGGTCGGCGTCAAGCAAGTTCATTGCGTCTGCTGATGATTGCGGACGTGTCATCGCGAAAAGATTACGAAAGCCGTCATGCCAAGTAGCTAGCTGGGCGGTGTACCCGCTCTTGGACTTTCGTCCAGGCGAGGCGATTTGGCAACTGCTGTTCAGCGCATCAGAGGAGTATCTTCTGGTCTCGAGCTCGATGTGTGCTTGGGTATGGAGTTTGAAGAACAAAAGTGAAGTGTGCAAGCTGGACCTTCCTCTCCGTGCGGGAATCAGATGGATGAATCATCCGCTCATTGAAGACGGCCTTCTGCGCATTGATTCCGAAGAGGTTCACGCATTTTCATGGCATGCCCTGAATGAAATTCGAACGGCAGATTTGGACGACATCCAGGAAGGCAAAGAAGATGATGCAGATAACGAAGACGACTTCATGAATACGAGTGGACCGAATGTCCCAGACATCAGTCTCCTGCACCTCCACAGTACCATCTCGGGAGAAAACTCACTAGTCATCGAGCGGATCGTTCAAGTACACCCGACTCAACTTATTTTCGAAGTCTCCCCCCCCCACAAGAGCCAAAGACAGGCACCCCTCCCCTCAGCTGATACGCCTTATAGACATTAACTCATCACATCCCACGACATACCAACAGGAGATGATCACAGATCTGTTAAAATGTGTAGATCGCTTGATCGGGAGCTTTCATGGACAAGTCGTCTTTCTGGATCAGCACTACTGTTTCTGTACCTGGGATCTGGAGAAAGGCGCCGCTTCACTCAAAAAACATCTCTTCTTGCCTAAGGATTGGCTGAGTCCTGGGATGCTGAAGTTGTGTATGTTGAACAGCTATGGGACGATACTTTGTCCTAAAAAATGGCGAGGTTGCTATTATTCGATCTGGAATCAAGCTGTAGTGTTTTGTTACTTGCCCGGCAGCTGAGAACGCACGTCTATCGTCCCGGCAGAAGACCAAGGCGAAGGTTGTCAAGTATCCGGGCCGGGAGATTTGTCTGCGTGATCATTTCGAGAAGACACGGCCGTGGGTACAGTGGTACAGTTTTAAATATGGGGAGAGATATCCAGTGCTCATGAATAAAGTCGGTATAGGGACCGCGATTGAGAATGACCACTGCCCGAAGACTGGAAGTTGAGACAGCACGCCTGGGGGGTCTCGCAGGAAGATCCATACGCGAACCAACCGCGCCCCGCTGGCCAGATGGTCCTGCAAATGTACACGCTGCGCACTGCCGCGCTTAAGCTAGACAACATCTACGGCGCACCTGTGAGCGGAGAAGCAAACAGAGCTCGGAGAACGAGGCACTCCGGGGGAACAGCGGAAATCACGATAGCGGCAGCAACGAAGGCCTTTACGGGAGTGGGTCCGAGAGGAAATCCATCGACTCTCGCGACGATGTTGCAGGACACCTGACTTTAGATGGAGTCCGGGGGGAAGTGGGCCTGCGGGAGATCGCGATGGTCGTGTTATCAGAGGCGCAGTACATTGACGATTTGAGTATGAATTTATCAAAAAAAGAGTTTTGACTCGAGAGAGGCTGAGTTCTAGCTATTTAATGTGATGCTAGTGAGCGGGAATGGTGGAGAAGAGAGAGGTGGGGAAGGTGACAAAGAAAGCATTCATGGGTTGGCCAGGGTCGGAATGGGGTCTTGTGTCTCTGGTTTGAGGAAGTACAAAAGGCTTTAGAGAAGGCCTGACCTATATGGTGTCCTTTTTAAAACGGCATCCTATCCATTATTGATGGGCGGCGCCAGGGCTGCCGCCGGGCTTTCCCGCGGTCAGATGGGACTTGCGATCCAATCACGACACCTGGCATTGGCGTTTTCGGGCTACTTCTAAGCAGAAAAGGGCAGAATTGGTTTTGCCGATGTGCCTGTTAGCGCCCTAGAGCATCCACCTGCTGCCGGGGAGGGTGATAGAAGCTTCATATTAATATTGTGCCATCTTGTCCGTAGTAGAGCGATATTGGTGTCGGGACAAGTTGACGCGGGAACTGTGGATATACACGGAGGATTGTTTATATGTTCCGCTTCTATAAGCAACAATAAATACAGTACAACGCATGGTACAGATTTTCAGGGCAGAGCAGCATATTAATTTCTTCTGTTCAGATGCCTCCAGCGCAGGTCGACTCTGAACCCCTCGTGGTGATGTCGCCGACCATCCTGCACTGCACTACTTAGACCCGTATGGAGACAGCTGGAGTGGATGCTACTGACCAGAGCCTCTGAGCCACTTCAAGGGCATTGTGTCCAGTTTTGGGTCAAGAATAGACAAGTTTCTCGCCCGCCCTTGTTATTACGTCTGACAAACCTGTATGGAATACAAATTCTAACTACGTTCCGTTTATTTTTATCGTTAACATTGCGAATGATCTCTTCTCAGCTGAAAGGACTCTTCACGACCGCCGGCAAGAAGCATCGCCCTCTACGCGAGGGAGACCATTAGACTTGTACTGGTGCCCTACAGAAGAGCCTGTACGATATAAAGTCCACGGAGAATGTTTTCTGGTCGCTGGGACCCCAAGTTGCAACCAAAACCAAGCGCATGCGCCAATTTTTGTAGAAAACGACGAAGCTCAGGCACCTGGCAACGTGGATCTGCATATAGCGACAGTTCCTGTGGATTTAGGTGTGGAGGAACAATCTAACAATGAATTTTGGGTGACTGGAGAGTGCAACCAAATATCATTAACTTCCCTTCCCAATCGCTGCTATGTTCGCGACCTCACTCAGTCCCAGTTACCCGCCTACCGCATAAAACCACCCGGCACCTCCGGACCCCAAACATGCAGATTCCCCGGCGCAGCAGCCTGCCAATGGGCCTCCGTCGTCTCATTCACCAAATCCACATCAACATAATGCTCCAAAATAAACCGCTTCTCCTTCCCCCTCCCCCAGTTCTCATCATCAGAAGCGTCAGACCAATAATCAAACACCTGACTCCCCATCACATGCCGTCCAACCTCCCCGCAGTTATTGCACCCCTTCTGGAAAAGCTGCATTTTATCCACCTCTCTATTCTTTTGCGTTGGAAAATTAAGCGGCATTTCGGGGGAGGTGTTTGTCACTTTTACCAGTTCCTGTCCATAGACGAGGTTGAAGGAAAATTGTCAACGGGACCATAAAATGTAACGCCTTTTCCCCCTCCCTGGCGTCTCCAGGTCATAAATCTCATGGGTTTTGGCAGCTAAGTATCAACCTCCATTTCCTCCAGTTAATCAACAGCGAGCCCGCACCGCCGAATGAGTCCTCGCTACCGGCCTTGAGGCAGTAGATGAAGGGCCCGTGGCCGTAGCCGCGGAAGTAGATCGTGTCTGGGGTTTCGGAGGCGATGCTCATTCCAAAGTCGAGAAGTAGTTTGCACTGCGGGGTGACGTTCATGTGTGGGTGGAAGACGGGGGCGATTCTGTCGAGAGATGTTTTTCATGGCAGGATTTATGAAGTCTCTGGGTAGTGGTGGTTGGGGCGACCATCTTAGTTGTTGGTGGTGGTAGGAGACAGCCATGTGGGACGTATTACGATTTCTTGCGCAACGAGGTTTACGGGTAGTGTATAGGTTTCTTGAAAAAACGATTAAGTTACTTGATGAGATGCAGTGCACATCACTCACCGGTTGAGTCGTAGCCCGAACATGAGCAACATCTGCCAAGGATCAGAAGATGAAAGCACTAAATGGATAAGAAACAATGGGGCTATGGGAAGTATATATTTCTAAAATTGGTGGTAGATCGTTGATGAGGATGACCAAGTTTGTCTCCTTTAGCCGCAATGGAGTCATGGTCTGGGTCTCTGAGGGAACCCCAACTTCCGAGAGCCCATATGATCGCTTTCTTTCTAAGCCGTCCATTCAGCCTCGTGGCCCAGGCAGAATGGCAGCGTAGAAAATTAACCTCTGAGAAATCCGGAAACCCTGAAACTCCTAACATGTTAGTTCCTACCAAGCACTCACCCATGCCACTCGCACCGGCCGCTAGCCACCTATACACCGCACTCAACATCTCAACTCGCCTCACAAAGCACAAAAGCAGCACTCAAAGCAAAACAAAAGGTAGTTCACCTAAGAGTGATACTCATTCATCCATATCATATATTTACACTGCCATCTTTGGCCTCGACTCCCCTTTCCCCGCCAACTATCTCCACATGCCTTCCAAGCTCGTGAGTCGGCTTCCTCATCATTATCTGTACTTATCCGCCTTTATATGCTACAATGCGGCCCTTCCCTCTTTCTTTTCCCCCTCCATTGGATTGCTGGGAGGAGCTATTCGCGCTCGCCGGGGTATGATAAACGAAAGTATCCCACCTTTCTGGCCTGCCAGACCATTCGTCACGCCATTCCTGCCTTACTCGCGACCCAGGATAAATCATCGTGGATCGTCGTTTTCTTGTTCTCGTAATCCCCCTCCTCCCCTTCCGTCAATGCTCGTCGGCTCAGTCTATGTGCACCCTCTCCCCTTCCCCTATTTTTCCTTCCTCTCCCTCTTTCTCATCGTCCTCCTTCCCTTCCCTTCTCCTGCTCTCTCCGCCTATCTTCCTCGGAGCAGCAGAGAGCTACCTCTTCATCGCCGCGCTCGCTCCCTGTGCCGCCAAATCTCCCCCTGGCGGGGGCCCTCCCCTATTTCCCATCGTCACCTGCCCAACACCCGACCTCATCGCCCGCGGAATAGTGCTACTCCCAACTCCACCTTGATTCCCCGTACTCTTATCAACAACACTCGTCCTCTTCTGCGCACTCGCCTGCGTCATCCCCGCAAACCCCTGCCCACCGCTCCAATTACTCGTCCTCCTTATTCCCGCCTGTCCACCAACCAACCCAATCCCATTCGGTCCACCGCTTGAACTCGGCTTATGCGGACTCTCCCTCGCCTTACTCGCTCCCGTCCCATTCATAAACCCCGGCTGAGTGTGCCCACTGCCACTAATCGGCGGTATTGGCAAAGGCCGTGTTCCGTGGCTACCGCTGGGCTGTGTCGGCGGGACTATCTGGTTATATCGCTTGATGGGACTCTCCCTTTCTGTTCTGCTCGAGTAGCCTCGGGTGTGGTGGGAGGAAAGTTTCTTGCCAGTTATGAATTCATGACACATCGCTTCCTCAGGCTTCAGTCGTCTATCCTGATCCCAGCGGAGACATTTGGTGAGGAAGTCGAGGAAGGGCTCGTCGTCGCATTTCAGCACCTGGCTGAGAGTTTTGCTGCTGGGTTTTCGTCGTCTGCCCTTGGATGAGACTGAAAGTCGTGGCTTCCCCAAAGAGTCAAAGAAAAGCTTCTTCCTCCCGCTCTTGTCGATAACGTGTCGTTCAGGGGGTCCGAAAACCTCCATGATACAAGCCAACTGCTCCATCTCGTTTTCTCCAGGAAAGATAGGGTACCCACTCCACAGTTCAGCCAGGATGCATCCAACAGACCACATGTCAATAGCAAGCCCGTACTCCAGCCCCAAAATCACCTCCGGAGACCTATAGAAACGGGACTGGATATACGTATACACCTGCTGGTTCTCAAAGCAAGAGGATCCAAAATCAATCACCCTGAGTTCCGTATGCGCCGGGTGGGTGAGCAAGATGTTCTCGGGCTTGAGATCGCAGTGGATGACCTTGTGGCGTTTTAGGAGGAGGAGTGAGTTGAGAAGCTGCTTGGTGAAGCGCCGGATGAGCTTGAGCGAGAAGCCGCGGAATTGGTTGTATTTGATGAATTCATAGAGGTTCATGTCGAGTAGTTCGGTACTGATGCAGAGATGAGAGCGGAAGTAGAAGGAGGAGGTGAAGGAAACGAGAGAGTGTTTGCCTTTTGGGTCCTAAAACATAGTCATTAGCAATCGGTCACAGTCGAAGTGACTTTGAAGTGAAATGAGAGAACATACCCATTCCTTCAACTTCCTCAAAATATCCACTTCCACCAATGCCTGCTGATGAAACCTCTTCTTGTTCCTTATAATCTTGACTGCCACCAACCCACCCGTCATATGATCAATACACCTGACCACCTGACCGAAGGATCCCTTCCCAAGGATATCGACAATCTCATATCTGTAGGCCAAATGGTCACCGACAATAATCGTATAGTCGCCCCTCTCATCATCATACCCATGATTCGCCGTATTGCTCTGCAGCGTCCCAACATGCTTAGCCGCCGTCGACGTACCAGTGAAGTACACCGTCTGAAAATCAATAACCTCACCCCGCTCATAGATATTCAGGTTCGCAATCTCAATCGCCTCCTTCGGACACACGCCCTGCTTCGGCGTGGCGCGCTTCGTCAACGAATCCAGCAGTCTCGCAGCCTGCTCCGTCTCTCTCCTCCGCATAGCAAGGCGCTTCATCTCTTCCTCCGCAATCATATCATCGCGATCGAGATCCATCGTCCAGCGATCCGGCATCTTCAAACTCATACTTGACGCCTTCGGGCCCAGAACCCTCTGACTACTCGTCGGAATCCTAGCCGTGCTCGTTGGAGCTGCCAACCTCGGTGTCTGCGCTTCAGCCAGCATCGGTTTCTTCACCTCCTGCTGCTTCTCTTTGGCCGGCGAAGCCCACTGCTCCAGGTTTCTCTCCTTGTCTTGCTGTGACGCAATCTTCAGGCTAGAGACCGAGCTCTTCCTACGCTTAGAATCGAGATACATCGTCTTCGGGCTGCCCGTCGGACTTTTGCTTCCAGTGTTGTTTGTATGGCTCCCAAGATCGTTGAGAGTTTTTGATACCGGCAATCTTGGCGGCGGCATATCGTTATACCTGCTGTCGTGTTTCGGCGGTTGAGGGGGGTGCGGGTACTCCCCATCTCTCTCCGCCTGCGCCTGCGAAAGACCGATGCTATTCTTTGACGTATTCCTCTTCCAGCTCAAACTCAACTTACGTCGTATAGAAGATCCTTCCTTTCCGTCCTCTTTCCCAGGCGAGCCAGCTTGGTCTATCTTTGGTGAACCTACCTTTGGCGATTTTGTGAGTTTGTGCGCTCGTGGCCCGTTGACCTTGGTTTGCCTGGCGTCATTCGACGCGTCGTCTGTATAATCGCCGCTTGGTTTCACACGATTCATAAAGCTGAACTCGCTGCTGCTCTTTGGCAAGGACGACGAAACAAACGGTGAGACGTTGCTCTGTCTTGGTGCTCGGGCTGGTGTAGGGATTGGCTTTGCTGGACTATCCATGATGTTCTTCTCGCGTTGTTGAATGGAGGTATTGCTTCGCGATTGCCCATCCTCAGCGGTCCTCTGTTGGCGATGGCGGGAGGAGAAGAAAGATGTCTTTGACGCAGTCATTGGCGTAGTTGGCGTCTTTGCATTGATCCTCATTGGAGGGGTGAGGCGACCATTGGCCTTGGAAGCAGCGTCGCTCGTCAACTGCGCGATCTTCTCCTCTGTTGGAGTGCTCAAAGGGAGCAGGTTCAACGGCGGCAGACGAAGTGGCTGGAGCTGCTTCTTTTGCGCTGGAGGAGGTGGCTGACGTCTCTTCTTCTCTTCTGCTTCTGATCGAGCTGAAGATGTAGGTTTTATACATGGCTTAGTTATCGAATCAACAAGCCTCCGTTGCTTGTCAGTAGAGGTACCAGCAGACCATTCGTTCGTAGAACTGCTATTACGGCTGATTATACTGCAGGTGTCAAGATTAAGATTCGACTTCCGCCTCGTCCACATCGACAACTCAAAATGAGCTGTGTCCTTCGGTGACTCGTACGCCTTAGGTATCGCGGGTACTGGCGGAACAAGCTCTTGTTCCGTATCGTCTGCTGTAAAACTAGTATTTAGCTTAGGCGTAGGAAGTCTCGAATTTGTCGGCAATTGAGGCAGACGAGGCTGGAGAGAATTGGTAGACGATCTTGGAGTGAACCCACCATTCTGTTGAGGCGCGGCAATATAACTCCTTCGGCTCAGATCGGGTGTGGTTTGCAGAGAAGATGGTGTCGTGCTTTGTGGAATGGATGATGGCGAGTGCGATGAGATCTTGTGCGCAGCCATGGCAGCCTCGAGCGAACCAGCCGGAGGAGTGTGTGGCATTGGCGGAGCTGCTTGAAGAGTGGATAGCCTCTTCAGTCGTCTGGCGTCGGTTGGGCTAACTGTTCTCGCACCCAAGCCAGAGGCATGGGAGTTGGAGGTTGGCAAACCAGGCATTGTCGACATTCGATTCGCAGAAGATGAAGGAGTGGCTGTGTTGCGACCACTTATACGACCAGGAGACTTGGAAACAAAGGACGAAGCTCTATTGCGATCGGGAGTCGTCCTCGCAGACTGTTGGTATGCCCTAGACGGAGGCTGCAGGGATTTCGCCTTCGATGATCGTGGAGTCGCAAGGCGAGATCCTTCTCCACTCATATTAGCACCCAGCGCTCGTCCAGCAGCGACCACATCCTGCATGCTCTGGATCGAAGTCGAAGGTGTTAATTGTGGTCCCGATATCGAGTTTGGCCCACGCCTCTGCGTTCTCATCCCATCAGGGTCCGCTTCTCCCATACCAATCGACTTGCGTGGCCCTTTTGAAGCATTGCTCGTTGAGATTGGCGGGTATTGGCTCCTCGGCGGTCGCATCGCAATCCGTCCAGTTGGGGGATCCATGTTTCCTGCGGCATTTGTAGACACCATAGAAGACATGCTCGCCTTGCGATTCGATGTGCTCAGTCTCCTCTGCAGCAACGAACCACTTCTGCCTGGCCGCGTCGTTGGCGGCGGAATTGCTCTCGGGCCAATCGTGACCGGCTTTGTCTCTGTGTTCTCGGCATTCTGTGTATGTGTGTTTGTGCCTCCCATATCTCCTCCCAATATCATATTCTCTGTCACCAGTGATTCTCGAGGTATCTCGTATGATTCCGCAACGCGGTCGCCTGCCGAGGCAATGCTCTGATGAAGGTCGTCGAAGCTGACCGATGGCAGAAAGTCGTGTGTCCCCCCTGATGTGCTTAGCAGTTCGCCGGTCGGATCATAACCACCAAAAGTATATAGTGGCAGTTTGTTCTGCACCGGGGGCGGTTCTCTGCCAAGAGGGGCTCGCATTCGAGGTGGTGGTACAGCGGGGTCGTAGTTCTCCTTCGAGCTTGAAAATTGTGAGCTTGGGTTCAACTGGTTGAAAGACAGATTTTGCACTCACGATTGTCTGGGAGGATGGGCAGCTGGCCTGGGACCAGACGGCACGGCTGGTTCTCTGAGCATAGGAGCAACGGAGGTCGTCACGACCTGGATGTAGCTGCCGGCGGTCTCAATTGAAAGGCTGCTCCCTCAATCTCAGTCCGATTGGGGATCTGAGGTGGTTCAGTTGGCTATCTCATGGCCGATAGCCTTTGTGTATGAGCGAAGAGCGCGGTTTATGTCAGTGAAAGCTTGGGGAATGCGAGGCGCAACGGTGTTCGGGCTAGGGTGTGGAGGTGGAGCTACTGGCGGCTCCGAGCTTCTTTCTGGCAGATGACAGACCCGATTCAAGCAATATTAAGTGTGTATATGGTCGCTTGTCGCGTCGAATCAGTTACAGTATCGTTGTCGTCGTTAACATCGTTAAAACTGTGGTTGTGGCCTCGCTGGTGGTGAAGTTCTTACCAAAACAAAAGTAACAGGAGAACCAAGGGACCACCGCCACACCGCGTCGGTCGCTAGTGAGGTCGAACGCGGCAGTAGCGTAGCAGCAGGCCGGGGGAACCACGATGAACTTTCAACATAAACAGAGTGATGATATTTAATAAGAAAGGGTAACACTAAGGTATGTTCTAGTTGGTCAGTTTAAAGTTTTACATAATTCATGTATCCCTGACGGCGCTGCGAGGCGTAATACAGTGCAGATGGCAGGCTCTTAACTTCACCACGTCCAAATGCTATGAGCGAACTCCCATCTCAAATACCCACCCAAATACAACACTGAGCACCTCGTGGATTGAAAGGACAGCTCTCGTGGGATTAAGCTTTGTTTCGGCTTACTAGTGAAGTAATTACTGTTTAAAAACCTGCACGCGCTGGAAGTTCCTGCAGCAAAGCGTCCAGAGTGGAGAAAGATTTCTCTACTCCAACCTCCTTGCTTTCGGCAGAAGAGACAAAGTTGCCGAAGGAGCAGAGCCGCCTACCACATCTTCATCTCCTCCCGTAGCAGTAAAAGGAATCAAAGTGGATATATCTTCAGCTTCAATTCCTCCCAAAGTAGTAAGTCAACCAGTCCACCACGAATCCTCTCAAGCTAGCGCATCGGTGCCGCGCTTTCACTCGCGCTCTCAGCCGCAGTCAGTTGTGGCACAGGTGGCTGTGCTGACCTGCCCAGCATTGTGGCTGGTGCCTCAACATGTGGCTTGACCATTGTGTTGTGGCACATGCTTCGGCACCTTTGCGGTTCGTTCACTCGTCGTCATCGCCAGCTGGACGGAGGCACAACATATGTCAAACCAAAGAACGACATCTCCGCCAATACTGCACACTTCCACACATTTATTTCTTTAGCATTTTGTAAATTGATTACTAAGCTTTTGTGTTCATTGGCGAGCGTATGAGCGATTGCTTTCATCTTACCTTCACTTTGAGCCGACCTTGTCTTATTCACTTCCTGCGACATCTTACTGTCGACCGGTTTGCAGACGCATCCATAGCAGGCGCACACAGCCAGCGCAAGCTGCCACCAAGACATACGCAAGCTGCAACCGAAACATACGCAAGCTGCCACCGAGACATACGCAAACAGACTCCTATATCGCATCTCGCCTGAGTGGCACAGTGGCACAACCCATCACAATGTCGTTCGCCAACCGCGGCAGCCCAATCCCAGTCGTCCGCCTCAACCAAGATGGCAAGGAAAACCATCTCAACTCGGACTACGAGCAGGACGCCATGGCCGATACTAAAAACACACCAGGGAAGGAGCAATCACGACGTTCCCGCATTGGCGAGAAAGTCGGAAAATGGGCGTCCAGCAAGACTAGCACAGAGGGCGCTGCTGAGCATAAAGTTGGCCTCCAAGATCGCATACTGGAAAAGTGAGCTTACCTTAGCCCTAGAACTTCCAATATGCCACTCGTCATCGTACTTATTATTTCTCCTTATCTTAGGTTTCTAGCACAAGTCATTCCCACCGATGATGATACCTCATCGCCGGTCCAACATGCGGGGGTCGTGAAGCCGAATTTCAGTCTGCCAACAATGTCCACAAACTTTCGCCGCTTCAACGCCCGCATCGGCGTCGTCTTCGTCTTCCAAGCTCGCCTTCTCCGTCTCTTGAGCTGGCACAAATACTCCCACACCTTGTCACTGCTCTTCGTATACACATTCGTCTGTCTCGACCCGTTGCTGCTCCCCGTCCTCGGCCTCACCATGCTGTTGCTGGGTGTATTTATCCCTGCATTCCTGGCTAGGCACCCGGCACCACCCATCGCTCTCAGTAGCAGCTTCGAATACAGTCCCCGCGGCCCGCCACTCGCGCCGCCGCAGCAGGTGAAGCCGGTCAAAGAGCTTTCCAAAGACTTTTGGCGCAATATGCGAGACCTGCAGAACTGCATGGAGGACTTCTCGGTGGCGCACGACGTTATCATCTCTCTCATGGGGCCTATAACAAACTTCTCCGATGAGTCATTGTCGAGTACGATTTTCGTGGGTGTATTCATGGCGACGGCTGCGCTGTTCATCGCTTCTCACCTCATACCGTGGCGCTTCCTCTTCCTTATCGGCGGATGGTTCGTTGTCATCAGCGGCCATCCAGAGATTACAAAAATGCTCGACCAGATAAGGAAAGAGCAGCTGGAACCTAGGGAGAAAGAAGCAAAATCCTTCCTCGACCGCTGGATCGGATCTGACATCCTGCTCGACTCCCTACCCGAAACAAGAGATGTGGAGATCTTTGAGTTACAGAGGTTGAGTGGTGCGGGGGAGTGGGAGCCTTGGTTGTTCAGCGCTAGTCCTTATGATCCATTGAGTGCGGATAGGATTAGAGGAAAGAGGTCGAGGGGTACGAGGTTTTTTGAGGATGTGAGGCCGCCGGGGTACAGCGATCCGAGGGGCTGGGAGTGGGAGGAGAAGAAGTGGAGTTTGGATCTTTGGAGTAGAGAGTGGGTTGAGGAGAGGATTATTACGGGGGTCGAGATTGAGACAGGTGGGGAGAGGTGGGTTTATGATATACATTATGAGGATGGAGAGGGTTGGAGTAAGCAGGGTGTGAGAGAGGATGAGGGGAAGAAGGGGAAAGGGAAGCAAGCGGCCGCAAAGCCGACCTGGGAAGAGGGGGTTGAGGGGCAGGGAAAGAAGGGGACGTGGAGGAGGAGGAGATGGACTAGGTTGGTTAGGAGGAAGGTTGTCGAGGGAGAGGTCCCGCAGTAATTTGGCGGTGAGAGAGTTTGGATGGCAGCTAAATACCCAATGCACCTATGTTTCCTGCCTGTGGTGTTCGATTATTCCTCGCTTGTTTTCTGGCTGTCTTATCTGCATTTTCCTTTCTGATCTGAATTGTGTAGCAACCTGTTTGCAAACTTGCCAAGCGTCGAGCAAACGGTTGAACTTCGTCGAGTAACAACCCAGTCTGTCTCCAGGTATCATCTCTAGCCTCAGCATATCCGCTGCGCTTGCCAGTTCTGTCCTTTACAGCCTTCATATATATCCCACCAACCACACCATCGTGACAGCAGGAGAGCCACATTCTCAGCTCATTAACTACATTATATTTCCCGTCACCACACCCTGTATCACAACACTACACCACATCACACAGAAACAAGCATTACAGCCACATTCTGTCCTTTCATGTGGAAGCACTGACACCTTCCATGCATCCCGTCAGCTGGCGCCCATGTAGCAGCTGTTTCTCAGGCCGAAGAGACGATGAGCAGTCGCCAGGCGAACATCAACACATGGATGAAGCCACGGGCTATCATAAGAGGGAGTATCACAACACACAAACATGAGCACACAACATCACATCACCAAATACAGGGCAACACAATCGCACGGCCAACATAACACCACATCATCATCCAAGTATATATGACTGGCACAACAGCCCAGCTTACACAACATAAACCGCCCCTAGATGTTCCTTTTACTGCGCTGCCAACCGATTAACCCGCATCCACCACATCCCTCCCAAACACATCTACAAACAATACAAAAGACATAAAACAGCATCGCTGTCGCCTCGTGCCCCTATAATTCCACGATCGAATGTAGAGAAAAGAACCTCCTTTTCATACATCGCAGCGGAGCAGATAGACATGGCTCACGCTACTCCTTACATGGCATGCGAGCCTGGAAGCGACGCATCAGCTACCATCCGCGGCTCATACTAAAACGGACACATAGCCGGAGCTATGGAGCACCATCTCTCAGATTAGCGATGGCGGCCGCAATATGGATGGAATTGGAGTGCTGGTGAGGCATTCGCCTTTCTCTCATCCTCGACATCGGTGGCAAAAGTGGAAGGCTTGCTTCCGGAGCACCACCATATGAGGACACAGTGATGGGAAATTGTTCATGTTCCTACACACAATTCTCGGCAAAGTTGGCTTATCATGATGAGCGACCGCTGTGTCGGCCATAGGCGAAGGCCGATCATGCTGACTCGCAGACTTATAACGAAACACATCATGGAGCATGTTCGTCGTTTGGGTTTGATCTTGGAAGACGCCACCAAGAGGAAGAAGGTATGGATCGTGCTGTTTTGATCAACATACCGCTGAAAGACAACTTGAGCCATGATCCAAAGCTGAAACGGCTTACCCGCCTCGCTCGTTCTGCATATTCTGAGGCCCGCGGCGCACCAGGCACTGCTTGATGGTCGAATTCCGCCGGCCCAGCGCCTCGCTTATGAGCTTTCACTACCAGCCACTCATGGTGGAGAGAGGAGAATCCGGGACCATTACCCCACAGCGACGTCCGGCGTAAGTAGTTCCTGAGATTGACGCGAAACTGGTTAGGAGAGAGCAGAGTTCCTCTTAATCATGGCGCCGCATGTCTTGCTTGGCTTCTTGCTGTAAAGACGTTTATGAAAACAGATAGAAAAACAGAGCATGGGCGTGGGAAGACAGTAATGGGGTGCAGGGAGACCGTATGGAGGAAAACGAGGATACGCTGCCTGTATATATGAGCTAAGAAAGGGAGGAGGTTGGCAACTACTGGTGTCGATGTGAGTGTACGGCTGTCATGCAAAATGCAATATGCTGATCAAGATAGACCTGGAGGACAAGGGAGGCATGTAAACACGAAACCTCTCATGGATCGCAAAGTGGCAGAATTGTATTAACGTAATGATAACAAGCAGTGCACAAGGAGGCGAGTTTCGCTTGTGATGAGGTGGCATTCTGACTGCAATGTGGTGACTTGTATCTAGTCCTCGAGCTCTGAGAAGTGGAGATGACCTGCGGCGCGGCCGGCTAGCATCTCATGCTTCTACAGATATCAAAGTGCAAATGCCTCCTCGGTCTTTCTTATTTGCCTGCGCCCTGCGCCCTCCATTCCCCTTTTGTCCGTCATCGTCAGTCAATGCCTCAGACCTCTCATTATACCCACGAGTCAAGCACCAGTGCTTGGCTCTCCTCATTCCATCTTTCGTGGTGAAAACATGGTTAACACTCCTCGTGCCGCCAGTGCACTTCTACATGATTGAGATGGGACTCGAGTCCGTATACTCTTTCCAAAACAAAGCGCCGCTTATGTCTACCCACCTTATCCCTTCCGTCTTATTCGTCTTCGTCGTTCTCATTCCTCATATCGAAACAGTAAGGAAACTCGTGACATCGTCCTCATCCTCGCCGTCGCTGGCTCACCCAGCCTCTTCTTCGTAGAAGTCTCGTGATCTCTTTCATCGTTGTTGCTTCGCCCCACCCTCATGATTGGGGATGCCAAGGAATGACGCCGGAGCCAAGTTCAACAGTCGTCACCCTCAGCCTCCCATCCATTCCTCCTTTTTCCGATCCTCAGTCATCGTAATCATCCATTGCTTCGTGACCCCATTCTGTCTTCTCGGCCGTCTTCCTCCTGATTCTCACTCTTTGGCAGTCTAGCTACCGCCGCCCGATGCCAGAAGAGTGCCGACTACTCCGACTCCCATACCCGGAATCCGTATGTCCATAACTGCTCGACGTCTGGCTCTGCGCCTTATTCGCATGGTGATCACACAGATAGCCCACCAAGACGGTTTTCTCAGTTGGCGAGTGCCGGTTTGCGGATGGGCAGTAGTCTACTGCGTGGGTGTAGTAGAGGCACTGGCAGACGGAGTAGCGTTCGACGACTTGGAAACACATGGTTGGGTCGTGGGTCACGGCAAGGGATGTTGAAGGGTGGGCTGGGGTTGGGGGGGGGCGCCCGATGTGGCGTGTGTGGCGGTGATGGTGATGATTATGGTGTGATGTGAGACTTGATGAAGGTCTCGGCCGAGGTTGGTGTTTGTGGTTGTGATGAGACGTGAATGGAAGTTTGAGGTCTCAGACTGAAGCTGTCAAAGCTCGATTGTTGATTACAGTGATTGCTCGTTTGTCTGTATGCTGATGATGATAAAAAAGAAGTCTCCAAAAGCGAAAGACCTGAGATATAAGAACAAAATTGCTTCACCAGGCAACAAAAAGAAACTGTCCGGAGATCAATCAATGATAACGAAGGTAACGAAGTAAGAGAACAAGGGTCACAGGTCAGAGGGAACATGGCTGCCTTATACTTGCATCCGCAAAATCGTAATCATAAGGCAGCCGCATATCCCTTTGCCCTGCAAACTATGGCATGCAGACTCATGCAAGCCGATGGCACTGCATTGTAGCCGGAGGATATTTCGGGATTCCCACCTCTTAGCGATACAGAAATGGAAAAACTTGCTCGGGTAGTGTGGGCACATAGCCCTGTAACATTTTTGAGCGCTGGCTCCGAGGTAGCCACGGTATTATACAGAGAGTATGGGAAAGTGTATAGGGAAATACGGGTAAGAATAACTTCGTCTGCGGCTGATACACTCTCGCTAGGTATCGCTGTGTAAAAACTCCAGGAACCTTGTACCTGATGGGTTTCCGGTGAGTCGGTATGCGTCTCGCGTGGTTAGCGTTTCATGTCGTTTGGTGACGGAGGTATGCCGTTTCTAGGTAGAGTTCGAGGTACGGCCCATGCATTCGTTTGTGCTGTGAAAGGCTGCGCTGCCTGTCCGCGCCAGGCAGAAAGGTTAAGCAGTGCACATCCACGAGGCCGATTGCAAGATGGAGCCGCTTTGGGATATAGGGCTAAGGTTTGTTCTCGCTGTGATACTCTCGGCGTGGTTATGGCGAATGCGCAGCAGCTATGGATGTATTATGGTTGATAGTGATGAGGTTAAAGATGGTTAAATGCCGTTGAGGTAAGCCTCTGGTGGCTCGGACGGTGCCGCTAGACTTGATCGGGCGAGGTGGAAAGCTGTGCTATTTTGGAGCGGGAAACTCCACTGTCAGCCCCAACACGGCCCGTAACGACGACATCTCACCGACGACGACGATATCAGAATTCCGTACTCCTTGGTATGAATCCCTCGTGATGGCTACAAGTCCCGGCCGAGGCAACGAAATCGGAGTGCGAACCACTGATTGTCTCAACCCTGGATACTGTAATCAGGAACACCTCTGGGTCTCAAGATCGACAACGTTCTGCGCTGCGATGCGGTAATATGACAGCTCTAGACGTTAGCGCATCCGGCGTCTCCAGCTGCAGGGGATATCTTATCCATGCCGAATGCCTGGCAGTGTAGTATCACGGCGGATGTTAACTCGATGTTCGAGGTACGGAGTCTTCGGCAGATGTGGAGTCATAGATTTTCTCATCCTTCGAGGCTTTACAACCTTGTGCCTGCATCGCGAAACGCTTCGTCAGAGGTCGGTGAACGAAGTGTCTTCTAACCGTCCGCACCCTTCTAATCGCCGGCGTCGAACTGAAGTTGATTCTTGCTAAGACACCCCTCGATGCTTCGTCGCTGCTCGCGTCTCCACCCCAGATGCGACGGCACGAAATACTCTTCTCCAGCGTTCGGCGCTCATGCAGCTTAATGCATGGTAATCGCACGAGGACTTGAGTCATTGGTCTGACTGTCTTCCTCCCATCTCTGCATAGTTCTGCTGTCATAAAGGCCTGCGAGTGCTAACGAGACTGTATGAACGAAGGTGAGCGGGAGCAGACGGCAAGGTGAGAGCAATTTGATCTCGGCCTCCATCGCGGTCACCATCGCAGTCACCATCGCGGTCCCCGGTCTCTGTGATATTCGTTGGACGGTGCCACAGGCTCCAGAACGATGCTGCCTGCGGAAGGCTTGGCCAACCAATCAATCGTGCTTGTAATGGCAAAGATAGATGGAGGACGACGACCGAGAATAGTTTTAAGCATCATATAGCTCCCGGCGTTTCAAAATTTGTTAACCCGGTCATCCCGAGAGCATCCTAGACAATTCATTACTAGCCGGGGGATATGATGAAGCCAGCCCAGCCCGATGCATAGCTATTAGCCGAGTTAGGCAGCCATAATTAGCCTTTTCATTATCAAGTTTCTCTCGTTCACCGCATGATCAAGTGAAAAATCTGAAATCGGCACTTATGCGGCTCGTCATCCACAACCTGTTAGTAATTCTCCATAATTTCACACGTTGTTTCGAGCATCTGGAATCTGCCTCGCGATCCGCCCACCATGGCGCTAAACAGCCGCAACGGGGCTGCCGGTGTGGCTGTGCTCTCCGCTCTCCAAAATCGTCTAGGTCACGATATCACGTTTCATCATTAAAATTCTATTTCTGGTTCGTTTCATGACGAAGTAGTCAGAATAGATACAGTAGAATAGTTTAGGAATGCGATTTTATTTTCAGACTCCACAATTTGAAGTCCTCAAAATGCACCATCGCGCTCGCCAAACCCTCCAACGCCGAAACTTCCATTGCCACATTTCTACTTCTCATTAACAGCATCCTCCGCCACAGCGATGGCCTCACCACTAGCTGCGATTCTAACGTCGATTCCGGCGATGGCTGCCAAAGTTGCGGCAACGAACCCCCTCTTCTCAGCGGAAACGACTACGGGCTCGATCTTGACGTTCCCATTTCCGGCGACGACTTCACACCAGTCAGTATTCGTCACAACTTCCAAAACATCACCTCAAACCCACCTCCATTCTCCAACGCATGTTTCGCCATAACTTTTGCAGCTTTCTCGGCGGTCTCGCGATCGGCGCGCTCGTTCTCGATGCGAGTCTCGTACTCGAGGACGTTGCCGTCGAAGTCGTAGCAGACTAGCTTACGACAGACTGTGGTGATGTTAGTGGTGGTCTCGGAGTAAAGTCAAAACGAAAAGGGGCAAACGGAATGGAATTGTGGTGTGGTTGTGGTGGCTTACTGAGGAAGTGGGGGTCGAAGGCGTCGCGGGTTTTGGACTGAGTGGAGTGGTAGGACGCCATTTCGTAGATGGATAAGTGAAATGGGTATGTTGACGGAGAATTTAAGGTGATGGCGTGGCTGTGGTGGGTTCTGGAAGAGATTGTCGAAGTTGTGGTGATAGAATTGGGCGATAGATGTGCGATGAAAAAATTTCGATAGATGCTTAGGTGGCTTTATGTTGTGAAGGAAAGAATGAAGCACTCAATGGCCGGGAGTCTGCCATTTTATAGGCATCGTGAGCTCAACATGAGCTAGATATTGAAGACGTCGTTGTTTACCAGTTCGCTGGCTTCTGATGGAGAGGTGGTGGATATATACCAACTGGTTGGAGGCATTTGGTCGCTACATGACGGATATATAGATCTGGCGGATGGCGTCTCCGCGATAAGGGCAAAAAGTGACGATGAATTATTCTAAGAGAAGACACTCCTGGGCTTTATATTCGTCGGCTGTTTATCAACCGCTTGGTTTGACGGCAATTTGACGTCTATGTCGACGTAGTTATCAACCGGCCGTTGTCATGGCCTGATGACACCGGCAATCGTGGCCACAATCATGACTTCTCTGTTCGGCCCCATCTCCAAACTCTCCAACTGGTTAACCTCCATCTATATACCACAATTATCGCTTCAACATTGGCATTCCCCAGGAGTAACACGGTAGCCGCGACGGCTGATTGAAGCAACCGGTTGGGCTGTCAGGGTCGGAGACATGGCTGAACCGATGGTAGAGGACAACTGATGTGTGTCAGTTTGCACCTTTCCCAACCTCGTAGCACCTAAATTGGGAGCTTTTCAAGAAAGCAAATGCGTGCGCCTTTTGAGATTTCGGGCGTGTAAGATGTAAATATCCGGCCAATTGACAAGGATCGCCAGCGCTTATCTCTCCACTACCCAATACCCCGCGTTGCCCATCTTGGCATGCGCTGCCACCTCGACACCTTGGCCGATGAGCTTGGAGCTCTCCTTGTTCGACCTAGCTCAGCCAGCTATCAGCGGGGTACAATACTACGTCTCTCCAACATGTTGTGCTCCATCTCCCTTCCTCATACCACCGTCGAGCGGCCTTTTATACCTCGACAATTTCCCAAACTTGCCATCTGACGATTCCCAACGAACACTGAGAGTTGTGAAACGAGAGCTACACAATGGCTGCGAGAACGTTTCCGACGATCAAGGAAGTGAGGAGTTATGTTATTGGCGGTGTGGGAAGTGGCGGTGACTACCATAATGTGAAGGGGGGACACTGGTATGTGATCCGTTAGTTGACATGCTGTTTCGTCTCCTTTGCGGTTCTCATTCTGGCGGCTGAAGAGTTATTCTGTGGGAGATCACGGCTCAATCACAACGTCAATTGAGGATGGAGAGCTAATCATTGCCATAGGTTGGTCGATACCCCAATCTCGACCCCGATGTCGGGATGGGAGAAGTACAGAGCTTCGAGAACCAGTTGGGGAATCAACGTCCTCGGATCCATCTTCGTTGAGATCGAAGCGACGGATGGAACAGTCGGCTTTGCCACTGGCTTCGGAGGTGCGTTGTTTTCTTGAGTTTGCTACGAATACTCTGGACGCTCTCGAGTCACCGTGGATGATGCTCGTCAAGTTCTGAGGACGAAGGAAGCCCTGCACCACGATCTATCCGCGATATCCCACACGGGTCATGCAATTCTTTTGGAAAATGCTTGGCATTTCCAGGGTTAGCTTGTCTTCAGCCGATTGCAGTTGACAGTTATTGGAGTCGAGACGAAAAATGCCGAGCACTTGCCACATCAACTGCATGAGCTCGCAGTTTGGATGGCTATCGCTATAAGCTCCCACTACATTTGCTCCTGCTACCCAAGTCGCAACTCCGGCCCTCCTGAAGTTTTCGCCATTATGAACTTAAAATCTAACAGCGCACAGGTCCACCAGCATGCTGGCTCGTCCACCAACACTTCGAGCGATTCCTCATCGGCGCCGACCCACGCGACACCACCACCATCTTCGAGCAAATGTACCGCGGCAGCATGTACTACGGTCGCAAAGGCCTGCCCCTAACCGCAATATCAGTCATTGACCTCGCTCTCTGGGATCTCGTCGGCAAACTACGCAACGAACCAGTCTACAAGATGATCGGTGGCTCCACTCGCGAGAGCATAGACTTCTACTGCACCGGCCCCGAGCCAGCACACGCAAAGAAGAACGGTTTCTGGGGCGGCAAAGTCCCGCTCCCATTCTGTCCTGAGGAGGGCGCAGAGGGATTAAGGAAGAATGTCGAGTTCCTACGCAAGCACCGTGAGAGCGTCGGCCCCGACTTCCCACTCATGGTCGACTGCTACATGTCGCTTAACGTCTCTTACACCATCGATCTTGTAAAGGCTTGCAACGACCTGGAGTTGAACATCAGTTGGTGGGAGGAGTGTCTCTCTCCCGACGACTCCGCAGGCTTTGAGTTGATCAAGCGTGCGCACCCCCAAGTCAAGTTCACCACGGGCGAGCACGAATACAGCCGATACGGCTTCCGTGAGCTCATCCAGTCCCGCAACCTCGATATCATCCAGCCGGATGTGATGTGGTGCGGTGGTTTGACCGAGTTGCTCAAGATTGCCAATATGGCTGCGGCCTACGATATCCCTGTCGTCCCGCACGCCAGCGGTGCGTACTCCTACCACTACGCGGCCGCGCAGTCAAAGGCCGTCGTTCCGTTCTGCGAATACCTCGCCAACAGCCCAGACGGCAAGAGCGTCATGCCCGTTTTCGGGGACCTGTGCCTCAACGAAGCCATGCCTATCAACGGCAAGATGGCGATGTCTACTCTGGATAAGCCGGGCTTTGGACTTGAGCTCAATCCGAAGGCGAATCTTATCAATGCTAGGATGCTGTTGATGCCGGACCCTGAGAGACCGTTGGGTGGAGGCACATCTGCCGGAAGCGCATCGCCTATCCCGAAGGCGACGTCTGGACGGTCGACGATCCCGATTCCGTCTGCGGGTCCAGTTGCTGCCATTCCTTCTGCGGCTGCAAACGCGGCGTCTTTCTTGTCTGAGAAGGCTGCTAATGTTGCGAGCACTCTGACTGAGTCGATCAAGGATGGGGTGCCTGAGGTGGCTGCAGCAAAGACGGAGAGTGCGCCGAAGCCGGGACAGGTCCCGGCTATAACTAATAGGGAGAGGAGACAGAGTGCGAGGGATCCGGAGCAGGCGAGGGATGATACGAAGGCGACGATCGATGTTTTGAGGATGCGTGATGCTGCGCAGTAGATTAGATACATGAGATGGATGAGACAGATGAGCAATGCGAGACGATGTTTTATGATGCTTCGTTAATTCACTACGATGTGCACCCTTGATACAGTGAAAGCTAATGTGTCTGGTCCTCCAAGGTCCGAAGCAAATGGTATCCAGCAACTCCTCAATACCCAGTACAGCACGTCGGCCTCGCAAACAACAACCCCTGATTCCCATACTCCGCCCTCTCGTCACTCCGCCGCCCATCCTCAAACCCCACAAACTTATACCCATAAGTCCCTTTCGTGAACCCATTCGCAAAGTTGCTTCTCCTCCTCAACTCTTCATTATGTATCCCTCCTGCCGCCGTCTCAACCAGCACTCTGATCTGGAAATCGACTCCCGCAGTGACACACGCTCGTTCAAACTCCGCCACGGACCAACGCTGCTCAGTCTGAAGGCAGCGTGCCAGTGGTCCCCATTCTCCGTAATGGATCTCAAGCATAAGTACCAGCGTCTCCAATTTTGCCTCGTTTGTGGAACTGTTGACCATTCGGTGGAGACGCTTGAAGATGTACTTCAGCTGATCTCCAGCCATCGTGACCGGGTCGACATGAGTATGATCGAAACGTGCAGTAATGCTCAACCACTTTAGCGTCACCGGAAGGTGTCTCTCAAAGCCAACATCCTCCTCTTTATAATCGTGCACAACCTCCTGAAACTCAGTTACGAACTCCAACCTCGTCTCCAGCCTAACCAGTCCCTTAAATGGCTTCAGGTAATTGGCTGACGTTGGCAAACCAACATTGCTAGACTTATCAAGACTCCTATACTTCCAAAAGACGTACAGCTCATTGACAGAGCTCACATCTACCCTCGCACAGCTATGCAGCGCCAAAAGCTCCCTATCAGTCGCCTGATCATATCCCACAATCAGCGTCTTAAGCTTCGGACAAATCTCAACATGGTAACGGATATTACTACTCTTGATCCCCCAGAAAACAAGCATTTCCACCGAGCTAGTAGCTAATTGGTTCGGCTCGCCGCCCGCGACGAGGTGGTGTCTAGGGTTGTTGTTTCCGGTCTTGAGGCTATGGTCGCGGAAGATGGCGATTTTGATCTTGGGCGGGAGGAGAAGGGCGAGCTGGGCGGCGAGGTCGAAGGTTAGGCTGTTGATGATAACGAGGTTGAGGTTTGGGAGGGCGTGGTTGAGGTGGTGCTTTGTGATGTCGTCAGAGAAGAAGGGATAGGATGCGTAGAGCGCATTTATGGGATCCAGTGCTCTAGCCATATTGTAGTTGACGATCTCCTTGCTTTTGCTCCCCAACCTCTTGGCCCTCTGTGCCTGCAGAATACGATATTGTGTAAAGTATGCTGAGTGTAGCAACTCTCTGATAAAGCATCTCTCCCTCGCGGCAGTAAAAATGGGTTTATCGTGCGTCATCCTCTTCCTATCAAACATTCCATCTTCCTGAATATCCCTCGTGCCGAAGACTTCAATCCCAGGCGCCAAAAGCAGCACAAGTGCCAAAGCCGCAACCGGCTCACCACGCTCCGCTGCAAAGCTCCAAGACCAGTTGTCCCGCGGCTCTGCTGATTTGTGCACAGCCAGAATTCGCCGGATTTCTTGCCACTCCGAGGGGCTTACAACCCAAGTCCCAAAGTAGGGACGGTTGGCTCTCTCAGCGATCGCATATCCCAAGGCAATAATGCTGGTATTCTTGACGCCAGCTATGAGTTTTCCCATCCTGCTCCCGTCGCTCTTGCTAATTGGTTTTGGTCGTTTGGTGGTCGAATATGTGAATGTAACACTCTTGATGAGATGACCGAGTTCTGGTTTGGCGACCAGAGTTCTGATGAGGTGGTAGATATTTGAGCCATATGCTTTCTTTGGATTGTATCGTCCCTCGCACTCCACCGTGATGTCCCTGTATAGGTGCGGGCGCGCAGCATCGTAAAAACTCTTCGAGACGAGCGAGAGCGAGCGCAGGTCAGTCTTGTCCTTGACTTCAAGGAAAGAAGCGATGCCCTCCTTAAGCTCTCGGGTAAGCGATTCGGTCGGCGTCAGACGAGGTGTGACCATGATGGGTGGGGGCCAGATACTCCCGTTTCCGTCTCCTGGCATCGCTCTGTCTTCTGGAAGTGCCGTCTTGTCCTTCGCGCGTGGCTTCTCAATTTGCTCAAGAACTTGATTTTCGAAGTCGGCCGGCGAAAACCGATTCGCTGATGCGTGATGATTTGTGAGAAAAAATCGTGTTCGTCGTAGTCTCCTCGAAGTGTTGCAAAGGTCGTGCATTGTGGAAGTGTGTACATGTTGAGATGTCATGACCAGCGACGGCAAGGCTGATGTCTGGCGATGATGTCGCGACAACCACGAAGTTGCGCCCACCACCTCACTAAGAGTTCAGCCTTGCAAAATGAATTGTCAAAACGAAAACCAACGGATGATCACACTAGTTAAACAGTTGGACGAACGATCTATGGACTTGCGAAAGAAGTAGAAGTTCTTGTCCGTGACCTGGGAATTTCGAATATCATGAAGAGCGTGATAACCAGTTGAGCTCAGACGCCTAAACTTCGAAAGGAAGAGATGTTTCATCTCGGCGACCAAAAGCTCTGGACGTCACACAAAATTGTTCGGTTGTCCAAGCCGCCGCTTTTCTGAACTTCAACTAAAGAAATTCATCTCACCTCATCCTCCTCCGTACGCACGCCAACATCGCCGTCTCCTCACACGAAATCATTCAAGTTTAAGTACTTGGGCAACAGGATTGAGTGCTATTCAAGACGACTTCCAGAGACAGCTTGCTCGTCGACTACGACGGACTGGCTTCAGTGGTTCTTGCCGTGGACTCAGCGACAAAGACGACATGCTGCGAAACGACAGATTGCGAAGCCGAGCCTCAGGTAGCCTCGCATCAGAGGCAAGCAAGAACGGCGAAGGTCAAGAACGCGCCAGACTCGAAACAGGATGTGCATCACGAGAGTCGAGGCACAGAGACATCGAACGACGAGAACAGCATACACTCGGAACGGCGACAGTTAGGACGCGCATCGAAGAGGCATTCGATACTTGCGACATCGACAGCACGTACGACTGTACCCACAAGCTTCCACAGACTATGAATACATGCGTAATGCCGATGGGCGGACTGAGGGCCTACTTAGGCGCCCGGCTCTCGGGTGCTTAGCACAGAGAAGTGTTGAAGAGTAACAGCTTGTGCTGTAATGGCTTGAAAAGGTGAGTCTGGGTCTCTCTCGAAGGACTAGTTGAACAGGTGTTGTCGCTGCTTTGAGCTATAAAGAGATGATGTGAAGCTGACACAGCAGCGACGAAGAGGCTGCCTGACCCTCAGCGTGAGGATTCATGCACAATACAGCGTGGCAGTGCAAGGGCCGTTGCGGCCACGAGCTGAAAAAGTGACGTTGACTCTCTTCGAACAGAAGTTGAGCAGGTGATGATACTGACTTGACGAATGCTGGACGGATTTAGAGCCAACGCGAAGATGATACATAGCTGATAGAGCGGATGCAACAAGCCTGTCTGGCACTCAATGCCAAGACCAACCACAATACAGTGCCGAAGAGCAAGTGTGGTCGCTTAACTGTGCCGGAAGACGTCGTCACAAGACGCTGTCGCTGACCTGACATATACAGAGCCGATGCAGAGCCGATGCGACAACTTCCAATGTATGCGCCGACGTTGACTGTCGAGCAGTAGCTCCATTCTCAATACGCTCCTTTCGATTTCCCCGTCTCTGAGGCATGGGCCGTTTATGCCGTCCACACTCTGCACATCTGCGGTGCGAGTGCGAGCATTATGCGTGTAATATGCCGTGCGCAAGCAGAAGTCCGGACATTCGTCAATGTCGCCAGCTTTGCACCGTCACACCGCTTCTCGATTCATCGACATTGCAGGTTCTCTGCAGTCGGCTGCACCGAGCTGCAGACACTATAGGCACTCGACGGGTATGAGGATGGGCAATCATAAGCGGTGAGTAAGGGCGGACGAGCTGCAGAGCACAAGAAGCAACAGAAGAGGAGTTGTGCCATTGTGTGGACTCCTCGGAGAGTTGTGCACGTGTGCATCGATTGTGCTCCTCGAGCATTCGGCTTGCAGCTGCACCGTGCATGCCAGCTTCGACGAATGGGGATTGAGGTACAGAGGTGCTCCATTCAAGGCCGCCATTTTGGCATCCTAGCGTTGCAGAGACTTTCCCGTTAGCTCCAGCCGAGGAGAGGAGAAAGTGACTACCAAAGCGAAACTGGAGGCTGAGTGACGTATCTTTCAGAGATCGAAGGAATACAGAGTTTTGTGATCTGAGCTAACGTATAACAATAAGGACGCAGCACGGCGCAAGTGGAGGACATAATCGGCAAATGCATAGCAGGATACAAATTGGGAAAACGGAAAACGGAAAACGGGAAACGGCGGATGAATAATATCATCATCCACCAGAGCAATATACTCCGTGCTGTACCGAGGGCCATCGCTGGGGCAAAGATCACGAAATACCAGGATGCGCTGGCATGTCTCGCTCCATCACGAAGTCTCTCCAGTTCGAAACGTCCGCGATTGATCACACCAACACCACGCATGAATATCGCAGAAGACGGGACCAAGAACAAGAAAACATTGGACTATCCTGGAGAAAGCGATAATCGGACGCACTCACCAATGACCCTCTACCATCAGTCGCTAGCGGTGATGCTGGCAATATATATCCCTAGCATGCCGCATGGCCGGCTCCAAGAAAGAGGGGACGGAGCGTGCCATCGCTCGGTACCTTCGATGGCTCACCAAGAACCGGCTTCGCTCAAGATGAGTAGGAGAGAAGAGCCACGTGGACTCAACCGGGAGAGGATATAGGTACGGTAGGGTGGCCGCCGTTCTGGCCACGTTGTGTCCTGTCTCCACCGCAACCAGCGGCCTCGATCGGAATACCTTGCCCATAACATTTCTTCCCCGTTTGCTGTCTCGGTACTTCTTTATTCTCGGGATGAAAAATTGATGGTTGCTATACTCGATTTGATGGTGCTCGTTATGATGATGTGATTACCTCAAACCGTCGTCCATCAAGGCTTTGTCCTCATCACCATCACAGTCGTCTGCCCCACGCGATGTTGTTCAGCCGTGCGATACGTCGGTCGTCTTCACAGGCCTAGATCTATTTATACCCTACCTCGATTTCATTGGGTATTCATTGGTGATTAAGCTTTTTCCCGCTCTTATCTCGCCGTTAATTGGTACTTACGACAGGGATCCAGCCGCCGAGTTCAGAAATGGTTTAGTGCGGACACGCAGTCTCGTCGAACCTCACCTACGCGCCGAGGCTGCAGCTCTGCACCACACAACCACTAATCACCTGCTTACACACCCATTTCCACCAACCAGCACCTTTCCACCCCCCCCTTCCCACCCCCTGTCACCCTAATGCTCTCTTTCTCGTCCACCCACATCCCCAAAACAATGCATCTCCTCGCGGTAGCCGAAAGCTCTAAGGGAGCCAGATATATGAGCCCGGGGCCCATCCGCTTTTGACTTCTCTCTTTCTTTCCTTCCAACATTCCCCGAGCTAGTTCTACACCTCCGCCTGTCTTTGTGCTTTTGTTTGTTTTTGAAGCTGGTCTTCACCTCACTTATCATAATTAATTATTCAACTTTTGTCGCAGGTCGACTTTTATTACCACCTCCAAATCCGATATTCTAATACTAGCTCGTTCGCATTTCGACATTTCCGCTATTCGATTTCGTCGATATCAGCAAAATTACAACCAGCAATAAAAAAAATAAAAAATAAAAAACTGCCGCAATGTCCGCCGTCCAACTCAGCTTCACCCTCCGCACCTCCTCCTCCGTCAAGACCGTCCATCTCCTGGGCTCCTGGGATAACTATGCGGGCCAACTGCCGCTTGCAAAGGATAAGAACTCGGGCAAGAGTGGTGCGTGGAAGGGGACGTTCAAGTTTCAGGGGAGTATGTTGCAGGCGGGGCAGAGGTACTGGTATTACGTACGTTTAGCACTTTCATTGTTTCCAATTCGCATTTCCAAGGGGGGGGCTAGTGAAAGAACGTATATGATAGAGAGAGGTGGTGGAGGGAATTGAGTGCTGACAGATATCGCAGTACATCATTGACGGCTACCACGTCTCCCACAACCCCTCCGAGTCCTCCACCACCGAGCCAACCACCGGCCGCGTCCTGAACATCCTCGACGTTTCCAGCAAATCCTCCTCTTCTTCATCTAAGTCCTCCTCCAAGAGCTCCAGCTCTTCCTCCAGCAAGTCCTCCAGCTCCAGCAAATCGTCCTCTTCCTCCAAGTCAAGCAGCTCCAAGTCCTCGTCGTCCACCCGCCGCGAGTCCCGCGCCGCCACAGCAGATATCCCAAAGGGTCGTCCACTCAGCAGCAGCCAGATCCAGTCACCCAAGCCAATCTCTCCCCACGCTACCAAGGCTATTCTCGAAGGCAGCTACGGCGTCACAGTCGATCAACTCACCTCCCGCTTTGCCTCTCAAGCCCTTTACGAAGAGGACGAGTACTCTTCCAGCCCACCATCATCCGTTGGGTCAAGCTTGAGCTCCAGGAGTGGGAGTGGAATGTCCGATGCCTCGAGCATGTCTGATTATTCTGTCGGTTCCGCTGGATCTAGCTGTTCGTGCGAGCGCTACGGCATTACTAGAAAGGGCGACAGAGTTAAGCTTGACTGCGGAGGAGAGCGTTGCGGATACTCTGACGAGGATTCGTGCTGCACATCGGAATCCGAGGAAGAGGGAATGAGCCCAGTCAGCGCACGCAGACAGGGTATCGTTGTCCGTCGCTAGATGAATGACTCAGCCCTCAACCATCAAGCTACTCGTCAAGTCTCGGCCGAGGCGTGAGAGCTTGATGGTGCATGATACCTGAAGGAAGATCCGACTCCGAGAAAGGAGAACAAGGACAGCCCATCGCCGGACGCCGCTTCCCGCTTGGAAGGCGATGTGGCTCGTTCTTTTACGTCACGCTACAAAGGTGCTGGCCACCAGAGTAGTGTGGTACGACGCCGGAGCCGCGGCATGGCTTTTGCGCTTGTTGTGTATGTTTGGGGGATGCCTTGAGGGCTTTTCACCGTCAGGTGGGAGGTTGGTGATGGTAGGGGATTAGTTGCCAGATATCTTTGGATATTTGGTATTGATCTGATGTCGTGGTCAGACGGTGAAGGAAATGGGGTGGGGAACGGGGCCAGAGTCAAGGTGCTGTTGAGCACAACATGACCGCAATGGAAACGTCTATGACATACTGCCTGAAGGAGTATGATCTCGACTGTATGGTTGGCCGCTCATTGGGTCAGTTCTAAGAGAATGTAGCCGACATGTCCATCATTTGATACTTCCTTCTGTTCTTGTTCTTCGAGTTTTGTGCTTGCTTTGCGTACGTGCTCTTGTTTTTGAGCTTGTCTTGTTGCTTTTGACTGCCCGATTCCGGGCGTCTACTCGTGATCCTTCTCGACTTATTCATTCCAGGTCGTACATCGTCCTAACCAGTGTCTAAGTCGGCCTAATCGTCGAAGCAGTATGTGCGAGATGTATGCTGAGTAGTCGTCATAGGTATCGCTTACACTGCACCTCATGCTTGATTGTTGTCTTGCTCCCTCCACGTTCGCCCGTCTTTACATCAGCATCCTCTTCTCAGTATGTCCATCCCTGCGCCAAAGTGCGTCGTTGTAGCAAGCGTTATGCCGTAATTGCTTCAATCCTCAGGAGATTGTGTGCTCATGGATCGCCGGTGATTCGGAGAAGCTTTCCTATCCGGCGGTCGTACTGTCGGACTGTCAGTGTGCAGAACAGTTAGCAGTTGATCATACCAATTATCATAACCTTTCAGGAGATACTTGAGTCGGTCCATGCTGCATGTGGACTCGCGATGATTGGGTGTCTCGTGCTTGTCTTTTGTGTCAGCGATCCGTGATCAGTGGTCAAGAAAGTCTTGATCATGCCAAAGTCTTGCGTTACCGAAGAACAATCCGCACAGCAGGTTAAGAATGCTACCGAACCCTTCCGGTGGGGTTTTCTCCAAGAGCATGCGTTCTATTAGGACGAAGTTTGATTGCATCGGAGGATGTGAAGCGAAAGAGGAAGTGTCTGATCGGAAGCTTTCAGTATGCCGGATACGAATCAATGTTGTTCGGTTTACTTTGCGGTGATTTGTATATGTTCTGTTTACCTTGCTTATCTTGGCTTTGAGCGGCTGTGGAGGCGGTGAAGGTGTCCTTCAGCCAGGGAGATCGTTGCGCCAGCAGTGTCGTCCTCGTCGCCGTCTCTCCATTTTCACATAACAACTCATACATTTTCAACTTTTGAGACATTTGTCCGAATACACACTCGGGGCACCTCAGACCAGGGCTCTATCAGTATTTAACATCCTACACATACAAGCCAATCGATCCATATTAAATCTGAAGAACAAGATGTCGCACCATACGCGCGACACAGCGCGCGCCCAGGCGATTTAGGGAGCAGGCCAGCAGCACATACAGAGGTACCTGAACCCAAGTATGGGACACAAGAACATTGGAGATCTTTCTGAGAACGTTCGCGACGGATTCGCCTTCATTCATGCCTTCAACTCACCTGATAAGAAGCTCGTAGCACACACGCTAACTCTATCTCAGGTGGTCACCGACTAGCTCCCAGCCCAAGATCTCGCCAACCTCTGTATCTCGTCCAAGAGCCTGAGATATAATTACACAACCCTTCTCTCCCGCCATGTCCATATAATCGCAGAGGGAAAATACTACCCAAGGAACACCACCTGCTCCCACTGTCAGCTCCTCCACACACTTTGTTACCAGACCAGAGCGAGGCTTCAAGATCAGCACTATCACAATTTGACTCAGCCATCAGACTATCAAAAAGCAACTCCAAGCAACGTGGCGCGAAAATATCATTAGAGACTCCTGGCCCAGCAATGGTGGGATGCTCTCCTCCTTGGACTGATGAAGTTAGATTACGGCACCCCTGAGAACCGTCCGACTCGTGCACAAATCGAGAACTTTGCAAAGAATGGGGCGACCAGATCTGACACCATGGACCAGACTCGGATAACGCTGTTGCTGCTGCAATTCTGACATTTGAGCCGAACGTTTCGAAGATTGTTACGTTGAATGACAACTGGAGATGGGGAGAGTGAACCACTCTATGGGCATCTCCGCCACACGCCTTTGGTAGCTACCGCCCGCGAAATCTCGTACCTGGGCGGCGTGCTCATGGCTGGGATAATGAACCAAGCGCAAGAAATGAAGGATGCAGGACCATCAGGATCCATCACAGCCACTGTCGACCCCCTGAGCGATGCAGCAAAGACAGCTTTGGTTCAAGCCACTCTGTCAGGATTCGCTGGCATTTTCATCCCCGCGGCCTCCTGACCAAGCTCAAGGTTCTCGATTTTCGCCAGCTGAATCTCAGGAAGGTCAACTTCTTTATGATCGTACCGCCGAAGATCAAGACTGCAATCATGGGCACTTTCGCAATTCCCAACATCTACACCGGCTTCTGCCGAACGAACGGCTTGAAATCCAATCCCCGTACAGCTATCCTCCTCGACCTTGCTCCACACGTATTATTCCCCCTCTTTCATCTCTTGGACTCCTGCCCAGAGCTCAAGAGTTTGGTTATCGCCACCACGTCCACGAGGATCATCCGCAGGTATTCAACATGCGCAATCCAAGCTCCAACGGTCGAACCACCTACAATCTCCCAATCTTGAATTTATATCAGAGCTGATGGTGTCTTTTATGTTGAAGTGGGAGAGGACGCGTCTGGTCTCAATGGAATGACATAAGGCTTTGGCTGATTGTACCTTGGGGCTTTCGGATCTGATTTTGACGCGTTAGGGATTGCACTATACTCACTGAGCGCTGCATTGTATGAATTGAGCCACATGCGGCTCTTGAGAGATGGCTTGACTTAGCATGAATAACAATCATGGACATCTAACCAAGTCTTCCTCCAAACCAAGGCGAGCACACCTAGTGACAAAGGCTTTAATCCGAAACCCTATTGCTGATTAGTGTCCGCCAGAATTTCCTGATTTCTACCTTCAGCGGTTCATCTTTCGCTACTCTGTTCAAAAATCGGTTAGCTAGAACCCAGCGCATAACGTCACAGTATGCGGTGAATAACGTGTGGGAGAAACTCCTCCAAATTGAAATTAGCAAGCAGCGAGATCATAGAAGCATCTCGTGCTAATCGACACTACACCCGGAAGTGCAGCCTTTGCTGGTGAGCACCGAGCTGGAGTGGAAACTGGTTGGTAACAGTGAAGACGGCCTCTGGCTTTTCGTAGGTACGTTATAGCCGCCTGATCATTCACTGTCGTCCTAATGTATGAGAATTACTTGAAGGATAGAACCTGGCCGTTCGCGTCTGAATCCCTTGTACGAAGTACGTCGGTCAGTTTGAAAGATTTCAATTCATCTATCCATCTCCTTAAACGCCTAGAATCGCTATGCACCAAACACCAGTGTATATTTACAACCATGCCACCCTCCCAACCTTTCACTCAGATGCTGATATCTCACAGCTTCGGAATCTCGAACACAACACCGCCGTTGCGTCCAGCAACCTTCTCCCACCTGCCCAACCTGTGCTCCTTGCCGACAGCGACAACCACACAAACACCATCCTTACCCCTCTCTCCCCTCTCAAATATCGAGATATCATTCACCACACCCTTCACGACCGGTTCAGGCTCCTTGTGCTTCTTCTCCTTGCGCTCAACCAATGCCTGTGCATCGGCCAAGGCCATCTCCTCGTCCTCTGCAACCTCCTTAACCTCCTCCATCTCGGTATCCTGGTCTTTTGGAACACCGTGTGGGAAGCCTGCTGTGCCGACAACGCCGAGCGACTCGATCTTCTTTCTGTCCTCGCTCACTCTCCATGCTCTGACTTGTCCGTCCCATGATCCTGAGAGGATGACGTCAGAGAATGGGATAGTAGCCAGCGCAGTAATCCACCTCGGTTGTGGCCAAGGCTGCCTCTCAGGGTTCGGGTTAATCTCCGCCGAGAACTCATCAGGCTTCAACGGCTCCTCAACACCGTGTGCCAGGGTAATAGTATGAATCGGCTTCTTCTTGTGCACGACCCATAACGAGATACAGCCATTGTCGGAGCCAGTGACGAACATTTCCTCATCGATCATGGCGACGCGATCCATGCTGCCCTCATTGACTCGTGGTGCCGCATCCCTGTTTCTTGACTTCTTGCCGTCCCCACCTCCGCGGAATACGAGCTGGGTCTCTTCTACGACCTTCCATAATCGTGCTGTCCTGTCTCTCGCGCCGACTGAGACGCAGCGCTCTTGTGCTAGGGCTGCGACGTCGACAACCTCGTCTTGGTGACCGAAGAGCGTTTCGACGTATGCGAGCTCGTCCAGGGACCAGATCTTAATAGTACGATCTTTTGAAGCGGAGTATAATTGGTTGGTTCCTCTGCGGAAAGCAAGGCCGGTAACAGCATCTCTGTGTTGCAAAAACACTCTCAGCGGCTCGAGCGTCGCAGCGTCCCAGACGACGATCCTGCGATCATGACCGCCTGTTACGACGAACTTTCCGTCTTGCGATGCTGCGACGCAGAGTATGGCGTCTACGTGACCTTTGTATGCGTTGTTCTTCGCCTCGTTCTTATCTCCCTTTGCAAATGCGACGGATTCCGGGCGGCGCTTCGGTGGTGGTGTGGCTTTCTTCGACTTCTTCTTTCCTGGCTTCGGATGCCATTGGTTCTTTGGCAGGTCTTGTAACTTCCACTTAACTAAACTGATGTCTTTGGATACCGTATATGCGTAAGGCGGACAAGTCGCTATGTTCGTAACCGTTTCCGAGTTATTCTTAAACATCGTATGTGACGCAGCCTGGAAGCTCAAGTCCTTCGCAAGACTCCTATATATCCTGCCCTTCCCTTCCGCCACATCCTCCTGCAGCCTCTCCGCAATAAGATCTCTATCAACATCCTCCGCATCGAAGCCAACCTCGTCAACCTCCTCCCTGATATTCTCCAGGTACCTCTCTGCGAGTCTCAGTCTGCGCTCGGCGGCTGTCTCCTCCTCCTCGCCGGAATCAGAGTTTGATGAGGCGGCGTCTAAATCAATCTCATTGCCACGGTCGTCCGAGTCGCTGTCTGAGCCTGAAATATCCTCGTCGCGCTCGACTCGCTTTTTCGGTTTAGCGCTCTCCTTGGTGTTTACTCTCTTCTTTGGCGCCTCGCCATCCGCGGTGCGCTTGCGCTTCTTCGGGGCAGTAAAAAAAGACGACATGGCTGCTTTCTTTGTCTCTGTAACTATAATTTGTCGAGACCGTAGTTTATTTAGCACATTGTGAAGTCGCTTGTTTATTCGCCGTCGGGTCGAGTAATTGTGCCTCGATTTCCAGTCGCCGTGCCTATCAGACTGATGGTTGTCAAAATAAATTCTTCGCCAAGCCTTCTCTGCCCAAGGCGGTGAGGAGACATATGGCCGCAAGTCAGGCAGAATTTGACGCGTCAGGTTAAGCTCCAGGGAGCTATCGCGACCGTGACGGTCGGCGCTGCAGCCTCATCAATTGACAAGAGGTACAGACAGCTTCGGCAATATACCCAAAACGCACAACTGACATATACTTTGTTTCGGCGACAGCGCATAGTTTTTCAAAGGCACTTCCTATCTTAGAAGCTCTACACAAACACCAGACCTTTACCACATACACAACGGCCAAGATGTATGTCGTACCTTGCTCGGGATCCAGCTTGACATCAGTACAACAGCTAACACAATCATGTAGGGAGGTTCTCCTTGGTATCACCGGTAAGGACTTCGCCATTATCGCCGCCTCGAAGGCCGCCATGCGCGGAGCTTCGATCCTCAAGACCAACGACGACAAGACCCGCGCCTTGACCAAGAACACCTTGATGGCCTTCAGTGGTGAAGCTGGAGATACCAGTACGTCCACCTTCCAACCTCCACCTTAACCCTTTCCTACCTCTGTATTCCATACCCGTTGTTGGGAGAGACAGAGCTCTAACAACCCACAGTCCAATTCGCAGACTACATCCAAGCCAACGCCCAGCTCTACTCGATGCGCAACCAAACCGACCTCTCCCCATCCGCCATGGCGCACTTCGTCCGCGGCGAGCTCGCGTCCTCTTTGAGATCCAAGAAGCCATATAACGTCAACCTTCTTTTGGGAGGCGTGCACCCGATTACTGGCGAGCCAAGCTTGTACTGGTTGGATTACCTAGCTTCCCTGGCACCGCTGCCGTATGCTGCGCATGGCTATGCTCAGTATGTGCTCCTGTCCCTGTCCCCATCATATCCCTCCACATCTCGTCTTCGTCTTTCCTGGCTGTCTTAGGAGTTTTATCATAAGTAGAGGTGGAGCGCAGGATAGAACGAAGCTAACAAACACAGATATTACTGCCTCTCCATCCTCGACAAGCACCACCACCCAGACATCGATTTCGAGCAGGGCATGAAGCTTCTCCGCCTCTGCACTGACGAGTTGAAGCGCAGGTTGCCGGTTGATTTCAAGGGCATACTGGTCAAGGTTGTCACGAAGGAGGGTGTCAGGGAGGTGGAGTATGAGGATGCTGGAGTTATCATGCCTGCATAGATGGCGTTGGGGGAGGGTTGGAGATGAATAAGAGGGTGATATGATAGGAGAGGTGATTTTGGCGAGTGTTTTAGAGCATGGCATAGGAATTGAAGGCGTACCGGCTTCTTGAGAGATCGTTTGCGGTTGAGTGCGGGCATGGTGAGTATGAGTATGATGTGTGAGGGGCATCTTCCTGGATTTTCCATCTTCTGCTAGGAAGTAGCTTCTCGACGCCGTGACTGAGAGAAACTTTCGATAGCCCATCCTGCCTTTAAGCTCGAGCTCCAGCCACCGTTGGCTCGATTCAAATTCATTGCAGCATTCATTGGGCTATACAGGGCAGGACTAAGAGAATGCAAGTGCCGCGAAGTAGGCGCTCGTGATTTTCATAAGTGGGCTCAGCGCGGAGCACGTCCTCTATCTTTAGTGGTTCGTGACTTCCGCCGTATCATGTGCCTTGTTAGTGATGGTCTTGGAGCCAACTCATTTTTTTAATCTTTGTACTGTATCTTCCTGGTCTTGCTCCGTGCTGAGATGTCGTGAACGCGCGCGAGAGCTAGTTGGTTCGACAGACCTGGTAGACTGGTAATGGAAAGTGATTTGCGTGATTCCTGTTGTAGACCTAGCACGATCCTTTCTTGAAATCTACCAATTATTCAGTACAGTAGCTTAGTGGGATATACCACACCAGCAATGGGAAAGATCATTAGAACGATGGTGTTGGGGCATCCACATTAAGCGGTTTTAATTCTGTCGCATTTCTATTTCTAAATTTTAAGACTTCGAAATTAGGCAAACAGTCCGCGACCTTCTGGCTCTACTTCCACAATGTTTAGGTGACGACAAATACATCAATAATGCTAAAATATCAGACGTTCTATAAAAACTTGACAGATTTTATTGCCGAGACATTAATTCAGTGTTTTGGATCATCATCCCGATGGCGAGGGAAACCCGGGAACAAAAATATTGTTGCAAACTCATGTTTAAAGGAACTGGATTATTAATTCACCGAGCCACAATACCAGAGACAAGTGACGCATTTGGCTCCGGTAATGACTTGAATCTTTTATGTTACTCGTTTGAGTACTTAAAAAGTAAAATACTGTCACGGCGTCACTTTACAATATCCGAGGTAGGTAAACTTAACGGATTAGGAACCCAACGAGTTCCTTCTTCCTTTGCCCCATTCCGCCGTTCAAATAAGCCAGAGAAGTGACGTTTCCGATCTACTTTAACTCGCCCTGATCTGGTTTATCGGCTCTCATAAAAGCTTTTCACTATGCAGCCAAGCTCAACCATTTCGCCTTCTCGCTTGCGCGGCTCCATAATGAGGGAGAACTAGCAGCTGGTGATGCCCATACAATTTCAGTGCTGGCCATAAGTTGTCAGCGATCAACCACTACCTACGTCACTTGACATACACGATATATGGCCGCTAACCTCGTTTGCACTTTCGGAGACGGAGTTTCTGCTAGCTGACGTTATCAGACCCTGTACACTAGCGTGTTCTATGTTTGGGTTGACTGAAGAAACTGGTTGGACAAGGCTGCGGTGGCGCGTGAGGCATGACAAGCTGGAAAGAACGCTTGACGATGGAGATATGCGCTCCACTTAGATGGATCTGTAATAAGAGAATGGAGAATAATACTTAAGCGAGTGACAGATACTGCCAGGATGACAAGAAAAAACTGCTTGGTAATGCTGTTGTGGCGACACAAGTTACCGCACTGCACGTCCTCTGAAACGAAGCTTTCACAGGGTCATCATCCCACTAATGGCAGGCTTATCACAGCGCCCGATGTAGCCTAGCACAGACACGCCGTCAGTCATTCCCTAACTGGGCGCTACACGACACATTTTTCTCGGCAGAAGCCTTGAGCCACAAAAGTCTGCCTCCCCTTCATTTTTCTCCACCTTCTTCCCACTTCTTACAACCCCAACCTCCCTCTACAAACACCACACACGAATCTCCATATACACCTTCAATTTCTATTCCTTTTACGATAGACTTTCTTTCGTTAAAGGCTTCAGTTGACCACGAGAACGACTTTCGTTTTCATCCTCTTTACGACGCAATAGACCGCTCGCCAAATCGTTCCTTTCGAACGACTTCCGACAAGACTTTCGTTTTCTCTTTAATCGATCACCTTTACGATCTTTCGAAGAGCCAACGATACTCTCTGCAATCGAAGCAGAATACACGACACTAAAACCACGTCAAACGAATACCAACGAGTAAATCCATCCAATATGGCTGACCAACTCAACATGAACGGCCTCAACCTCAACGAGCCACGCTCCTACATCCCACCACACATGCGTGGCAAGATGGGAGGCCCAGGACCACAGGGACCACCACCGATGGACGGACCAGGCCCAAGCCCAATGAACGGTGGCATCCACGGTTCAGCATGGGCTGCTCCAGCTGCGTATGTTCATGGAACCAACAACTACAATCGAGGACCACCACTGACTTCCAACAATAGATCAAACGGATTCGCGGCTGATGGCCCAAGACCAGGCGGTGACTGGGCTGGTGCTCCATCCTTCACTCCACGTGGAGGACCACCACCACGTCGCGGTGGCGGATGGAACAACGATGGAGGTCGCCCAGAGTTCCAAGGTGGATCTTACGGCGGTAATGCCGGCGGCTCAGCTCCACGCGGAGGCGGTGATGGATCTTGGAAGGAAGGCAAGCACACCGCTGGTCCAGCCAACCCACGTGTCGAGCGTGAGCTTTTCGGTGTCATTGATGACCCAACAAAGCAGCAGACCGGTATCAACTTCGAGAAGTATGATGACATCCCTGTCGAGGCTTCCGGAACCGATGTCCCAGAGCCAGTCAACACCTTCACCAACCCACCTTTGGATGACCACTTGATCCGCAACATCGAGCTTGCTCACTACAAGGTTCCAACCCCAGTCCAGAAGTACTCCATCCCTATTGTCATGGGTGGTCGTGACTTGATGGCTTGTGCCCAGACTGGTTCCGGAAAGACTGGAGGTTTCCTCTTCCCAATCCTTTCCCAAGCCTTCATCCACGGTCCATCCGCTGTCCCAGCCGGTGCCGGAGCCAACTTCGGTCGCCAGCGCAAGGCCTACCCAACCTCCCTCATCTTGGCTCCGACCCGTGAGTTGGTTTCCCAGATTTACGAGGAGTCCCGCAAGTTCGCCTACCGCTCCTGGGTCAAGCCATGCGTCGTCTACGGTGGTGCCGATATCGGTTCCCAGCTCCGCCAGATGGAGCGTGGATGTGATCTTTTGGTCGCTACACCGGGTCGTCTCGTCGATTTGATCGAGCGTGGCCGCATCTCGCTTTGCAACATCAAGTATCTCGTCCTCGATGAGGCTGATCGCATGTTGGACATGGGTTTCGAGCCACAAATTCGTCGCATCGTCGAGGGTGAGGATATGCCAAACGTCCAGAACCGCCAGACCCTCATGTTCAGTGCCACCTTCCCACGCGACATCCAGATGCTCGCGCGCGATTTCTTGAAGGACTACATCTTCTTGTCCGTAGGACGTGTCGGATCTACATCTGAGAACATTACCCAGAAGGTCGAGTACGTTGAGGACATGGACAAGCGCTCCGTTCTTTTGGATATCCTCCACACCCACGCCGGTGGTCTTACCCTCATATTTGTTGAGACCAAGCGCATGGCCGATTCTCTGTCTGATTTCTTGATCAACCAGAACTTTCCAGCCACCTCCATTCATGGTGACCGCACACAGCGCGAGCGTGAGCGTGCTCTCGAGATGTTCCGCAACGCTCGCTGCCCAATCTTGGTCGCTACCGCTGTTGCTGCTCGTGGTCTTGATATTCCAAACGTCACCCATGTCGTCAACTACGATCTCCCAACTGATGTCGATGACTACGTTCACCGCATTGGTCGTACTGGACGTGCCGGTAACACTGGTATCTCCACTGCGTTCTTCAACCGTGGCAACCGTGGTATCGTCCGTGACCTCCTTGAGCTTCTCAAGGAGGCCAACCAGGAGGTTCCAGCCTTCCTCGAGAATATTGCTCGTGAGGGTGCTGGCTTTGGTGGTGGCCGTGGCGGTCGCTCCGCGGGTGGCCGCGGCGGTGCCCGCGGCGGCGCTGCCAACCGTGATTTCCGTAAGTTTGGCGGTGGCGGCTTCGGTGGCCCACCAGCTCCAGCTTACGGTGGCGGCGGTGGTGGATATGCTCCTCCACAGGCTGCATATGGTGGCGCTCCAGCTTATGGTGGTGGTGCCCCAGCTTTCGGCGGTGCTCCAGCCTACGGAGGTGGCAGCTATGGTAACCCATCCGGACCAGGCGGCCAGTCTTCCTGGTGGTAAATACTCTCCCAGTATCGACGCATCTCGACTATTTCTTTTCGGGAACGGCGTCAACACTCGTCCTCTAGCTGCGGCTTGGACGGAGGACAACATTTCTTTTGGTATTGGGCATGACATCAGTTCTGCTTTTTCTGACTTTTACAACATTTTGCGGCATTCGAACTCAATTGGCGACGTCCCTACGCTGCAACGTTCGAGCAGCGATGGAACCTCAACCATTACACCAGCATACGATAGATTGCATTGCCTTTTGTTCGGCTGAGCTTTTCACCTTATCTTGATACCCCTATAGAAGTCAAGCTCGAGGCGATACGCGACAGCCCTTACACAAGAAGGCTACGTGCGTAACATAACCGAGGTCATCGGACTCGAACAAACACGCATATTACGACCGTCATGTTCAGCGTTGAATCTTTTCCTTCGTGCGTTTTCTGTCATCACATCGACGATGGGCAGCCATGGAACCTTTAGACAAAGTGGATTTACAGCAAGCGAAATTTTCTGGCAACAACATCACGGAAGATTTGGCTCGACACATTCATCTACGATACCCCAAAGCGTGCATTTACTCGTTTTTTTTACAACTTCTTGATACCCCTGGTCGTGTTCGTTTGAGCAGGCGTGTGTCAGCGGAAGTGGTGGAAACACAAAAAAGGAGTGGAGTGCAAGTGGCAGTTATGGTTCATGGGCAGAGCTCGTCGACGATTTGCCTATTTACGATTTTAGTCCCTTTTCAGCACGCTTTTGTGCTTTTTCCGGACAACTATGGAAGTGCTACTGCCTCTTTTATTGAAGGTGGAAGGCACGGGTTTGGCATGAGTGGACTGGATGTTAAGGGGTGGTACGCTCTGGCTGCTATGAGATTTGACAGTGTGGATGGTGGATACATGCATGGGTGCGCGATACTGATGATGCCTACTCTGGGTGTGCGATGAGATGCGATAGATGATCTGAATCAAATAAGTTTGTTATTATTTTGTTCATTTATGCTTGTGTGATCGTGGTATGCTTTTGTAAAATCTGTGCGACCGGTTTCAGCTTCTTCCTTTGGCAGGCACCAACATAACTTCAACAACAGCGGCCCGACGAAGCTCAACCTCGAGTGCTAAAGGACCCCCTTGCTCGATCGTCCGCTTAATTCTTCAGCCAGCTAGATCCGGAATCCTTGACCGCAGGCGCCAATTCGCGGGGGTGATGCCAGACAACTCCAACGACCTTGAGCTGTTTTCAGGCTATCAACCACGGATCAATCCACCATAAGCCAACACATAACTCCTTATAAGTGAATCTGTCTTCCGACTGCAACAGCTATCTCGTCAACTCCAGCAGAAAGGATGAGAGTTTGCGGTTCAGAGTTGGAGCTGATGGTTACAGGCGCTATTTCAGGCTACGGGATGATAGGTGAGGTATTCGTGCACAAACATTGGTGTTCGGTGGTGCAATGGAAGCAACGCAACTTTCAGTACTGTACTTATAAATCTTTCAATTTTTTCATTCAGCAGAGAGGCGCTCTTCTGGTCGCCTTGTGGCCCATGGCCAGACTCATTATGCATTTTCATAATTACCTCAAGATAGACCCATGAATGCGATAGAAAAGAAAGTGCCATTACATAAGCTGTAAAAATCAACATTCGTATAAATAAGCAGCAGGTCAGACATTCAAACTTACATAACGAACAGAACGCTTTCAGAAGTCTCAAAGCATCAAAAATCGACGCATACAGAAGACCAGCGGAAATAAGGACTTGTGAGAGTTCTTGGGCTTGAGCTCAAGGTTCCAAGGCAGTTGGAAGAGAGCTGAACTTCTGCCACTATTCAGCTCTTGAACGTTTGGTGATAGTTACAGCCGTACGAAAGATGGACGACGCGTTCTCAGGTGGTGCCGCCCTGGCGCTGACTCAGCAGCCCACTCCTACACTAGCCCCAAAGCAGCTCACTGAGCCCACGCATCTACAGTTCATTCCCTCGTATTTAGCAGCTCCATCCTTGCCTTGCGTCTATATTAGTACATTAACACAAAACGCTGGTAATGTCCGGTATGGTGTAACGGTTAGCATATGCCGCTTTCACCGGCAATATCCGGGTTCGATTCCCGGTACCGGAATTAGTGTTTTGCATCCCGGTGAGGGGGTGATGATTGCTTTGAAGGTAATGCCGTTGAGCTGGCTGCGTCGACGTTGCCGGAGTTGCCTGACGGAAGTGGTGTTGTGAGTGGAGGGAAGAGGCCATGCACGCCGCATGTCACGTGCGAAATATTGGAAATTCTCAATCGAGACGTGTGAGCCAAAATTACTTCTAATTTAACCTAGAAGTTTTTATACTCATTGAATTTTATGGCACCCTCAAGATTGTTCTTTAATCACAACCTCCCAGTTACAAAAAATTTGCAGTCCGCAGGGTCCTTGGCATCACCCTCGAGATTCTCAAACCGGAAAGGACAACCCTGCCAGAAAACATTACAAATATCTAATCATGCTTTTGAATCAGAATACGGGTGTGTAACCGAAAATTGGCTCACACACTTAAAAGACTAATATATCCTTAGCGGTTGCAACACCAAAAGTGCTCTTGGTGCCGTATGATGCACACCATGTGCCGACCTACAACGAGTGGATGAAATGTCCTGTCAGTCTCCTTGGGCCTCAGTTCTGCTTACGACCTTCATATCCCAAACACCTCCTAGACACCTCAACACTAACACAATACAAGGATATCCAAAAGCTCACAGCCTCGGAAGTCTTATCAATGGACGGAGAATACGCCATGCAAGCCTCCTGGCGCAAAGACATCGACAAACTAACCTTCATAATCTGCCGCCCCACCTCCCTATCCCGCACCTCCAACATCATCGCCTTGCAAGACGACTCCCACGACAATATGATCGGAGACGTTAACCTCTTCCTGACACTCGCCCATGATGAAGACGCAAACGGTAATGAAATCATCACGGCACCTCGTGTCAAAGGCGAGCTCGAACTCATGATCGCCATCAAGGAGAATCGCGGGAAGGGCTATGGAAGAGCTACGCTCGAGGCGTTTCTGCAGTATATCAAGATCCATGAGTTAGAGATTATTGCTAGTTTTGCTGATGCGCAGATCATGGATATTGAAACCGTGTCGACGGCTTGTATGAGGGGGTTGGAGTTGGGTGTCAAGATTGGGAAGGAGAATCAAGCGAGTGAAGGACTGTTTGAGTCTGTGGGTTTTGAGCAGGTCGGTGAGGTTAATTATTTTGGGGAGACGGAGTTGAAGTTGAAGAAGAAGCCGCAGCCGAACGAGGGGGAAGAGGTGGAGGAGGAGTACGGGGTGGAGGGCTGGAGCGAGGTTGCGTATGTTAGGACTGAGAAGAAGTAGGAGTCAAGACAGGAATCTGACTAAATGATAAATAATGTACAGTCGTTCGAAGACATCCAGTGGAATGACTCAAGACTTGTTTTTCTAATTTCTCTATTCCTCTTTCTCTTTTCCGTTTTCCACAGTTTATCGTCTTTATTGATCACTATCTCCACACAGTGGCACCGAAGACGTTTCACCGCTTTGAGCGCAACGATCCTAGCGTTCACACAAACATGCGGACCCGCCCAAAAGGTGGTCCACTTGAAACTCCTCAGCTCCTTGAGTGTTATACGTTGCAATGATTCAAAGTACACTGGTTTCGAAACAGCAGCAAGAGCAGCAAACTCCCAGATCATGACCTGGACCTCAACCAGTAGCTCTTCAAAGCGAGGAAACCTGGTTGCTGGTAAAATAGGCGTGGAGGACATCATGCTGGATGATGTTGCGCTGGATGGTGCGGTGGAGTGGGCTTCACCGTGTTATGTATTCACACACACAGATTGACGATGTGAAGGACTGTTCGAGCTGTCGTCGACGAATCCCGCGTCACGTGCCAAGAGCTCCAAACCACGTCGCGCCTCAACTTAACAAGGCTTCAGCCTTCCCACTTAAATACCCAAGGACCCTACCACACCACAATCTCAATCCATCAATTCTCATACAACTACCGCCAAAATGTCGAAACGAGTAGCTGAATCCGCGCTTGAAGACATCGCCGGCCGCGACTCACCCGCCCCAAAACGCCAGCGCGATGACCATCAGCCAGATTTCTCACCCCAACCACATCAGAATGGCGCCTACCACCCATTGCTCACCATGACGCAAGAAGGCTCCGAGACCGCAGAGCGGGAGGAGAATAATATGGATATAGACGACATCGATGCTGTGGAGGAAGAAGAAGAGCTGTTAGCTGCGCCATTCACAAGACAAGAGGCTCCGATTGAAGGGTACGACGACCTGTATCTGGACACAATAGATCGCCATGTTTTGGATTTCGATTTCGAGAAACTGTGCTCGGTGACGCTGAGTAACATCAACGTGTATGCTTGCCTGGTGTGCGGGAGGTATTATCAAGGGCGTGGACCAAAGAGCCAAGCGTACTTCCATGCGCTGGATGTCGGGCACCATCCGTACATCAACATGCAGACGCAGAAGATATACATCCTCCCCGAAGGCTACGAAGTGAAGAACAAGTCGCTCGACGACATCAAATTTGTCTCCGATCCAAGATACACGAAAGAGGAGGTGATAAAGCTGGACAGGGAGCCGAAGCAGGCATTCGCGCTGAATGGGAAGAGATATACGCCTGGATTTGTGGGAATGAACAACATCAAAGACAACGACTACTTTAACGTTACCATCCAAGGCCTCTCACACGTCCCACCACTCCGCAACTTCTTCATGCTCGAAGACTTCTCCACGCAACCCGAACTCGCAAAGCGCCTCTCGATCCTTATCCGCAAGATTTGGAACCCAAGAGCATTCAAGACACACGTCTCGCCTCACGAACTCCTGCAACAAGTATCCCAGAAATCAAACAAAAAATTCTCGCTCACAGCACAAGCCGACCCCGTCGAGTTTCTGAGCTGGTTTCTAAATAATCTTCACCTTGCATTAGGAGGAAGCAAGACGAAGCCCGGCAGCAGCATAATCCAACAAATCTTCCAAGGCAAGCTAAAAGTCGAATCCCAAGTAATAACCGCCAAAGCCGATGCCGGTGACCGTCTGCGCTTCGAAGACGCCGCCGAAGTCAAAGTAGACATAACGCGCTTCATGCTCCTGACTCTCGACTTGCCCGCCGCGCCGCTGTTCCAGGATGAGTTGGAGCGGAACATCATTCCGCAAGTCCCACTCACATCTATCCTCTCAAAATACGATGGGAGGAAGGCACAGGAGCAGTTGAATCACAGGAAGAGATATAGGTTGTTGCATCCGCTGCCGCCGTATTTATTGTTTCATGTAAAGAGGTTTAGCCAGAATAAATTCATCTCCGAACGCAACCCCACAATCGTAACCTTCGACGCGCGCAACCTGGACATGAGTCCCTACGTCGAACCCAATCCTTCCCTATTCCCTCCCGGGGAGCCCATCTGGTACGACCTCGTCGCGAACGTTGTCCACGAGGCTGTGAGAGGCAGAGAAGATGCGGTGGAAGGCGAGGAGGGGAAGCGGACATGGAAGGTGCAGTTGCGGCGAGCGGAGGATTGGGTGGTGGTGCAAGATCTGTTTGTGGAGGAGGCGCGGAGGGAGTTGTTGTATCTTGGGGAGAGCTACTTGCAGATTTGGGAAAGGAGGCGGACGCCTAAGAAGGCTGCGGCTAAGAGATGATATACTGTTGAGCGAGGCAGGCGATAATTTAGTGGAACTGAGAGCCCATGTGCGAGGTGTCTGGAGTTTAGCGAAGTTCTAGGATACTTGGGCTGGTTAGATTTCTAATGACAGACTGCCATACTTCTGATGCGTCGACTGACTTGAGGTCTTCGGTTTGATCGTTCTAACGACTCGATTTGACCACCGTGGCACAGAACTAGTTAACCAAGTTGTTTCACATCTGAGAATTCGAAAAATGAGTTGGTTGACACGCTAGGGCCCGTCACCACAACAATCGAGTCCTGCTGAGAAGAGATGTCCATTCACTATCAATACTACCATTTCCTATCCCCCCCCCCTTTATCCTGCCTAACGAGGGCCCCATCTAAATACCCATCGATCTTGAGATACAGCTGGGCTCCAAACTGCACGGCTTCATATCTCAATCCATTAAGTACGCGGCCCGGGAGCCAGCCAAGGAGGAACCATAGATGATCATCCTCTTCCAGCTCAGCTTCAAGGTGTTTGCAGCGGGAAGCGTACTCATTCACATTCTCCCTCCCCACCCTGGGAGTCAGCAATCTATCAACAGCCACCCCAACATCTCCAAAAGTCGTCCCAAATTCCAAATTCCCACCCTCATCCAGCAATCCAATATCAAAAAGCTGGATATACAACGCCATCTGTTGCCGGTACGGATAGAAATGTTGCGGCGCTGTTTCCAGAGCACAGGACTTGAGCTCGTAGATGCCGCTGGACTGTAGGTCGATGGCACGGGTTATGTAGGAGTGGAGGTGTTCGTTGGGGGGGATGCAAATCTGGATATCTTCTGCGTTGATGATGGGCGAGTTGTCCTTCTGAGCGTTATCGCCGCTAGGGTTTGCGGCGACGCGGGCAGCGCAACCTCGGATGACGAGTTGGGTGTCGATATTAAGATGTGCGAGCTGCTTGTGCACGTCAGAACCCGTAATCTGTTCGTTGCTGTTCTCTTCCCCAGTTCCCAGAACAGACTCCCCGGCAGCACACCCCTTAATCCTAGTCCGCTCATTCGCCCTTGGCTTCCCCCACGCTTCTGACTTCACCCAACCCTCAGGCACAAAAATTAGACTCTCCCCAGCAGCAAAGCACCGCCGGACGCCACTATTGTAGTAATCCCAGACACGGCCAAGATAGTATTGGCTCCAGTCCCAGCACCAGAGCATCGCTAAGCCTTTCTGCAGACCACGGCGGAGTGCTTCCATGCAGTACCTCGCATAGCCTCGTTCGGGCGCCTCTGCGAGAGCTAGGGCTTCGATGTCAGCGAGGTATTGATGCGCGTCGCGCTCGCGGATTTGGAGGTCGGTGGAGGCGGCCAAGGTTGGTTGGGAGATGGTGGATGGACGGCCGCGACGAGCATTATGTGTGGCGTTGTGCCTTATATGGAGTAGAATAGCGTCTTGGTTCTCTTCTGGGCTTAACTTTTGGCCTCGTCTCTGTAGCTGGACGATAATCACGAGATTGTGCTGGGCCTCCATCATAGTTAAGCTCCTCATCCTCCGTATAAGCATCGTAGCGCGTCTTCCTGTTCTCCTGCGGCTCCTTTGGCGCATCCAAGTCTCTGGGCGCAGGCTGGCAGCTATAGCGCGGCCTACTATAGCTGCGCTCACGATTGTAACCGGTTGGGCTATAGTGGTCGTAACGTCTCTCGAATTTCTCGCTTCTATAGATATTGACTCCTGAATCATCGGAAGCACGGAGAGCTGGAGAACGCCTTGGAGCCGACGCTGGCAAAGGTGGGACGCTTGAGAGAAATAGCTCTTTGCCGGCGTTTTTGTGTTAGAACTTGTTGCGCATGGGCTTGGAGATATGGAGATTATGGATGATTATCTGAGGCGAGGTAAGCTTAGTGTTGACCATGAGCGCTCTGCCCTTGTTTTCCGTCGTTTTCCCCTTGAAAGAAATGTCTCTTGCCAAAGCAGCGACCTTGTCGGCCGTAACATTCAATGCTGGAGGAAGCTTTGCAGGATCATTGTCAGGCGGGGAATGGCCAAAATCGTCTTGCTCTCCGTAGAAAGTAGACTGATAAGTGGAAAGGCTGACGACTGTGGGTTCAGGTGACGTATTTGCAGAAGGCGTCGCCTGAGAAGACGGTGGCTGTGGCTGGGTCTTGGGAGATGGAGCTGTAACTGTAGCATCGCGCCTTCACTGGGATGCGTCGAGTGCCATAGCCTTAACCTCCTCCTGATGCCTCCTGTGTGGCGGCACGTATATGGCACTTTTACGGCCCCCTCGGCGAACCCCACCTATCTTCGTTGCTGGAGCACGGTTTGATAGGGATGTTGGTGGAGTTGAAGGGAGCCATAGTAAGGCATAGACGAGTCGTAGAAGGTCCATCTTAGGGTGTTGGTGCCCTGCAGTTAGGATTCCCCATGCTGTCGTTTTTGTCGATCTATAGTTTGTGTTAAGCTGTAAGAATGAAGTATAGAAATGGCTGTTTGTTTGTTGAGTTTTGCAAAGTGGCAATTTGTATTGATAGTGGATGGTGCTGTTGTGTTTACTGTTTGCTGTTGATGCAGATGAAGAAGATCGTGGACCTGGAAGATCGCGAGGTTGGCATCGTTGCTGTTTTGGGAAGGTGCAGGAGGTGGAAGGCGCAACTTAGGCGCGGCTGAGGTCGACATGTACTGTCGCGACAACCATGGCCCATATTCTGAGGACGGTGTCAGCTTGGAGATGATGTTGCTGTTCGAGAATCCTTCTCATCTCTGAATCATATTGCCGTTTTCCATTTCATTTCAACCTGCTACCATACAACCATTACTCAGCTGGTACCCTTTGAGTTCAATGCCAGCGGCATAGAATGCACTAGCGAGACCGAGATTCATACACTGGCTAAACTGGCCGCTTCATTGTTCTGCCGCTGGGTATATCGGCCCCTCTCCATTCCTTTCCTTTGTTGTCCATGACTCTCTCTTTTACAGCTTGTTAATCGTCTACCCAAGGTACTCAAGTGCGGCCTTTCCGCCTCCCAGTACCTCAAGACTCCACTGTCAATATTCCTTCCCTCTCTCAATCCCCCCTCACGAAATGCGTAATCCTGAGGGCGATATACGACCATTCGGTTATATCCATCTTCCACCACTCGTTTCGTTCAAGCTCTTTGTCCCCTTAGAGCGTTTTCATAGTCCACCCAAAGTACTCAAACGTCGCCTTCCCATCCCCCAAAACCTCGTACTGCGCAGTCCACACTCCCTCCCTCTCCAGATGTTTCCTCACAAAATGCGGTTGCCTAAACGTAATATACAACCACTCCCCACCACTCCTCAACACCCTCGCAACCTCATCCACGTACTTCCCAATGTTCTCCAACACCTCGGCCGGCGGATCCCACAAACTCCCATGAATCATAGCATCCAGAGTTCCCTTATCAATCGCGACATCGACCGACGCATCAGGGAGCTGAATATCGCGGATATCCATAACCTGCCACTCTTGATTGAGGTGAGCGTATTTGGTACTCATGGCATCGATGACCACCTGCGAGAAGTCGACTGATAATTGATTCGTGTATCCAAGCGCATGGAGATCTGAAGGCAGGGACTGTGAACACGGTGAGGTTAGCACGGGTTCCTCCATTTTATCTCTGCCTCATATGTTCTCCACCATCCCTACCGCATCCCCTTGCACCACCACCCCCCATCTTCCCGTCCCAACGCCAATCTGGCAAAATAAAATGGAATCTTACGCTGTTACCGCACCCTAAATGCAAGATACGAGGGTTGAAGTCTGAGCTGGGTAATTTCTTCCCAAAGAAATCCCTCAAATCATTAAACGTCCGGAACCACTCAAAGTTCCCCAGCTCCCCCTCCGTCCCATCCTCACTCTCGTCCTTCTTTGGCGTCCTCTCTACTTTCTCCGCCGCATATCTCTCATCCCAGAAATTCGCATGAGATAACTTTTCCAGATCGGATTGCTTCATTGTTGAAATGCACCTCTTTTATTTGCGGTTGAAACACTAAACGCGTAAATAATGAGGTTGAGTGGGGTGACGCGCCGTCGGAGAAACTCTCAGTGAGTTGATGAAGTGCCGGCCATATGACGTTGAATCGAGACTAGGGACTTAGCGACGGGTGGTTCCGACACTAGGCTTAAAGCGACATGAGTTTCCTTCCAGCCTTCTGGGATTCAATACGAGACGCCAGAGGGTAAGCGCGTCAGAGATACGGGAGGAAGGTTGGCCGTTGGGTTGATAGCTGTCTATATCGTCCTTCATTTCCTTCATTCTTTCAACCATTTTTGAGCCACTATTTTGCTTTGACAAGCGCCAGCGCCACGTCTAAGCCGTCAAGTCTGGTGACGAAAGGGATAGACCTACCTGGGAACTTGTGACAAACATTCCCCGAAACCAAGAGACTGCGCCCACTGCTGTTTCAGCCAACGACGGCTTTGAAGCACATTCCGGACAACATTACACCGTTAGCCGCGCCTTGGTTTTGAGCTCAAACTTATTACTTCAATCTCCATAGCCTGCGACACCACATACGCACAACCCACGGTCACTGTTGTCATCCACGCGCCATCAACACATTAACGTGTGCTGACCGTCTGTCTCAAGCCACGATGACGATATCCCGTCGCGTAGCCGCCATCACCGGCTTAATGATAGCTGTGTTGTTATTCCTCGTAGCAACGAGACAGATGCAGTTACAATCCGACCTCCCATTCCCAATAGTAGTCGACAACCACTCCCTCGAGCGCATCCGCCCTATCCCAATACCAGACGAGGCACCAGACTCCGATGCGCCTTTTGAGATTCTGCCTGAGCCGCAAGAACTCAATATCGGTATCACACAAGATGTTGCTCAGGGTGTTGCGCAAAAGGGAGTGAAGCCGTTGGTTATTCCCGACCTACCGGAACTTCCACAAGAAGCAGTGGTTTCGCCGGTGCTGTTTATCTTACCCACGCCAGTATACCACACTCCCAATCCAACAGCAGCACCTGCACATCGGGTACAGACGTGCACATGGGAAGGAAAGAAAGTAGCAGCCATAATCGAAACCCGCCTAACGTCCAACCTCGCACCAATCATTCTCCATTTCAGTAGCGTCCTCGGCCCAAGTTGGCCCATCAAGGTCTTCACCACACCCTCCCTCGCCTCCAACCTCACTCTCTCTCTCCCAATCTCCCATCTCCTGTCAAGCGGGGGTATCGAGTTCGTCATGCTCCCCGCGACTGCAAATTTTAGTACGCATTCAGCGGTCAGCGATTTCTTGACACAACGCTGGTTCTGGGAAACAATACACGAAGCCGATGATGGCGGGAAGGAGAGGGTGCTGATCTTCCAACCAGACTCCATCCTCTGCTCCTCCTCCCCCCGGGCCGTCGACGATTTCCTCAGTTACGACTTCATCGGTGCGCCTGTTCGGTCTGATCTCGGGTCAGGTTTCAACGGCGGGTTGAGTATAAGGAATATACCGCTGATCCTCAGTATTCTTGGGGAAGCGGGAGATAATACCTGGGCCGCTGACCGCTCTCGCAAAAACACACCCAAGGACAGATTCCCGGGCGTGAATGTGGATTACGAGGACCAGTGGTTTTATGCTAAGATGAGGGAGAGGGGTGCGAGGTTTCCGAGCGTGGATGTGGCGGGAGGGTTTAGTGTCGAAACAATTTGGCAGGATAGGCCACTGGGTTACCATCAGGCGAATGTGTGGCAAAGGGGACGGATGGAGGAGGTGTTGGAGTGGTGCCCTGAGTACAAACTTTGTACGCAGAAGGGGTATGATACTCATTGATCGGGGAATAAGGGAGAATGACGAGGGTGGAAGAAGGAAAGATGACATGATGTATGATAATGAGTTATGTGGTACGATCTGGTATTCGGCGGGTATTTGAGGAGAGAGTCATGGTTATGATAAGGAGCAGGGAGCGAAAATTTCTTTCATCTTTATCTCTTTTGGGCGATCTCGCGTAGATGGTGCAGGCGGCGAATTGTCTTTTGAAAACGAATGAATGAATGAAATCTACTCTTTTCTGATTTGAAGTAAGGAGTTGTTAACAACTTGTAAACGAGTATGTCTTGCAAACCTTGTGGATATATGTCCTACCGAGACTACACCTCCTCGTCCTGGAGAACATCAAACCTTCCCTCCCTCTCCCTAGCCTTCCTCCTCTCCTCTTCCTTCTCCACCTTATCTAGCTCCTTACTGAACCAGGTCTTCCATTCTTGAAACTTGTCCCATGACTTGAAGGCAGCCATGGCAGCACCCCAGATCAAACCTGTAGTGATCAGATCGCCCATCACAACGAGCCCCATGTTCACCCACCCATTCAGCGGTAGGTATCTATGCCATTTGTTCCCTTCGAACAAATTCCATAAGCTGATATTGTTGAGGTTGTGCTTCGCCGCCCAGGATTGGCCGATTGACCGAACCACGAGGGTTTCGAGGGGGATGGTGATAGCGGTGGCAAGGAGGACGGCTACACCGTCTGCGATGAGGTGCGCGGGCATTATGGCCATGGCTGTGACATCATATATATCTCTTCCCCGTTCCCCTCCACGACCCCCACCTCTTGCTTCCACCCCAACAGCACCTATTTCCGCACCTTGCCCAGACGGACCAGAAGCCGGCCGCAGCTCGGCAGAATGCCGATGCGAATTCCCAAGATGCGAACCAGTAGTGAATACCGCCTCTGCGTTAGGCGATACATCGAATGTGATGACGGTGCGCTCCATGTCTTCCGGCACACTAATTGTGGAGGCTAGTGAGTCGGCGCGGTGGCGGGTGGGGCCTGCTAGGCCGAGGCCGAGGAGTGGGGAGGAGGGGCGGTTTCCGTTGTCGTTCTCTGGTGGTGGTTCGAAGAATGGTGAGTCTGATCTCCTCGGCTCGCTGCGCTCGAGGTTGTGGTCCGGACTCAGCGAGCGCGTGGAAGTAGAATGTGGTGGGTCAACGATAGACGTCCCTAGGTCTGGCATGGTAACATTATCGATAGAGCGTCTCCGAGTACCGCCTTCGAATGCTCTCAGCGCCATCGCATCGCTCAACTCGAGTCCACCACTAATCGAATGCCTGTGTCCTGCAGCCGTGCGCGCATTACGGAGGACATCCTCATTCGCATCCCAAGTCGTGGTCGAGTTATTCGAGCTCTCAGTATCACTCTCCTCCCACTCTTCAACCACTCCTGGGCGGAGGGCTTGGGCCTGTGCTTCTAGTTCTGCGATTTGTGCTTTTAGCGCAGCGGCCCTGGTTGCGGACTCTTCGATCGCTGTGTTTATGTTGTTTAGGTTGGAGGCGTGGGGGAAGACGTGGTAGAGGGGTGCGTAGATCAGGGCGATTAGGTGGTTGGAGATGTGGTACCAGGCGTGGAGGAGGGCTATGGGTGCTACTACCAGTGCCGCTGAGCCCAGAAATGAGAGGGCAGAGGAGTAACTCAAGGTTATTGGGCAGCTTGGGAGGTAGAACGGTGATTCGGAGGCGAACGGTATCATGAATCGGATGCTCGGAAGCCATTTACTGGAAGGCAGAAAGTTGAGTTGCTGAAGTATGGCGTAGTATTTGTAGTGGAACATGATGTAGGAGGCCCCCCAGGAGAATATGGTCTTGGTTGTTTTGCTGTAGTCTTCGTCGTTGACATAGTAGACGAGGTTCCCGATTGCTATTTCGCGTAAGAGGGGTCCAATGAGTGGCCGAAAGAACATCATACCTCGATTCATCATGAGAGATGGCAGTCCGGCACCAAGTATCTTCAGCCATGATGAGGATGCCTTCTCACGACCGATGATGTAAAGCAATGGATGGTTAGAATAATCTTTGTAGAGCTGCACATGGGGTCAGCAAAGGTTCAACCAAATTTTTGTCATTATAACCCGCCTCTATCCTTCGTCTCATTCCGCAAGCTCCCCAAACTCCAGCGGTCAGAGCAACCTGCCCTAAAGCCCTCCGTCTATATGCCATGACAATATCCATCTCTTGGTCTTTTGACTTCCTTGCCTTCTCGTCATCACGTGAATTTATTACATCTATACTCTCGATAATTCCTGCCGCTTGGAGGACTTCATTTGAGGCATGGACAAGATCTTTCTGCTGCCTTTGAGCTCCCGGATTGCATGGCCTACCACGGTCGTCATATTGCTGTCCAATGGCAAGGATTCCAGGATGATGGTTCTCCGGAAAGATGAGTTCATCGTCATATGGTGAACGACCCTGACAGGTATTAGCTTCGGCATGCCCGAATGCCACAGAAAAGTTCATGTCAAGCTTACTAGCGCGGCGACGGTGAGAGGTTCCCGACGCGTCATGTTGCCTAAAGTGCAAAGCGATTGTGAAAAGCAAGCCCCGATTGTGTCGATCTTGCTGTTAGAAAATCATATTGTCATCGTCCTTTGAAGATTAGGTTCAACCGGTTTAGCTGTCCAGCGATGAATGTGCTTACTGCTGTTCGGTCAGGAGTGTTTGGGAGAGGGGCGCCCAGGGCGGCCAACAAGGCGGCAGGAACGGTCCCAGAAATGCGGGGGGGTCAGGCTAAGATTAAGCTTATCAGCACCCCTGTCCGCATCAAAATTTCGAGATTTCCCAAGAACTTCGAGAAATAGCTGCAGCCTTACTGTGATCCGTAGACGCCGTTAAGTGATTTCGCACAACACCGCAATCATGGCCACCAAGTCCGCCTATCAGACGACTTTCGAGGCCGAGAGAGTCATCCAACCGATATATACTGGAGGAAGTGTGTCGCTGGAAAAGGGCGGGTGCATTCTTGCGACGACTTTGGGTGAGGAGGCGCTGTTGACCGATTTGAATACTGGAAAGGAGCTTGCGAGAATTGAGGGTGATGGAGAGATCATTTCTACACTTGCCTGTAAGCGCGCTTAACAACTTAAAGAAAACGAGGGACAAAAGCTAATGGCTTTTTTTAGTGACGCCCAACGCGTCGAATCTCATAATATGTTCGAGATCGCTCTCGATGCGCATCTATGCCCTCAAGCCATACCTCCCAAATTCTGATATCATCGAGACCGAATTACTCCGCACACTCAAGCCACATACCACACCAGTCCTTGTCGCGGCCGTCGACCAAACAAGCACATTATTAGCCACCGGCGCAGCAGACGGTGTCGTCAAGGTCTGGGACATCAGAGGAGGATACGTCACACACACCTTCAAAGGCGGAATCCTCATTTCGGCACTTCATTTCTTCGAGTTGACTGCTGAGGCTCGCCAAGTTGAGACTGGTATCTCTGCCCGCAACCGCAAGAAACACAAACCGGACGAGGAGGGGGAAGGAGGAGACGAGTCAGTGAGAGGCTTCAGATTGGCGTCTGGAGCACAGGATGGAAAGATCAAGGTCTGGGATTTATTCACGAGGAGATGTGCACATACTCTCGACTCGCACGTTTCAGACGTGCGTGCGCTCGACTACTCCACTGAGGAGAATGCGCTGCTTTCGGCTTCCAGAGATAAGACGATTATGTGGTGGGACGCAAGGACCTGGAAGGTCCGCAAGGTTTCGCCTGTACTGGAGGAAGTTGAGGCAGCAGGTTTCATTGGCGACGGTGCAGTTTCATTCACCGCAGGAATCAACGGTAACATCAGATTATGGCAGACCGAGACTGGTCGCGAATTGTCCCAGCCACAACAAGCCGGCAGCGAAGGCGACGCCATCGTTCAAGCAGTATACTTCAAGGAGCTGCCATTTATTCTCACCGTCAACATTGACCACATCATCGTCCTCCATTCCACATCCGACATCCAAAACATCGAGGGCAGAACTCTCCCACCACTCCCAGAACTCAAGCGCATCTCCGGCACCCACGACGAGATCATCGACCTCGGCTACCTCCTCCCAGACAAGTCCCTCCTCGCTCTCGCCACAAACTCGGAAGAGATCCGCATCGTCTCCCTCGCACACTCCGAATCCACCTACTTCGGCGCCGACGTCGCCCAGCTCAACGGCCACGAGGACATCATTATCTGTCTCGACATTGACTGGTCGGGCCACTGGATCGCCACGGGAGCCAAGGACAACACCGCTCGTCTTTGGCGCGTCGACCCCGCCAACAACTCTTTCGCGTGTTACGCCACTTTTACCGGACACGCCGAGTCGCTTGGCGCCGTAGCACTGCCCAAGACTATCCCACCTGTTGATTCGCCGGCATTCAAAGATCCACTGAGCCACCCACCGAAGTATCTTTTGACTGGATCCCAAGATAGGACGGTAAAGAGATGGGACATCCCAACGCCCTCCGCACAGGCCGCGGCGCAAAAGGCGCCAAGAGCGCTCTATACCAGAAAAGCGCACGACAAAGACATAAACGCCATCGATATCTCCCCAGACTCACGCCTCTTCGCCTCCGCATCCCAAGACCGCACAGTCAAGATCTGGACCACCGAAGAAGGCGAGACAATTGGCGTCCTGCGCGGACATAGACGCGGTGTCTGGTCCGTAAAGTTTGCTCCACAGGGTACACCAATCATTGTTGGCGAGAATGGACCAGCGGCTGGCAAGGGGTTGATTTTGACAGGATCTGGTGATAAGACGCTCAAGTTGTGGAGTTTGAGTGATTACTCCTGTATCCGCACCTTTGAGGGACATACAAACTCGGTATTGAAGGTTGCGTGGTTGAATACGCCTAAGCCGGAGCCAGGGCAAAGCCAGAAGCGCGTCCAGCTCGTTTCAGCCGGAGGTGATGGGCTCGTCAAGGTCTGGGATGCGTCGAGTGGTGAGGCAGAGTGTACGCTTGATAACCACGAAGACAGAGTCTGGGCGCTTGCGGTGCATCCTAAGGATAACACCATTGTTTCTGGGTCTGGCGACTCGACGATCTCGTTCTGGACTGATACTACGAAGGCTACTCAGGCCGAAGCGGTCAAAAAGAACACTGAGTTCGTGGAGCAGGAGCAGAAGTTACAGAATTATATCCATGCTGGGAGTTATCGTGAGGCTATCACTTTGGCACTAGCTTTGGACCACCCGGGGCGTTTGCTGAGCTTGTTCACTGCTGTGACTACCGGCCCACAAGAAGAGGGCTCATTGTCTGGCCTCAAAGCAGTGGACGAGGTCATCGGTTTCTTAAGCGATCCACAGATCTTCAAACTCCTCTTGAGACTAAGAGACTGGAATACCAACGGTCGTTCAGCACCAGTGGCGCAGAAGATCTTGCACACTCTTGTCAAGAGCTACCCAATCTCGAGGTTAGCGAACCTCAGAGGAAGGGGCGGGAAGGGCAACTCTGCAGGAGAAGTTCTTGATGGGTTGAAGAGATATACGGAGAGGCATTATAGAAGAATGGAGGAGCTTGTTGATGAGTCGTATCTTGTTGAGTTTACGCTGAGAGAGATGGATGGAGTCTTCGATCAGCAGGTTGAGAATGATGAGGAGATGGCTGATGAGCACCAACAAGATATTATCATGGTTTGAGAGGCAACGAAAAGAATAGATGTAAAATGTAGATTTATATTTGGATCAGGGCATTGGTGGCGTAAGGCGCATGGGAGGAGCCTGTAATCATACCACGGATATATTGAGAATTTTGATCGTTATCAAGCCTGAAAGGCTTTCTGTTATCTAGGTCAAATCCAAACTTCCAAAAAGCGTAGGCGTCGAGTCGTCTCGGTCGAGTGTTCCAGGCGCGGCATGACGGGGGTTGGGGAGGTCAAGTGTTGCTGAAGCAGGAACGGAGGTAAGTGTTCCTTCCTAGATTTCACTCCATGTCCACGTCAACTTCTCCGCGATATCTCGACCTCCATCTTCAACCATCAACCATCTTCACCACCCAACAACCACCATCAATATCGCTATCCATATCTTGGACAATCCCTCGCTCTTTTGGTTATCGTTATGGCATGACCCCTCCCAACACACATCATTACCCTCAGCGCAGTTACACTCACATTAATCGCCATCGTTTCTACTTTCTCCTCACACCGACGCCCACCACTATTCCCACCAGTCCTTCGCTTCATCGCCTAGCAATGGACGCCGCTAACGACCCTCCATATGCACCCTGGCGCACACCTACCAGGCCTGATGATACCCCCGGCTTCAGGAGGGGAAACGATGGGAGTGGAAACGACAGGAGGAGAAACAGAAACGTGAATGAAACCCGCCGGGCCCCAACTTTAGGGTGGCTTGTGTCCGGTCTGGGTGGCCAAGCACCAGTCGACGAGATCACACCCGCTGCCCAAACCTCCGCCGCCGTTGCGTCAGCCGCCCGGGACGTCATCGCAGCAGCTCCAATGCCAGTTGCTGCGACAAGAGGGAATGGTATGAATGCACAAGCTCTTCGGGAAAGACTTGAGAGAGTTGCAACATCGACAGACTCCTCGGCCGCACAAGGGGATGTCACCAGAATCGAAGAAATGCTAATGCTTGAAGAAGACGAAAGGAACATCGTTGAGTATGCACAAATCCTTGAGTTAAGGCGTGCGAGAGCCGCAGAGATGGCTGATGCTGCGAGATTGAGGCGACTGGCTCTTAGCGCGAGGCTTGGGCGAGTTGCGGAGGAGATTGGGTGGGAGGCTGCGGAGGCTGCCGCACAAGGGGAAGCGGTGAGACATGAAGGAAGGGATAATGGGGAGGAGTATGAAGAAGAGCTGAGGGCAAGGCTTGAGAGACTCGCAAGGGAGAAACCTGACGCTGCCGTACAAGAGGATGTGGTAACGCTCGAAGAAAGGCAGTGGGTTATTTTTGAGCATGCACGCGTGCTTCAAGCAATGCCTCAGGGAGCCGCAAGGGTCGCTAATCTTGCCTCACAAAGGGAAAGGTATGCAGCGAGATTCGAGCCAAGGACGATATCGAATGCTGAGAGCGCACAAGGGCTGAGGAACATCCTTGGGAGACGCCCCGGCAGTGTTCCCGCCGCCGGGCCCGCTGGAGGGCTGGACTGGGTTGGCCAACTGGTTACAGATGGGGATGCTGAGAATGCACAACTTCTGGGCGCCATCCGAGGCTCGAATCATTGGTGGAACGAAAGGTATCGAGAACAAATTTTTAGGGACATGCTTGCGAGATGTCCTAGCGAGATCGCCCGTCATGCGGCCATACAAGCGCTGTTTGAAGTTGAGCGGCTTCGGCTTCTGAATGCAGAGAGAGCAGAGGGTGTTTCAAACGTGCCTTTAACTGGGGACGAGTTGCGTCGCCAGATGTACAGAGGTGGGGAACTCGTTCGCCGACCGGTTAATGGGGAGAGGGAGGATAACCCCAGAGAACCTAACCCTGGTGAAGATTTTCATGAATATTATGAAGAACGTTCTGAAGAAGAGCAGCAGCGTAGAAATCCACTGGCTGATGATAGGGATGCTGAGAATGAACGACTTGTAAGGGCAATGCTTGAGAGACGCCGCAAACCCCCACGAGGCGGTGGCCTTCGAGGTAGCCTCCGCGGTGGGGCCTTGCCTTTGAGAGAGCAGGAGTGGGCTGACCAACTGATTGACGACGAGGACGATGAGGTTGTTCCTGGGGTGGTTATTGTTGGAGCAGAGATGCTTCGCCAAGTGTTCCCTGACGAGGAAGTGCCCCGCGAAAGGGTTAATGCTGAGAGAGAAGAGATGCCAGTAGAAGATAATCCCGGTGAAGTGGTGCAGCTGCGTGGACGCCGGCTGGATGAAACTGAGCAGCAGCGCCACCTGGACCAAGAATTGGTTCACCAAGACGTTAACTCCGAGAGGCAGGAGGATTCACGAGAGCTTATCCCTGGTGAGGAGGAGAACCAGCCGGCCAACCGGCTGGTCAAAGATGAACGGCGACACCATCTTGACCAAGTGAGGCCTCGACAAAGATATCGCGGAAGGGGCGCCAGAAGTCCCTCTCAAGAACAATATGTATACATGGATCGAGGAGAGACGTTCCGAGCTAGTCCTGAGGAGGCCGCTGCGCGGTTCTTCGCAATAAATCGAGCAACACGGGCAGACCTCGAGCTGAGAGTGCATCAATTGATGATCAGGCGGAAACGGGCACTGTCGGAACCGGATCAAGTCACGATTTGGAAGAAGAGTTACAGGTTTGACAACGAGTTCGAGTCTAGTATCCGCAGTAGCATGCATTTACGACAGCATGGTCCCGACGATGACCCCGGGACGTATCAGTGGAAGGAACAGCCGAGGCCGATACATTACCTCGCTACCGAGTCCACCAAGCCTAAGCATTATTTGGCTGATCTCAAGGAAAGAGATATCTCAGAGCTCGACCTAGCGAGGTGGTACAACGCTACAAAGGCGCCACCACTAGCTCTAGGTTATGCGGTTGGCTGGGTTGAACCTCCTTGGAAGGAAGGCCTGAAAGAGAAGTGGGTGCAGGAACACGGAGGCAAACTGCCAGTTCAGATTCGGGGTTGGCCAGTCACGGCTGACATGCAAGATGCCATTATCCCCGATCCAGACGAAATGGAGTTTGAAAGGAGGAGGAAGAATGAGCGGATAAGGAGGCGGGTTGAGGCGAACACGCCTATTGACCCGCCTGGTGGATGGAGGGAGGTTAACTGGGGACAACCAAGGGCGGATCCTTGGGATGAGCAGATAGATCCTTTGGATCCAGGTCCTCCGCTGGATGATAACTCTCTCTGGCTGAATCGGGGAGCGTATCAGGCCACTCAGGCCGTAAATGCATTACCTCCAAATGATGTTCCGCGCTATGTGATCCCTCATAGAACCCGAAGGGTGAACCCTCCGCCGCGGATCCAACCAGCTGTCACTCCACTGCCGTTTAGAGTCGGGAACCACCCGGGCAATGCTCCATCTAGGACACGGCGGAATGATAATTCGGGATTTCAGTTTGACGACCTTACAAACGCCAGCCGGGATCTAAACAGCAGCTTCGACGCCTCAAATCAGAGACTCAATATAGCTAGCCAGCATCCTTCTACCATGCTGCCGACTTTCGGCGGCAGTGGCGGCTTGTTACCGAATCCTATGGCGTACGCTCATTGCCCTGCACCAACATCTGCTCCGCCTCAACATTTAGAAGGGGCAGCTAATTCGTTGAAATCGGCCCCTGACAATTCATTGCAGGTTCTCACTCCTTCGGAACACCAGAGTTCGTTATTTCGGAGGCAGATGGAGCTCAATCGGATGCAGCTGCGAGCTCTTGAGCACCAGCAGGTGTATGGCCCAACACATACTTTGCAGACGGCAGCCGGCGTAGTTGAGTACCAGCATTTCAATGACAACCCACAACTGGAATCGGATCTTGCGCAACGACCACCGGGTGTTCCAACATCTTTTCCGCCGGTTAACTACTTTGGTCAGGCAATCCCTAGTCCTTATAACTTTCAATTTCCACTGGACGATGGCTCCAGCGGCTGCTTACCAGAAGCTATGTTAGGAGCATACGGAGCTGCTCTGCAACCTCTGAGAACCCCGTATGGATTGCCGATTTTCCCTGGTAATATTCCGTCTCGACCCGTGGGAACCGATGGTCACCATGTCCAAGCAGCACCATCTTCACAAACCCCTCAGCAGCCGACTGATCAGATGGCGCCAGCGGCGCATTTCAATGTTCTCCCAGGTCGTGCCATCGTATACGCCCTGCAGGAACTGAGGCCTCCACCGGGCTTATCGGTGAACAAGGAAACGCCTGTTGTTCCCGAGGAGTTTGTGCCTAATCATTCGTCAGTTACTACGCATGGGGGCCCTGCTGCTTCACCACCAATGACGCATGCCGCAACGTATGCACCTCAGCAGGGACATCCGCCGCCGGTGCTGGCACTGAATGCCCCTGGTAATTTTGTTCGAGGCCGCACCGGACCGAACAGCCATGATGTTCCAACTGCGGCGCCACCACCGACATCAATGTATGCCACAGCGTCTGCTCCTACGCTGTCCCCTCTGCAGCTGCATGATGAGGTAGCGCCTCCGTCTCAGCCGAGTCTTCCCTTTAACACTAACATGCACGCCCCGCGGCATTATGTCCACATCTACAGGCGGCCACAGCTACAAGTCCCCGCCACGCCTCCTGTCACTCCAGCGTCGACCGCAGGTTCAATCGTTCAGGCTCAAGAGCCGAGGGTTGCTGCTGTTGTGGATGTTCCTGGGCTGCGTGACAATGCTGCAGCTCTTACGCCGGAGACGCCGAGCGTTGGTCCCGCTGAAACTGTGAGAAATGAATCAATGGTAAAGCCAATGACCGAGACGGCGGGAAATGCTGCCGAGGGTGTGTGGCCAAGGGCGGGAGCGATGCGAAGCGTTAGTTGTGATGGGATCGGTTCTCGTCCGCCTGAGATGCGTGCGCGAGGTGTGCTTAGAAACCCTGTGGTTAGAGGCCGGACGTACACTGTTAGCATTGGACGTGAGAGTTCGCGCAATCGCCATGCAGCCGAAGAAGATCAGATTGAAGACCCCGCATCGGCAGTCACCATGAGGGGAGGCTCAGCTGAAGATGAGCTGCCGCAACGACTTATGCCCGAAGCCAGAGTTAATGTCACTCGGGATGAGAACCATGCGGTTATCATGGGAATCGTAGAAGAAGCTGGTTCTTCACTTGTTGCGTCTCCTTCACCGGAAATAATAGAAGGCGCGCGGCTCGTTGCGTTGATCGCTGAGGGCGAACAGATGCAACCGCACATATTGGGTGCCTTGAGAAGCATGGAGCCGCAGGCTGAAGATTGGGATCCAATGCAACTTGGCATGTCCCTTTCTGGAACCACGTCGCCTGATATTTTGGGCGGAGAGCGTCGTGTTGCCTTAGGTGAGATGAGAGCTGATCTGGAGAGAATCATTGGAGCACTTGATGGTGCAGGTGATCGTATCCTGGAACTGATGGATCGCGACGTCAGGAATGGCCGTCCGCTTGCAGTGCCAGAACGACAACCGATTGGCTTGATGGGTCTCGACGACCACAACCGACTTGCTCGCAACCCTCTGGTTCGTGCTCGCTCAGCTGGGGATGTTGGAGGACTAGAACGTGCAGCTTTATTTGGTATGCCCCCGTGGCGACGACAGCCTCCTTCAGCTGCAATTTCGGGAGCAGCACAACCTGTCGCTTTCCTCCGGAGTCCCCCAAGACAACAGCAGCTAAACCCAGAGCTAGAGGAGGCTAATATTGAGCAAGCTATCGACCAGTTGAATTCTGATCTACTCTTCGAGATTGATCGCGAACTAGCAGATGATGATCCACCGCCTATGCGGGGTGCATTGGGCGGGATGAACCAGCACGAAGGCATATTCAATGCAGCGCCGATCGCCAATCCTCTAAACCGATCGCCATCACCAGAGGTGGTTGGAGGCGCACAGGCTCAACGGCTAAACCGCTTTCAAGAGAGGCTAGAGGCCTTTGGAATTTTGGGCGACGCGCTGGAGGAAGCTATGGAAGATATTGCCGAAATAGACGACGGGTTCGAGAATGGAGACCAAGAGCTGATGGAGGAGATAATGCGCCGTCCTGCTCCGACCATCCCACCAGGGTTCGGACCATCGCTAGTTCAGGATCTTGAGGGAAACGTACGTGAAGGGCTCATGTTTGGAGATATTCAGGGACATTCTCATCCACCTGCAACCTTGCGCAGGGCATCCGATTTGGCTGGGCCAAGAACACCACCGATGAGACCGAGAAGCGTGAGTTTTTTCGGCGAAGTACGTAACCCGTATGAGTCTGAGTTCAGACTCTCTTTTCGGCAAGAGCAGAGTATGCGAGATAGAATAGCCACCCGCAGAGCTGAGATGGAGGTGGAAGCTGCCATGAGAAGATTGAGTCTTAGTTCTGCAGACTACACCGACAACAGTAGTAATGCGGCCACTATGACTGTGATATCTGAAGAAGGAATTGCACAGGATAGAATTGATTTGCTGCTGTCTGCTCCTTGGCGACCGATGGGACCGAGGACAATACGGGACTATGCTTTCGAGGACTTTGTCTATGCTGTTCCTTCGGGAAGGATAGGTGGGTTGCGGCATGCGCAGACGTATATGGGGCAGATCGCGTGGGGCCCAGGTGGTCTCCCGGTTCCAGATATATGGTACCAGCTCACGTTTCACACTCGCGCTCACCACTGTATTGACCAACAGAAAATTTCTTTGATGCCGTTGGCTATGGTTAAGAATCTGTTGACGGATACGGATCATTGGTATGACCTTCGACGGGAGGTACACCTTGCGCTCGAAGAGTTGGCGATTGATCCGAAGAGCGAGGGCTCTTGTGTTGCTATTGCAGAGTTCTTGCAGGCGCTGAGGGAGGTGGTGCAAGATTTGAGGACCCAGGTGGAGAATGGTAGTGATAGGGAGTATGATGTTGTTTGTGAGGTTTTGAAGTTTGCGGAAATTTAAGCAGAGGAGAAGGTGGAAGAGGAGACTTTTGAGGGTATTAGTGATGTTATTCCAGTTTTCGATGCGGATGGGAGACGGAGAACTGTTGGCTGAAGCATGCTGTTGATCGGCATGATAGCGTTTAGTATGGATGTTTTGGATGTTAAGCTCGTATGTCGTCCAAGGGATGATTTATTGATGTACGACGACTTGTCCGTAGCGAATTTTAGACATGGAGGCTACTCTCTTAGTTATCAACATTGTGGTTATCAACAGTGCGGTCGTAATTCCAAGTTTTCAGCGACCCTGACATCGGAAATTCTCCGCGCTCTCTGCTCTTAAATGCGCACTGCTGTCTTCTCATGCATCTTGATTCCTTCGGCCTTCTCATCGTGTTGGGGTCAGGACAGGTCAATATGTTCGAAATGCACATAGCCTGCATTCGACATGAGTTCCCTGTGCAAATCGTGGGAGAACTCCTTTTTCTTCTCCAAATCGTTCATCCTGAGATCTGATGCGAGGTTATCTAACCATTCGAGGTATATATTGAGCATTCCGGGTTCCATGTTCGTGCCCTTCTTAGCTGTTTTCCACGCTAGGAGGTCGCTGTCGCTGGTTTCTTCTTTCATTTCTCTCATGAGTTCATCGAAGACCCTGAAGCCCTCTAGGTCGAAAATCGGTGATTGGTGCAATGGCCCATCCAGTGGATGATGGATAGAAGTTGCTCTGCCCGTAAATCTGGTGGTGGTTTTGCTTTCCTGATTCGTGACGAGCGTGGCTGGCTTTTCAGGACCAACTGTCGCTCGTCTCTTGAGCTGAGGTACCACTGGGATAGAGTGCGGGCTTGCCATGGCTAAGCTAGTATTTATCTGCAGTATGGTGGTGCTTTCGAAACAGTTTCGCTTCTCAACTAAAGGCCTTGAATTTGCTACTGAAGGACGAAAGTTGGGACTCTTGATAGTTGTCGAGCTGACGAGTTGGTGAAATAGCGGGTAGCGCGATATCGACATTACCTTGGGCGGCCGCTATTGTCATCGACCACGAAAAAAAGGCATTTAAAGTTTGGTTATATACTCCTTTTTTGTGGTTCATTGCTTGAGCGACTCTATATCCTCCAAGTTAATCACGAATGTCATGACACTGGCACACTACGGCAAGCAGAGGGTGTCAAGAACTGGCCGTTTTTAGCTCTGACAGCGGCATTAGCAGTGGAGCCGCTGTCAGTGTGTGCCGCCTTTAGCGTCCGTTTTTCGCTTAAATGCATCGGATGGCCATGAAGAAAACTATCTATGGTTTCCAGAAGGCAACTACGAGTAATCTGATGATCAAGCCGCGCTAGATTCATTCCACGAAGAACAAAGTGGTCGCGGCGGCGTCACAAGTTTCCGAAGAGTTCGGCACAAGGCACACCGCTAAACAACAGGTAGTAGCGTCGCCTCAAGCAACGCCAACTTTTTAACATTCTCATCCCGAGATAGCGTCACTGAAATCTCGCTTGTGCCAGACCTTGGCACCTCATGCCAACTCCAATATCACACTCCCAATCATTTCTCAAATGTCAACATCATCAAGAGAAATCACTGTACGCCTCGGACTCCAATATGGCGGATGCCGAGACAACATTCGACTCCTGCATAAGCGCTTCCCCAAAAGAGGTGCGGCTGAACGCATCACACTTCCTGTTTCTGGCTGAAGGTAACACTCCGGCAACAACAACCCAAGCCGATTCAGCCTTGGGAAATGCTCGTGTCTCACCGTGGACTTATGAGTTCTGACTGGAAGGGACTATGTGTCACAGGCCCATATGGAAAGGACGACAAGGCGGAGCACAAGCCACAGAAGAATGTATCCATTTCGGGCTGAGGCTGTGAGCACAACAGCTGAAGATATCTCAGCTGCTTTCTCGCTTTACCCTCATTTCTGTCCTCACTACATTCTCTTCCTCATTCTCTCATCTTTAGCATCGACGACAACGCCAGCACATTCAGCTGCAACGCTACCACACCCATAGTCTCGGACCTCTTTTTCTGCCAAAAAGATTCTTGACAGCAGCTTATTATATCAACAGCCTTTACCCAGCAACTCGACCCTTCTACACACTGCAACCATGGTATCCCAGATGCCATACGATCGGACCCATGTCATCGCCATGCCAAAGAACTTCATCATCTACCGCAGTGTTCAGCTCGCACTCGGTGTGATCCTCTTTGGCTTCGGCATTTTCGGCGCCATTTTTGCACCATTTCCAGGCATTATCCTGGTTTTTGTTACTGTATGCCTCCTTTGGCCCCTTGCTGCCTGCTTTCCGTATGAGAAGATATTGTATCCGTGGCCGATCGTCAGAATCGAGAAGGATGCTTGATCGGTTCGACAATGAAGGCTGTGGAGATTGCCGGATTGAAGGAGTGAAGACTGCTTGTTCTTGCACTGTGGTGTCAAGAAGGCAGAAGCTAACTGGCCCAAGTCAATAGTCACAATAGTAACAGCCGGCTACACCATCGGCAGTGAGCGCTCCGCCCACGCAAAAGCCTACAACTACTGGGCGATCATTGCCCTCGAAATCTTCCTCGTCATCTTCTGGCTAATCTCCTTCGCTCTCGTGGCCGCAGTCGTTGGTCTCGTCGCTTACACCTATTACGGCAACGGTGACCTGGGGTACTATGACAGCTACGACGCCGACGATTACTACGACTATGATAGTAGCTATACAAGTGTGAAGAGAGCTGTCGTGGGAACAGCTGGAAGATTGGCGAAGAGAAGCAGTTATGAGAGTGGCGCGGATGCGGCAATTGGGATTTTTGGTGCTGCGGCTGGGTTGGGCGCTGTTGAGTTGTGAGTACTTACTACGGCTCCCTCTTCACTCCATCATGTCTTCCGTCTCCGATAGATTGTTCACATCCATGCTTGGATGGATGATTGCAGCTGACACCATCTAGCGTCCTTTACGTAGTCTCCCTCATTCTCCTCGGCATGCGCATCCATCGTCAACGCAAGATCGGCGGACGTTCTCAACCCGAAAAATGTTTGCCAACCACCAACACCTACACCTCCAACCAAATTCCTCCCCATCAAGCCGGCATGGAAGTCGTAGGCCCGGGTCCCATCATGACAGGGGCGCCTGATCAATCCCAAAACAACAACCAGCAGATGTATTACCCCGAGGGCAAACACGCCGTGCCCATGGATACCATTAGCCCTGTGAGCAACACGCCAGTGTCAGCTTTAAGCCCACAACAGAGCGGTGCGGCGCCGGTGCAGCCGCAGACGTATCAGCAGCAGGGGTCGCAGGGGTATGGAGTTTATCAGTAGAAAGATCGAACGAAACATCGGTTGGATTGGGACTTCGGTTTAATGAGAGTGCTTAGATGGGGAGGTAGAGTGTACATCGCTGTGGCATAATAGGTTCGTGAGGAATCGAAGTAATATTATTGTCTAGCGTCTTCTAATATGACAGCTTGATTCTTGTTCTCCTATGTGTGTTGTGACGTATCACTAAGTGCACCACAATGTATCCCACTGTTGTCTTCATTGTGGATCTCTCATCCTAGTTGCCTGGCGAGCTGTCGTCCTTCGATCTTGACCGCATTATATATGCTGTCCACCACCGTAGCGCAAAGCGCCAGGCTGAATATTGAGTACCTGGCGGCTAAGAAGGCCACAGGTGTGAGAAGCACTTCGATTGAATGTGGGAAATGGTGTTGGGTGATACAACGTGCTTGGTTGCCCGGTGTTCTCCAGCTATACTTCTTGTGATCAACCGGTTAACAGCCCTCTTCTTCTCTCCAATCTTGTGATCAACAGGTTAACCGCCCCCTTCTTCCCTCCATCTTCTGTTATGCTTGTTGTTTGTCGCATGCTTAAATAAGCGCATTATAGTAAAGATTGACAATCTTCAATACCAACCTGTTGGTTGTTAGTATCATCGACGACCATCCAACCGCTGCTATAGGCAGAGCCTTGTTTGCGCGGACCGATTAATTAAAATAAGCTTTCCTCCTTACTCATCATAATTGAACGTGCTTCAAGACACTGTCAATGGACCCATCTCCGCAGTAAGCGCGGTGGCCAGCCTAATCACCATCGACGCCAAGCTCCCAAAATCCAAGCCTACGGCCTCTTCTCACCCTCCAAAGACTGTCCAGCACGAGTTCGACACATCTCCAACGACCTCAAAAGCATCACATTTAATCTTGAGGAGCTACAGACTAAGCTTGAGTCACAACAATGAAGTGGCTTTTTTGGCTTCCAGGACCAGCATGACGAGTTCGAGGCTGTGATGGACGGGCTTGATGAGGTGTTTACCGGGCTGTCGGGTCTGATTGAGAAGTGAGGATTTCGAATAGAAGAGATATAGGGTTGTGTTCTTTAGGAAGACAACGTGGGCTGCGATTGGGATGGAGGAGGCGACGCAGTTGGGGAGGCAGCAGGTGCATCAGAAGACGACTCTGAGTCTCATTGTGCAGTTGACGCAAATGTGAGTTGGCTGCATTATTTGGCTACTATCAGTTTTGAGGCTGGCTAACCGGTTCCAGAGAGCAAACGGTGACCCTCGAACTCGAGAACAAAGAAGACTTTCGAGTTATATTCGGTGGAACTGAGACGCTTCGTCAGGTTGCGCATGGAGTCGATGATCCGAGTATACGGGAGTGGTTGGAGTCGGTGGCGACGGGTGCGAGCACTTTTGCAGTCCGCCATCAGTACCGCTTAAGATTCCGCTTGAGCAGAACCTTACAGGCGTAAGTGGCTGGCAAGTGGCTGGCAAGTGGCTGGCAAGTGGTCCCGGAAGTTCGGGGCGCCGCGCAGATTCTGCGGGCCCTAGAAATCTCAGACGGCAACTTGGACGCAGAGAACGTGGCCGAGGACTTCGAACAGGTAGCCATCAATGAATCTGAGAACACTATTGACGAAGAAACCGCTGCGATCGTCCCAGAGGCCCAGAAGCTTCCCAAAGAGGACCCGAATGTGGAAGACTCAACCCAAGGCCAGCAGCCTAGATCCTCCAGATCGATGCGGCTCGTGATGGATGAATAGTGGGAACCAGGGAAGGAGATGCTGCTAAGGTGGCTGCTGAGGAAGCTCGGGCGAGTAAATCCACTACAATTCGCCCTTCCCGACTCGCTGAAGCACGACAAGAGTTAGATGCTTCGGAAAATAGCAATACAAATGTAAGGTCTTACTACTTTTCCCCACGCATACTGCTAACAAGGGCAGGACGAGGAACCCAAAGAGCGCCGTCATATCTGCGCCAGCAGAGCAGTTGCATGGCACTGGGTGTCTGACGAACTCGAGGCAATGTGTGATTTTTGTGGCCGTCATCATGTCCAGACGACAGCTCTATTACTTTGTGTGAATGGGATGAATCCTTCCACGGCTTATTATAATCTATGAGCTTGGAATCGGCTACAAGTATTTAATTGAGTAAGGATAACATTTCTAATCTGTCGAACGAGTGTCGGAAGGCTTCATTACTTCCGTCTCGTTCCGCAGCACAGCCGCGTCCCAGGGTATTCTCAATTTATCAGATCCCGAACACCGTGCCCCATGTCCCACTTCCATCCCTATACCCATCCGTCTATCATGCAAGTCTAAACCACAATCGCCACGTTGTTATTCAGATCCAACTTATCAACGGCCTTCAAATCCCCCTCAACCTCAAAGCCCAGCGTCTTGCTCTTCCGCAGTTTCCCAAACTCCCTCTCCATGCCAAATCTCACAGCATCTCTGACATCGCGCACAGTGGCTCTTGGCTTGTACGCTGGCTCCGTACCCTCGTTCCAGACGCCTGTGCCGACTAGGATAGAGAACCAGTCGTTCTTCGCCTTCTTGTTGTACCTATTTGTACCTCTGATATCCGACTCCGGCGTATCACCAACAAAATACACCGTCTCAGGCGCCTTATCAATCCCATGCTCATCCGCTCTCCACTGTCTGAGGAGTCTAGTCGCGAACTCAAAAGTGCCGATCTGTGGCTTTCCAAAAGCAATGGTGTCCAGCTCCTTGCCCTTTGTGACGTCGCGGAAGAGTGTCTCAAGCATCTTCCTCAAGGCACCCATGCCGAGACGAACATTCTGGTGCGCAGCAGACCATACGATGTCGTTGTGAGAGAAGTAGACCGGTGGCCCCTCGTCGAAAGTCTCCGATAAAGTGCCGAGGTAACCATCCTTGGACATAGCAATATCAAGCATGATCTGGCAGTCACCTGCCCAATCCCTCGAGTCCGCAAAGACAAAGATCGCCTCAATCTTGACCTTACTCAGATCCCTGCCGGATTTGCTGGCGTTTCTCTCCTCATCAGTAAGCTTACGGAACGGAGTAGTGTGCTCATCGTGCTTGATGATGTCGCCTGGCGTAACAACGTCGCGGAACCCGTACATCTCAGCCACTTGCCGGCACTTCTCGCCTTCGCCCCCGACGACGAGGACGGTGTTGTAGGCTTCTACCATCTCGCGCATTGGCGTGTGGCCACAGATGAATTGGGCGGGAGAGATGGTGAGATCGAGTTGGCGGGAGAGGTCGAGACAGCGTTCTGACTCGGATTTGCCGCCGCCGTTGGTGAGGAAGATGTAGGGACTGAAGTGGTGTTAGTACTTGGAGTTGGTCAGGATTTGGAAAAGGACTTGCACTTTGATGCCCCACTCGTTCTCGCCGTTCAGCATTCTCATGGCCTCGATGGCTTCTGGGATGGCCCTTCCTCCACGGACGAGGACTCCGTCAATGTCGAAGGCAAAGGCAAACGTGGACGCTGATGGAAGGTCGTTATTCGGGCCGAATGGAGTAATAGGTGACAGCGTTGCACTGTCAGTCTCCGAGATTGGTGAAGCAGCATCGAGTGTTGGAGTGCCTGGTGCGGACTCGTCCGATGGTGATGAAGACGAGTCCTCATCTTCCAGATTCTTATGTGTGAGCTCCTCTCTCGCCTTACCAAAGGAAGCCGCAATGCCGTGAGAATACGATTGTGCACGCTGCAGTATAAATCTGTGCGGCACCACAACCACATTCTCACCAGCATCAAGGACTTCCTCCTTTGTTGTTGTCATGGAGGAAAGGCGACGAATACCGGGCCGTTGTGGGCGAGGAATTTGGAGCTTGTTCGGAACTTCGGCAGACATGTTTGGTAATGATAGTTGTCTAAAGTTTGGTAGTTTGTAGAGTCTGGGGAAATAATGGGTCTGTCATGGTGGGATATGTCGATTGCTTTATAGAATGATGTGGGTACTTGACACTCAGCTGCGGCGAGGTTACATGGTGAGAGAGGAGTTGGAGATGTGCTGCCCCATGGGAATGTCGTCAATTTTTTATTGTTGATCGACAGGTTTGGAGGGCGGCGCAGTCAGCGCAGAATGAATTACCTAAGGCATCATGATAGAATGAGTAGTCTTCATTGGTCTATGAAGTCAAAGGATTGAAAGCGGACCTTCAAGCCAGCCAAGGAGCGGGCACGAAACGTATATGTGCACAAAACGTAGGGTTCATTCTTTAAACTCCCAAGACCGTTCCCCGATGCCGACGCCGCGGACAGTGAGTTCCTGATAGGCGGGTATGAGGAGATCGGCAAGAGTGCGCCTTGGACGAGGAGCGCTGAGGAGAGCGAGAAACAGGTGTGGATGTAGATTGCTGGTGTGTGAACTGAGTTGGAGGCCGCTCACTGGTAAGCCCGAGCTGATACGTAGGATATGAAATTCGAGGTGCATGTATCAGGGTCCACCACCGCAGACGAACAGTAGAAAACGGAAGGCAATGCATCAATACCAAGGGAATGACGTGGGTGCCAAACAGCCAAGTGATTGCCCCTTCCACAAATGAAACGTTTGCCGCATCAAAGAGAATGACGAGAGCATTCTGAATGGCAGAGAGGCATGCTACCGTACCCGCTCGTACGAGGACAACTCGGAAAGAAATGGGGCTCTTGGCCAAGCTATGCTTTAATGAGCACCTGGCTGCCTATCCGGTATATCGTCCGCATCCAGATCTTTCAGCCTTTGTGATCGTCGATGAAGCGGTCCTGCTAAGCACCCGTGCGCCACAATCGGTTACCCCACCGTCTCCTCTTTTTCCCCAGCTTCAATATCATGACACCTAGGTAAAGTGACGATCACTTGGAACAACGAAAGGACCTAGGCTCAGAGCACAAACCTCGGATATGTTATGCTCTCTCAACTCGCTTTTTCATGCCGTCTTTGTCGGCTGTGTGCGGAGTAAGCATTTTTCGATCCCCATTGCACTCATCGAGGTTTCGGGCGCTTGGCTGTACGGCTCGAAGCGGTTGTTTGCCGATCTTTTCCAACCCCTCAATCCCATTTCGCATGCGAAGCAGCACACGCAAGCTGAATTAAAGAGCCCGCCAGGTTGGCGCGCTATCTCAGGGTCCCACTGCAGCGTGCTCCCAGCTCTATCTGGAGATGATCTTCCATATTTGAACGAGTTTTCATCCCTTGGAGGCCACCATTGTTTGCCAAGCGACCAAGCACAATCAGCATGTTCGGCCAAAGGTCCTACGCGGAACTGAGCGCGGTGTGTGAGTGCCGAGTCTTCGGCCGTGTTTCGTCGGTTCAACAAGCTGGTCTCTGAACTTCTGGTCGTTGCCAATTCGTGTCAGCAGAGGAAAACGAAGAAGCATGACTGGTCGTGATACACGAATGCACTTTGTATCCTCGAAAGGAGCCTCCCGGACACCAACACCAACAACGTGTTTAGGGAACAAGCGTGTTGGTAACATCGCTTGTGCCATGCACGTTGTTCCCCTCTCGGGCTCCCTCTCGGACCACCAAAAACGCCATAACCGAGCAATCCGGCGCTTCTGATGCGGGGTTGACGGAGGTGGACATGGTTGCCAAGCACCAAGACAAAACAGGTGTTTGAAATATCACGTGGTAATTATCGACGTCAGCGCTTTTCATTTCCCACATGGTAGTACTATTGACTTTGAATTGCTGATGGAAACCGGCTATGGCGACTTGACTGTTGAGCGAGATGATCAACTGGACAAAACTTTCTCCTCTATCGACAGAGGTTCGGTTAACATGCATATGGAAAATAGAGATTTGCCCAGGGAAACAAGTCAGCAGATGGGTAGTGGGGGAAAGGGTTTTAAGAATTAACTAGAGTTTGTTCAATTTGTTACTCGTATCGATAATATCCCCATAAGGAATCGTGCTAACAAGTTAGTTTCGACCGTGCAAATCCGTCGACGGTGTAAAATGAGATTGAGCAGGATACTTGAACTTGAAAGTGTTTTCACAAGTTATTGAAATAAAGGCGAACAACTGGTTGGCAACCATGAGCGGGGCACCGCAAGCAAAAACAAGAACTGGTATTCTACAGACCACAAGGTATCATCCGCCAACGCCACCATAGTGTCCTGCCTATCGATAAATCCTGTGCCATTTACTTCTGGTTACACATTTTCCACAAGCCCTTCAGCCGCCAGGTGGTCTTTGCGGCCGTGCTACCCTCCAACAACTCTCTCACTCTATCCTTCTCTAATTCTAACCCTCTGGCTCCTTCCGCCGCACCATCATCATTCTCCGTCTTGAGCGGGTCGACGAGCCATGCAACGCTTCCCATGACACCTCTGCCTTCCAGCCTAAGTGCCTCTAGAATATATCCTCTTACTGTCTCAATTTGCAAAGGTGGGTTCCGAAGCACGGCACAGATCTCCGGTAGCGTTAGACCGGAATCGGTCTGCCATATATGATAAGCTCTCAGTTGCGCCAGACTGACTGTTGACTTCGGATATGTCTGTTTGTAGTGCAGCGCAAATTGTGCTGCGGCTTCAAGCTTTGGATCGACGTCCTTGACTGGCTTCGCCTTGTATCTGCCCTTGCCTGATGACTTGACAGGCGTTTCACCATCCCTCAAGTCTTCAGCGCAAACTTCGACGTCGGCTTCAGCCTCTTCTTGTGCTTGTGCCGAGGGCGATGTGGCGCGAGGAGCGTCTTCAGCTTCGTCTTCAGCTGGTACCTCGATTTCAATGCCATCTGCCAGTCGGATCGGCTTGTTCTCTTCGGCCGGATATGGAAGCGGCGGCACCGGGTCAAGAGCCAAGCGCTTCTTCTCCAGCTCTTCGAAAATCTTCAACCCAGCATATGCATCCGAAGCGGCATAGAGGATCTGCTCCATATTCAGCGGCTCGGACCAATCACTCCCTCTAACTTCTCCTTTGAATATCGGCAACCCAAGATGCTCCTCCGCCTGATTCGTCAAACTCACCAACCTCTTATTGATCAAGTTGTACTCTTCCGACTTGCTGTAAGTCACAAGCTTGTGTAGATGTGACAGCTCCATTATGCTCCTCGTGTCAACACCCAAGAACTTGCGCACTCGGCTGCAGTCCGCCTTGATCGCGACACCACACTTCAGCACATTCTCATCCTCAAGTACAGTTTTGAGGGTAGGCGCCACCAAATCTTCCACGGAGCTCTTGGCAAAGCAGCCGAGGTGACTCAGTATGATCCTATCCTCACATGCGATCTGCACCAGACTGACATTCTTCTTCGGGCCATTGTGTGTTGAGGCGCCAAACTTCCATTCGATGTCAAAACCTATCACTGGTTTGCCGAGGAAGTGTTGTTTGAGCACCGCTTCTGTGGTTTGCTTCGACTTGCAGTAGTGCACCTTCACTTTCGTGTTTGTGGGCGACGTGTAGAGCTTGTGGGTCCAGTATGATTCGGGTGTGCCTTCCTTTGCTGCCTTAGCCTTTGCGAGGACTTCGACCGGGATAGTAAAGGTCGGCTCTATTGATGCCTTCTCTTCAGACATCGCAGCCTCGGCTGGAAGCTTAGACTCATTGAACTCGAAAGGGGGGAGCTTAGGATATGTGATCTCTGCAGTCTTTCGCGATGCCTCGGCCTCCTGGTTCGACTCTGGCAGCCAGCCGCTCTGGCCATTCGTCGGCGCGCTCCTCGTCCGTCGTGGTGTCGTCATTATGTAGCTCTCGTCAACCGCATCTGCTGGTCCGTGGCTGCTCGTCAAGCTGCCCGTATTTAAGGCTCGCTCGCCGTGCGGCTGGCTACTGAATACGATTCCCATGGTGGGATTCCATAGATTCGATTTGTGCCGTTTACTCAGTCGCGGGCGACTGGGAATTGATCTAGCAAGCAAAGTTAGCATGATTCAAGTTCTCAACGGCAGGCAACACCTACCTCGCGTTGCCGCATGTCGTGGTGAACTGCCGCATGAGCTCGGCCAGAGGTGTACTGGGGCTATTCAAAGAGGTCATTGTCGCAAGCGCTTTGCTAGGCGTCTTCGCTCCATTATTCCGCAGGAGCATGACATAGGTTGTGGTGTAGTTGTAGTAGGTTTAGGAAGTAAGGAAGCATGGGGCGACGTTGGAGGACGCGACGGAAGCTTGCTGGGGCGCGTTTCGCGTTGAGTGGTTCATAGAGCGATAACTGGTTATCGTGGGTTCAATTCCTGAGAAGCATAACACGAAAGCAGAAAGACCCGCGTAACATCGCTTTCAATTTTCAGAAGACATATTGATTTACAGAACTTGTATTGGTATGTATAGATTTCTTGTTGTGAATCATCGACTTGACATTGAACAAACACCTGCGAGTTCCGATCTTGACATGTCTTGGCACTAACATCCGCGCGCCAAACACTGAGGAACCTCCCAACTTCACAAGGCTCACGAGGCAATAGATCACGACACCAAGAAACTGACCGTCATCTGCATTGGCGACGATCTCACTACAAAGTTCCAGGTATGTTACTCATGGCTCTGCTGTGTCACTAATGCGTTCGGTATCGCGTCGGCGTGAGCTGCCCAAAGCTCCAGCGCCGGCTGCCACGTGATCATCTCCAATCTCACAAGACCTCCAACTAACATGGGCGCAGAAACTCTCTCCTTCCAAAAGTCATCGAAAACTTGCCACAAGCCAACCGCAATAATGACTACCATCGCCCCACCAGCGCCAGCCGCCCTCCTTCCACTCGGTACGCCTGCCCCTCTCCTACACCTCCCATTACCTGGTCCCCCTCAATCAATCACAGTTTGCCCGTCTACGCAAATGCCCTTACATACACCTGCACTTCCCTCCCTCCCTCTCTTTTCTCTACAAGCTAACACACCACAGAGCTCATCGACCGCTGCGTCGGCTCCAAAATCTGGGTCGTGATGAAGGGCGACAAGGAGTTCACCGGCACGCTGACCGGCTTCGACGACTACGTCAACATGGTTATGGAGGATGTGACCGAGTACGACTACACCGGAAACACCAGTAAGATGGACAAGATACTTCTCAACGGAAACAACATTTGCATGTTAATTCCAGGTGGTGAGGGACCAATGGGCGCTTAGGGAGTACATTCGAGTCCAGGTGCTAGGTAATAGATGGTAGGGAGTTAGATGAATGCAGCACTTATAACAGCAATGGTCATATGGAATGCAAGGTTATCGGGACTTGTGTATTATGATTGCTAGTTTATTCTTTCAGGTACAAGTGCGCCCTGGGTATACGCTCGTTGGAGCTACAGGCAGTGTTCCTTACGTGCGCCTATTACCATTCTCCGATTGTCGAAAACAGGGCAGAGAACGCGAATTCGCTGCTGGATGTTGCGCCTCCTAACCTCGCCAATTGAGACTTTCGAGTCTTACAGCCGCCAACCAATAACAACAACGGCACCACCAAGGTAACCGTCGCCTCCTAGGTCCCAGCAACGTGAGATCTTCCGTTTCCCTCCGCCATCCTCTCAATACGCGCTGGTACTATCCAGCTCACAGATGCCACCACCACTCCCCTACTCATCCCCAGACCCGGTCCCCCCCACCGCGATCCTCATCTCCTCCGCCGTCTCGTCCCCATATCCATCCCTGGGGCCTCAAGCCACCGAGCTACGCGGCCTCCCACCGCCACAGCAGAATATGCGCTCGGGTGTTATCGCACTCAGCGGAGCGATACTCACCACGCCAACCACAACGCGCGCCTCTGCCTCTGCTGCCCGCTTAGCCGGGGAAGGAATCTCCAGCTGAGAGCATATTACTCCTTGTCCTCGAGGGGCTTTCGTCAAAAGGTGCCATCCCGACAGCCACGATGTCTCAGGGTCTCTGCTAGAGTCGCGAGCTCAACCCGTCCCAGCCCGCTCCTGCCGAAGAGGTGGGCAGAGACACATTCCGGCAGCCGTCATCTGCCACCCACAGGCTTGCGCGGATGACATGTCAAGCGGACAAGTGATGATTGCATTGACCGATCGCACGTACCTGCAGCTTTTTTTGCTATTCTAGGCTTCATCCAGTGTGTTCCTGGCTCAAAGCTTTTCGTATTCTGTTTACTCAGGCTCTGGCGCCAGACTTCACTGCTTCTAGGTCCGCCAACGTCGGCGAACCCAATGCTGCAGCCATGGGACCGGCTTGGCCGGCTGCGGAGGCAGAGGGGTTGGAATTTGCTGGCGTCTGCTCCTCTAGGTGGAGGCCACCAGGACGCTGCATGCGCTCGTGGGCCGGGGATGAAGATGACGACGAAGCGCGAATACTTATTGGCGAAGTCTGTAAACGGTAAGTCGACAAGGATAACATGATGTTGTACTAATGTAAAGGTTGTGAATGGTCGACGAGATGTAGAACAAGCTGTTGTATGTCTTGAGGTTGTTAGTTGATGGTTGTAAAAGTTTGCCACTTCTCTTGGGTTGTGACAAGGTAGTTGTGTCCACAAGACTATGTAGTTTTGCAAATCCGTAGCTCCTCACATTTGACTGTACCATAAGCGGCCAGGGAACGAGATTTGGAAAGACCGCCAAGAACGCCATCAACAATCTAAAATTTAAACAGTTAAGGATGTTCTTACTTGTCAACCTGTTGCTCGGTGCTCCTAAACTTCAATATAAACTTCTCAGCTCACAGGCCGATCAGCACTCGTACTTCTCAACCTAAAAACCGATTTCGTAAACTATTCTTTCGTCTTTACTCCTGAACCTGGTTAGCATACGGTACCTCTAGCTATTTACGTGTGCGCTTCAAGACATAACAGGAGGCCGGACGCTCCTGGAGCTTCGGGCTTCAAATTATCATGGATACATGGCTTTCTATTCACGAGTGTCACAAGGTATAAACAATGTCAAAGTTGGGAAAGTTCATGTATGTAATGTTTGGTTTGCTCAAACATAAGATGTGATTGGGATGTAAACAGCCATAGGCTCCTCTGCAATACTGTGATACAAGCAGAGCAGCCACCAACGTCGTGCTGGGCCATTCTGCCATGCAAGTGTTTCGTGTTTATGATCGCCAAAACAGGGCAGTTGTTGGAGAGGGAGCGGGGCAGATTGACATAACCAGCTTCCGGATGGCGCCACTGCCTCACTCTTCTCAGCCATCGTTGACCCATGCCTCAGCCCGACCTTGTTTCTCGAAGACCACCACACTCCTCCCGCGCACGACAGATTGACCTGACCACCTCCCGGATGGCGTCACTGCGTCACTCCTCTTCCCACCTCTCCTTTCCATCTACGACTTAGCCATTTTCCTTGGCCTCTCGCTCTCCACCTCTCCCCTTACCTCGGGTGTTCCAACATCCACACCCTCATCCACTTCCGAGTCTTCACCTTCCACCTCCAAACCTTTGTTGTTAGGGCATCCAAGCAGTATACGTCCTCTGGGAACCTTCGCATCCTTGACGCCGAAGTTCCCGAACACTTTCAGTTGTTTGAGAGCTGGGCATGATTCCCAGATCTTAGCAACGACGAAGTCATCAACGGCCCAGCAGAAAGAGCAATCTAACACCTCAAGACGTGGGTACCGATGGCCAGGTACGGCGGGGGTGTCCGCCTCCCCATATCTACTCCTATCAACACCCGCCTTCCCCCTTATGTCAAAGGTCTCCATGAATGTTTTCTCGGAGATGTGCCGGTCGTTAACGATATTGAGATACTTCAAACTCTCCCCACTATGCCCCATCAACGCCCTGAAGCCTCCATCCGCAAGCCCAATACCCGGAGTATTATATGCTGGCTCCGCGGAGTCTAGGTGGCGGCACTCTCCAAGGTCTACAAAGCTTAATGGAGGATTCTGCCAATCCGTAAAGAGGGAGGCAAAAGACTTGTCTGTAAACACCTCGTTGGAGCGCAATCTAAGTTTTTTCAGGTATTTACAATAGTAGTGGATAGCCTGGAGTAGGGTATCATCGAGATTGTCTATGTGCCGAAGACTAAGCGTGCGGAGTTGGCTACCGACGGAGGAGAGGATAGACAGGAAGGGTGCGGTGCTGAGTGGTGTGCCCTGGATCGGGCGATATATGTCGAGGCCTAGATGCTGCAATTTGTCCAGCTTCGCAATATGGTACAAGCCAGCGTCGGTTACTTGTTGGTTGTGGCATATCTTGAGACGGGTGAGGTTTGGACAGTGTGTCGCAATAGCCTCTAACATCGAATCTCCGAAGCTGACGTCTGTGTAATAGACCTTGAGTTCGTCGAGGTCTTGGCCCTTCTCCTCGAAGAAGTTAAGCCACATGCTATCATCCAACAAATTTGCTCCATGGAGGCTGAGGGAGGTGAGTTTTATCGGTGAGTCGACGAGGTACTGCATGACCTTTCCTTTGAATTGGATAGCGTTACGCGCACGGAGGCGCTTAATATTCGGCGCCATCTGGAAAACCCTAATATAGTCATCAGACTTCAGTTTCGCACCGTCGTAGATAGGCAAGTTCTCAACCGAAGGATCCAAAAACAGATCAAGCGTTTTTGAATCGATCAGCCGATGCTTTGAGAGCAGCATGGATAGACGCTCTACAATCCTTGGTGGCATGTCACCCAGCTCGGCTGCGTCTTGGATGTGCTTGGCCAATGTATTCAAGCCCATTGTCACAAGGTCGTTGGCGCCTTTGCCTTCTTTGCCCTCGAGTCTTTTCGATGCGGTCTCCCTTCTGGCCATCCTATTCTTCTCTAACTTCCGCTTCTTGGCCGCCCGCTCCTTGTCGTCGAGCTCCTTACTACAATTTGTGCAAAGCAGCCCGCCGTCTGGTCCAGTACGGGAGTATGGCGTCACAACGAAGCGGATGTCGCAGAGCTCGCAGTTAGAGTATTGGGTCTCACGCGCGTCTTCGAGGTCGAGAAGGTCGGCGGCGGCGTCATCATCGTCTTCCTCGCCGCCATTCATCTTCTGCTGTCTCTGAAACCTCTTGCTCGCGTTCGTCTTCGCTATAGCCTTCAACCTCGCCTCCTGCGCCGCCTTCTGCCTCGCAGTCATTGGCTTCTTCGCCGGTGTCCCATCCACACCCTCTTCATCTTCCTCGGCCTTCTTCTTTGTCTCGGCCTTCAGCTTCCTTCCACTTCTCGTAGTTCTCACCTGTGTATCATCCTCTTCTCGATGCTTCATATCCACATCGCTATCCGGCCTCGTAGCTTCTTCAGCGGCAGCACGTTCTTGAGCCAAAGACGCAGCAGCTGCGGCTGCGCGGTCGGCGGCGGTCCGGCGGATGCGGCTTGCGTCGATGTTGTGGGTTGCGAGGAAATCTGTTAGGGCGGATTGGGGACCGCGGATGTTGCGGTGGCGTGCGGCGTTGTTGTTTGGTGCCTCTGCGGCAGAATTCGATGTGTCATTTGGGACAGTGTTGCCGTTGGTTGGAGGTTGCGGCGGCAGATTGGACCTGATGTTGTGTTAGGAGAATGTTCTCATAATTGGAGAACGCAGCCTGGTCGAAGCTTACATTTCGCTCGGATTCTAGTGGTGAAAGCTTTCGTCAAGACTTTGAGAACAGCCGTTTCGAGATCACTTGAAGGTTGTAGTATGTGAACAACAAGGTGGTAATGGCTTGTCGTATGAAATACTTGAAAAAGTTGCTTCGTAGCTCTCCAAGTGGCGTTGGGGGCTGTGACCGCGAAATAGAAGGATCAATTGTGATTGCAAGCACCAATAACAGTTACATAGCAAACCGTACGACAAGTGGCTTTATGTCAAACAAACACAGAGACAGGTCGATATATTCACAATCTATGGTGTTGTCTCGAAAAAGAAGTTCTTCCAATTGTCTCGGTCGGTCATCAGACACGGCACTCGTAACCTCGCCTCCCACATACATTCCTTATCGCGACTTATTCTGGTGGCCGCCCCTGTACATTTTACTCCGACCACGAAGTCCGAGCCAATCAGCAGGCGCCATCGACCACTTCTGCTTACTTTAGATCACATGACCGCGCGCCCAATCACTTTTTAGTGGACAACGCGTCGTGTGGCGGCTTCAAGGGGGTGGCGACCAGTTCTTTAAGCAAACTCAGTCGGGAGCCGAGGATTTTTCACTATAACAAGAACAAGCCTCAACACCACAACTGTAGTCGAGATTGCGTTAAGCGACGACAGAGTTTTCCACAGTCGAGGTTCTAACTACTTGCGTCATTACGGCATTCTATCCCGCAAGGCTACGGTCGAGTCAGTCTTATCGGAGCTCTATCGCCAATCCACAACTGAGACATTAATGTTCCCTTCAACTCCGACCACATCTTGACCAAGCAAATTCACCTTCTTTCACTACATTTGCGACAGACAATATCGTCTTTGTACGAGAAGACAGCTTCACACTTGTCGACACAATTCAAAGAAGCATTGAAAACAAGAATTCACGATTTAGCTGACGTTGAGCTCCGATTGTCCACGACGAGCTTCACGATTGTGCCTGAAGCATCGACATTGGCCAAGACGTGACAGGCACCAATGTCAACGCCACGATCCGTGCCTGTTGTCGAAGTGCCGCACTATCAGCACGTTGAATCAAGTAAGCAATCACCCAGCTATATTTTTAACTGCGGCCGACCCAATAACGAAGGACTCGAGCTTAGTAATGGACATTAAGCTGACGCCACCCAAAGCTCCATCCCAATCCACCACAAGAACAAGATCGAATGTCAACACCACCTCAGCGATGGATGACTCTACGAATCCAAAGCTCACAATGCGCAAAACCCGTAGCTCAATGACCATGGGTGGCTATGTTATCAATAACGAAGAGAACCTTGCTCGATCCCGCGGTGCCAGCAACCGCACCTCTATCGCCTCTGAGTCCATGAACAATAGCCGCTACTCCACACCTCTCACCTCCGTCCCATCTACACCACTCGCTTCCAAAGAAGACGAGTCGACGAGCAAATACTTTGGTCGCCCAGCTCGCTCCGCCGCAAAATCGAGACTCGGCGGACAAATGTTAGTAACAGTCGATGCAAACAAGAGAGCTACGGATCTTCAGAACTCCAAATACAGTCTCAATCCTGGCAATTCAATGTTTGGCGACTTTGGCAAGCCCAGCCCCTCTGAAGACAGAGACGCACAGCTTGCACGTCAACTTCAAGACGAGGAAGATGCCAATGGTGGCATGGGCATGATGGGCGGAGGCATGGACTCGGAACTGTCCGATATCGACGCCGATGATGACTATACCATGTCTACCTTCAGCAAGGCTGCTAAGGGACCTGTTCTTGCTACCATCAAAGGCAAGAAGAACAGGAAGACATTGAAGATTGACTCAAGCGATGAGGATGATGATATCGTGGAGCCACCAACCAAGAGGTCCAGAGGTCGTGGGTGGGGAGTAACCTCCAAGACTGAGCTGTTAGCATCTGTCCCACCAAACAGTATCCCAGAGTGGGAGCCCTCCCAGCCAGCTGTCAAGGCATACGGACGTGCTAGAAAAGCTGCAACACCAAAGGTCGAAGACGAAGTTAAGGACTCTGAAGATGATGAGCCGCTTATCACTAAGAGACCAACTCGCCGCGCAGCGAAGCGCACAATCCTTGACGAAGGTGGTGAAACTTCGGAGGCCGAGGATTCAAACTTCGACATCTCCAATATCGTCGAGGAGAGTGAATTGTCAGAAGTTGAGGAGTCATTGGTTCCCAGCGACGACGATGAGGGAGAGTTACCACTTATCGCCGCAGCCACCCAGCCTACGCGGTCCAACAGAACCCCAGGAGTCCGTCGCCGCCGCGGAAGACGTGCCAACGGTAACGACTCTGACGACTCTAACCCTTACGGCCTTGACGAGCGCACCATCAACGCACGTCTCCGCCTCGAGCATCATCATCCAGAACTGTTGACTATGTGGAAGGATCTCGAGAATCTCCCAGCGATTCCGACCGAGAAGGCAGAGCAACCGAAGAATATCTCGCGCGTGCTTAAGCCTTTCCAGCTTGAGGGTCTCAACTGGATGAAGATGATGGAGAAGACTCAATGGGGCGGTGGACTGCTTGGTGATGAGATGGGTGAGTCCCCTCTACTAGCAATAAGATCTTTCAAGTGCTAACGAGTTACACAGGAATGGGCAAGACTATTCAGGTAAAATTCTAACCCTAGCCCTTATAAACCCCTTACCCTACTAACCCTACGTAGGCTGTATCGCTGATCATATCCGACTATCCACAGCCTCAGCCATCACTCGTCTTGATTCCTCCTGTTGCACTTGGTCAGTGGCAGTCGGAGATCAAAGAATACACGGACGGCACACTCAGGACTTTGGTTTACCACGGCACGAACTCCGCAAGCAAGAACATGACAATGGCTGAGCTGAGGAAATACGACGTCATCCTCATGTCCTACAACTCTCTCGAGTCACTTTATCGTTTCCAAGAGAAAGGCCGTAGCCGCAAAGACAAGGATACCGGTAAAATGGTGACGTTTAAACAGCCGTCTATAATCCATCAAACACATTTCCACCGCGTCATACTAGACGAAGCACACAATATCAAGCAGCGCACGACCGGAGCAGCTAAGGCCTGTTTCGCGCTCAAGGCAGATCATAGATGGTGTCTCTCCGGCACTCCACTCCAGAACAGAATCGGCGAATTCTTCTCCCTTATCCGGTTTCTGGATGTTAAGCCGTTCGCGAACTATTGTTGCCGCCAATGCCCTTGCTCCCACCTCGAATGGCGTATCGATAGTTCACATTTGTGCACCTCATGCGGACACCACGGCATGCAGCACGTTAGTATTTTCAACCAAGAACTGCTTAACCCCATACAGAAATACGGCAATAAGGGACCGGGTAAAGAAGCGTTCCGCAAGCTTAGGCTGTTAACCGGTCGTTTCATGTTGCGCCGTGTCAAGGTCGATCACTCTTCCGCTATGGAGTTGCCAGCCAAGGAAATCTACGTCGACCGCAAGTTCTTTGGGGAAGAAGAAAACGATTTTGCGGGCTCTATTATGCATTCGGGTCAGCGGAAGTTTGATACCTATGTCGCGCAAGGAGTACTTCTTAACAACTACGCCAATATCTTTGGTCTTATTATGCAGATGCGACAGGTTGCCGACCATCCGGATTTGATCTTGAAGAAGGATGGTGAGGGGGGACAGAATGTTATTTGTTGTTGTATTTGCGACGAAGCTGCCGAGGACGCTGTCCGCAGTGCCTGCAAGCATGAGTTCTGCCGCAGCTGTGTTAAGGGGTACACCAAAGCCATGGAGAGGAATGGGGAGGAGGCCGATTGTCCAAGGTGCCATATCGGGTTGAGTGTTGATCTTGAGCAGCCGGAGATTGTGCAGGATGAGGGGGAGGTGAAGAAGACGTCCATCATCAACAGGATTAACATGAGCAAGTGGACGTCGAGCAGCAAGATCGAGGCGTTGGTGTACGAACTCCACCTGTTGAGGAGCAAGAATCAGTCACACAAGTCCATCATCTTTTCAAGCTTCACGACTATGCTTCAACTCGTCGAGTGGCGACTCCGCCGCGCTGGCATCACGACCGTTATGCTCGACGGCTCCATGACGCCCGCCCAACGCACAGCCTCCATCTCCGCCTTCATGACGGACCCCACTATCGAATGCTTCCTCGTCTCACTCAAGGCCGGAGGTGTCGCTCTCAACTTGACCGAGGCATCCCGTGTCTTCTTAGTCGACCCTTGGTGGAACCCGGCAGCGGAGTGGCAATCCGCTGATCGCTGCCATAGGATTGGACAGTGTCGCCCGTGCACGATTACAAGGCTTTGCATCGAGGATAGTGTGGAGAGCAGGATGGTTTTGCTTCAGGAGAAGAAGAGTAATATGATCCGCTCAACGATTAACAATGATGAGGCGGCTATGGAGAGCTTGACGCCAGAGGATATGCAGTTCCTTTTCAGAGGTACCTGATTGGCTTCGTCCACTAGGCACTTTCTATAGGCGACGACGGGAAGAGAAGGAAATGTTATTATCGGTGTTTGGCGAATATGGGACGGTGCCAGCAGGTGCAAATCATGCTACGATCGGGATGAGGATCGCGAGAACAAGATTGCTATGATGTCATGACCAGTGGGCCATTTCGGCGTTGGCTTCCACAATGAGGGCAAGGCGTTTTCGGACATTGTGCACAACATCATATGGTATATACCCATCGCTATAGGGCTTATGATTGATATGTCAGTAGAAGTAGAACCAAGCCGTGTGCAACGAATTTGTGACCTTCCCTCATACTCCTTAGATTCGTGATAATGCCCGATGAGCGTTTGCAGTGTTATTTAGGGCGTTTGGCTTGTCCGCCACTTTGTAGACTTGCCAGCATGACCAGTACAGTATGCATGCTGCAAACCGGTCGGTGGACGAGGAGTCGAGGGGTCGAGGACTATAAAGGCCGTCGTTCTCACGAGTATTTCTTTCGTTGCCAACCAGTTCGTATAAAACTTGTACAAATGCACCCCACCACACCACGCTTTGTAAACATTAAATACATCCACATTCACCTCCATACCGCATCGATTTCAAACTACCATGAAAGAAGAGGTTAGGCCGTTCTACGTAAATCGACTCGTAGCGGGCGAACCGCCACAAAGATTGCCACAAATTGCCGCGAAAGAAATCCCACCATGCCGCAAGGCCTTCGGATTTTGTTGTCCCGTCTGGGGCCCTGGGACTCGTGCTAGATGATAGAAGTAGAAGAATGCCGACCCGCACACCACATTGTTGCCTCTTTGTCCCCCTGCCTGCGTCGACGTAAACAGATTACAGAAGAGATCAACACTGTACGGCATATGCCTCGCAAAGGTCGCATGACACTTGGGCAAGTCTTTTAAGCGCACGGGGCGCTCATGTATTGAGCCCAGCCGTCGCTTCCAACGCGTCACGCCACCTTGCGCATTCCCTGCATGGGAGAGTTGCAGTGTCGGGGGCGGTTACATCACCGGCCCGGTTGGAGGGGTTGGACGTTCGCAGGCGAGGTTGGAGCGGGAATGGAGGTTGGGCTGGGTTGGGGTACGGTTAGAGGTGGCACGGGTATGACTACATACTTCACGGCTGCTTTGGCGAGGTTCTACAGCTATGACTGCTAGACTGCCTCTTCAGCTTTACTCCTCCGCTTAGTCCAATCGCCTAGCCCAAGAATTAAGCTGACAACCGAGTATTTAGTACATCTCATCGGCACCACCGCTCGGACCAAAGCGGAAGCGCTAAGCCTCTTAAGGATATATAATATCTCGCTTATCCAAGCTTGGCAATGCGATAACCTTGGGGTTAGAGTGTTTTTTGAAATCTCAAGGTTAGGTTAAACGTTTAACTGGTTGGCCCATGGGTAAAAAGCCCAACCGTGCCCAACACTGGAGAGTTTGATGGATGCTTATTTTGGTTTTTGAAAACATCGCTGACGATGCGGAAATATTGAGACTCCGGAGTTCTGTGCTGCAGTACAGCATCTACTCGGTTTTATAATACCCCACCACACCACACCACACAGCATAGCACAGCACAGCACGACATATTATCTAACCGGTTCAAAGCGCACCACATCATCCACCGCATAATGTTAGGCCAGATGGTATAGGAAACTTCATAGACGTCGGACCCCCACAGTCACCAGTAGACGAAGGACTGGTGAAAGCTGACGACAAAAGCGAAGACCATCTCATTCTCATTGGGAGCGCCGGATCTTGCAGGAGGGCATGTCAAAGCTATGTGGGAGGAGGACCGGGTGGACAACCACCGAGCATGTTCTGACTCCCAGCGAACCAAGGCCTCTCTCTACCCGCACGGCATGGCTGCTCCGAGAGAGCAGAGACATGGACCATACCACAGATTGGGGAATAGGCCGCTCGAGATGTGCCTTCTATCCGGAGCACAGCAACTTCAGCAAGTCACGCAGACATGTAAAAGGACTCCTTATACAACTAATATCTCCCTCGAAGCGCGCATCAATGCACCTTTTTCATTCTGGGACCTGGATCGACCGAGAACTTGTAGCCCGAGACCTTGTAGCCACGACACACCTACACGGTTTCTAAGCAGGCACACCTCACCTGCATCCTCGGGAGCAAGCTGGATCCATGGCGGCTCAAGTATGGATCCATGCCTGGCCGCCCTTCGTAAGCAAGACGCCACCACAACTTTGTCAGCTCATACCTCGGCCGAGAGGTAAGAAGCTAAGCGAGAGCTGAATTAGAGACAGACCTGTGAGTCGGAGCGAAGGACAGAGGTTGACCCAGCACATCCTGGGTCGAAGCTGTGTACAAGCTTCTTCTTATAATGAGTGTTTACGAGGCCACAAGAGAGCTACGAATGGAGGAGATCAAACTTATGAGCACACGAGAGGGGTGCTTCCAACCCACATAACTATCACTGCAAACATAGCCACCAAGGTTTCGGAGAAGAGGTGCGACCAATAAGGCTGCATAAAACATAAGATCAAAAATGCCGCCAAGGGACATGAGCATCACCTATATCTTCACCACCTGTATATTCTCACCACCTATATCTTCTCGCCACCTCTCAACACACTCTCACATGAACTGGCGCGGCAACAACAGTGATCACATATACAACAAAAACAACAAAAACAACAAATTATTCGAACACTAACAATTCTTATGTGGAAGATTCATATCGGTGCGAAGAGGAAACGGATACAAAGAAAAGTCGCTTCTGCGGATTCATGGAACTTCCGCACTAAGGATATCCCGATCATTGTGACGCAGACGGAAGGGCGGATTGAGGAGAGCATCTCTCGTAAACAAGGTATGATAACTAAGCTCGTTAATACATGGGACGCACTCAAAAAAAAAACCAAGAATAATGAGCTAGACCCCATTATTCGAAGCCAGACTACTCAACCGGGTATGAAAGCTCGTCGCAGTGAAAGCTCGTCGCAATGAAAGCAATCTCAATTCTCAGCCTCCCCACAAACTCCATGCCATGCGAAATCTGAAAGTCGAAAGCATAGAATTGAATCGAAAATTACAAGGTAAGGAAATCCATGCTCGCTTGCTTCGCCCGCTTGCTTCGTTCTCATTCTCATGTGCCCTAGTTCATTTCTCATCCTCCCCTTTTCTCTCTCTGTTTTTTTGTTCTTTTGCATCCGTAGGCCCGATAAAACGGTCGAATTGCGTTTATCGAATTGTGATCCTTCTCTCCCCCCCCACCCAAACTTCCTGATTCGGACTAAGAGGTTCTTGTTGGCGGAAATGGATCAGACGACCAGTGCATGTGCACCTAGTTATCAGGGTTCAAAAGCGGCGCACGCTCAGCATCCTCCTCCCTCTCCTCGCGTCTCGCAACACCAATCTCCTTTCCAAAGATACCTGGGACGACCACAACAAGGGTAGCCAGGAAAAGGACACCCATAATGACAAAGGCAAAGATCCACTGGAAGGCAATTGCCTTGCGGAAGAACTGGCCGACACCGAGGGAGGCGGTGAGGACGGAGAGTGCGAAGCCCATGGTGTAGTCCTGGGTTTTGTTAGCTCGTTGCTCTCAGATAGATGTGAAGCGGGGTCGGAGGAAGAGGATGGGAAGAGGAAAGAGGGACGCACTCCGAAGGTAGCAAGGAAGAAAAGTCCATAAACGAGGATACCCCAAATAGCGACGTTGGCAAAGATCCTCGCAGCAAGACCGGTAGCATTAACAGCGATCGCCCCGTTCCAATACAGCGCCACGAACGTCCAGGCAAGTGGCCCAGAAACGACAGGAAGGTGGACAAAGCGTGGAGTAGCTGAGTGACGGAAGTACAGCGAGGTCAAGTTGAGGAAGTTGATAATCAAGATGATCTCGGCCCAGATAAAGTGGCTGCGCACGAAGAGCATGACGAAGGCGAAGGAGAGAAGGTTGTTGAAGATGAAGTGGCTGCCGACTGATGCGGCGGCGTGGACGTAGTCGGCGTTGGTTGAGAAGAGGTGCCAGACGTAACCGACTTGGAGGGTGAAGAGGGCGATCCTGTCACTATTAGCTGGCTGAAGAGATATGGCTGGGAGGAGTAAGTACCAGTAGATGGATGCGATGATCGAGTTCAACTCAAATGCGGTAGTATAGTGGCTGTTCTGACCCCAGATGGTGCGGTGCTTGTACTTGCCATCGTGTGGGGCGTGGAGGGAGTAGTAGACGCTGCTGGTCACGACGAGGAGCCAGGAGAGGATCGTGAGGATCTTGTATGCCCAGATGGTCTTAGCATCGTGGGAGTCTCTCTTGGAGAATGGGTTGACTGTGAGATTAAGAGGTTAGCGATGATTTTAATGATTTTGATGATTTTGATATGGCACTGATGAGGCACTGATATGGCACTGATATGGCACTGATATGGCACTGATGAGGCACTGATGACACTGCTGGCGGGGGCTGGCACATACTGCTGTGAAATCTATCCATGGCGTCGGTTGGTGAGCGAGTTGCTTGACGTTATCGTGATGTCGAGTGAAGAAGATGTCGAGTGAAGACGATGTCGAGTGAAGAAGATGTCGAGTGAAGAAGATGTTGAGTGAAGAAGCTCCTGCGATACAGAGCCAAAGAAGGCTTGCCGTTGACTGAAAGCTTTGGCAGGTTAGTATGACGACAGAAATGACATACAGCCGTGGTTGACAGCAGGAGGACACACGTACTTTAGCAATCAATCACCGCCCCGATATTTTAGGGTGTCAAGGTCAAAGTGAAGAAGTTTAGCAATCAATCACCGCCTTGATATCTTAAAGGGAGTCAATGTCAAGGTCAAGGTCAAGGACAAGTGAAAAAGCTTTGCGAGTCAAAGAGGAGGTTGAAGGCACAGCACTCAAGGCAGGCAAGACGCTCAGGGAAAGCAGGCCAGCCAAGTTCATGCACCGAGTCGCAGGAAGGAGCACGACTGGTCAGCGTAAACTTTGAAGGCGGCAGCTGCGGTACAGGCGTTGCACGTTTATCACTAACCCTGCCACCAATGCTCGGCGAGACCTTCAGCTTGCAATTCAAGCCAAGAACAGCCTGATTGAGGGAAGGATTAATGATTACATGAATTGATATATTTACCTCTTTGGGCCTGGTAAATTGAGGAAATTGGGCCATGTACCAATTTAATCACTTTGTCTGGCCATTTGGCGGGAGAGCGAGGACAGCGAGGGTGGTGAGGGTGGTGAGGGCAGTGAGGGTAGTGAGGGTAGTGAGGGTAGTGAGGGTAGT
>RCNJ01000102.1_pt1 | contig 93141 bp, 96 predicted proteins | sample 2041171 | NCBI WGS metagenome assembly RCNJ01 (sample SAMN09708213, study PRJNA481090) | feces metagenome | biome: feces | host: Pygoscelis adeliae | place: Antarctica: Rookery Lake | collected 2010-03-01 | reverse complement strand
GAGGAGATACGTCATCCACCAGGTTGGAATCTGTGGCTCGTGTGAGAAACACAGTATGGGGATGTTTACTAAAGAAAATGATTCCATCTAGACGCTTGTTAGCAATGATCCCAATGTTTTCCAACCTGGTGGGGTAATGGTTATGGTGGGGGGGGGACGCACGAAGTAAAATCGACATGAAGAAGTAATGAGGGTGACGGTCGAGCGAGGAATATATACTGAAAAGGAATGTACGCTAGCGGGCGCGTGGAAACAGAAGCGAGTGTGCCTAGTAATTCTGGCATTATAAGTGTACTGTGGCTGGGAATTGTGGCTGGGAATTGTGGCTGGGAATTGTGGCCATTCTGAGTAGATGGTATGACGCGGGTTTATGCACGTGATATAGTGCTGCTTTGCGCGTTCCACCCCGTCTCAGTCGCGGGTAGCATGCAGCTCCAGGTAAACACCGCGGATTGGACAAGCGCACCTCATTCCAAGCAACCACACCACTTCGATCCATCCCTCCACGATTCCAAACTTTTCAAATCCCAACACCAAACCAATTTAAAGCACCACCAGTATTCAACAGAGTAAAGTCAAGATGTCTAACGCAAACACCACCACTCCAGGCCAGGACAACAGCACCCAGTACGCCAGCGATAAGGGCAAGGGAAAGGAGCCAGTTCAGGACGTCAACATGGACGAGGCAGGTGACGACGACGAGGAGGACTCCAGCGAAGATGAGGTTGACGAGGTAAAGCAGCCGTACATAGGCCCAAAAGACAGTGCTAACATTCATATAGACTGCCCCAGTTGGTAATATATGCTCCATTCCCGTAAATTCGATTGCATCTATTAACGGACTCAGCCGACGATGTCGATGAGGACAACATGGAGGAGATTGATGTCAGCAACATCATTACCGATGGTAGACGCACTCGCGGACGCCAAATCGACTTCGCCAAGGCAGCCGAACAGGTTCCAGAGGACGATGACGAGGAGGAGGACGATGACTTTGTCGCCCCAGCTGAGGACAAGATGGAGCACTAAGTTAGCTGCGTATGCGCCCGATGAACACAAAAGATGTCTTCAACTATATAGGGTCCCTTCTGTGGACCGTCAGGCCATTAAGTCTAGACGCATGCTTCCGATAGTATTACCTACATTTGAATGCGAGGGCATTGATTTCTGAATTGCCTTACCTGCTTGTAACATTTGTAACATAATATTGGCTGAGTACTGAACATTATGTCTATATACCTTCGCCCAAAAAACAGCACGAGCACAATGTGCTTACGACGACTTACGCGCCAGACGCCTGCGCCGCTTGAACACCACGCCTGTCCTAATACATTCACCCACGGGCATACTAATAACAAGTACGGCCGTGGCCGTAAATATATTTTCACACTTTCAGTGTATTCCGTTTCACCGTTCCACCAAACATTCGTGGCGATATCAATATCCTTGTAGCTCGCGGCCGTATCACCCGCCTTCCTTCGCCTTCAAGCCACCTGTGGAGTTCTCTGCAACATCTTTCATCCAATTATCCCAGCTGCTGTGCGTGGGGAGGTACGTCTCTGGGTTTGTTGGTGCCGCGCTGGACTGTGTGTTTTCATCTGTCTCCGGCGAACTGGGCTCCGCCACTTTGCTAACGACTGTGTCGACTCGACTACCGGGTTCTATCTTGTACTCGCTTGTTCTGCTGACAAGACCATGGTAATAGTCCACTAGCACCTCTGGATTTGGCACTATTCTCCAGTCTACCCGATGCAAGAATTCAAGCTCAAGCAACCCAAGCTCCTCGAGCTTCACACCTCCGACCCGGGCGTAAGTTGTATTGTTCCAGAATGAATCAGACAGTCCTTTGGCCGCCACAGTTGCTGCAGTGATGAGGAAACGGTGTACCGTCAGACTGGTGATGGTGAATGCGGGATACATCGAGCATAAGAGATCGATATAATAAACCATGGACAAGAGTAGAGGTGGAGTCAAGGCGGCATGTTTCGCAAGTCTTTGTAAATAGTCTATAACAGAGATGCCAGGAGATGTCCTATTATTGTGTCAGTAACAAGCCTACTTTCGTGAGGTGTATTACGAACCGGGAGTGAAATCTGGTAAGCACAATGTCTCGTAAAGGGAGGTTATCATTCGTTTCGATCAACTCTGCAATCATGTTTGCTATGAGAATAACGATGTCTTTGACGTCACAAAGCTCATACCGCTGTGGGACAACCTTGGGGTCTCCCTTCGCGGTCCTCGGTCTTTTGGACGGAGAAGCTTCAGATATCGGTGGAGTCTCCTGAGGTCCTGTATAAGTAGCAGGCTGGCGACGTTTAATACTGGGTGATGGGACCTGCTGCGTAGAGACCTCGACTTTGTCATCGTGAGCGTGCCGTGTTGTTCGTGCGATTTCCAATTCTTCGTCGCCATCATATATTGCTGCTTCGGGTGCACTATATTGAGACGGAGCAGTGGCTGCTGTGCCGTTCGAGGAGGTTGTATTGCTGTACTGCGTCGCCGCATCATGGTAGTTGGGGCCACTTGGTGGTGTCACCTCCTGGTGAGGCTCTCTGATCGGAGCCCCTGCTTCGGCCATGCTTGACATTAGGCCATGAGTCATTGAGGACCTATGGGGGGAGGAATGCATGACTGTTTTATGGTTGCCATTTCTCGTAAAGCCGTCGGTGCCGTTATCATTACGTGTCGTTGTGGTGGTCTTTGATGCTGTCGTCGCAGCGAGCATTATTCCTTATCAACTTCCTCTTTTATAAGATCTAGTGCCAGCTGAGTGAGGGAGGCCTTGAGTAGCACATTTCCTCGGCACAGAAACTACGGACGGTAGTGGAGCTGATTGAAGTTCCGATTTATGAAGTAAACATTTATCTCGTGCTGCATGCGCCAGGACACGATCTTGATGTAAATGTCTGAACTCGCTAACTGCTAGCAAGGCACTGTGCAGGGCATCTGATGCTAAGGCGGAATTAAGGTTTAGAATGGAGTTGTTGAAAGAGGAAGTCGACAGTCTGCAATGAGAATAGCGAGCAAAGAGTAGCTTTGGATGATGGTGTAGGGTAGATTTTGACGCCTAATTGGGACAATCCGGCGCCCACAGCCGAAGTTCGTAGTGGGGTACGTACCACGTTTCTGAGCCTCGCCCAAGCGTTGGAGACCGCACCGTAGTTCAAGCTGCTGCAACAACTCGCCATTCGTATGAGCCGACAACTACCATAACCCAAGGCCAGCAGCTTCAAATTCATGCGTCAAGCCTTCCACGTCTCTATGCTTGTTCAGACAGTGTAATGTCTAAGTGTAATTCATCTGGCCTGTGAACAGATGTGAAGCTAAGTCTCACATTACCCTCGTTCCTGCGTTCCAGTGTTCCAGACTCTTCATTTTCTGAAAGACCCGCCTCCGCATTGTGCTGTCCTCCATTGCGTACCTTGCTTGTCCTTATCCATCGTCGAACGCTCGATAAGAACTGCGTCTACAGCGTACCAGACCTTCTGCCAATCCTCCCACTGTCATACCACAACGCTTTCGCTCTCAAACAGGCGATATTCTTGTCTTGCCTCTCTCATCATCTTATTGAGCGGCAGATACAGTCTTGCGCAAGCCAATAGCCTGTTTCCGCGCAAGTCCATCGAAGACTGAGGCCCTTCTACCAGGTTGTCGCGCGCCCGAACGACTGGACCCAACTTCTCCAGCATCGCAAATCTCGCAAATCTCGCAATTTCGAAGGCGTTGTCTTGTTTGTTGGCGGCCGTTATACATCACCGACAACCACTTTGCATGCGAAGCTGCTTGCTTGGGCCACCAAAATGACTGAACCCTCAAGTGCAGCGATTTTGGAGCAGCTGCAACAGCCCAGTTCGCACAAACAACTCATTGCAGCTCTGAAGACATTAAAGAATGAAGTGATCGGCCGCCCGCAAAATAAGCGCATGTGGGTTGAACTGGGGGTCCTCGAACATGTCGCTATTGCCGCAAGCTCAGAACGACTGGCAACGGCACAAATCCAAGGACAAGAACACACCGGGGACAATATTGAGAATGAATGCATCAAATTGCAAGCGCTCGCAGTGCTGGGCAGTTTGGCAAGTGGTACGCAATAACAGGAGCCCAAGCGCCGCACTGTCAAATTGCATCAGGACCCTATTTCTAACAGTGCCTAGGAGGACTTGCCTATTTTCCGCCGATAGCTACCACCATGGTACTGTCCGCGATGCTCTCAAACCTGTGCCCTCGGTCCAATTCTCCTCTCATAGTCTTGGCTGCCCTCCGAAGTCTGTCTGCCATGGCAGATGCAACGCTGGTTTCCATAATAACCGCCGGGGATGACGGAACCATTTTAAGTGATGCATTATTTTCGGAAGAAAGCGCAGAAGCACTGTGTTCCATTCTACGCCAAGAGTCAGATATCCCAGGAGCCGCCGAGCTGCAAGTTTTAGTCGCGGAGTCTCTGATTGCGAGACTCTGCTGCCATGAGCGTCACCGAGAGAGCCTGGCTCGAAGCGGAGTGCTTGGGGCACTTGCGAACAGACTCGCACGATCGATCTTTGCCCAGGGGATGGCTCTGCCCAGATCTGCTTTGGCTAGCCCTCAGATGTTGACAGTTGCCGAGCTGCCTTCTAGTCAGAGTACAGATATCTTTGGGACCCTGGAGGCAATGGTTGCCATTGTAGAGAACTCCCGTCACTGGGCATCTGAACTGGCTTATTCCGAAACCCTGCTCGAAACACTTCCTTCTGCGGCCCATTCGTCATACGGCCATGGCTCGAGGAGTCACACCATTCAGGTTGATAGATGCCTCAATCTGATCGATCATCTGGTCCCGCAAGCAACAAGTCCCTTCATCCCACAAATATCCGCACGGTTATCTGCGTTTCCGCCACTAAGGGGCCAAAATGAGCACAATCCGTCGCAGCCTTTCTACTCCTTTGAAACGTCGCCCGATTCTCCGCATGCGAGCTCCTACGGTGTCACGGAAAGTCCTCTAATAGCATATCTCATGTGGCTTACTAGAAACTCTGGTGGGCCGCTACGGTTGGTATCTGCACATCTTTTGGTACAACTTCACAGAGCTGGAATGACGGCGCCGTATAGACAAAATGACCTTGGGACATTGATCGTTCCATTGCTGGTCGACTTAGTCGATGAAGGTCTTACGACCTCCACCGACATCTGTGGCAATGACCACACGTGGTTATGGTTCCTACAGGAGCAGAGTTCCATTGTGCTCGCTAAGTTAATAACCGATGATGAATATTTGCAGGAAGCCGCATTCAGCGCTGATGCGATTCCAAAGCTGTGCAAGCTGCTCAAAGCCTCCTACGATCCAGGCCAAAACCTGGAACACCGAATATGGTCACCTACACCTTGGTCAATGGATTCGAGACAACGCTCCGCATCGCAACCAACATCATTACTCCTGCCTGTTGTGCACAAAAGAAAGGTCAGAGAAGGGGCTCTAAAAGCGATCGCTGCGATCACTCCTAGCAAGGAGGAGTACCGGAAGCTGGTCGTGACCGAGGGCGCTATGCCATTTGTAATGGAGTCATTGAAGCCAATACCAGATTTACCATCAACGAAGGGCGAGAGCCGACAGTCACTTCACATTGGAACTGGTAGGTCTGCAACGACCGTCCCATGCCCGGAGTATGGAATCAACCCTGTTTCTGTGCTGGCCCCTGCTTGTGCTATCGTGCGGCATTTGTCGAGATCGATCAGCACATTAAGAACGTCTCTTGTGGACTACGGAGTTGCTATTCCTCTGCTCGCTCTATTACAACACAAAGATATAGAGGTTCAAATTGCCGCCACAGCTGCTCTCTGCAACCTTGTTATGGACTTGAGTCCCATGCGCCAGGCAAGTTCACACTGTCCCCCTAAATTTTTGAATACTGACAGGTATAGACATTTGCCGACGCTGGAATATTACGGCTGCTTTGCAACCATGCGCATTCCACGGATATCAGGCTCAGGTTTAATGCCTTGTGGGCTTTAAAGGCTTTCATCCACTGTGCGGACAACGAGACGAAGAAGAGCTGCCTCCAAGAACTCGGCCAAGACTGGCTCCTTCAGCTCATATCCGAAGACAAAAGTGATAACACAACTCCGTCTGAGGATTCTTTGGAATATGCCAACGAGGACAATGATGTCATGATGGAGAGCATGGATGATATTACCCAACAGCCACATGTTGATCAGAATGCACAAGCAATGGACGAACACAATGGCAGTGCACGGCTACATCTCCCTCAACCCTTCCCGCCTTCGACACAGCACCTAGATCCTTACCATGGTAGAACGAGCGAGTCGGACATTGGCTGCCAGGAGCAACGCTTAGAGTTTCTACGTAATATCATTGGCGGCTTCAGCGACACGGCCACACCAGCGAACACCGACATGATAGACTTTCTCTTCAAAATTTACGGCGAGGACCATCTCTTCAAGATATTGACTGATAAACTCAGGCCAAAACCAAGTCTTCAGCGCAATGATATGGTGGCTAATGTAACCGTTGTAGACGCCGCCAGAGTTTCGTCGCAGATCGCGGAGCCCGTTGCATACATTCTTGCCCACATTGCCGCGAGCGTCCCGCGTCACCGACAAGCCATCATGCGGCACGCGGAACTGTTGAAATTGGTATTAGACTCCCTTGATCATTCATCGGCGGAGTTGAGGAAAGGAGTATGCCATCTGGTGAATAACTTAACATGGCCTGACAACGATGATGATCGCGAAGCTGCCGCTGAAATAGCGCGAGAGCTCATCGAAATGGGATACTTGTTGAAGCTCAAGATCTTGAGAAGTAAGAGCATACAGAACCGCGATGATCCTGACTTTGATCTTGACTTCATTGAACGAGCAAAAACAGCCTTATATCAACTGGAGCATTATGCCTCCTTGTAGCTAGCTCCTCGCATGAGTAAATGGAACGAGAATATTAAGACGCGAAATGGCATATCCAATTTTGCGCGTCAACGTAATTCAAATAAATAGAATAATAGTGCTCACGAATCATGTTTCATAATTTGAGCTCATTTGTCGGGAAAATAGATGTACATTGACCTTATGAGACCAGCGCACAGTACGAAACAAAAGATTGTATAGTTACTAACCAAAAAGATATACATTGGCCACACAATGTTTTGTGAAGTAACTGCACAATGCTTGTGTGTAGAAATGTGAGGGATGTGCTCACTTTATGGCATTGTTGCCACAAATGTCCGCTTTACAACAATGTCAAAGTGGTCAATTTGAATGTTTACTTCGATGTCCTCCGGAGAACAATATGTGGTTTATCACAGTAGGAGATTATTACATTATAGATATGAAATCACCAACATTTAATCGCTTGGGCCTTAAATCAGAAGAGTTATCATGCAACACATATGGCAACACAATGACCGAGATGAATACATATTCGACGAAGACGCCCGGTATTTCCGTATGACCTCTCTTCACATACCGTCGGCAATTATAGACACCGTATTCAAGCACGAACGCGTCAGAAATGGTAGGTATATTTCGCTTCCAATTATGAAATAACTGTAATATTTAATTATTTTGTTATTTAGTATTTCAAGAAGTCCACGTCAAAACACATCCACCAATATGTTTTGACAGAATATGGATGAAAACGAAACGGAAAACTGATTGATCACGTGTTGGATATCAAGCGCACCTAAACCTAATCTACCGCTATATAGCATATTTGCTCAACGATTCCCGCGCCTCTGAATGCGACAATCGCCCAAGCCAGTGGCAAAACCCTCAAAACGCCTCACCAGTCTATATCTGTCTATTTATGATCACTTCCTCCATCCAGCTAAAACAACTGCTCGACGCTGTCTAATTGCCCTTCTCAGTCTCGTTCTCCGGCTTCCAGTCTAGTAACTCGTCGAAGGTCTCCCTCTCCACATTGTACCGGTATGCATGTGTCTCGTGGCCGTATGGCTTTGGCTCAATGACAAAGAGGTCGCCAAGAGGCACGTTCAACTCGGCCACCTTCTCGCGCTCAATGTTCATGAAGTAGGCCAACAAGACGCGGCAGATGGACCGATGACCGATGACCAGGATATGGTCCTTGATCCTCTCCATCTCCCTAACCATGTCGCGAAGTCGAGCGATCACTTGCAGATAGCCTTCTCCTCCTACACCTGGATACTTGTAGGTGAGCTTGTTTTCCGAGCGTTTGCGGTATTCATCTGGGCAGTCTCTCTGGATAGTCTCGTAGGTCGAACCCTCAAAGTCACCAGCATTAAGCTCGTTCAGGTCGGCCCAGTGCTTCACGTCATAGTCCTCGTCTTCCGTAAAGTCTGCGGCAGTGGAGATCGACCTTTGTAAGCGCGATGTCCAAACACAGAAGTTCTTTTGGTCGAGCTCGCCAAGCCTCTGCTCAGGATAAGGAGGTGTGTTGTCTCCAGGTTGAGGAGGAAAGGTAGAGGACAAGATCTTATGCTTCTGGTCGAGTAACCACTCTTGTCTCTTTTTCGTGACAAAATTGTATAGAACTCTGGCATAGGTTCTCCCTTCTGCGGTGACATTGGAGTCGCCTCCAAGCTTGCCCACCAAGTTGTCGCATGATTGGCCGTGTCTTGTAATCCATATTTGTCTAGGCGCGAGGTTGAATGTGTTGAGATAGTGCGCAAGATTACTTGTAAGGAAGCTTTTGCACTGGTAGGTGACCATTTTACGCCCGACATCGATCATCTGAGAAAGTTAGCACCTTGACTGCCAACCGTGTACCTGCGGACGCACCTTGATATATGGAAGATCATTTGCCTCTTCATAAGCACCAAGAGGAACGTATGCTCCCTCATAGGCAGCCACTCTTTTGCGGAAATCCTCCAGCGACTTTACAGGATCCTTGCCTATGTAGTCCGGACCCGAGAGCTTGAGGCGCATATTTGCCTCCAAGATCTATGACCGTGTTAATATCACAAACTCCTTAAGGGAGTGGATGGGTTTTCTTACCTCCTTGTCTTCGCACACACTCTCAATGAAGACGATGCCCAGCTTTGGCTCACGCTTCTTGATGTGGTCATACAACAGCTGACGACGCCCTACCGTGCTGTTGGTTGCGTCCAATATGCCGACCGAACCACCTCCCAACAGCAGATAATCGAGTAGCTCCTCCAACGTCTCGAGAGCGACCTTCTCCCGAATACGTGATGCCTCCTCGTTCTTTGGATCGAAGAACTCTGCATTCTGCTCCATAGGCTCGTTGGAATCTGCCGGCGCCCCGTCACCTAATGCGGGCTTTCCAAGGAGATTCTCATCTTTATCTTCCGGAGGAGCTCCGTTCAGTAGGATGTGCGCTGCGTGTTCTGGCCCATCTTTGGCACCACCTTTGAGTTTGGAGATGTCCCCCAAGGTGCTCAAGGTCCTTCTGCGCCCGTGTGCTGCGTGAGTCTCGCAGTGCTCGGAGGTTACTGGATCGGCACCTGCAGCTTTGCGCCTTTTGTTACCGACGTTGAAGATCTCGGCATTGTGTTGCAGCCATCTCAAATAGCGCACCATTTTTTTGGTGATATAAGATTTTCCGCGTGCAGGGAGTCCAACCATGATAATCACAAGTTTGGAACCAACATCCTGATCAGCGATGCGACCGTCTGGGGACACTCTTGAACTTGTCATGCCGGGCACGTTCAATGTTGTCGGTGGGTTTCGTGTTCTAGGCGTGCTAGTTCCTGAAGATTTCAATGGCATTCTAAGAATGCAAAGTTAGCTCACAACAGCCCGGTCATCACGAACCTCAAGACTCACAAATGAGGACTATTTGGTGCAGTTGACGCGGCACTCCTAGAGGCTTCACTGGCGGAACCTGCATGGTGCGACGAGCTGTGGTTTCCATTCGTGATAGACTGTAAGGCATGAGCAACTGTGCTATTTGGCGGCGGAATAAGAGAGTCTCGATGGGCCACGCTCTCTGGACTCGATGAAGACGATTGGCTCTCAGACGCCTTCTCAGCGGCGGCGGCGCTGCTCACCATTGCGGCCTTGCGAATAGATGGCACATTAGAGTGGTGTCCATTAGCGTCTGTAGAGGAGTTAGTGAACGTTCGCCGGACGAAGGGTAACATAGAATCACCGTTGTCCTGCAATCTGTCTGAGGTGGGAGGCGTTGAGTGTGGCATCAGTGCTGAACAGAGTGTGATGTTGACGGGATTGCGCTCTGTTTATGTTGTTGTACGATGTCGGCAAGATGGCTTGCCTTGTGCACCGGATGTTTATTATTCGGCTTAGGCTCGATACCACCTTGTTAAGTAAGGTGGAAAGTTGTTGAAGCTTTGTGAGTTGAGCGTTTGAAGTTGTTCACGCAGACCAAGACGGTGGAACACAAGGTCCGCACTAATATGTGCGTTGTGCGGTTACGTCGAGGGGTGGTATCGCTGTGACTAACTTGCAGAGCACGAAATGTTGAAGATCTATCTCAACAGTGCCAACGAATGAGCTCGACGAAGCCTAGGATTGAGTCGAGGTTAAAGACGCAGATAAACGTATGGAGAATAGGTATGGAGAATAGGTATATGGAAATGGTTGAAGAAGGAACTCGAAAAGACCGGGAGGGAAGGATACTTGAATTCACAACCATCACACCGATAAGACAATTGTGGTCCCAGCTGGTGCTTCCATACAGGGTTCTGTCAGGCCAGCAGCGCCCAAGGTAGTGCTAGGCTTGCTAATGTGTCCCCAAGTGGGACTTCGGCGCCTTCTCCCTTGCCGCCCAGCGAGCTTGGTACGTGTCCTGGTGGCGGCTGGCGGATCCTAGTGCGGCATCAACCCGGCGAATTGGGCGATTTCTATGATGGCTCCGGCCGACCCTCGTGGTGAGACCGATTGGCGAGAGCCGGCGTCAACAAACAGCCACGCCGAGTACAGGTATCATATACGATGCCGCACAGCAACAAAATCAATCCTTGCTCGATCGGTTGTGACCTCCGCCTGCATCGATTAACTTTCACTGCACACATCTCTGAGGCACATCTCTGAGGCACACACCACAACTGGTTGTCGTGGCCTCTGAATGCTTATAATAGGAAGTACAGAGTACAGAGACTGTTTGTCCAACAAAGGGGGTATGCAGTAAGCGGCATATCGGGTTGACTCCCGCTTCCTATAAACTTCGAGTGTGCTAGTTATCATTGGCCTTCGCATGTCTCGCAATCACACAATCACACAATCACACTCTCATTGTCATGTATGTCCCATAGTTATTTTCATTCTGGGAAGATGCAGTAATTCGGGCCATGGGCGACGGCGTCATAGGTGCTACTTGAAGACCTGGTTACTAGGTATTAATGTCAAGTGTAACCTCCGCGGACAGGTCACAAATAAGTGTGGCATTTCCCAACATATTTCTCAAAGGTACCTGTTTGTCCAAGCTTTAACTTCAGATGGATATGTTGGCTTTGAGAACTCTCATATATTTCGGTAAACAGATGGAACAATTCCACCGGCCGGTCATGAAGTAGTCTTCGGAGTATTGGAAAAATACCCACGGCACACTGCCATCTTACGAACTGTCAATAATTCGCTATATTCTATGCATACTAGACTTTGGAGAACGTAGAGTTGGTATTTATTGTGGCCGGGAGTGCAGCCGTCCTCAGAACGGATGTATCTGCAAGAGCAGCAGCCGACCAGGTGCGGCCGATATCTTTTGTGGGGTTGCAACCTTGGTGGATCCTGCCAATTTTTTTGGCCGCCTTCCACTCAGAAAGCCGCCGCGACTCGACGCCCGCACGCCGAGACATACGGAGTACCAAAGGCCAATTATAGAAGTGCTCAGCGTAGTACTCTCGCATCTCTCGACGGATTCCAGCCCAGCAGAAAGTAAAATGCCATGAGTGACGATACTCATGAGATCCGCACCTCTTGTGGAGTCGGCTCCGGCAGCATCGTGGACGCTGCACGTCCTCACAATGAGGCTGAAGACTCCTTGACTCTTACACCTTTAAAAACCGTCCTAGAACTGAGAGCTGAGAATGCTGTCACCGACGTTTATGTTACTGTCGTGCCTGTGAAGTCTGCGAATCCAACTCTTGTGTAAGCACAACCCTACTGCGCATTCACTTATATGCTCGCTAACACACCCAGCGCATTGCGCCCTCTAGTTGATAATACGCACATTGACCTTCAGCATGTTCGAAGGTTCGTCAAGCAAAGTGACTTACCGGCGACCGTCGCGGAAAGATTTGCGGCAGAGAATAGGGCCTTTGAGCAGGGCTCTGGGTATCTCTTTCTGTTGGCGGGTCCTGTTGAGTCTGTCGTCTTAACAGAACTCGAGGGCTATCTTCGCCGCGCTCTCGTTCTCTCCGAAGACCAAAAGCCGCCGATATGGACGACTTATGTGCCGCTGCTTGCACCCACATCGCGGCCGCAAGCCACTCAGTGGTCCGCATCACACTGGCCAACGATTTACAAGAAGCACAACCCTTTCGGTCCCCACCCAAGCATTGTCGAGCGCGCGGAGATGGAGATAATCGGAGATCTGGACAAGTGGATATTGATGGCACACGAAGTTGCCTTGAGTGGTGCCGCTTCTGGCCTGGGCGAGTGCATCGGGGCTGTCGTTACCTTCAGATCTGGAGGAACGTCTAATGCTCTGGCAGTAGCTGCTGATGCACGCTGGGTAGGGGGAAGACAAAGCAGCAATGACAACGTCATGGGGCACGCCGCCCTGCGTGCCATCTCCATGGTTGCTCAGAAGCTCAAAGAAGCTGAGCGCCGAGTAGCTCCAGCGGATACGTCGACGCTGGAAATGAGGGAAAGCAGCCTGTTTCTTGACAGTCCGCTTCTTCCACAAGAAGAGGCAGTTTTCATAGGTGAGGCGGCTCCGGTTGGTGGCTATCTATGCCACAACCTTGACATCTATCTCACCCATGAGCCTTGCGTGATGTGCTCTATGGCATTGCTTCATTCCAGGTTTGGAAGGGTGGTCTTCGGCAGGCGCATGCCCAAAACAGGAGGACTGTGTGGCGAGAGCGACACAGCCTCCAGTGGTACGGTTGAGGACGGTACGCCTTCAGGACTTGGCCATGGACTTTTCTGGCGCAAAGAGCTCAACTGGTCCTTACTAGCTTGGGAAGCGTCAAGGAGAGCGCCGGTCAATGGTAATGAAAAGTACATTGTGGATTCTACCACCCAAGCATAATATCTATCATCAGCACCATTTCTTCTGACCGTGGAATAACAATCGTTTATGTGTGATGATTGACAGCCATGGTTGCTACAGAGCAACGGCTGTTGACTTTTGCTATTGAAGGCCGACCGTTGTCAGTTTTCTGAGACCTCGACTGTCTCGCAAGGCTGAAAAGAAGGCCGATGTTGTGCAGCAGCACCTCCATGTCAACAGGAACAAAGCTACCAGACACAACTACACCTCCCATATCTGAACTGAGGTTGTGTAGCTCTTTCCCTGACGCTTGTCTAAGGACTCTCGGTTCTTTGAGGAAGACTAATCTCCAGCGTTTGTTTCTATCTTTAGCGACTGCTCCTTGCACCACGAAGTGAGATCAAACACACAAGGACCTGTAGTCTCTTTATTACACCCGACCTCCTGAACGACGCCTCGAAAACCGATTAAAGAACACAGTATCATTGTAAAACAATCTCCCGTTCTCTGCTGACGTCTTTGCTGTCTCGCAACGTGCCTACCTGGATCGTTCGATCGGTGCATTTTGCTACGACTACTTGTCCGCATACCTGGTTGGCTCGATTCAGCCATCGTTCTCAACTCAAATCAATTTCACAACGCCCAATAGCAGTCTTCACTATGGGCGGATCAACTGCACCATCTCCTTCGATGTCCGGCAAGAGAAGGCGTGACGGGCCTAAGTTCTATGCGGTTCGGGCCGGGCACTCTACTGGCGTTTTCAAGGACTGGGACACTTGCAAAGCCAGCATCACCGGCTTTAAGGGGGCAGCATGTGCGTAAGAAAACACTCATGCAGTTAGCACCGCCTGCTGATTTGAAGTAGACAAATCCTTTCCCTCGCAAAAAGAGGCCGAAGACTTTGTTGCCGGTCGTCAGACAGCATCTTCTGCGACCAGTTCCCCAGCCGACTCGGATCGATTTTATGGGGTCGCCAGTGGCAAGGATATCGGTGTATATACTTCATGGGACGATGCGCAGCAGCAGATTGTGGGTGTGAAGAACCCGAAGTACAAGAAGTTCACAACCAGGGCGGAAGCTGAAGCCTTTGTGAAATCCGGAGGACAACTGCCGCCGCGTACCACGAATCTACAAGCAGCTGAGAACGAGCCTCCTACGAAGCGAGCTCGTAAAGAGTTAAACGATGTGGACGAGGCTTCTTCGGAGACCATTACAACGACGGTGCAGAGGCCAGAAGGGGCCAAGCAGACGACAGCACCGAAAGATCCACTGAAAATTTATACGGACGGTAGTGCTTTGGGTAACGGACAGAAGGGTGCTACAGCAGGCGTGGGAGTGTTCTTCGCGGAGGGCGATAAAAGGTATACAATTTACTTCTCGATCTACGGCTTTGCATTACCACGGAATGAGGCTAATAAAGCTAGAAACTTGTCGGAGCCACTTGCGGGTGGAGTGCAAACCAACCAACGGGCCGAGTTAACAGCCATTCTTCGTGCCTTGGAAATTGCTCCAGTGGATCAAGCGGTGACCATATACACGGACAGCAGCTACAGCATCAACTGCGTTACTATCTGGTTCAAGAGCTGGGAAAGGAACGAATGGAAGACCTCGCAAGGGAAGCCGGTAATGAACAAGGACCTGGTCAAAGCCATACTTGCAAAGATTCGCGCGCGACAGGAGGCCAAGTCAATCACGGTGCTGAACTGGATCAAGGGACACAGCAATGATCCTGGAAATGAAGCGGCCGACAGACTGGCTGTTGCTGCGGCTCAACGTGTTCGCGATGGTTTAACGCCAGCTGATTCACCATAATTACAGAAGCGGTAAGAGGGATCTCGATCTGACAGATCGCCTATCCAGTGAAAGTGGCACAAGCGTGGTGAACGACTTCGAAGCATAGCTTCTAAGTGCGCCATATGAGGCCCAGGGCAAACTTCATTGCGGTGACGAAAGGCCTACCACTAACCAGATTAGTATGCGATGGAGAAATCGTCTAGGATAATAGAATAGTTTATATTTGGTGTCTATGTTGTTGTCTAGGTGCTTACGTGTTCATTCTTACTGGTCGGCTTCATCTCCTGAATCTTCGCAATAACAGATCGGTTGTTGCTTTTTCCATACCGAACCTTCCTTGAACTCTTCCTACGTCTTTGCAATGGTATCGCTAATAGGCCTCTCTCTCTCTCTCACTATTGCTCAAGGTAGCTCCCTTATGCTCCCTAAAGCGGTTTCTCAACCGCATCTTTAACCGCTGAGTTCATGTTGTAGGCAAAATGCGCCGCCTGATTGACTAGTGCCATTTTTATACCATCAGGCCAACACCTGGGTCGAGAAACCGTTGTGGAATCTTTCTCCGGATGCTGTTACGTGCCACTATAGTTATTTGATTAAGATGACTTAGAGGTGATGTTGCAAGCCAGTAGAAGGTGGAGCTAAAGTGGTCAAGGATGGCTTTGCCCATTCTGGGGGTTTCGAGGCTAACTAGGACCCAATTTGAGACAACAGCGATTGGGATGGTGAGTGATACAAAGAAAAAATAGCCTTCCTGGTGTCTCTATGCAATAAAGGCGGGGAATCAAGTGTGCTAAGTCAGCATTACACATGCATTATATAGGCACATCTCCGACCTTTATTCTAGTACAAATGAAAATGTCTACTAAGCTTTCCCCCTATCTGCCTTGTGACTACTAAACAACGACGACCCCCCTCCGAGGGGCAATATGGAATATGCCATCATAGTTGCTACTCTCATAACGCCGCTGTGGCTGGTAAAAGCCAGAATATGCGCCAACCAATCCTGGATTACATTACTGAGGCAAATGAGACATATCAAATTCGCTTGAACAGCATGACACTGTAAGAACAAGTACTACCCACTCCCTCAAGCCGATTCAGCATTACGGCCCGCTCGCCAACGTGCGAAGGAAGAAACAAGCTGTGCTCCATCAGCCCAAAGTTGAGGCAGCCGATTGTACAGCATGGCAGCCACAATGATGACAAGGATTGGTATCTATACTTGGTTAGTTTCTCTCCTGGAACTGCGCGAGAAGAAAGTGTGGCTTACCCAGATGAAGAACAGTTTGCGATCACTGCGGAATCGGACCTTTATTGTGTTGGCCAGATGAAGCTGTACCTGCTCCTCTTCTGAAATTTCGAGCTCCATGTCATTTAAGGACACATTGGCAACCTTGGATGCCGTTCGAGTCGATGTGCTTGGCCCAGCAACCTGGCCAGCACGGTCAAAGAGCGTAGCACATTTGTTGTCGGCAACGGCATCCGCTGCTGCTCGTTCGGCGGAAGTCCTCTTGGTAACGAGATCGCCATGAGGATAAATATCCTCGTACGCTGGAGGCGAGGACGCGGAAAACAAATCCCACCATTTGGAGTCTGCCTCCTTGGGTGCCTGTTCCGCTTCATTGGTCTTGTTGCCAATATGTGGCACCAAATTGCTAATGCGCCGCACCATTGGTGCAGTTGGCAAGTACGCCTGATAATTCGGCATGTTTGGTAGGTTTGGCATCTGCGGCAAGTTCAGTTGCTGCATTGATTGCTGAAGATGCTGCATCTGGACCGTGAAGTGGTCGCGAAAGGCGGCCATGGCTGCGGCCGGATTGACAAGCCCTGCCACTACAGAGTCTGCCTCTCGCACAGCAAGCGCATTCTCCGAAACACCGACATCTTTTGCGGCTGGTGTCACGACGCTTCTGCGTTTTGGTCTCATCCAGAACCCTGCGTCATCAGCCTCTGCTTCTTCAGAGTCAGAGTGTGAGTCGGTTTTATCGCTCATAGGCGCCAACGTCATCTCGGACAGAGCCGTTGTGGGAGGCTCCCAAAGAGATTGCAGAGACCCAGCGCTACTAGACTTGCTACGAAGTGATCCAGCGCTTCGTCTGCGGCTGTGGTGCTCTACACGACGAGTTGACCGAAGCGTCTCCTCATCGGAGCAAAGATCGGAAGCAGTATAACCTTGCAGAGTTCTCCATGAAGGATCGGCTCCACAGAGCATGAGCCGTTTCACTATTTGCGGATGGCTGTGCAAGGCTGCGAAATGCATAGGTGTATATCCACCATTGTCGCGAGGCTCTGGGTTCGCTCCTCTAGCAAGAAGGGCTGCAACGAAGCGATTCAGTCCCAGTGCACACCCGAGATGCAGCATCGTTTGGCCAGAAGCACGCTTCATATTGAAACGTGGAACACGGGAACTGTCATCCAAGTCAATGAGGTCGAGGATCTTCAGCAAAGTGGCTTCGACATCGACACCAAAGGTGGCAGCACTGAACCCTGATACTGGGGGTTGTCCAGTGCTTGCTGACGCCTGAGAACTTGCGCCTCCCCACGAGGATGGGCCATCGCCAACTATTCTCCGGGCCAAGTCTCTCACATCTTCCATTCGGCCAGTCATTTTGTGGCCCAGTACTGAAAGCGCAGTCCGAATGATCTGTTGCTCATCATCGTCCACATATTTAAAGAAAGCTTGCTGTTTTGAAATGGGAAGTGTAGGGTAAGGCTGAAGCTGGTGCTGGTGCTGATGCTTAAAGGTGACTGGTACAGTGCCGGCAGTCGTCGCCGGAGGTAGGAGGCAAACTAGTGACGTTTCACCCCAGAAAGTGGTCGTCGTAGCCTTCACTTCTCCGAACATGACTTCCAAACCTTGACAAAACCCGCTTCCGAGACAAGTCACTTCAATTCCACCTGCCTTAGGTCCCTCATTAGGAATCATCTTGTGAATCGTGGGCGGACGATGGGGATTCAAAGTCAATGGCATTCCGTAGATGCCGCTAGCCACGGCTTGTGCAAGTTGCGCTTGTTGTTGCTGGTAGGCTTGAACATTCCGCAAGCTGTTCGGGCTGGGTGCGCGACTTGGTAGAGCTGATGCTGGCGCCGAGTAGAGTTGCTGCATCGCCAAGTTGTCGACACTCTGCGTCCTGTCGTTGTTCGTGAAGAACATCTGCTGATCGTTGCTGTTTGGTGTCGGAGGTCCCGTGTTGAACTGAGGGGGAGGCGGCCCGGAGGAGGGAGTATGACTAAATGTAGGATCTTGCGATGGCGCGAAGTTTCCATTAGGCGCGTTGAAAGGTGGCATAACCTGGCCAGCAAATGGCTGGGCCGTCTCAAGCCTCGTCATAGTAAGTCCGCTTGGAATTTTGCCAGATCCACTCGCCTTTCTCTTCTTGCTGCTCGGTCCGAACGACTCGGATGGCGAAGCTTGACGTGACAAACTTCGAGGCGTCAGGGTTGTCGGAACGGCCTGTTGAGGTTGATTAAAGTTCAGCGTTGCTGGAGTATGATACTGAAGCGGGAAAGTTTGCTCATGATTCTGCAAGTCAGAGCTCGAGTGGGATGCTCTGAAAGCGGCCATGGGCGTGGTATAGCCGATGCCCGGGCCAAAGACGGCTCCGTTGTGGAGGAAAGCTTGGCCATCCATGCCATGGGTCATCTGGCCAGGCATCTGAGGCATGTTGTGTGTTTTGTGATCGTCCGTGATCATGATGGATGACGTAATCTCCTGAGCAACCAGTTCGCCGGTCCAGTCTTTGATGGTGAAGATAACTTGAAACCCAAGCTTCTCATTTTGATGCCTACAGTAGCACGCAATTCGCATAGGAGCATCAACCTGCATGGCACCTTCAGGCACCGGTGGCTCTCGACGGTCTCCAACTGCATCAGATTGTGGTTGAATCGACGGCTGCTGCCAGTCCTTGATCTCCTGTGTATTGAATACAATCACGCGTTTGTCCTCATCCTTATGCCAGGATTCTTCTTCTTCCACCTTCTTTACCTTCTTACGTGCAGCTCTTTTGCGCTCTCTCGTGATACAACCACCACATATCTTCACTTCCCCACCATTCAGGGCCTTGTTTTCATCGTTATCGTCGGATGTCTTCTCTTTGTCGTCATCGGTCTTCGGTTCCGGTGATTTGAGCGTGCCGGCGGCACGTGCAAAGGCTCGTCGTCTGAACTCTGGATTTTGCATGGCGCTTGTGCACACAAGCGTAGTGGTGAGTTCCAGTGTGTCCGGGGCTTTAACTGGGGTCGGTTTTGCCAACAGCTTCGGCTTGGAAATTGTGTGGGTAGGAAGGTGCAGCTTAGTGGCGCCGGGCGGAAGAGGAAATAACGTCATTTTTATAGGGATTTGTGTCTCAACGCGCGATTTCAGCGGAGTTGGATGAACTGTCAAAGTCGGCTTGTACATGTTGGTCATGAGTGAGATGTTGCTGGTAAATGGTACTGTCCCAGGTATGCTGGCAGGAGGAGGCGGCATGAAAGCATCCATCCTAGTTTCGGGGATGCCAAAATCATAGTTGGTGGGCCACGGGTTGTTGTGGCCTCCCGCATTCAGCATCGTCCCATTGATGTATTCGAGGCCAGCAGCTGGCGAGGGGGAATTCTGGAAGAAGGCAGCTGGTGAAGATCCATGGCTTGTCATCATGGCGGACAGGGGCGATGCCTCGCGCGAAGCGCCATTGGTATTCAAGCCATGCATGGATTGTGTGACCGAGTTTTGCGACGCTTTTGTTTGATGACCTCTCTTCGTCACCGGCGGCGGTAGCCTGTATGGTGAGTTGTGCTTGATAATTGGCATCTCTGGAGACTTCATTATCGGCATGAAGTGGTTTGGACTACTAGCAGCACTCTCGAAGTCGAAGTCATTCTCCATGGCCTTGTCACTGAACGCATAGGCAGGAGTCGAAGATGCCGAGTTTATCGCCTGCTGATACTGCGCGTAAGCCTCCTGGTTATCCCCTGGCGATCCATTGTCTTTCCTCTTCCACTCTCCCGAATCTACATCATTCATCAGTACGTCCTTTGACGTAAATACGGACCGCGAAGACTCCGAGGACAATTTACGCTTGTATGCCGAAGAGTCTGAAGAGGAATCTTGATAAGAGTCTGCAGGAGAATCGGTATTCGAAGGTGCTTGTGGACTGCTCTGAATCAGAGAGGAATGGTCCCCTGGCGCGAGATGTCGTGGGGATCGAGGACTCTCAAATCTTCTGTTTTTGTCCTCGACCGCTAGATTTTGAGTGAGGAAGGTAACTGGGCTGGCTGCTGAGAGGTACGGAGTGCTGGCATCGAAGAACTCAAAGTCTGGGTCTTCCAGGTTGTCGGAGATGTCCAGGTCTAGGATAAACGGCGACGAATGTGGTTCGGCGGTCGGCATCGCCATGAATGTTGAATTGTAAGTGCGGGAAGCTCTTCGGCCTCAGGTGCTTCCGGTCAACGAGGGATAAATGACAGCTTTCTCGTGTTTTGATAGATGCTCAAGCGAGCATCGCGTCCTCGGCGCAAATGGAAGATCTGCGACAGTTCTTTTCTCAACGGGTGTGGTCCCAACAAGTACAGCAGAACGCACTCGGAGGTTGAACAGTTGGCCTTCGAAGGTATGGCAGAATCGTGTAGTGAAAGTAGTGTTGGTGGCCGGAAGCGAAGATTGAGTTGCTGCAATCGCTGTAATGAATGACGTGTTACGAGTACCGTGGGGATGCGAGAGAAGCAGTTAACAGTGATGTGTGAGGAGTTGCTAGGGTTCGCGGATATAGTGAACGGTGGTCGTTGAGATTCGCGGGCAAGTGGTCGCACCGCGGCGGTGTCGTCTTTCTGATGAATGCTAGCGTGGCGAGCGCGCGTTCTGAGTATTGCGGAGTCGGGTCAACTACTCGTAATGTGGGAGTGGAGTAGTGTAGGCTGAAGTAGGGGGCAGACAATCAGACACCGCAAAGTCACAGCCTCGAGGATTGGGCCAAAGCGTGCCAAGAGCGCAAACACCAGCGTGCGGGCGAGATAAGAGCGATAAGATCTGATGCTACTCGTACGAGCATCGCGGCGGGAGCACTTTGAAGAGAACTGGTTTGTGGCTAAGCATTACATCAAAGTACAGTACGGCTTCACAAAACTGCGAAGATTGGAAGTTCACGGCCTCAATGCAATACTGATAGGTGGTTTGAACAAACCGTGACGAGGCCGGCCGCTGCGCATACGTACTCTGTGCTCCGTCAAAACAATTCTTCAGCAGCAACCTGTACCTTTACTGCGTCCTTCTCCAACCATACGTTAGCTCGTGCTAAAGCGCCATGTGCGTCCACGGAATACCAGGAACTGGTTTGAGACTGATTGCTCGCATACACCAACTGCAGGAACTGGCCGAAATCTGCCGATGTGTATCAGAGTACCTACATTGCCACTGATAGGACATGCGTGTAGTTATATTTAGATCCCGTGAAAAGGTCAGGGTGATAAGAAGGGTTTTTCGTAAAGGGTTTTCTTCGGTGTATGTAATGCCATCTAGACACCGTGCCATACGAGCAAGTAGGAGCGTAAGGGAAATGAAGACGATGACGCGGAAGCACCTACAGCGATTTGTAGACTGCTTCTAGATATCCACCTTCATGCTCTATTTTGTCCTATTCAAAAGGTAGACCGCAAGAACGAACAGAACGGAGAATTACCCACTTACACTCGTCGTCTGGCTGTTTACCAAATCGTCACCTTCTAGCATTTTAATATCCAGAGTGCCACGCCTGCATATATACCCCAGGGCTGTGGCAAGATAGAGCCGTTTATTATCGGAAGCATACCCGACTTTTGACAAAGAAATTTGATAGCGGCAATAAAGTTAGTTATAATTGCAAAAATTCCGCTTGAAACCGGTTACGATGATGGCAAAGAGCTACCCACCTTAACATACAGTTTCAACCCGAAAGAAACAACAAGAACTTGAGAATTGACATATTTGTTGAGGTTTGAGATTGCTGACCGATTAGCAGTCATGTTAGTATATTTTAGATGACAGCGTAGGCACTGGCGCAATTAAGCATTCGAGGTTATGCTTGGCAGTTTCGCGAAGCACCAGCCGTCGAGTGACAGATGGGTAATATTGCGAAAACAAAAAGCAGTGCTCGGTCGGTGGAGGCCAGGACGCAGGCCGTAACACTTGAGCACCATCGACTATATTTACCATCACCTCATGAACTTACCTCTATAAGCTCCTTCTGTGCATACCAAGCAAAAAACTCCGAAGGTGGTCTTGATAGCATGGAATCGCCCTTCAAATGGAGTGGTGCCATTGCGTTCCTCGAGGGAAAAAATATAAGGAAAATGCACCCAACACCACCGCTTCGTATCATCGTCCCATCCTTCATCGCCAAACCCACCGCCGTATCCGCCACTGCTTGGGACGAAGCATAGTCCACCCACCAAACCCACAAACCGAAACCACTCAAAAAACATCTGGACCCCACTCAAAAGCCTCCTTACTCGGACTCATCTCCCTCCCGCGAGTACGGACACGACCTCTAACCGAAGATCCCTCCTCAACCTTCCTCGAACCAACAAAGGATGGCTGCGTCCTGGCCCTGCTGGTAGTGCTTTCCGTATCCGACTTATCATGCATGCTGGTGACAGATTTCGTTCTTGGGCCAAGGCGGGTTGTCTTGCGAGGAGTACGAGTGCTCTCTGTGTCGGACTTCTCGTGAAGGCAGGCGACAGACTTCTCCCTTGGGGCGCCAGATGGCGTCTGCTTCCTGATCTTATTGCTGTCTTTCTCGCCATTAACAGGAGGCTGTCTGCTAGTCTGACGGCCCCTTTGGGATGTGGACGGCAGAGGTGGGATGTTCATCAATTGGCTGGTAACCTCATACCCCAGTTGATCCTCGTCCATCTTCAAAGACCGCGATGACCGGCTCTTCGTTGGTGACCTTCTCGGGATAGAGGAGCTTCTAAAGGAGACAGCGGATGGTGCCTGTGATGCATCGTTGAGATTCACAGCACCCATCTTCTCTGGCTTGTGGACGCCAGACGTCGCCCCAGGTCTCGGGATCCTGCTCGACTTTGCGGGAGATGGTGCCGAGATAGTACGCTTGTCGACCTGAGTTTGGGCCGGCTTCGTTACCAACAACTTCTTTCCCTTATTCGAAAACTTACCTACCTCCTCATCTCCGGTTCGTCCATCTACCTGAACCCTCACGCTATTCATCTTTGCTACCATCCCTCCTGCCTGAACAACCTCGACTTTGTGGTTTGGGCCACTATGTACCCTCTTCTTTACCGATCTGCCCACAGCCGGCCCCTCCGAGCCCGACTCATCTGAGCCGAGAGGCGGCTTATACTGAGCATCACTACCACTGCGCCTTCTGACCTTGCGTGTTATAACTTTGCTGGGACTGGCACCAGATATGTTGGCCAATGCGTCCATCGTTTCGGGAATCTTATCTTGGTCAGTGGTATTCGTGCCATTACCTCCTTGATATCCAATTCCTGCTAAAGGCTCCGCACGCTTGGTATTGGAGGTACGGGATCCTTCTGGTCCGGGTGTCCGCTGGGACTCGGAATGGTGCGAAAGAGATATTGTGAGCTCACCAATGTCCATGGAAGTCGGATCGGCCTGGGTAAAGCTCGTAGTCTGCGGTCTAAGATTCTCATTTTTATTTATGCTGGATTGCCTAGGCAGAACCAAAGTAGGGCCGCTTTGCTGGATCCCATGCCTCGGCGTCGGGCCGCCGGAAACCGAAGCATTGGCCTGACTTTCATCGCGCTCAGCTAATTGTTTTTGGGCCTCCGCAAGTTGGCGTTTCAACTTGACAACCTTCTCAGCGAGTTTCAGTGATGCTGCAATCTCTTTGTGGGAGGGTATTGGCTTGTGGCCCTTGGTGGTAAGACCATCGATCAGAATACCTTTACGCTCGGGAAGAGCCTCGTAGGCCGCCTGTTCCTCTGGTGTTGGGAAATTACCAATATTAGACACGGAGTCCTCAGGACGAAGGGGCGGCCAGTTCATTGGATTTCTGTGAGGAGTTTTTTTTTGTCTTTCGCTGTGTTTCATGATCCTGCGCGGAATCGCTTCAGGCAAGTTGACATCAGCGACGGGTGCCTCATTCGATGTGTCGTGCGTAGCAGCCAATGGTTCGAGGCTCTGACATTGAAGATCGTAGGCGCCGGCCATGGCAGCCGGACGAGTGCCTTGAATGAAACCTTTCTTCTTGATCTCCTCATATGCACGGTGAAATTTGGCCTGTTCCTCCAATCTGGCCCTCTCGGCCTCATCTTCCTTGTTCTTTCCCCATATCTTCCATTTGGCTGGATTAAATGTGGCGGCTAATGACTTACCGAAGCGAAATATGGTCGACTCCCGATAAGGCGTGACTGTCTCGAGATCATGGGAGTTTGATGTCTGGCGGGAACGCTCAGCAGTGTACTCAGTCATCAAGGAGTCGTCCTGGTACGCTGGTGGCGGTCTCTGGCTCGGTTTATTCTTCATGCTGCCCTCGACAAATCTGGAAGAGTGACCTTGACGCCGAGGTGTCTTCCGCTTGCCGCCATGTCTTGAGGATGGAGATGCCTGTTGAGCACTACCCCCACTCTTTTGAAATGGCCAACCACTGGGCCGGCGTCTCTTCTCTCCCTTGTGGTCGCTGGCTTGAATATGGGTTCCATAAGCTTCTCCGTGTTGTCCTTGGACCTGCTGCTCGTATGCCAAATCACTGAATAATCTCTTGTTGCCTTTGCTGGGTGTGTTCTTATCATCCCCATCAACCTCGATTTCGTCGATGATAGGCTGAATAATTGTTAGTCGCCGCCTAGAACTGCCTCATGTGTCAATCACGCACCTCTGCCTCGACCATCGCGCCTATGTATTTATGGCTGGAATGTAGCCACAAACCACGATTGACGGCTGTGCGTGGGCGCAAGGGACGCCAGGGATTGCCGTAATTAATCGTAATACAAGTGGGATGGATATGCCTTATATACCAGAGAACTATGCCAGCGATAGACAAGCTACGCGGCGTTGTTGGAGCCGGTCGTTGTGTCCTTGATGCTGACGTGAAGCTGTCCACCAAGGTTGCGCCGACGTAGTTGAGGCTGAGGATGTCGCGCCTGATAAGGTGAATAATGCCACAAGATTCGCAATGAAACAATTGCCCTCTCGTCTCGTAAGTTCTCGAAATCAACTGTCTCAGAAGAGCTACAAGCTGCTTCAAATTTTCTATGGTTCGCGGGGGGGTTCCGTGCTTGTGATTTTGGCGGCTGGTCACTGATTGCTGATTGCTGCAACGGCCGATGTAAACAGAGATCAACCTCGCAACCAATGTTCGAGGACACGACGTCTTTTGGGCAAGCTACTTTCACCAAATCGTAGCCGAGTAAAATAGTAATGCACAAAGTATACAATAAAATACCGGCTGGGTTGGTGCTCTTCGTGGTAGGTAAGTTGAGAATGTGCACGAGAGAACCCCATGTCGTTGTTTTGGCTAGTACATCGCCGCGTGTTTAGCCTAGAGGAAACCGCGTCTTCACGCGCTCACGAGGTAAGGGCGACAGTGAAACACAAACTAGGCGCTGTGCCTTGGCAAGCTGGTCGCAATAGAACAAGGTCATTTCATGAGTTATTCAAAGATGCACGATTACACGCAAGCAGTATTATGAGATCTGAATGCTATTTAAATATCCAATATCTGACTCGACTACAACAGCTCTTGTCATATATAGAAATGCTTCTGAGCCAGATATTTACCAGACCTTTCACCATACTCATCATCCATCCGATGTCAAATTGCTTGCGGACCACGTTAAACATTCTGTTACCAAGCCTCTTAAATTACATGGTTGGGGATGCCACCTCCTATCTGTTGAGGTGCGAAGATGCGAAGACCTTGCGGGCCGCTCCAACCAATGATGCGAAATCGTAAATAGCCTTCCCAAGAACATAAGAAAAAACACCAAACCGGTGATAGTATTGCTTCTGTAGCAGCGAAACATATAACCGACGCCTTAAATTGACAAACAAGTGCAAAGTACCGTCGTTGTCTAGAGACATCATGTGCGAACTAACGAAAATCCCAGTATGACTTTCTGACAATGAAAATGGTATGGATGCGACCATGTGCCTTGAACGCAACCTTTCGTCTGTGTATCAGAGGAAAACGCTGGCGGCGCCGCCAACGATGTCTGATATAATAGCCCACTTTTCGCGAATTGCATCATCACGTAGACTCCATGCTCCGAATCGCCGGGTACGCCCTGATTTGCCAAGATATCTTATTGGGTGCAGGATCACTACAGTCATGACAGCGATGGCAGCTCGCGATTGGAAGCAGAACCATCCGCGCGCCTGTACTGCATCGTGAAGGCATCGATGCCAACGTCCTCGCTGTCCTGGAAGGTAGGAGACGACTTCCCATGAGAGCTTAATGGACGGGCTCCATTGTGAAGTGGCTGGGTAAGGCTTGGGGCGGAGAACACAGAATCAAAAGAGCGCTTAGTTCCAGCACGCGCTTCTGGCCCTGCTGGCCCAGAAAAAGAGCCGTACGATGGTCTCTCTTGGTAGCTTGGACTCGGAAGACCATTAGATGTACGTGCACGGGCAAGAGTAGCAGGCGAGGTCTCGTACCTAGGCTCGGGCGGTGGAGCCGGGTTGACCGTAATTGGTGCTAGAATTGGCTGCTCCGCACGAACTGGATACGGTGGATAGCTGACCGACGGACGAGAAGACTCTGGCTCCGGCCGAGACAAGCTTGCAGACGGTCTTCTGTAGTCCTGCACGTACTCCTCCCTCAAGGCGGTGGCAGTGTAAGGCTGGAACTCAGGTCTGCTGTCATATGGATAGGTGGCATGGGGTTGCTGTGGTCTGAGATGCGAGGCTGGTGCAGGATGATATTGAGATTGGTATTGGGGCTGCGGAGGGGCTGGCTGTGCGAAATGCGGGGTCTGGAACTGTGGCCGACTAGCTGACCGGCTGCCGAAGCCGAGGAAAGCACCACATTGAGGCGTTGCTGGCGTTGGCGTTGCATACTGGGACGGGTACGTCTGACGGTTTGCCGAGTCCGCATAGGCCGAAGGACGACGGTCGTATGCTGCTATGTCCACGCTCGTGTTGCTCACAGATCTCTGGCGAGGGTCTGCTGGTGTCGCGCTTCTGGCCCTCGAGAAGTTCTCCTCGTAACTATCGTAGTCGCCACCCTTGCCCTCGCGCCTTCTCATGCGAACATCACGGCGAATCCTAACCCTGCATCCTTGCTCGGCCACGGTCCGACTGAGAACTGTGCTTTCCGCAAGCCCCGGAAACTTCTTTGCACTGTAGACCTGGAACGGCGCTGAGTTGGCCTCGATTCTGCACTCAAAAGCTCCTGCTGCAAACTGTTGGGGGTCTTCGTTGGCGGCTGGCGCAACATCCGCAGTCTCGTCCTTGCTTTCCTTAGTTTGCTCCCACAAGGAGAACTTCAGCTTGTATCTGCCTTCATGGCGAACTGATAGATCCGGGAAAATAAAGTAACCAGCCTCTGCTGGACGATCGAGGTAAGCCATACTCGACACTGCCATACCGCTAAGCACAGGCGGTGTTTGCTGCGGCGAGTTCTGAACACGGCCATGAGCAATAGGACGTGCGTCTAGTAGGGTTGCAAAGCAGAAGAAGTTGGCGTTGTGGGAGAAAGTGATATCGTTCTTGTTGGAGCCCTCCCCCTCGAAGAGGCGAAGCTCAACCACTGGCGGTGGATCCACAGGTCGACGATCGGCAGAAGCTGTAAAATCAATCAGCATCGTCAGGTCGTCATTTGCGTATTTGTAGCTTACACTTCGCACCAGATCCACAAGCTCGAGCTCTCTCTGGCTGTTGAATGACGGTCAAGCAGTAAGTGAGTTTCCTGCCCGCGGCGGTTACGCGCGACACCTCCTGCGTGTTCTCGCGGTTAATATGGATGACGGCCGCCATCTTGAAGGTGAATTTAGTAGTAACGACGGAGATGGTCTGTTTATCGGATGGTTCTCGTATGAGCAGCCACGAGCGTCGTCGACTTTGGTTCGTGGATCATGAACTGCCGCCAATCCCAGCACACTTGGCAGGTGACGGGCAGATCGACGTTTGGCAGCTAATCGGTCGTGATTGATTACGAGGTACTCCTTCGTCCACTTCTTTAACAACGCTCCTCTCTATTCCAATGCTAGTACCAGGTGTTTCCGAAAGGCGTGTGGTTGTCGTTGTCGTTGTCGTTGTCGTTGTCGTTGTCGTTGTCGTTGTCGAGGCACGCTGGGTGGAGTGATAAGTGTCCAAAATGATTAAGAGACGGGAGGACGAGATGTGCCAGATTCCAGGCTTCCGTTCGTAGGCGAGAACGGGACGGGAGCAGATTTGACAGCAGATTGGCTAACGACTATCGAGGGGGCAGGGTATGTGGAGAGGGAGCTGGAGTGCTACCCAGTACGGAGTACTACTGGGTGTTAGCTGGTGACCGCGGAAGACGAGTGGAACAGTTCTCCCTCAGCACTGACATTCCAACGACTCCAGCCTGTGGGACCGAGAGATTGGTGGACTTGGGTGCTTGGGATAAGGTGTGATTGGGACCCTTCTCGTCGAGGAACGGAGGCCCTGAAAGCGAGGTGGCCAGTGAGTGGACTGGCGCTGTGGGTAGGCAAGTTGTCCGCTGTTGACGGGAACGGCGGTGTCCTCTTTCACGACAGCGGGTGTTGGGAGGGCAGGGGTCGACTTGGAACAAGCAGGGATAGTGTGGACCAAGAATGCTGGAAACGTCTTGGCAGGGTGACACAACATGGGCCTGTCATTGGAGGAGAACTGGGATGATGCTGTGGAAGGAATCCGTGCCGGTGTCACCCACAATGATAGCAGCTCCACTTTTGTCTTGGTGGGAATGGTCGCGAGTGGAGCTGGCTTTCCATCGTGACTGCACGGATACAGTCCTCCGTACTCCGTAGATATGGCTGGAAGCGATTGAACTAGTAGCCTTAATTTCCCCATTAGGCCAAGGGGTTCGTGTGACGGCGGTACGAGTAGTGGAACGAAAGCACACAAGAGAAAGTTGCAGAGGCAGGGTATTGCAGCACAGCGTAGTGCAAATGCGCTGCTATTTCCACGTTGATGTGCTACTCACTGAGGCAACGCGCCGCGGCATCGAGTATTCTCTGCCCCTTCCACTCTCCTGACATCGGGCCTTTGCGCACACGGAAAGCGGATGACGAAGACGACGAAGATTGAAACCAACTAACCAATAAGTCGCAGCAAACAGCACGTTCCCTGAGAATAGAAACCATTGCCCGACTCGGAAATGAGAATGGTCCAAAACAGAAAGCCACATTCCCACTAAAGATGGCGCCGGCCTATTGACCCCAATCCATGAGACAACCCACCAACCCTTGCTGTGGGCCACGAGCGCTACTCACTTGCTCCATAAAAGACACGCGCGCTATGCGACCATAAATCAAGTGAGTTGACCGCGAACAGGAGAAATCATGAAAGACCGGAGAAAATGTAGGACCTGATGACAAAAATGAAGATATCGACGGTTGGTGATGGCCTTGGTGAAGAGTCGGCAGTTATCGTTGCGTTCGTCCGGGCGCCGCAACGAGCAGGAGATTCTTCATCTTTGGTGATACTCGTACTGTTCAGACTCGTGCAGACTCGTGCATTCCATTCCTCGCACACGGAGCAGTTTCTGAGACATATCTCCAACCCAGGACGGAGTTTGGCGGGTGCTCCTAGCGCGACGACGATCTGGGAGATTTGGGGGCGAGTTAGAGAGGGTTGGCCAGGGTCGGTGGCCAGCAGTGGGCGTCTTGGCGATCAGCGATGGAAACAGCGTCTGGCCAGCACCCGCGGCCGTGGCACATTATGGCAGCACAGTGGCCTGTGGCCGCCGGTTTGGGTGCAACACAACCATTCGTCGAGCATTCGTCTGCTAGACACACCCATGGGGAAGCACGTTTCTGATCGACGAGGCGCATTGAGAAGAATTGCGTTTTTGCTGATTCTGATTGGACTGTTTCATCTTACTCATCTTAAAACTGCATGGCGCACGTGAGACTTGGTAGAAACCAGGGTGAGGAAGCTCAGGGCTCGGGATTTGGAAGGATAGCCCACTAACTGCCTTGTCTCCTCGTTTCCGTATCATCGAAGTCAGGTCTTGCTCAATAGGCACTAGATTCCTTCTAAGGTACTGTACATCTTCTGTACTGCCGCATATAGAATCACGATCCAGCTCCTTACCGCTTGGCACCGACCGAGTGTGCCTCCGTGCAGGAGTACAGTACTGTACTCTAGCTTGCAATGCGCATATTTCGTGTGTAGAAGTCCGTGTCAAGGGCCAGCGATCACAGGTCGCCGAGGCGTGGTGCTCATGCACCATCGGCAGAACCCCATCGTACACAACCAGGGAGGATGCAAGGGGGGGGATCTCTACCACACACCCGTCCGTACTGGAACAGCTGTTATTGGTCCTGGTTGAAAGTTCAAGATCGAGGAGGTCCGTGGGTGGAATTGGGGGTGCTTGCTGTCACGATGTACTCGCCCGGTCACGTATCTAATTCCATGGGCATGGCCGAGACGAGATGCCCAGCGGATGAGCTTGTAACTTTCACAGTCCATAACAGGCTGCGGACTACTTGCCCCAAGTGCCATTGCATTAATGTCACGACTATTTTAGGCAAGCGCTAGTCGTCAAAAACTGTACCTTGCACGAGCATAGAGCCTTTTCTGGCTCAATGTACCGCGATCGAGATCTAGTGTCCGGATAACCAGTTTATCTAACCTCTAATACTCAAGCCCAACCGCCTCTTCGTCATCGACTCCTCCCTAGAGACGCCTCCCAAGAAAGGGCGGGAAAACGGATATTTCGGTACTTCGCACGTTTGCATCTTTCACATGACTTCCGCATTACATAGCCCCAGACATTTCCAACATTTACTCATCTCTGACTCGGGTCATCTTCGCGGCGACGTCAAGGTCAACGGCATTAACACCTTTGATCTCGAAGCGGCTCTTCTGACATTTTCTAATCCATGTCATCCTGATCGCCTAAAGTACGCACCCCCTACGAACCTCGGTGAAGATTGCATCTGCTCAGGCAGTGCAGTAAAGTCACGTGCAGGGTTGTGTATCCGGGTCGACCTCTCGTCATAGGCAGCCAGTTGAGAGCGCACTGTACTCACTGTACTTGTTGCCTCGTCTACTTTCCGAATTTGAAATCCATAGAAGCTTCGAAACAAGTAACATGTATTTCAAGCTTTGCGTCTTGGATCAGTGACAATTTCCTATTATCATGTTCACTTCTCTCCATTTGGCACTCCGGTCCCGGCTCCGCACAGTGTCAAAATGCCAAAACGCACTCCTCGGCCTCCAACTCCCTTCATTTTCCTGAAACATAATCAATCTGCTACGCTCCCCCTGTACCATCTCATCTTCGGTCCGGCCGCAGCGCCTCGACGTTCCGTTACTATCTATCTCTGCCACGCGGGTCACGACAGTTCTTCACGTAACGCTGGAGATCCTTCCACGGCAACGTGTAGCTCAATCTAGCAGGAATGGGATTTGGAATCGGGCACGAGAACCTGTCTGGACGGGAGGCAAAGATGGGTGAGATGGAATTGTATTTGGAAACTGAGATCCGCGGCTTGGCAACGTTGCGCGAGGGGCCGTTGGGTAGGCACAGGTTGTTGGACAGGACGTTGAAGATCTGATCTGCACGGAATGATGTTAGGGATTGAGGAGTGCGGTTGTGCTTAAGGAGGAGAGATCGGTCCGAGGTGGATGGGGATGTTGGCATGCGTTTGAAGATTCAAATCTGGAAATTAAGAAAAACAAAATTCGATGAGTGAGCGGCAGGGAAAGATTAGGAGAGGTGCGGATGGTGTGGTCTCACCATTTAGATTATGGAAGGACGTGAAGTATGCACAGAAGGTCAGCGTTGTCGTACGATGCGCCCTTAGTAGAGTACTTAGGTGAACGGATGCTTTGAGATGCACCGTTGTTACAGAGCTAGATAACTGGCTGACTCCTTCTCAACCCTGATCCTAGATGCTTTCATCTGAGATGACGCCCGCCATCCTCGCCGAGATGTCATGGCATATATCACCGATGGCCACGTTTCTGACCATACTATCCACCTTCTGTGCAAGGCAAAAGAGATGAGCTATCGGAGCCCGGAGATATCGGTGCGAGACAATGTGTGTTCTTCTAGCTCCAGCTTACATTGCTTCCATCCCCATTTTCGCTGCCCCAAACACGAAAGCTACAGGACGAGTGAGTGTATTCAGAATCCTCGTGGGGATGGAGACGAGCAAAGCTAGCAGTGTACTTTTAGCGCTGTGGTGAAATTAAAACACATGGCTCTGGTAGCTCAGAGTCAGACAGTGGCACGGTGAGACGATATTTCCTCCATCTCCGGTATGCCAGGCTCTGTGTGGTGGATGACTTCTACATTCCGGGAGCATACTCTTTGACCGTTATCGTCACAGGTGGTACTCGTAGCATCATAGAGGCGATATGGATTCTGTGCGTTGCGATAGAAGCACGGGAAGAAAGTTTCGAGATATTCACCTTCGTCAAATCCGGAAATCCCTCAACGACCATTTACCAAAGAAGTGTGATGCTTCCTGTGGCCACAAATCATTCTCAAGTGTACATCGATGGGTTCCAAATTGCCAGTTTGTCGTCCATTCCATCCTGACTCCATTTGAGTATCTCCAATATGGAAACCATTCAAAAAACAATGAAGTTCAACATATAATGTTATAACGGAAAACTACTCAACTTGCCACTTCTATTTTGAACAATATCCAACTAGCCACACGGTCCTAAAACTACTGCGAGGAAATGTTTCTCTGGCCAACCCATTACTTTAGCAGTATATTGTGGTTCCCAAACTCATACACTAGAGGTCCCGTCTTGAACTGACGCAGAACTATCAACAAGCGCTAACCAGTTAACTCGCCGCAACTCGATTTTTTTGACCTCGTAAATCGAGGACTAATCGTGCTGACGGAATTTTGACCGCTTCGTGAATCGCCGAACGCTGCTCTCGATCCAGAGAAAAAAAGCACAAGAACTCAAAGCCTGACATGCTTACTATCATCTCTAGCGGCTAACCGGCCACCACCCATCAAATCATCATCTACCACCTCTACACATTTCATACCTTGATGGGCCCCGTGCCCTCAAGTCAAGGTAACCTTTTCGTCTGCTGACAACAGCCATAGGTCCCTAGTGAAACTGGCTGTCGACGATGCTAATCGGTTGGTACATACTGTAATGTACCCTAACACTGGTGTTGCTGCTGGTTGGTGCGACAAGGTGTAAGATATGGCAGTTTTGATAGCTGATCTTCAAAGGTGGTAGCCGTCGAGCTGCATTTGGGTAATTTACCGATGTTGAATTCATCTTTAAATCCCACTGAATACAAAACCTGCCGGATTCAATTCAGGATTCCGTAAAATGAGAGGTTTTGAGGGAATCTTATTGGAATTTGAATTCATTGAATATTTATTAAATGCAGATGAGTGAAGTTTAATTATGGAGCACTTTAACGCCCTTCTAAACTGCAGGAAAAGTAAACTTACCTACCGTGTGGTTCCTACGTCAACATAGCTACTAAAAGAACTTCTATAAATCGGAAATTACCGCAACGATAGATCAGATTCAAATTCGGCTTTGTCCCACAGTCTAATACGGTAGCCCGTACCAGCTGAATTTACCAGAGTTCGTGTGACCTGGCCGAATCCTTTCCAGTGCCGAGCGTGCCCATACGCTACCTACAAACCGTCTGACCATGTCCAGCTCCCAAATCCATGATCCCATGAAAAAGACAAACTCCCGCTAAATGCCAGACATAACCACCATAATGCGTAACTCAGCTAAGATCCATTCGTCCAGGACTATCAACTCTCAGCCCGTCACTCCTACCACTCACAACATCAGGCACCTCCTTCACTCCACTGCCACCGTTTATAACCTCCTTGCCCTGTTTCGTCACCGCCTTCCTCGGGCGATAATTACTTTGACATCCTGGACAGTTGTGCACCACATCATGCGCAAAAACATCGCAATCGATGCAGAAGTGCTGACCACATTCCGTGCACGCATACCGATGACTCTCACTTACAGTCTTAACCACATTAGTGCCCTTCGGTCCTCCCTTCCCATTTGTCTCCGCCGTGCTTCTACGCCGCGGAGGAGGTGGAAACGGAGCAAGGCACGAGAAGCATGAATGTGCATTCGACTCTTCCGCCTCAGTCCAGGACACCTCCCCCCAATTCTTAAGAGGAAAGAGATGATGATACGAGCGAGCCAAATGAGTGGATAAAATGAGCGTCAACCCACACGCTGGGCATTCGGCGGGTAGCTGGCACACTTTGCTACCGCATCTCGAGCAGAGGTAGCCGCCGCGATTAAGCTTGCTGTGACAAGTGCACAAAGTCAAAGTTTTCGACTCCATGCGATCTGGGAAGCCCATCATGAGGAGACTGCTCTTGCTTTGGTCTTTAGAACGCATGGGCGGTGGCGTGCACACGCTCATGAAAAGGGTTCGAAAGTGCTCTTCGTGCATGGCGACGTTGTAGTCGCCATTTGTTCGACTGCATATTTCCGAAAGAATGGCGACTTGTGCTGCGAGACCAATGACGGAAACTCGTATGCGATCTGATATCAGGTTTGCGATCGTGCTGTGGATGTCTCCTGGGTCGGAACTGAGCAGGGCGGCGGATATGATCAATATCTCTCTTGTTCCGTGGCTCGGCGCATGGAAGAGTGCTGCCCGGGCCATCTCCAGAGCATTCTGCAGTGACGGGTTTCCCTGGGGATCTTGCGAGCGCAAGTTGGATAATGCCGTAAGATGATCGACAGCATTGCCACTGAGGTCTGAGATTCGCCTTGCTAGGCCGTCGCGCATGCCAATGACACCCAGTTGTGAAATAGGATTCTGCTCAAAGAACTCGTTGATGAATGCTGCCGCATAGCGCAGGGTGAGAAGGAAGCGCGTCGGCCGTAAGTCCTTTTCGGTCATAGCAAAAGAGAGATCAAGGATAAGAACGACATGGCGTATAATACCTCGTTGCAATGGAGTCGTGTCTCGTAATAACCTGCCCAGCCACTTAGACAATGGTCTCTATTCAACCAGCAAATTTACGTACCTTTGCCTTTTGCCTGCCTCTTTGAGTTCCTCTACCGTTGAGCTCAGATTTCCATCTGCACCCTCTACGACTGTATCCCAACTCCTTTGGATATCCTCCCATGCCGCTCTTCTGCGTCCTCCTTGTTCGGCCCCTCGTGCCGCAAGCTTTAGCACCGGTCCTGTTGAACGAGTTGCAGGCCTCGGGGCAGCGCTCAAGGCTGGGATGTCATCTGAGATGTCGCTCACGTACTCATCGTCCGAATCAGGCATAATGTTATTATTCGGAAGCTCGCATGCAGTTGAATATGCAAGCAGCCGGAACAAACAGAAATATCGTCGCAATAATGAGGTGAGATTGAAGTCTTGCTGTTACCTGGATGGACAAGCTGCCTTTGGATGAAGCTACCCACCTCAGCCTCGTGAACAAGGCAGAGTCAACCGACAGCCGTGGAACTTTGATATCAAGTCAGAAACTGATACTCGAAAGCCATTACTCAAAATTCGTATTGAGGAGCTTGTAGGTAAAACTAGAAGAGGCCTATTTATGTAAGGTTTCACCATCTGAGGCGCATCTTTCACATAGTGTTTTCTGAAGTTACGGTGACCTATGTAATTGTTTATCTTCAAACACATTCAATCATCACTACACAACTCAAAAGTAAACTTTTTTCGAGATGCACGGTTGCTGGTTGAAAGCTAACTAATGGACGCATCGGAAAGATAACACCAGCACAACTTCAGAAAATGGTCTTTCTCTATCTGCCAACTGACTATGAGGGTATGTAAACCACCGATCATAAGCTTGGAACCCACGTCAAGCACGCTACTGTTATCGCCCTGCTCTCAAGCATATTAGGGATTTGCCTCAAGTTCCACGCATATGATATCTATAAGCAATAGCCTCTCCAGCGTCATTTTCGTTCATGATATCCCATTACGTGATACTTTATTAGAAGGCGCCGCGCAGTAAATGCGAAATTCTCTCCATGTGTACGGTTTTGGGTGATTACTGTCCCTGAAACTTCAACTCCGCTGAACTCCTTAAATGCAAACTCAGGGTATATACATTAAGGGTAACCAGTTGGGGTTGGCCAGTCGTCTTCGGTGATACTGGACCAGAAGTACCAAATGGTAACCACAGAAAGCAGAGTAAAGAGCGTCTCGAAGAGAGAGCCATCAATCTTGCCGTTTGTGCCGTTGCAGATGTGCGTGCTGATGACATACTGAAAAATCTGGCCGATGGCGAACAGGAGGACGGCAGCCGCAAGGTAGATCATTGGCTTCTTCTCGCCGAGGACTCTGAGGACAAGAATGGCCTCCAGTACGACAAAAATGAAGAGGAACAACAGTGGCGCAAGCTGATAGAGAACATAGAGGCCGATGTTTCTGTGGTTGCCGGTCCAGCTAGGATCGAAATGTCCGGTCCAGGAGTAACCAGTATCGAGCGCAATGTATCCAGTGCCAATGGCGAGGGCGAGCGCGGAAACGAGGATGAGCCCGATGGACTTTGCAGTGCCATCATCAATGAATTGATAACCGACCACGGCATTCAGCATCAGTATCCAAGTCGTTCCAATAATGGCGGCGATATGTATCCCGGTGAACGCCTACAACGGATTAGCAGCTGCATGACGACCCAGGAACTCATTTACTCACAATTCGAACCTTCCCGCTCAGAGGAAACTCTCCCTGAGTGAAGATCTCAGCGATAGAGATGATGATATATCCGATCAAGAAAAGTTGCATCTCTCTGCGTCCAACCGCCGCCTGCTTTCTTTCAGATCTCCATAACAAGTACAAGCTGGTAAGTATGGCAATGGCACACAGTAGTATGGCACCTGCGCGTGTTAGCTAACGCCCAAATACAGACTGCTCCAATTGTACTGACCAAGGTTGCCGAGATACCTGTTATTGCTGAGAGGGATACCGGTCAGCTCGCATCCCCCAAACCCGGCTTGGATATTGCCATTGCCTTGGACCGGGAAGAGCTATTTCGCTGTCAGCATGATGCAAGTGCGCCTGGATACGCGAAAGACCGGAGCGGTGGAACGAACGTTGCAAATTGGGAGCGTCGAATCGCGACAGAAGTCCTAGATTTGTTCAGTTAGCGCGCATGTTTCGGATGCAGAGATGAGGCTGCCAATGGCGCTTGGCTGGGAAAGACCAACTCTGAAATTCCCGAACTGTGTGGAACCCATCTTGAGCTGCTTCTCAAGTGAATCTTTGGTTGATTATGCGGTCTTGCGCGCTCTGGTGCGAGCAAGGTGTTTTCGTAACGTTTCTCTCGATTATCTTGGTGTCGCGCTCGATGGCGTGTCTGGGCAGCCGCTGCAGTTTTGGAAGTCGCCGCTGGCTGGAGTGTATCAATTGACTAGGCTTCAGATTTGGATTCCGCGCGAGTTGCCGGCGAGTACTTGGAGATGAGATCTCTTGGGTTTGATCTTTGCGATGCAGGATGACAGGCAAAGAGACACAAGTCAGGTACCTGACAGTGTGGAGGTTTCCGAGGTTACAACGTCTTTAAACGAGACAAGCGTGGGACGAGTTTGCGACAGCGCCTGAGTTCCTGGTTTGGATCCTGTATTTTTGCGGTGGCGTATTCACTTGGCAGGTGTCAGCCAGAGGAAGGCGATTGAAGAGCGACAATTCAATATAATTCCATCCTTTTGGAACTGTTGAGAGGGGAACAATGAAAGAGAGAGAGTGAGGGTTGGTAACCAGTTGTCTCTGATGTTCTCTCTCACAAACAGGCTCTGAGCAAGGCACAGTGTGCGGGTAATGAAGCAACGGACCCTCTCGCCCTGAAAGCCGCTTGCGCCCACTGCCGCTGCTCGGTGCTCCAAATTGGTCCATTGACCACTACACACCCCTGGCATCTCAGCCACTTTATGATGTCCAGACTGCCAGTTGTGGTCATCGCAATCTCAACTCTTCATCCCCGGCGTTTGTACTCGTATCACTTCAACCGGAATCTCGCTACATAATTCCCAAGGTTGTTATCATGAGGTTGACCTTTACACGAGGACAGTCATATAGCACAGAGTACGGATTAAGCCAACGGAGAACGTGCCTTTGCAAATACATGGAATTGTGCCAACCGGTTGGTCTTTGAAACAACAGCTGAAACCTGCGTCATGAGACCATCAAAACTAGACATTCCCTAACCTTTGTCCCAGGCTGCTCAAACCAAGAGCACCACTTTTCGCGTCCGCTGGCTTTACGTTCTCGTCCAAGGCTTCATCGACTCCTCGCAGACACCCTCCATCGCCTTACTGCAGTGGTGGTTAGGAAGCTCCATGAGAGGTGCACCCGACGAGCGCTTGAGTACCTTGAACAAACCTTCACAGCACGAGGCGATGTGGCTGACGCCTTGGCGATCGACAATGTCTATCAATGGGCTGCTTTCATATTGAACTCTGGCCGGTTGTAGTTGAAGGGAGAGCAGGTCGGCGACGCAGCCTCTAGCTTGACAAAAGGAGTCAGCGCATCAGATGTCAACCGGTTGAGCATTATACACAAAACATTGCAAGTGGCCTTCGTGTACAAGGCGCAAAACACCTTCGTTGCTGCACCTGGGTGAGCCCGAAGCAAGCTCGCTCGGTACCCACATTTGTTTAGGTACAAAATCGCTACTCTAACGCAGAGTATTCTGGTGTTTCCGACTATAGGTCTTGTCAGCGTCGGTTTGTCAGGCGAGCGAGTAGAACAATCGTTTGCGTTGGCCGTACAGACTCTGTCTGACCCACAGATGTCGCAAATACGTTCTCCAGATTTCGGTCTTAAACAATTTGACACCAGTCTCCCGAAGACTTTTTGAAGATGCCAAAAGCGGAAGAAATCTTTCAAACTGCTAGAAGCGGACGAAAGGGTGGGTTTCCAATGAAAATGATGAATCCACAAACGCCCTTGAAACACGCGGACCCATTTCCTGTGCCGTTGACGTCTTATCCGGAGCTATCATGAAATGTCGTCACAGCCGCAGTGAAATCTACCCATCAAGGTGTACTCAAAGGGATGTTTTCAGCTTCGAGAAAAAGGTACGCACAGCCCCACGCGTAGCACTTTATACACATGTACCCGGTATAAGTATATTGAAGAATACAAGCTTGGCAACGCAGCTGAGTGCTTGGCTAAATGGTCCCCTGATGAGCCATCATCGTGAACCATGAGCCGGGATTAAACGATCAAAAGGCTGAATCAGATGCGGCCTGCGACAACACCGCAGCCTTGTGATGCTCTTGATGTCTGTTCATGCTAATTGCTCCTACCAACCATTGAGAGTTGTCTCCAAAACTTTGATTGTCTTCTCTGTCTCTTTAGTAAATACCGCTCTCGGCGCCCATCGGCTACTCACTAAAAACGATCTCTATTGGGAACTTCCATGCCGATCATTTCCCCGTGCCAAGTCCCCTTTCGCGTCGACCACTGAGGAACAGGATTCAGACTCTTAATAGCTTCAAACTTTACCCAAAATAGGCACGAGTACAGCGTGGCAGCTCTCATGACATCTCGTTTCGCTACTAGTCGTTGTCACACGATCCCTCGGAAGGAACCATACTACCCCTCGGCTGCGGCTGTCTGTCACTCGCTTGCCTTGTAGCCTCGACCAAAGTCTTGAAATAGAGGGAGGAATGACAAGCTCCATCACCTACAACTCATCCTCGAAACACTCCCGTCAGCCTGACGCAAATACACTTATACCCCTAAACGACCTATCGCGTCGACCAGAATCTGACAGCTTCCTCTGTGCGCAGAGCCGGCACTCTGGCTCTCCGCCATCCGAATTCTCCGACTGGAGCGATACTGGTGATTTAGCTGAACAGCTTTTTGGCACAGAGGATCCCTTGCGAAAGCAGCTCGGTGACGCTGACGGAGAACTTGTGGACGCTTTCTCGAGATCACGACGAAGGGACAAGACACCCCGCTATCAGCTCCAGGTTGACGACTACGACGAGAAGGATACCCATTGTGGCTGCGCTATCGAGGATATTCAGATACCCAACCCTCGTCCCCGACACATCTCCTCGGTTGAACACAAGTTAGCCGCAATGATGTCCGGAGGGGAGCGCCAAATGCACGGCCTCACAGGACACTCGTTGATATATTTCACGAGTGTCTTTGTGTCCCTTGGCGTCTTTCTGTTTGGATATGATCAGGGAGTTATGTCTGGTATTATTACAGGCCCATATTTCAAGACGTACTTCAACGACCCTAGTCCGGCTGAGATTGTAAGCTCAAGAATGACCACTCTCAACACAGTCTCTAACTGCTCGTAGGGAACCATGGTTGCCATCCTGGAGGTCGGAGCCTTCATCAGTTCTCTTGTTGTAGGACGGCTAGGTGATATTATTGGTAGAAGGAAAACCATTCTCTACGGAAGCATAATTTTCTTCGTTGGTGGGCTTCTGCAGACAATCGCAACAGGCATGGCCTTGATGATGACCGTAAGCTCCTTCTTCATCTCATGTATTTTTACGATGGATTTCAGTCGTCGTTTTCATTCCTGAAAGTTTCACCCCTAGTGTTAAAGTCTTTAGAGGTGTTAAAAAGTTGATATGAGGGGCGACTCGGAAGCGCGCGACCTCAGGGCTGGACGTAAAAGAAATATGCCTGAGAACTTCCTGTTCCGTTGGGTTGGTCTCAGGTCAGGAAACCGCTGTCCTTCCACCTCCAATGCTGCTTGAGTGCCTATATGCGGTGTCCCGCTAACGAGACAACTTTCAGGGGAGAATCATTGCTGGTGTTGGTGTGGGAATGCTCTCGACCATTGTTCCTGTGTACCAATCAGAAATATCGCCACCTCATAACCGCGGGAAATTGGCTTGCATAGAGTTCACCGGCAACATCGTGGGGTATACCACATCGGTTTGGGTGGACTACGGCTGCAGCTTTATCCAGAACGATTACTCATGGCGTACACCGCTCGCCATGCAGTGTTTAATGGGAGCTCTGTTGGGTTTCGGCAGTCTAATCATTGTCGAGTCACCAAGGTATATTAACTCCATATTTCGTACTGAGAAGCAACACTGACTCCTCGCAGATGGCTCCTCGATAACGACCATGATGAAGAGGGAATCATCGTCATTGCCAACTTATATGGAGGTGGTGACATCCATAACACCAAGGCCCGCGATGAGTTTCGTGAAATTAAGATGGGCGTCCTCATCCATCGACAGGAAGGCGAGCGCACCTACGCCGAGATGTTTAGGAGGTATAAAGCCCGCGTCTTCATTGCCATGTCTGCCCAGGCGTTCGCTCAGCTTAACGGCATCAATGTCATTTCGTACTACGCTCCGGTTGTGTTTGAGCAAGCTGGCTGGATAGGTCGAGATGCCATTCTTATGACTGGCATCAACGGCATAACTTATTTCTTATCCACGATACCTCCATGGTATCTTGTCGATCGCCTTGGTAGGCGGCCAATTCTGCTCAGTGGAGCTGTGATGATGACCCTGTCACTCTCTGCGATATCATATTTCCTGTATCTGGATATAACAGCAACACCAACTCTCGTAGTTGCATTCGTGATGATATATAACGCAGCATTTGGGTACTCGTGGGGCCCCATCCCGTGGCTTTACCCACCAGAGATGTATGCCCATCACATCCTGAAGATCCAACTAATACTAACTGTTTCCAGCTTGCCATTAAGCATTCGCTCGAAGGGAGCCAGCTTATCCACTGCAACAAACTGGGCATTCAATTGGCTGGTGGGAATAATGACACCAATTCTGATCGACACGATCAAGTGGAGAGTCTACCTGATTCACGCTTTCTTCTGTGCAGTCAGTTTCGTTGTTGGTAAGTTGAGACCTCGAGCTATTATCCGATGGAAGCTAATCTCGCGCCTAGTTTATTTCGTTTATCCCGAGACTCGTGGTGTGCGTTTAGAAGACATGAACAGGTTGTTTAATGATACTCCTTCCAACATGCCCACTCCAGCAAGCGGAGCGGACGAGACAAATTCATTGATCCGCAGCGGCTCGCCAATTCCATCCATGGACTTGCGTGGAGGAGCGTCACCATCTAGTGCGAATCGCGCAGGCACCCAAGACAACTCCAATCTGGATGTAGACCCGCCTAATGTTCACATCAGGAATGGTGTGCCAAGATACTCTCGCCGTCATCCGCCGTCTGACAACGCGGATGGATTCTTTGCACGCATGGTGGCATGGACCAAAGGGGGAAATGATGTGAGCACTAGCAGAGATGGTAGATATAAATCGGTCGATCAGCAAGACGATTAAAGGGAGCTGGATGATAGAGCTGCCGGCATGGGAGAACGAGCGACTAGATGATAGAGTGCATAGATGATACTAACACTGCGTCAGTGGAGACAAGTCGTATCGCGAATATCTCTCGAGATCAAGAAGTTGAAAAGGCCTTAGATGACACTGGATAGCAAGCACATAGTTGGGCGTATAATAGCTTCATTGATATTGAGTTAGCAACTGGTGCAACTCACAAAATGAGAACGGTGTTCTCGTACATGTTATTTCTCGTACATGTTACACCAGTTTGCCCCTGATAATGCCACAAGTTGTAAGTGAAGGCGAAGGAACTTGAGATGTCTTGAAGCCTCGTTGATGTGCGACTCGTTGCGCACTACAAAGGGACTTCATCCATCTCGACTATAAATTATTTTCACCGCAGCAACTTGCGCACAGGAGAAATTCCAGTTTGGCTTTTCAAGTGAACTTTGAAGTGGGCTTTAATGACATTATGGAGTGGAGACGGTGTGGTGATGAAGACACCTGGCAGACGCGCCAAGCTTGAACGGGCGGCCGCAAAAGTACGAGTACACCTTGCTCGCTTCAAGCTCTCAACCCACGCTGTCCACCTTTCAAGGAGTCAACTCCTCGACACCATTGACGGATACATTCGAAGAAGGGGATGATTATCTCTACTTAATAGGGACACCTGAATATTAGAAGCAGGATTTTCTTCTTTACGCTCGTTCATTTAATTGGGACGCGCTCGATTTAGATTTTGGGTGGACACCTGTCGATAACCCACAGCAGCCTCGCACCACGACGAGAAACAATCACAAGCTCGCTGGACAAAGCTCAACACCACAACAGCCATTATGGCTTCACCAACCGCCGTTCATGCTACCGGCATACAACAAGATGACCAAGCAACAAGACGCAGAATTGCCCCTACCGGAGAGGTAGTGGCCGAGACCAACGCTCCTATAGAGCTCGATGAGAAGAAGACGCAGGTCAAAAAGGTAGGCTTCCGTTCACCGTGTCATCAAATTAACTAGCTAACCGGTTCTCCTAGTCAACCGGAGGCTTCATTCAGTTCCTTGACCAGTGGGAGTTTATCATTGCCCCACTCATCTTCACAGCTTTCGCTCTCTTCACCAGACTGTACAAGATCGGCCTGTCGCCAATCGTCACTTGGGACGAGGCCCAGTATGTCGCCTATCAAAGCAATGGACGAGCTCGCGCTGATAGTTTCTAGTTTCGGTAAATTCGGATCTCACTACCTCAAGAGGGAGTTCTACTTCGACGTACATCCACCATTGGGAAAGATGCTGGTTGGCCTGTCCGGATACTTGGCCGGATACAATGGATCCTTCGAGTTCAAGTCTGGAGAGAGATACCCAGAGAACCTCAACTATACCTTTATGCGCGCATTCAACGCATTTTTCGGCGCTGTCTGCATTCCTTTGGCATATTTTACCGCGAAGGAGCTCAACTTTAAGCGCCCGGCCGTGTGGTTCGTTACACTCATGGTCCTGTGCGAGAACTCCTATACGACCATTAGCAGATTCATTTTGCTCGACTCCATGCTCCTCTGCTTCACCTTTACGACTGTGTTGTGCTGGGCGAAATTTCACAGGCTCCAGAACCAGAGCTTCAGTCTCGAGTGGTTCACATGGCTTGGACTTACTGGCTTGAGCATCGGATGTGTCTGCAGTGTCAAGTGGGTTGGCTTTTTCGCTACCGCTCTTGTCGGCCTTTACACCGTGGAGGATCTCTGGAACAAGTTCGGCAACTACAAGATGCCAAAAGCAGTCTTTGGCGCTCACATTGCTGCGAGAGTCGTTGGTTTGATTGTGATTCCAATCATCATCTATATGCTATCTTTCGTTGCGCACTTTGCCATTCTCGAGAACAGCGGACCAGGCGATGCGCAGATGAGCTCTCTCTTCCAGGCCAACCTCAGGGGAACCCAGGTTGGAAAGGATTCGCCGCTTGAAATCGCCTACGGATCTCGCGCAACCATCAAGAATATGGGTTATGGCGGTGGACTACTCCATTCCCACGTTCAGACTTATCCAGATGGGTCGGGCCAGCAACAGATTACCTGCTATCATCACAAGGATTCCAATAACGAGTGGTTCTTCTACCCAAACAGAGCCCAGCCAGTGTTTGACGCTGAGGCCCCACCAAAGTTTGTTGGTGATGGCGATGTTCTGCGCCTGATCCACTCTCAGACCGGCCGCAACCTTCACTCCCATGATGTTCCAGCACCAATCACCAGGCCTGATAAGGAGGTTTCTTGCTACGGAAACACCACTGTTGGAGACGAGAAGGATCACTGGACCATGGAGGTGGTCAGAGATGTCTCGTCTAAGGATCGCTCCAAGATCAGGACTCTTACCACCGCTTTCAGATTGAAGCACACTGTTCTGGGATGCTACCTCCGTGCTGGCAACGTCAACTTGCCACAGTGGGGTTTCAAGCAGATCGAAGTTACTTGCACCAAGGACAATAATCCAAAGGATGCCTATACTCACTGGAACGTCGAGGCTCACTGGAACGACAAGCGTAAGTTATAACCATGAGGAGTGAGTGTATCAATAACTAACGGTATATAGTTCCTGCCGCAGATGCTGGTGCTTACAAGTCTCCGTTCTTCCAGGACTTCATCCACCTCAACGTCGCTATGGCCACATCGAACAACGCCTTGGTTCCAGATCCAGACAAGCAGGATGATCTTGCATCCCAGTTCTGGCAATGGCCAGTCTTGAACGTTGGGCTTCGCATGTGTGGTTGGGATGACAAGATTGTCAAGTACTTCCTTCTCGGCAACCCAATCGTCTACTGGGGTTCCACAGCCTCCCTCGGTGTCGTCGGCCTAATTGTCCTCTGGTACCTGCTTCGCTGGCAGCGTGGCTACGACGAGCTCAAGCAGTCGGAGATTGACCAAATTCATTACGCCGGTATCTACCCAATCATCGGATGGTTCTTGCACTACCTTCCTTTCGTCATCATGGCCAGAGTCACCTATGTCCATCACTATTACCCAGCCTTGTACTTTGCCATCCTTGCTTACGGTTTCTGCGCCGACTGGATGCTCAGAAACCGCAGCAAGACTGTGCAGATCGTTGTCTATGGTATTCTCTATGCCGTGGTCATTGGATTGTACATCCTGTTTATGCCGATTTCGTGGGGTATGGTTGGAAGCCACAAGCAGTTTAAGTACTTGAAGTGGTTCAGCACCTGGAGAGTTACGGATTAAGTGTAGAAGTATCTGATTTCTGATGAATGGATGATGGCAGGTGGTGAATGGGATAATAAGAGGATGTTCGAGATTTGTGGACGGCACAAAATGTTTCCTTCGAGTTTTCATGTTGGAAGAGTAGGCAAGAGATCTACTAGAATGTACGATGGTGTAGGTGCGCTAGCTAATGGAACGCTGCTTCCAACATCATTCCACCACGCGCGGTGTCCACTCCATGATGAAGTGACAAAGTGGAAGGGATCCCAAACCAGCAATCACCAACCGCGAAAGCTGTTATGCCAGTCTGCTGTCCATTCTGTGACTGTGTAGAAGCATGCTTCCGTGGGTGGCTGTAGCGAAAGCAACCTTTGATGAATTACTCGGAAATATTTACTCAAAAAATTGAGGCGAACGATCGATTAAGGAATGACCACGCCGCAACCGCGCTCTGCTGTAATCACGGTAAGCAGCGCAACCAACTTTCAACTCTTTGACCGAAAAATGTTAACAGAGACTGGTTATCTTCAGCTGCTCGAGGAGCAGGTTTAAGGGAACTTCAATATTGAAGTCTATCTTGAAAGTTTCAACGGAAAATCGGTTAAAATTTAAATGTCTTCTGGCTAATGATCCCAGTAGCGCTAACTCAGGTAGCTGCACATTCAAATTGACCCCTAGAAGCACCGTTCCCAGCCCTTGGCAACCAAGGATATTGTTAGCGTGCCATTTAGTCACGCGATAAACTGCAATATATTTTGCTATCGCCGAGAGTTATCAGCATTGATGCCCACCATACCAAGATCGTCGTCTCAGAGCACAGACACAATTGTGACAATTCCATGCGATATTTCTCTGGTGAATTTCATATTGTCTCCAAACATCATGGCTGATCTGCCTAGCTACGTCGACCGGTTTCTTGAGATGTCTCTCGATTTACCCCTCAGCTTTCTGGTTACAATCGGTCTCGGAACATCATGGGAGGCCTGACTGCCTATGTTGACCGGTTTCTTGCGATGACTCCGCATCCGCAGATCAATTTTTGGTTCAATTCCAGTCTCGAGTCATCCCCGATTTTCGAATCCTCAATCTCCGCCTGCTCCGGGACCGAACCTCGCCCTCGCCAGATCTTGAAGCATAGCAATGGTCTTCTGCTCCTTCGTCCTGTACTCGCTCAATCTCTCCTCCCTTTCTGCATTTCGTGCCCTAGCAATCTCCTCCCTCCGCAACTCCCTCTCCGTCTTCTTTCTCTCATACTCGCTCTGCTTCGTCTTCGCCATACTCAAGTCGTCACCACCGCCCATGAGCTCACTATCCGGTATCTCCACCACCCCATCACCCTTATCCCTAAAGCTCTTCATCTTCTCATTGACTTCACGCTTCTTCTCAAGCTGTCTCTCTCTCGTCCCAGCCTCCGCTCGGGGCGCCAACTCGTCCATCTTCTCCTTCTGTGCCGTCCGCTCTTGCTTCCGTGCCCAAATTGCATCCTCTCTCTCAGCCTTGCGTCGTGCGTAAGCGTCCTCGGTCTCATTCTCTCTTTTCAATGCTAGGTCTTCCATGGTGGGTATGCTAGGTCCTGCTCTCCTGCCACTGCTGCTCTCCTGTCCTGGCAAGGCCGGGCCCACCGAGTCGTCGCTGTCACTATCACTTCCATCTCTTCTCTGATATCTCCTCTCTACATCTCTTCCCAAGTCGTCCAAGAATGCGTCTGCCTCCGGTCCAGCTCTCGCATCACGTGGTGGCTCTGCTACGCTGTCGTCCGTTGTGTCCGCCACAGCTTTCTGATACGTCTCAGGATCATACCATCCCTCCGCCAGCTCTCCTTTATTCCTACTCTGCATCAGTAACATCCTACAGGTAAACCGATCAACATACCATTTATTACAATAGCTCTTCCACCTCCCCCTCGCCTCGGTGTCATCCATCGCATCCAAGTCTTTCTGTTTCTGAATATCGAGGTACAGTCTGAACATCGGTCTAAACGCCATATAGTCATGTTTGTTCAACTGTCTCGCATCGTAAGGCAGCTTGGCTGCTGGTGGCGCTGCCTCTTTTCTTGAGCGGTGGTGATGGCGGCGATGATGGTCGCGTGGGGATCGAGAACGCGAACGGAGGCTAATATGGCGATTGCGCTCTGGCGACCTTGAGCGTCTGCGGTGGTGTCTTTCTCTGCTGCCTGGCATTGTGTTTGTGTTGTGCTGTATGGGTTGGGTTTGATGTGGATGAAGGACAGATGTCTGGTGGCATCTAGGAAACCGCCAGATTGCGCCGTTGCAGCGGCGCAAATACCGCGCTCGGCAGCTGCCACCACCCATCGCCACGATGGCCGAACTGTGTTGCACATACAAATTAAAATGCCGCATTAGATCCCCCGATTTCATACTCATGAAAAGTTTAGACATTAAATATCACATAACTAAAGCCCTTAGATCGTTTCGCTTTTTAAAAATTGGAAAAGAAAATTGCGTATAGTTTACGACCTCAATGTTGTCTTTCCGTCGCAAAGTTCTTGCAAAAAGTCTCAAATGCTCGAATCAGTGCCAAAAATCTCACCGAATTGGGAAAATATTGCTCCGTGAGGCATCAAAGTCAGATTAACGTCGCTTGGAAAGAGCGATGTTGTGTGGTTTAGAAGTCCATAAGTTTTACAGGTCTTTCAGTTTACCCTGAATCGACATTTACCTTGAGGCGGACAATGGGTAACCATTTCAACCTTACTCTAAACAAGTTCGCCGAGTTTATCATGGGCTATCAGAGCAAGACAGCCGTCGCCCAAGAACTGCGCGACTTTACCGGTGGTGTCTACAAGGGCTCATTGGCCTCGATGCTGCTCAACGTTTGAGCCAATTGCGTCGACCTCTCTGTTGGTGACCCCGATGATCGCGAACAAATTAACAACGACCCCAACTACATCAAGCACCTCTTTGAGGCAGCACGAGGGTATTGGCATCGAGTACGACTGTATGATTGCCGCCTCCTATACTGCTGGCGAGTGTGATGCTGATGGTTATGTGCCAGTTGCACTCAAGTGTCTTATCTCGCTAGCTGATAAGTGGATAAAGTCCTCGAACTAAGCGGCTTGTGGGTGTAGTAGCGGATATTTTTCAGTTATAAACTAAGATGCCTCGCGCTGGAAGATGATGTTTGGATGTCCTGCTTGGGAATCGCGAATGAGTGATGTTGGTGGCGAGATGTTGCAGGAATCAGACGGTGTAGAGCTTGACAAGGGATTTTGAGAATCGGTTGGGACGAGTTACTCGCACATTGCAGGATTACTTCTGTTGTCTCTGCCAGGAGGCCTAATCTAAAATCTAATTAATTTGAATTAAGTCGACTATTTACTAGTGGAGTAATTCAATTTAACCTAGCTACTCCAGTCTTCATTACTTGCGTAGTACTTACACATCAAGACGAAACTGACTCTTAAAAGCTACTCGGTGTAGCGCTGATTTAAGTGGTGGGAAGGCATGATCTTGAGGCATTGCTAGGTGTTAGGTAGGAAGTTCATACTTTGATCCTTCAACTACATCGCCACTTGCTGTCTACATTTGGTCGTGTTCGCAATCATTGCTGTGGCTGCTACTGCTGCGACACTGAAGCATTTTGCAACCACCGAATGAACAAGGGTGGCACTCTTCTCAGCCGTAGACAGCGTCAATCACCAAGGTGTTGCTCTCAGACGTTATTCGCTAAAGTTCGCGCAGAATAATACTGCTACGTTACTGCTGCCTCATTATCAACAGCATCCGCCAGCAGAGCCCTTAGCAGTCGTTCCACTCAACTTAACACCACCCTGCGGCCTATTACCCGGCCCCTTAACTCCAGACCTCCGATCATGAAGGTCATATTTCCCGGCCTCAATATTCTCATATATCCTTTCAGCCACCCTTGCAAATGCCTTTTCCACTCCCTCGCCCGACTTCGCACTCGTCTCAACATACTCTAGGACCTGGTTCTTCTTCGCCCACTCCTCCGCTTCCTGCACCGTTACTTCTCGCTTATCCCCATCCCCCTCTGCTAAGTCCGACTTATTCCCTACTAGGATAACTACGATATCTGGCTCTGCGATAGCGCGCAAGTCTGACAGCCAATCTTGGACATGTGCAAATGTTTGTCGGCGTGATATATCGAAGACGAGTAGTGCGCCTGATGCGCCGCGGAAGTAGGAGCGTGTTACTGATTTGTATGTTTCCTGCCCAGCGGTATCCCATAACGACAACTTCATGTGTTTCTGCTCAACCGGTTCCTCCTTCGGCTTTGCGGTTGGCGGTTCTGGTAGGCCGCCTGTTGACTTCTTCGGGGTATCAGTTTCGGAGTGTGGAGCTGAGCCGTCATCGGGCTGTATGGCGTTTGCAGAAGGATCGCGCGATATGGATGGGTTTGGCTTTGGTGGTGAGTGGTTTGGAGGTCCGACGGGGACGATTCGTGAGCCAAATTCGACGCCGATTGTGACGTCGTGGTGGGGAGAGAAACGGCCTTCGCAAAGGCGGATTACGAGGGATGATTTTCCAGTTCCAGAATCACCTATGCAAACTAACTTGGCGATATAGTCCCAGGATGACATCTGGAGGGCGTCGCGTATAGGGGAGAATTGAAGGTGATCGCAACTCAGGGTGACGATGAGAGCAAAGAAGCAATGGGCGGTGAAATGTCTGGTTGTTCGAAAAGTTTGCTGTGAAGCTGCGGTGACCGTGGAGTAGCGATTAAAGAGGGAATGATTAGTAGCCTTTGTTACTTTTGAGGCTCTCTCAAAACTATCTTTGGATGGGTATAATTGTTGTAGTCTTAGGCCACTGCGCATCGAAGCACCAGGTGCAGGTGGATCAACGTCACAAGCATGCAAGGGTCCGCCATAGTAAGCTAAGCTCAAGCGGGACAAGACAGCTCTCAAGGTTGCTCTGTCAGCCGAGGACTCGCATTCGTAGTCGCAGCGAATCAGCTTAGGAGATATCCTGACCACGCTGTTCCCTTTGATTGCTGGGCAACAAGGAACCTCTGTCGGTTGTTCGGCCAGTCGCCAGCATGTGAGTCGAAATGGGCCACATGGGCCAGGGCTTAAAAATCAGCCAATGCGAGGCGCTCGCATCTATCACTGGAAGCTGAAGTATTCGCGAGACGCGCTGTCATTCGTCTATCTTACTGCCGAAAAGATATTGAGATCATTGGGACATACCGACACGGATATGCATGTGAAGGCGAAGAAAGATCGAGCAGCTATCGGTAGTATATAAGTCACCGTTACTCTCTCTAGTACCCTTCTCAGGAGATTCGGCCCATCCGCATATTACTAACGCCCGTTACGTCCGATCTTCAACGACATCCTAGGGCACGTAACTCGCAAGCCAACAAATTTCAATTTCTTCAACTTCTTGGTCTTACATAAACAAGTTGGCCATCGGTACCGTCAACTCGACCTGCTACCACATCCGACCGATTAACAATGGACCTTTCGAATCCTTTACCGTTGATCAAGGCACTGGCGCCCAAGATCCCTCTCGTTGGCAAGACGGCGCTGTGGCATACGCTGGGCATGTCCGATACCTCAAAACATTGGGATCTGAGGACGGAGCTGATCATCGCCGTTGTTCGCTCGTTCGTCGCGAACTCTGGCCCGGCTCGTGTTGCGAAAACCCAGAGGCTCTCCCTCAAGGATCCTGGGATCAAGGGAAAGATGTGGGTGTCGAAAGTCGTCCTACCAAGGCCATCGGAAGACGACCTGTTAGCAGCTGTCATAGAAGGTGTAGATAGCCTCAAGGATGATGGCGCCGTCTGGACGAAGCCAAAGCTTGAGGATGCGTCTGCGGAGTGGACTGGCGCGTCGAACAACAGTCCACAGTCCAAGATTTCGGAGGAAGAAAAGTACAAGGGGATGATGAAGGAGGTCACTGAACCTGCCACTGTGCTTTATTTTCATGGTGGAGCCCATTATGTTTGCCCACCCGGTCCTAACACTCCAATCCTCCCTATCGTGGCAATGCTAACCACAATCAGTTGATGGATCCATCGAGCCACAGACTCCTCTGCTCCAAGCTCGCAAATATTACCAAGGGCAGAGTGCTCAGCGTCCGCTATCGTCTTGCGCCACAAAACCCATTCCCATCCTCGCTGGTGGATGCATTGCTCTCATACCTGTACCTCCTTTACCCACCACCAGGCTCCTACCATACACCAGTCGAAGCCAGGTATATCGTGCTCTCGGGGGATAGCGCAGGCGGTAACTTGTCAGTATCTCTTTTATTATTGCTCCTGACTTTGCGCCGGGCCAGCCGCAAGATATACTTCAACGGCGAGGAGAGAGAGATACCCCTCCCTGGAGGCGTTGCCCTCAACAGTCCGTGGATGGATATCACTGGCTCCTGTCCCTCGTACCTCAAGTACGCAGATTTCGACTACCTCCCAGGCCAGAAGACCCATCCAAACGGCGTCGAGTACGAGGCCGACGAGATTTGGCCAGCAAACCCACCGCGCAAGAACCTCTTCGCTGATGACGATATGGTTGTGCATCCTCTTGTCTCGCCGCTTGCGGCACCAGCGAGTGCATGGGAGGGTAGCCCGCCGGTCTGGTTCTGCACAGGTTGGGAACTGCTCAACGATGAAGATCGTGCTGTAGCCAGCAAGATGGTGGACGCAGGCGTCACGGTGCAGTTTGAGGAGTTTGAGGCTATGCCGCACTGCTTCTGTGCGCTCTTGGAAAATATAGGTGCAAGCAAGAAGTGTTATGTGGATTGGGCGGCCTTCATCTCTGCTGTTACTTCGAAGCCGGAGGCGATGAAGAGCTGGGCTATTGCTATTGAGGCGAAGACGCTGAAGGAGAAGGAGTTGGATGTGAAGAACTTATGTGATTTTACTCATGAGGTTTCGTTGCAGAGGATGAGAGATCGGGTTAAGTCTATGGATGCCAAGCACCCGGACACGCTTTCAAAGCTCTAGTGAAGATGAGTTGGGGGAGTAGGGAGGCTATTGGTTGGTTAGGCTAAATAGAGCGTGTTGTGTGCCGTATATATACCCCCGTATATTGCAAGAGGGCTGTCTTAGGTGGTAAACATCTCTCCGTTTCACTCTCTTTGGATTATGGGATTTTAACCAACAGTTTTGGATTGGGTGATAACTGTATAGAGACGTTGCGCGAGCGGATGAACCTTGTTCTGTCGAGGCGCAAATTGAACCGTAGATCGAAGATACATCGTTATTAACGAAACTCGGTTGCTAGCCAGTCAGGTCTGGCGTGATCTTTCACATGACCACTTGACTAGGAATTGAACCACAACTTGAAGTGTAAATACATAGTCGTTGAAAAAACCGGTAAACATGGTTGGGCAGATCAGGCGTGGTTTTTCGCATGTTCACTTGACCAGAAATTGAATCATTAATTGAAATATAAATACATGATCATCGCGAGAAACGGGTTAGCATAGCCAGCCAGGTCACCCATGGTGTTTCGCGGCCGAGATGTAACCAGAAAGTGAAGAGTGGACGGAGAGACATAGCAAGACGCCGGGGCAGATCAGCCATGAAGTTTGGGGGCAAAAATAGGCACAGAAAATGAGAAGTAGATATTAAAGTATTGCATGCAACCGGTTAACACAGCTAATCTGTTCAACCATGATATTTCAAGGCATGAATTGAAGTAAATAGCTAGGGCCACCACAAGGAACCAGTTAGCAAAGCGGGTTGACTGTCATATCCGCATCTCTTTACAGGTTTTGAAGGGCAGAGAGCTGTAAAGATGGATCTTGGGACAGTGAGCTCATCATAAAGATTTTCGGCCATGTTTCACAGTGATGTAACACTGAACACGAGTAAACAGAAATGTTTGATTGTCTTTCAATAGTTGCATTGGATCATGCAAGCCATCTACTTACGAACTATTTTTTCTCTCCCCAAATATCATCATGAGCAACCAATGGCCATATGCAAACCTATCCTGCAACCATTTATTCGACCCCTCCACAGAGGGGCCAGTTACAAGATGCAATGCAAACCGTGGCCAATCAAGCAAAAACGTTTACGTTACCATGACCTATCATACGCTTGCTAGCACTCATAAACAAGCCTGTAAACACAGCGCCTAGACAAAACCATTTGTCTGGAATGGGTCCATAGAGACTCCATACCTGAAAGAGAAGCGGAACCCAAGCTAAAGGGCAATTGTGGACGAACCAGAATTTGAAAACACGCTTGCTTTTCCCCTTTCCAGATTCTTTGAAGTCATTAAACCGCCGTCATGAAATGATTGTTGATACACCGCAGTCGTGAAATCATTAGATGTAGGTGGTCGAAATCCTTCACTGAGTTGCCTCACGTGGTGCAGAGTTTTGATAACCTCCGCGTCCACGACCTGGCTGTCCGTTGGAGTTGTTGTAATAACCGCGTCCACGGTAGCCACCACGTCCACGTCCGCGGTATCCACCACGGTAGCCGTTATCGACACTGCCCTGGCCAAAAGTCTCGAGGTTTCTCTTGATCTCCTCGCCGCGCCACTCACGTCCGCCTGGTCTTCTGCCAGTAGCGTCGCCCTCGGCACGGTCCTTCGTCTCGCTGGACAAGTCATCAAAGAAGGAAGACTGCTTGTTGTAGGAAGAAGCTGGGACGGCCTTCTTTGGCGCCTCTGGCTCAAGTGGGGCTTCGTCGACAATATCGCCAGCTATAGCCTCCTTCACCAAGTCCTGCTTGTTGAACTTGGCGTTAGATGACTCGAAGTCAAAGTCATCCTTTGGAACCTCAACCTTGCGAACCTCCTGGCGATGTCCACTACGTCCACGTGGAGCACCACCACGTGCAGTGAAGCCATGGCCAGCAGATGGTTGGCGTGGAGCACGAACAGTGTTATCGTTTGTTCTCATCTCACCAACCTTCTTCGCCAAGTTGTCGACACCGTTGTTAGAGTTGTTCTGCTGATGGACGGAAGGTCTCTTGTTGTTCTGGGTCGACGAAGACGAAGGCACCATAGCATTCATCTTGGCCATAGCCGCGGCGACAGCGGCAGCTGCAGTCTTGGTGGCATCCTCGACCTCGGCGCTTGTTCTGCTGAGGCCGGCGGAAGGCTTGTTTGCCTGTCTTGGGCCTGCGTTGGCTAAAGGAATTGCTGGGACAATCTTGCCGTTGTTCTTTGGCGCGATTGGAGCGACCGCCTTTGGCTCAGGAACAGCGGCAACCTTTGGTGCGATAGGTGCGGCCTCCTGGGCCGGCTCGTGCCCAACGGAGGCCCCTCTTGGTGCAGAACGAACTTGGCTGCTCAGCGTCCTCGGCTCAACAGCAGCATTTGCAGGAGACTGTCTGGTGGCAGTTGGACTATGTGGTGGTGCTTCCTTCTCATGAATCTGCGGTGGCGGCTGCTGGCCAGATGGACCGACTGGGATGGTAGCTGGAGATGGTGGGAATTGCCCTGGTCCTGGTGGCCCGTATCCGAAAGCTCCTGGTGGTGGTGGTGGGAAGTTTGGGTTTGGTGGTGGGTAGTACCAGCCTCCTGGTGGAGCGCCATATCCCATTGGTGGTGGTGGGAAACCTGGCGCGCCTGGCGGTGGCATTGGGCCGCCACGACCCCATCCTTGTGGTGGAGGATAGAACTGTCCTGGAGGCATATGCTGACCATATGGTCCTGGTGGGCCATGCTGCTCGTCGTTCTCTGGCTGCTGCTGTTGCTTAATCGCTGGCTTTGCTTGTGGGCGAGATGCCTGATATCATTAGTCTTTCCGCTGCTTCACCTGAGCCATTCTTAGCTCACACAACCCGCTGTACTCACATTCACGATAGCTGGGTCGTTTGGCATTGGTGGCTTGTTCTCCTTGCGGCGTGCCTCAACGATTTGGAGATTCTTGACATCACGGCCGTTGAAAACAATGTACTCGTAGTTGATATCGGATGGTGGGATCTCAGTCTCTCCTCCGCCAAGTCTTCCCTCAGTGCCCCAGCTTTTCACATTCTCGAGAGAGAGCTGGTGCTCATTCGCGTTGACATCGACAAGTGTTCCCACGTAACTGCAAGCATTCCCATCAGTATAGTTCGCCGCGCTGGACACTCAGTTCTTGTCATACCGGATGTCGCTATTTGAGAACAGTTGGATGATCGAGCTGGTACGTGTTAGCTGGCACGCTTCAAACCGTGGCGCCACCACCGCTGGTGACAACGTCAAGTTCTACTTACCCGATAAGCTCGTCTGCCATTTTGAATAAATGCGCGATGCTGCACAATGTATACGGAAGTAGAGAAGGAACAGTCAAAGAACGTTGATAGGGATGCTTCAAGGCTAAGTTGAAGAAGCGCGCGGCTAATCCGTGACAAGATGTACGGCAGGGTGCGGAAATGACCTTGCGAGGTGGGTTAAGGGTGGAGGCTGAAAAAAGGGAGAGATGGCCATTCGGTTTGGTGACCGAGCAAGTTTGTGTGTGGTAAGATAACCGCGCTAGCTCTGGTCCAAAGCTCCGCAAGCTCCTGCTGATCGTGCTGTGAATGGCTGCCTTTGCCCTCCGCCCCGATGTTGGATCGGACGGAGGCACATAAGACCGATCACCGTGCCAGCCTCGGCCAGCCTCGTCATGGTCGACGACATGGCTCCCCTCACATGAGCTTCATAACCACAACATAACAACTTCACCATGTCTTCAGATCAAGAGAAGCTCTTCCAGGAACTGGAGAACTACAATTGGGATAATGACAAGGGGTTTCAGGTATGTTTATCTAACCAATTTGACGAAACATGGCTGACTGGTTAACAAGGCTGGCCTCTCAGCTATCCTCGGCTCAGACCCAAACCCATCACAAGTTCGCGACTTGACTACTCGCGCACGCTGCTTTTACTATGCTCGCAAGACGAATCAAAAGATAGATTACGACGCCTATAAAGCGCATGTCAATGCTCAGAGTTCACAAGAACCTTCATCAGATACGACAACCACGACAGACGCAGCCTCCTCGGCTCCAGCTCCATCCGAAGATCAGAGTGCTGATGCCAACCCATCATATCCTACGTCGTTCGCCGATATAGTAGCACTTATCCAGAGTGGGCAGCCAGTACCAGGAATTAAAGAAATACCGCCAACTGTATTGGCAGACAAGGCAACCCAACCAACGGCATCCAGGAGAAGGAAGCCATGGGAGAAGGACGATGAGCCAAAAATTACCGAAGGAGAAGGCACATTTGGTAATGACAGAGACCGTATTATACCGGAGAACGAAGCTGCCGAAGCTCAAATATGAAGGGCATGTAGGAGCGGACATGATTAATGAGGAAACGATATATACCACGGTTGGCCCTGAGGTTGGAACCGACACCTTTTTAGCAGACCGCAATGCAAACTGCTTTTTAAAACGCAGCCCCGTACCCAGCAACATTCCATAATGACGGACTGCTATTGAGGTGGGATTCTTACAACTAAGATCGACTATGCTCCTGAGGCCCGCCGGAGGATAAGGAGGTAGGCGATAAGTCGAGGACATCATTAAAAAAGGTCTTGAACAGTGTAGAATGATGGACAGCTTAAATAGTAGACCTGAGTCTTCGGACAAGATGTCAATTGGTTAAGTTCTGACTCCAAGAAACGCCTCCTTGAATCTTTGACTGGATATTCTGGGAGCAACCGGCTAACATATTCTACTGGCCTTTCGAGGGTTGAAAGAGCCGCACTCAGGTAATTTCACGTTATCATTTAATCTAAGGAGCATCTTTTCAGCCGACAACAAGCAAGCACATTGTTAGTTTCCCAAATTAGTCACACAATAGGCACAGTCCGAGTGCTTTACTTTAGAAATGCCATAGAACGCTAGCGAAGAGCACCGCTTAGCTGGTACTGTGAGGTGAGATTACCAGACTTGCTTCCTACGTGGTCAAGATTCAAACTCTTGCGCCAGCTGGTTGGTGAGGCCGTGGACAAGATACGTAGGTTGACAGCATATAACCACATGAACTAAGGAGACTGTCAGCTGCACAACAAGTCACCTTGCCGTCGGCGTCTGAAGGTTTGCCGTACAGGAAAACCCATGTTTAAATCCTGGAAGAGGAGCCCTCGTCCATGAATGGATACTCGCTGCTAAATCGTCGAGTGTGTATATTGAAGTAAAAAGATTGAGAAGTAATCTTACAGGACTCTGGCAGTTTTACAGTGTTCCGAGATTTGGCTTGTGTTTTCAATCAAAGTAAGTGCAAACAAAGAATTATGTAATTTTTTAAAAATATGCGGCGCAAGGCAACCAACGGCTTTCAGTGAGCTACAAAGGGAAGCAGGCACACGACCCTCTAACTGCTGACAATGGAAAGGTAGGAATGTGGCAAAAAAAAACACATTTCCCCCATCCTTCAAGATAAGTGTGAGAAAAAAAGCTGGCGACACAGAAGAAAAGCATTGCATGAACTACACACTAAACGCAAACATGGGAAGTTCGTCAATGTCACTTTTTTTTCGGAGAGTGTTTAGCTTGCTGGAATTAGTCGACCGCTTTAAAAGAAAAGAATCAAGAATTGGTATCTTCAATTATCAACATCAGGATCAACAGCAAAATGGCAATTACGAAGTCAATGTTCTTTGATGTTTTGGAAGAATTGAATCATGAACTCGTCCATCACAAAGAGCACTGCTTGTGCTGCACAACTCACATGAAGCGAACCAATTGACCGAATTATGCCGTATGAAGAAAAAAAGATGATGGGTAGACAGTTACACTCATTTGTAGTAACGCCGACTATGGTCTTCGACTCCAAACACTCTGTTGAAAGTGGTCACAGCGATTGGCGATTGCAGCAAGATCTCGACACTGTTCATTGCCAGCTTCCACTGGTAAATGAACTTTACAAATGCACACCCAGTAAGCAGTAACCTCAAACCAGTTTGACATCAGGCAGGGGAGAGATAGCCTTCTCTGTGGTGCATTCGCTTGGGTCACGCATTAGATTGTGGCCCATGCAATTATTTTAGTTGGAGAGAAAGGAAGCGCTGCGTATGCAAGGAACGGTGTCTTATATACTTTCATGAGCATGGTGTTGTGCTTAAGGGCTTCTTGGATTGTTATGCGTCAGATACGGATCGTCTCAGACGATACTCGTTGTGGCTGAGAAGGGGGATGGTAGGAAACTGTTTGATTTCAGGCTGGTTGGCGCGAGAAACTACAGTACCGCTCTTCTGCCCATATGGTAAAATGTTTCCACGAGTTTGCTTTGAAAAAGGCACCTGAGTCTTGGAGTTTGCTTATATACTTGTTGACAGATGAGTTGTGCTTAGTATGTGGCCTGCAGGGGAAGACGACGACGCAGAAAGTTAGGGGACAGCCTTTGAAGTGTTCGAAAGCGGTAGGTCAATTCTTCGACCGACTGTTGCATATTAAAGCTCATCATCAGACTCCGTCTCACCTCCATCATCGGCCGGCGCCGATACCGCTTCCTTCTCTTTCCGACTCTGGCTCTGACTATGCCCCATATCATGGCTCCTACTCGTCACATGCGGCCCCTCATCATCCTCCTCCTCATTACCCGCCTTCCCCTTCCGCTTCTCAGCCGGCGGACTAAGCCTCACTTGCGCTTGGCTCTGACTCAGACTAACCCTCTCCCTAATCTTCGGCGCCTCCTCCTCAAGACTATGGTCACTCTCCCCCTCGGTCTCGGTCTCCACATCCTCATCTCCGCCAACATCCATCTCATCCTCCCATCCATGGCCAGCTGCCGCAAGACACACATCATAGTCCGTCTCCTCCGGGTCCAGGTCCAGGTCGGGTGCTGCTCTCTTGCCTCTCCTAGGAAGTGCCTTCTTCTGTGACTGCACCTCCTCCTTCACCGCCTTCACCGCCTTTCCCTTGCCCATAACCTTCGATGCCACAGCTTTACTCCTTCCTTTCCTAACCGGCTGTTGCTCTTCCTCCTCATCTACCTCCATAGGTCCATCCACCGGTGGCACCTCCCTCCCTCCGCTCCTCAGCAGTTCTTCCAATTCATTTATCCTATCCTTCTTACTATTAATCAACCTCAAGCACTTCCCTAGTATTTCCTTCTCCACCTCCCCCTTAGCCTTTAACAGCTCCTCAATCTCGCTTGCCAACTTCTTCCCGTTACTCCTCTCCTCCTCCACCTTCGCACCCAACTCACTCGTCTCACCAGCCAACTGGCCACACCATTCAAAAAGCTCAATCTCCTCATCCTCTTTGTACTCAAAGGTTAGGGAGCCGAGACGTTGTCTTAGCCCGCCGGAGTACTCTTTGCGGAAGACAAGGGTTAAAGTGGATTCTCCTTCAATATCAGCTCGGATTTCAATATCCCCAGGCTTTCTGTTCTCGAAGAGCGTCAACTTCAACAACTTGGTCCATTCTTCAGGACTTAGAGGTGCCTTTGAGGGACGTGCTTGGGCTGCTATGCGGGGAGTGAGGTTCAGGACGTAGGGTGAGAGACCCTCGGTTGCAACGAGCTTGGCGGTTAGGTCGGGGCTGGTGGGTCGGACGTTTATGAGGACGTATTCTGTGGGTTCGGATGAGAGGGGAAAGCGGAGGACTCCCATTTCGACGGTGGCTAGGATGGACTTGGACACTTCGTGATGGCTGGGAACGATGTTAGACAAGGTGTCTCAAGCAAGGGAAGGTTTGCACGAACGAGGCACTTGACTAGGAAGCTTATAGTAACGGCAGTATCTAGTAAAGAGAAATTTTAGATTTAATGGTTCTCAGTGAAATAGACAAGTTGGCTCGATCGCCGTTATGTCGTGACTTTGATGGTTTCCTCGGTTGGTAGGCAGCAGCACGATAGCTCGATGAGCTACACCTCTCAATACGATCTCACAAAGAGGTTGGCACACAAGGAAATCCTGGGCTCCTCTCCGAAATATCAAGAATGGTTATTATATAATAACAGTCATGGCGCACATATCTCCATTAGTCCTCTATTTAGCTCGCTTAGGTCGCTAGTAATTCGATCGACCAGCCTAACTTGGTGACAAGTGTCGACGCGTTGTGACGCTGGATCGCGTTAAGCATTCCTCCCTGAGTGGCTGACGTGCCCTATCAGCGCAGGGACACCCTGTGCTAAAGTGCGGGGCTGGCAGATGGGGAGATGCCATGCCGAGTGAAAGACTACCGACTGTTTCGTGCACTCACTTTGAGCATGATTTTCAGTATACGTGTAGGAGGTGAAGGCAAATTTGATAGCTAGAATTAGAGGGCAAGAGATTTAGAGTGTTTTATCTAGTACAGTTATACGCTTGATCCGAAAAAGTTGTGATGCAATATGTGGTTAAAGATGGTGTAGTTCTGGCGATCGTCCTGGGGTTGCTCGGATGGCAGCTAATGCGCCCCGTTCTTCGTGTTCCTCTTGCGTTGGGCTCCACGCTTCTGTGGTTGTACCTGGCTAACCCGCAACGCCAGCCTCACTCACTTCCAAGAATAGAGCTGCAACGCAGAGCTTGAGAGAGCACCCAGCCATCTCGACATCAGAACAACAGCCGAAATAACAACAAACTCCACATAGACATCATTTCCGCCGACGATCCATAACGACAAAACCTCACGACCTCAGCTCGCAATTCCCTAGGGCATAATATCCGATCAATCCACCGTCTAAATTGCGACAATTACCTACGCCTACCATACACCAAACACACCCCGGAAGTCGGAATAGCAACAACGGAACACACTGCAACGCACGAGGGAAAACAACAAACGAACACGAAGAACACGAACAGCAAACGCAAGAAAATACACGCAAATACTCGGCGAGCGATTCTACAGCCCAAGACACCCACCGAATATGGATTGCGACTCTTGATCGCGACTTAGAACGCCTTTGCTACCCAAGCCTGAGTAGGACTTCGCAGCAATTGTGCGAGACACGACAGCGCACCGACATGCTGCAATTAAAGCAGAGACAAACAGTGGAGGAGGGCACAGAGAATTGGGACGACGATGATTTTGATATCGGAGGAGACAGCGATTTCATCTTTCCAAGCAGAGCTACGTCCGTCGCAACGACAGCTACGGGAGGATTCAATCTTTCGACCAGAAGGGACCACAGAGACTCAATAACATCACGTCTTTCAATGCGCTCGGACTGCGAAGATGATGATGAGAGTCAAGTCCAGGTACCAGGAGACGACGAGAGGTCGAAGAACGATGCTATTGCGGCAGCGATAAGAGCTGGCATCCCAATACCTCAAAATATCCCGGCATCGGCACTACTTGGCGGAACTATCAAGCGGCTTGGAGGACGCAAGGTCAAGAAGGTTGTCCAGCAAGACGACTGGGACGACGACTTGGAGCTTCCAGCACTTGGAAAAGGTATTCTGACGCTCAGGTGCCATGACCCGAGCGAGTATCCCGATGCCCTGCGCCACGTCAGCGGACCAAACCCGTCAAGCCCGATGAAGAGGATCGATATTCCACCAACACCGGAAGGCGAAAAGGACGAGTTCGATATGTATGCGACCATCAAGCCAACCAGAAGCGTCCAAGCAAGCATCCTCGATCGTTTCAGAGACAACGACGATGATGACGATATGTTTGGGCGCGGAGGCGAGACTTTGAAGGTCACTAAGAGGCGCATGCCAAAACCAATGACTCTGATACAGCCACCATCCCCTGTGAAGGGCGAGGAGAAACCAGATGATGACTTTGCGAGCGACTTGCAACTGCCACATAACAAGCCGCTGAGACTATCAATCGGGAGGGATATACCTGCCGGAAAGGACGTGCCAAAGACGCCGACCATTTCGCAGGATGACTTTGATGAATGGGGGGAGGGAAGCTTGGGCACAAGATTCGGAGGCACTCGCAGGTCGATTGGCAGATCAAACAGCAGATCAGCAAGAAGCTCTTCTGCGACCATGAGCCCGAGCATATCGAGCTCGGTCACCTTTGAGAGCGAGGATGAAGGCTTGGATGGTATCGAGATTCCAACAGGACCATTGGACTTTGGTGGTCTTCTAAAGAGGCGCCGAGAGATGCAAACTCCTGAGGAGCCACCATCCCCACCAAAGCCAGCACAGCCAGCTCCAAAGAGACCAGCTGCGCCACCACGTCTGTCCTCGAGAGATGACTTCCTTTCCGGCCTTGAGATTGGTGACGATGATGTCTTCAGCAAGAAGCTCACTCTCAATCGCAATGTCAAGGTCAAGACTGTGCGCCAGACAAGCCCACAAAGACCAAAGACTGTCGCAACTCTCAAGTTCACAGACAAGCCAACAGCTGCCGCACCAGTAACCTCGAGACTTCCTCGTCCTTTAGGACATGAGAGACATACTTCAAGCCTTGACCCAGTCTCTGAGACAGCTGCGCCTACCACAACAAGAGGTATCAAGCGCTCTCAGAAACTTGGCGGTGGCTTCCACACTCCAAACACATCCATCAGCATTATTTCGACACCACAAGGAACACCAACATCCTCTGTCAATAATTCGCAAATGCCACCTCCGTCCACTCCTCGCAGACGTGCTCTGGATGCAAAGCCATCCTTCGCCAGTTTGCGCAACGAGCCAACGACGACCAGTGCACAGCTCCTCAAGGTCAAGAGGTCAATGCCCATAATCAGAAACACAAACTCGCCGGCCAAACCAATAAACCCACGCTACGAGAGACCAACCTCCCGAAACGAAGCAACACCTGTGTCCACCCGGCCAATCCCGACCGGGCGCAAGACACCTAATGAAAGCCAGAGCGACCGGTCTGGCGCAGAAAGTGGCATGGGTGGGACCTTGAGAAGGAAGCCTCCACCGTTCCTTGCAGGCGGAAGCTCGGCCGCACAGTCTCACCACATCACTGTTAAAACTAGCAGGCATTTCCGCCAGAATGATTCGATGTCGAGTAATGTTAGTGGTGAGGGTTATAGGTCGACTTCAAGAACTATGAGCAGAGCTGGATTGAGGAGCCCGAGTCCGGCTGGACAGAAATCGTATGCCACTACTGGTAGTATGAGGCTGAGAGGTCCGGAGGCACTGGCACGTGAGGCGGCGTCGAAGAGACAGATTACCAAGCCGACCAAGAAACAGCACTTTGGTGATGGTAGAGAGTTGGATGGCTTTGATGATCTTCCGACTTCGTCGTGTATTGAGCAGAAGTACATTAAGCAGCCAGTCGCACGTGGCCCACCGAAGACTTTGAGGAACAAGGTCTATAATAGTGGCTCTTCTACCCTTCCTACGCCTGTCGCATCGTCGCCTGCCAGGAACGAGAACCGCGAGCCCACCTTACCGCGCTTTGCGAGAGATACCAATGCATCTCGCATGGCAAGGGAGCAAGTGATTTCTCAACGCCACCCATCGTCCGGCAACCCGCTTGGCACTCTCACCAACCAATGGAAGGCGCAAGTCACTGCAAGGACAGGACTTCAGCCACTGAACACCAATACCTTGAGGCCAAAGAAGCCAAGGCAACCGGTGCAGAAGAGACCTCATCTCATCAAACCGATGAATGATGTTGCTAAGACTCCAAAGTGTAAGTTCCCTCCTTCAGTCACATGCATTCTTTTTTACTAACAGCTACACAGCTGTCAAGGGTATGACCTACAACCCAACAACCTTCAAATGGGAAGGCAATGAGAACGACCCAGCCCTAAACCCGTTCGACGCTCTTCCGTCACCACAAAAAGTCGCCCTCGCACTCCCAGATGCCAACGCCGCACCACCACCACACGTTTTCAGAGAGAAGGAGAATACCACTCCCCGCCCAGCACTGATCACAAACATTAATGCGTCGCAAGGCGTCCAGATCGTAGGGGGCATGGTCTTCGATCCGCAGAGAATGTGTTGGCTCAAAGTGCCTTCGAAACGCGGACAATCACTCACCCGCGGTAGCCTGGGCGGAAAGTGCGATGACAAAGACACACTCGATGGCTTTGAAGCCTTTGGCGTCGATGACGATGATGAGGAGGATGTGTTTAAAGACGTACCGGATCTAGAAGATAGACCGACGGCGTTGACGCCCACTCAAGGTGATTTCAGTAGTGTGAAGAAGAGTCGGACGAGTGGGTTTGGTGCTTCGGAGGGCGGGTTGAAGGATGAGTGGCTTGTGGGGGAGGAGTTTGATGTTGGGCCGGAGTTTGTGAGGAGGCAGAGGGAGGAGGAGGAGAGGTGGAGGAGGAAGGTTGAGAAGTGGGTTGGTACCGAAAAGGAGAGAGGGGGTGGAGAGGAGTGGAGGTGGGGGATTAGGGATGTGGTTGGGGAGTTGGGCCCTTGAGCTCCTCTCTCCCGCCGTTCCCGCCCTTCTACTCTGACCTCGACCTTGACGCCCAGGGATGGATTGTTGGATGAAGATTACTTTCTTGAACATGGCTACTAGGGATATTGTGGAGTATCGGACATGGTGGGCTGGATAACAAAGTCATCGACTTTCATCATCACAACGGATCATATGGGTCATGAATCACGCACTATGGATAAAGAATACGAACCTTATGATTGGTAACTGAATGATGAATGGACGACTAAGACGGCTGGCTACATTGTACACGCAATGAAGGAAAAGACTATGGGGATTGAGGTTGGGGACTTGGGGAGGAAAATACAGGATCTTGTACCATACTGCCTCTGGGATGGATAGATGGATAGGACAAACTTTAGCTTTTGCTTTTAGGCGATTGTGCGGCACATCTCCTGAAGACGCATTTGAAAGGGTAGTTTAGTATGGTGACTGAAAAATGAAATAAAGCTTGAACCACTGGCATATTCTCAGAAGTGAAAAGTGGCTGCAACCTTAGGATTAGCACTTGGAAATAACCGGCTGCTAGAGGTTACTCTGATACCATCTTCACTCTGATATGACACTACGTGCTTAGATCTAACATGCTTGCTCTAGCCACGCTCCTTTGCAACCGTGACACCGTGGCTCCTGAATATACAACGCAATATCGCCTCGAACTCCAGCCTCATTAAACCTACCATGGCGCTCCACTTAACCACCAACCTAAGACAACTGCATTGGCTCGCCGTGTCCGTTGGTAACGAACATCTCAACATCACCCTGCTCACCAATCAACCTCTTCTCGAACTCATGCACGAACTTGACAGAACGGGTGGGGTCGAAGAAGAGCTGGAAAGAGCGCTCCACATCCTCGATATCGACCTGCTTTGAGCGACGCTTTGCGGCGATGAGCTGAGATGTGGTGATAAGGTTTGATGCGTAACGCAGACCTGCCTCCTGCCCGATCTTGGTGAGAAGTGCTAATGCATCTGGCGAAACATCAACCTCTTCCTCTTGAGCGCGGATAGAAAGAATCTGCTGAATTTCCCCCTTGCCGTAAGAGTGTGTGGAAACAATAACCACACGGTCGAGGAAGTCGAGTGGGAGTCCGTGTGGAGACTTGTAGGTCGTGCCGCGAATACGGGAGTTACCACGGTTGGAAGCCATGATGACGATTGGGGACAGCTGGTCCTCCAACGCGCGGTTGACGAACGAGAAACACTCGATATCGAGCATGTGAACCTCGTCGATGAAGAGCACACCTGGCACGATCTCGGCCTTGCCTTCCTCCTTCCACTCTGCCACCTTCTGGTCGATCTGCTCACGAACCTCGGAGCGGATCTCTCCAGTATCACCCGAGAAAAGAGCCAAGAAGCCTTGCGTGCGGGAGTTGATAACATCAATCTCATGCAGAGTAACAGTGTGAACAACCTCCTTACGCTTCTGCAGCTCCCCCTCTGGGCACTGAATAAACTTCGTATCCGCACCCATAGCATCGTACTCTCTGCTCCTGCTCCAACTCCTCCCCAACTTGCTGATCTTTCCACTGCTTTTGTCGATGCCGATTACGTCTCCAGCCTGTACGCGCTCCTTAGTCATGGCATCAATCATCTTTGTGCCCATGTCGTAGATGGTCTCCATATCCGTTGTCTTGATAGTGAGTTTCCCTTGCTTGTTTGCGCCGGTGATGGAGCGGTCGATTTGGATCTCGACAACCTCGCCTTCGATCATCTCGGACTCCTCTTTGATGCGGACGCCGATGGATTTGCGGAAGGCTTGGGTGAGGGCTTCGGTTTTGGACATCTCGAGGGAGAAGATCTCAGAGGAGGCGAGCATGGTAAATGGGACGTCGGCGCCTAGTGATTGCGCCATGCCCATGGCGATGGCGGTCTTTCCTGTGCTGTAGAGACGTTAGCTGAGCCTAAACAAAGAGGCGCGACTCGTATGTACCTTGGTGGTCCTGCGATCAGAACAGCTCTTCCTGCAATTTTTCCCTGCTTGACCATCTCCATAATGATAGCAGCGGCCTTACGCGCCTTCTCTTGTCCAACCAGTCCCTGCGACGCTGCCCTTGGCTCCAAGGTGTCGGCGTCGACACCCAGGCCGCGAATGTGTGAATGCGCCGCAATGAGGTTCATTCCTCTGAGCTCCTTGCTCTGTGGCACGGTTTGGATTGTCTGAATCATGTTAGATAGCTATCATAGAGCCATTTAAAACAATACACTTACAGCAGCCATTTTTGTGATGTTGATGTTCTGACGTAGCTTTGAAAAGGATGAGGCTGAGGAGAAATTGTGAGGCCGTGGAGGTCAATCGCAGATAATGGGAACTGCCGCCTATCGCGCGTGGCCGGGACTTTAATTAACGCGTCCCCCAAGCAATATTTACCTGAAGACAGCTCAAACGCGACTGCGACTGCGACTGCGACTGCGCCTGAGAACAACCAAAATAGACCCTTTTCACCGTGTTCACGATTGTCGCTGACAGCGTGCAGGACCCAACACGATTTCTACCATATATTTATGGCTCAAGCGCCACATAATCTTCGTTCTTATCCTACAAGTACACGACATGCGCAACTGAGCGCCACCACCGATACATCTCGTACCTTCGTCCGTTGCATAATGAAGTCCTAACCGCTTCATCATCACCGACAATCTCCTATCAATCCCGCTCAAGTTGCATAACGCGGGCTTTTGCCTCTGAAGTTACACTGAAGCTGTCGCCATGTCCGGACACTCAGATGGCGGATACGATGGCGGATATAAGCCTCGAGGAGGAGGTTATATAGGCAAGAATTTCGACCCAAATAAATCGCGCGGAGGTTTTCGACAAACCCTTAACGCGTTCGACAATCGGGGAAGGTCGAATGATGGTGGATTTCACAACAGAAACTATCCGGACAGGTCGGATGGGCGCAGAAATAACGTGAGAGGTTCCTATCAAGATCACCGTGATCGCAGTAAGACCGAATCGTCCCAAAATATAGCTACTTTTGCTAATGATGGGCCTCATAGCGAGCGGCCATACTTCTCCAATCGACGACCGCGACTATAGGCGGCCTGAGCTGATTGACACCAGATTGAGATCAGACAGATCCAGACCTACGAGTCCCGGGTCGCTGGGCGGCCATACACCAAGACCCACGACGACCATGTTGGCCGATGAGATCAAGAAAATGATGTCCACGGTTGGACAAAATCTTTTCATCGAAAAAGAGCGCGATAGGAGGAAGAGAGACTTCGACGAAGTTGTCAGAAAATTTGTCAACGCCGCGGCCACCAATGAAGCGGACTCGGGCACGATGACCCAGCTTAGGCTCGCAAAAGATCAAGCCAAAGAAAAGCTCGACAAGATTCAAAATAATCTGAGGAGCACGGAGGCCGAATTTACTGCCACCGGCATAGAGAAATGTCTAGAGACTCTGGTCAGATCAAGTGCTTCCAATCGCACAGCTGCGCTCGAGGATGAGCTTGCGAGGACTCGGAAGGAGGTTCAAGAACTCCGCGAGGACGCATACAAGGCGAAAGCCAAGCTTGGGCAGGCCATCGATGAAGTACAGCGGATTGAAATAGTTGCCAAAGGCGCACTGGGGGAAGCCTCGTACGCGACCAGAAACTTGAAGAATTTGTCTCAATCTCTGGCAGCTAAGGCTCTTAATCAGGGCGAGAGCGCTCAGATGAAAGCACTGGCCGACAAGCTAACGAATGTGGATAACGCTGCCTTTGAAGCACTGCAGAAGAAACTAATTAGCTTGGAAAACCAACTGAAGCAGGTAGTCCAGGCCCACAAGTTCCAGGATACTAAGATTGCTAAAATTGCTGCGGCGCCAACAGCAGGCGCTAATAATGCGTCGGCAGACGTTATTGAAGTGAGCAATCCTAACCCAAACGTTACTGGGCTTGAGAACAGAGTGAACAAACTAGAAGAGAAATTGCAACATGAGCTAAAGTACCTGGCTGCTCGCGATGATGCTATAGCCTCTAGAGTCGAGTCGAGCGATACTGGGCTCAAGGAAGTGGCTGCTCGCGCTGAAGCAATTGATACCAGAGTTGATACAAACGATACTGGGATCCAGGGCCTTAACCTTGTCCAGAAGCGTATTGACGGGGACCTGCGGCAGCTCAACACTAATTTCACGGAATTCGACGAGGATATTGCCAAGCTCAACGAGAGAGTTGAGACACTCGAGTCGGCACCAATCTCGAGACCGTCAGAGAAAGAAATGACCGAGGCTGACGCATCAATTACGGAGGCGACGCCGCGCAAATCTAGTATTCAATTCACTGGCAAAGCCGAGGAACTTCGCAAGGAACTCAAGATATCACCAGCCGTATATACTGCGCTCGGAGAAATCCCAGCAAAGATATCAGGCCTGGTTGGCATGCAAAAGTTCTTAGCAGAGGCTCAAGGCCAAGCTCTTGATGACATGGATAAGCAGGTGAAGACACAAATTGGCGAGCTCCGCCAGGAGCTCCTCCCGATGGTCCAAAAGCTACATGCTAAACAGCAGGAAGTTGATATTAAGCAAAACACAATCCGGGAAGAACAGCGGAAACTGGAAAAGCAAACTCGGGAGATTGCTGCCAAGGCAGAAAGCAAAGCAAACACTCCACAATTTCAGCAAAACCCAGGAATCTCAGATGCCTCAGCTCAAGAGCTGATGAAAAGGATCAGTGATGTGGATACCAAGTATGGTATCCTACATCGCGGCCTAGACACCAGGATGCAGAATACCCACACCGACACTATGGCAGCTCAGATTCTCGGGTCGCTTCAGTCAGCTTATCCAAATCTCGCAAATACCGAGGAACAACTCAGACTTGCCAATGAAGGCCGTGCTATTGGTGAGAAGAGGCTTAGCGACCTAAATGCTAAGATGACAAAGATCCGTGATGTCGTCAATGTTCAAGGATCGGAAGTGCAGGCCGGCAAGATAGCCCGTGTGGCAATGGAGGAAATGAAGAACGAGGTTGTGGCTAAGGTGGAGGAGCTCCAACGCGACCTGCATAGCATGCGTGTTCAGCTTGACAATACAGCTGCGAATGCCCACCTCAATGGCGGCCCATTGCCTCAATTTTTGCCACAAAGAGGACCATCCACAAACGAGCTGAGAAATCTTCAAATTGATATTGCGAAGCTGGAGAATGCGATGTCTCAGATCACGAAGGACCACAGTACTATCAAGCAAAATATCACCGATATTGGGGCCTCGATGAGCCAGATTGAGCATAACCTCGAAGAGCAAATCAATAATGTAGAGAGGCGACTTTTCGGGGAACTGGACAGCGTGAAGAAGTCTCTCGGCGAGATCGAGCCCTTATTGAAGCTTGAGGACGGCGACACAGTTAAAGAAAAGATTGTGATCGTCATGGACTACGCCCAGATCCTCAGCGACGATCTTAAAGCCATCAAGGAGAGATATAAGAAACTCAGCCAAGAAGCGACTGACAAGGTCAGATCTGCCTCAGCTGGCGACAAGAGGAACGCGAGCAGAAGTCGGGAAGAATTAGAGGAAGAATCTGATGACACGCCGATGGCGGCGGTCAGGCGGAGAAAGAAGAAGCAGAAGCGGACTGGTGCGTTTGTTGATGATGACGACGAGGATGAGTGAAGTGGCCATGATCAGCTTGTTTATACCCGCAACTTCATTCTTCAGCAGTGCGCGAGAATCGACGTGATACTTCATCACTACATATGGAAAAGCATTCATTGCTCAGGCTCTGGAGAAGCGATGGCTCAAAACATAACCTTTCTGGACATCTTTCTCGCTATCATTTCATAGTTTTATCATCCTTTGGATGCTAATATGGGGAGCTGCTTTTCATGCAAGTCAGCAGATCCTCAATAGCAAATGCTATTGTGGAGATAAGCCAACTAGTATTGTAGCTGGCTGTGAGTTAGTCAAAAGTATTTATATTCATGAAAGTGAAGCCACCAATGCCCTGCCCAAGTTCGAAATCGTTTCAGATGTTTTCTCGCGAAATTATTGGTTCTCCTTTCGCGTCCTGGCAAGCTCGTCCTCGACTGCGGCTGTGCTATTTGTAGCACTTGATCTGCAGTCATTTTATATGCCCGTGAGAGTAAAGTCGGCCTTTGCATTTCTCAAATCGTGCTGAAATCTCTTTATGTTTTCTGTGGCGTGGTCTTTTGCGAACCTGAGCCGGGTGCTCGTGCCCGAGTCCGCTTCATTGGGACCCCTGGCTCTGGCAAACTTGTTGATAGCTTCGCTGAAGTCTCTCTTCCTCCTAGTACACTCTTTTCGAATCAAAAGACTTTGTCCAGTCGTCAACAATGACTTCTCGATCTCTTCAGCTAACACGGTCGCGGTAGGTCTTGGTATATGGCCGCCCAACGATCCGGGGTTCGTACGTCTGGGCCTGCCTGCTCTCAATCCAATGTTCATCAATACAGCCCACCTATGCTCAAGGTGAAGGGGAGTTGTAAAGTTGCAAAACGATAGGAAGCGAAAGTCAGAGTTCCATCTTGAAGGCTGACCAGCTACCACCGCGCCAACCCGTTCATCGAAACTCAGCGGCGCAAAACTGAAGAAAATTGGCAAATCAAACATCGTTTGAACCGAAACCCTCGCGCAGCCCCAAGTATACATCTAAATTCTCTCATTTGAGAGTCGAATGCCCAGTACACTGCGCTGAAGTTCGTGGTTTTGCATGTGGTAAAGTTTAAACAATACATATGCCCATCTTGGCGGCAGACCTCCCTGTCGCCCCACGTCATCATGCATCCAACAACAACTAACAACGACCTCTGACAGCCCGATACCTCTGGCTAACCAAGACATGCGCAGGAATAGGTTATCCACGATCTGGGGCCTGAGGGACGTCGCATTGCGATTATTATATACCTTGACGGCCTCGTTGCCTTGAGATTCGAGGTCTTGCCATCCCTGGGCGATGCTTATGCTGCGAGGCATCGAACCCATACAATAACTCATGTATCAGAAGTAATGATGGCATCCAGCTTCCTATACTTATATTCTCTAAGTTGTTAAATCTGCGAAATGGGACTCAAGGAACCCCTTCCAATTTCCGGGCCCCGATCCTCCCTAAACCCTTTCAAACCGAAAGATGGTCCTCACCCAGCTGCTCCGACAAAGTCAAGGATCCTCCCTATACCCTCCCTCCGCCGACGAAGTAGCACTCCACCTAGCCCACATGGCGCAGGCACAAAGCGTCGGACGCAGCCAAGTATGGCACAGATAAATCGCCAGAACTCGGTTCAGACGAGATATATGGACATGCTTTTGCACCTGGACGAGATTCCGAGGCTGCATAATATTCTAGCTAGTTTCTTTACCGTAAGTGCTCCTCGTGCCTCTCTCGTAGCCATGCTACCATGTATCACTGGTCGCTTTGGAAGAAGAAAAGAGATAGCGTAAAGGAACCAACACCTGACTTTAAGGTAGTGGATTCTCCTCGCCGGCTTCGTGGTCTTCCCCGGAGCATTCACTTCTATCCGCGACGGGAAATTCGATGACAATGCGAAGACCGAGGCCGCGCACAAGATTCTCGAAGGCGTCAAGAACGTTCCTCTACTGGCCATTGCGGCAATCGTATGCGGAATAGGCGCAGGAGGTATGCTGTGGTTGTGGTGGAGGTGGAGGAGTAATTATGTGTTCTTGGTGAATAGGATATTCTTGTAAGCCGTTATTTCGTATTCAGCTCTTGATCAACGAAATAAACTGTAGAGCTAACATGTTGCTAGACCAGGATCGCTCAACTCTCTCGCTGGTCTTATATCAACCATAGTAAACGTTTATACTCAGCAAGATAAAGTCTGGTCAACCACGGCGAAGGTGACAGCGATTGTTACTGGCGCTTCCATAGTTGTCTGTGCTTGTCTGTTATTGTTGTATAATATGTGGTATTTGGAGAGAGTGAAGAAGGCTCATATGCAGCAGTGGAATACGCCTTTGGAGAAGGATGAGGAGAGCAAGGCTGGCGTTGTTGGCAAGATATGAGCAGACCGGAAATATGGGAAGACTGTGTATGATGAAGGATGGTGCGGAGAAACCGTTACCTGATGTTTTGTATTTGCATATCAATTATACCATGTGACGATTACATGATCAGGTGGGCTCCATTGACGCACAGCAGACCCGGTCTCAACTATAATACTGAAGCCCTTTCCCTCCACTGTCGCCCGTTCTGCAGAGCATCGTGCCCCGGTCTGGTCTTGAGTGAACGATGTGTGGACTTCACCACGACCTCACTGGCCTATTTGGCAGGCTGGCCTGAGATTTCGTTCGGTTACACGCCAGCGCTAGTGCCAACCAGCAGCCCACTATTACCAATGTAGTTAAGTGCCATCGCGAAAGGTATCTGCGGGCGCGAATTAGCCTTGTGCCTTCACTGACCTTTGAAAAGCTCCTTGCTGAGGGTTAATCAAACGCCGGATTTAGATACCTCTCGATGATGCTACTACTTAGGTACACAGCGGTCAAATACAGAGCGAGTCTGTTCCTGAACGAGTATCACCTTGAAAGGATTTAAACTGAGCCACTTTATTACTAAGGCATTGAATATATACTATTACAGAGTCGCTGTAAAGAACTATGTCCTAGGCATAGCCATGGCAATACTAATAGCCGCCTCTCACTAAAAGAACTTCAGAAAATCACCCTCGTACTGTCTCCCTCCCCAATAACTGGCACCTTGCGATTCAAATGAAAGCAAAGATCTGTACCACAAAGCAGAATCCGCCTCAACTAACAAACGGTTGTGCAGGAAAGTTCAAAGCAAATTGTACTGTCATCCTTCCATAAAACTCCTGGTATCATCAGCCGCCTGTTCATTGCCATCACCTCCAATCTTCCCGTCCACCTTAGGTTTGGGAAGCAAGATTTCTTATGTTCTCAAACAGCTGCTTCATCATCCCAGTACTATCAGGTCCCAAATCAGGCACATCAACAACCTTCTGCGCTGCTGGCCTCATCACATTACCTGTCGTCGGCTGGAGTTGAGGGGGTTGCTTCGATTGGGAAATTGGCCGTGCAAACTGTTGCTGATAACTCTGTGTTTGCTGGGACTGCTGCTGCTGCTGCGAACAGTTGTTCTTGTTGCCATTCTGCTGCTCCCCATTGCCTGTCGGCTCATACGGTGGGGTAATCCGTTTCTTCTCCTGCTCATCAGGAGCGCCCAATATCTGGCTCAGCGGCGCACCGACGACTCTGTACTCCTGGCTGTAGAAGCTACGAGCTGGAGGAGTGCAGTCCTGCAAGAACTTGCGCTGTTCAGCCGAGACTGGTGCAGCCGGCGTCGGAGTCGCAAGCGCAGCAGGAGTTGACATGTACGCACTCTGTGCTGGGGTGGTATTATGGGACGACGACGGCCGCGAGGAGTACTGCTGCTGTTGCTGCGCAGGACTTTGCTGAGGCGTCATTGGAGACTTCTGCTGGTACTGGCTGTTCCAGTCCATATTGTGAGCACCCAAGTGTGGCTGCGACGAATAGGAGTTAAGAGACTGTTGTGGCTGATGATACCCTTGCTGTGAAGTCGGACGAGAATTTAATGGTGGCAAACTTATTGGAGAATCTGACATGCGTGCTGGCTGCTGCTGATTGGAAGCTTGGGTTTGGGGACGATAGTTGTATTGAGCCAACCCATTTGCATAATTTGCACGGATAGCAGGATGTAGCCCAGCTGGCTTCTTCTGCCACGAGGACGGAGGCTTTGTGGCGCTTTGCCGTGTAACTGGGGTGCATTGCGCCATAGAAGCTGGGTTTGAGAAAGCCGACACATTGACTGGACTTGGAGCTGCAGAACCAAACTGCCTTCTTGGTGGTGGCAGAATCGGTGCATATGTCTTGCTCGGAGGTTCATATGCTGGAGCAGGCGCTGGAGTCGACGATGTCTGACTATACGTTGGTGATATTTGGTTCAGAGGACGGACGGTCGTCCGCGGAGTTTTCAGCAAGTAGTTTGGATCCTTTTTCATCTGAGCAGCCATATGTGCCTTGAAGTCTCCCTCATAGCCGTTGCAAAAGCCAAGTCCATCTTGACGGTATGGCGACTTGTAACTGCCAGGATTGCGGTTATTCTCCTTTTTGAGATATGGGTACTTCTCGAAGATCCTGTTAAAATCAAAGCTACGAGAAGGCTGCTTCTTGTGGGTTGGCTTTTGGGGGGCACGAGAATGAGCCGTGGTCGAATGTAAAGAGTCCGACTTTGAGCTACTACTGTACTGGTTCGAGTAGTTGCCCGACAGTCTATTAGCGTGTCCGCTAGACTGGCCCATGGATTGAGAGTGAGAGCTAGAGGACTTATAAGGTGGGCGCGAAGCTTGTTCGTAGCTATAGCTACTAGGATAAGACAAGCTGGACTGTTGGCTCGGCACTCCGTACGAGTTCCTTGGCTGCGGATTCGACCACTTGAGATCTGTCCCAAAGGCATATGGAACGCGCTGGTTGGAGTTCTGACCATATGTAGTTGGGAATGGAAGCATGCTAGAGGCTGTAAGTCCCGTTCCACGATAGGTTTCAGTTCTAGGCTTGTATTCGTACGGTTTATCACTCTTCTGGCTAGTCGAATGACTGTAGCCTGGAGGTAGAATTGCCGGCCTTGGTGCAGGTTTTGGCTGGTTATAGACTGGCCGCTGGGCGGGCGCAGGCCTTGAGTAGTTGGTTGAATACTGAGGCCTTGGAAGCATGGCCGGCTTGGGAAGCGTATTCAGGAAGTTGACCGTCGGATCATTGACACGGTTATTGAGATCTGCTGTGTAATAAGCTGTAGACTCCTTCGAGATCTCTCCTATATAGAACAAGATTTGCTTGGCCTTCGTGAAATCGACGTTGACTTGCTCGAAATTCTTTGGAAGACCGAATGTGACAAATTCCGCCCATGTCTTGCCTTCCACGAACGGATCATCCTTTCTTGGAAGATCATCAGCATGACGACTTGTAGTGTTGAGTGCATCCTTGGCTCTACGAGATTTAGGTAGAGGCAATGCCTTATCAGATGGCTTGTCGAGATGATAGTCGCTAGGGTCGCCCAGCAGTAGGCACTTATACTCGACCTCAAATTTCTCGCCAGATGGAAGAATCTCGAGGAACAAAGTGGCTTCAGACTTCCTGTTCTGAAGAACAATACCAGCACATATATCCTTCTTCAGGAACTGGAACTGGCAGATCTCATGCTGCTTGAGCATGCTGGCAGCCCTGTGAACCCTTTCGTCGGCCTCGAGGAGTTTAGTGGTAAGGTTCTTATCGCGCTTAGCGCGGTGGAAGCGACAACTGAACTCGCATCCCGTAGTCTTGTACTCGGTGCCATCCTCGCCGAACACCGGGGTTTCGCCCTGCTCAACAAACATACCAGCAGCAGCAGTACACGTAGCGTGATACGAGCGAACGCATTTCTTCTGCGAACACTGAATCTTTGCACCCTTTCTGCTGCGGCAGTAGATACACTTCAGATCGAGGCGATCCTTCTTGATCTCTGAAACACCATAGACGATACCATTCTCGATATCTGTCTCCGGAGTATATTCGGCACATATGCGATGAGCTTTGCGGCCATCGTCGGTAGGAAGCAGTGTTTGGCCCTTGATGTCGTTGGGACACAGACAACATGGCTCGTTGTGGGTCTTGAGGCGGACACGGACCTTCTTGTCGGCTTCTGTACCACGCTTGCCTGCGACCTTGTGCTTGCGCTTGCGAGCTGGCTGCTTGACTTTGGTGTCTCCACTGCTTTCCGGTGGGGTCGGCAAGTCGGTTGGGCCGTCCTCCTCCTCCTCTCCTTCGTCTTCTTCGTCGGTCTCCTCGAACTCGGTCTCCTCACCACGCATCTTGCGCTCGATCTGTGCAACGTCAATCCAGACACTGTCTTGAGCTTGCTCGCACTCGCACTTCTTTGCAATACGGCCCATCTCCAACCAATCTGGGAGCGCGAAATTCACAGCTTCGGCGCAGTTGTAGCCCATGTTAAAGCCAGAGTGGTAACCGTATGGGAAAGTGATAACGAACTCTCCAGGATAATGGGTGATCCTGTTGACCTTCACCCCATACTTATTCAAAAGCGTCGATGGAGAGATCAAGAACGTCTTATGACGCAGGAACTGGTCACAGGCCTTTGCATCCACTGGCCAGATGCTTGCCATGGCAGCTTCAAACTTGCGAGCATCCTTCTGAGAGATACTGTACCACTGCTTTGGAGCTCCAAAGTGGAGGTAGTTTATACTGTGCAGATCGACATCCTCAAGATGCCATGCGAAAGTGGCCTTCCACATACCGAGGTACAGGTAGGCAGTGTTGACACCTGGAATCTGGGTTCCCAGAACATCAAGGAGAGACGGCAGTTTGCCCAAGTTCCAGTTCTTGGTTCTATCGTCGAAGAGAGAACCCATCATGTCGGCACCGTAGAGCGGCGAGGCGTAGGTAAGCGTCCTCCAGTAAAGGCGTTCCAACTCCTCGCACCGCTCTGGCGTGTAATCAGAGATATCCATCTTGTAGTCGAAGTCGACGAAGTCCGCCTCATTGATTTTACCACCGCCTGCCTTTTCGGCATTCTTGCGTCGGGAGGAGACACTGGTTTGTGCTCCACCACATCCGCCTCTACGAGAATCGGTTCCGCGGGCTGGTTTGGATGGTGCCTCTTCCTCCTCCGCCTCGTGCTTGACATCTTCCTTCTCGATTGGCTTCAGACTTGGCGACGTCGGAGTTGGCGGTCTGTCCTCCTTCTCCGCATCGCCCTTATCAGTCTTCCGCCTCTTAGCTGGGCGGCCTCTCTTCTTTGCTGCTGGAGCACCACCCGTCTTCTCGGCTGCCGAAGCAGCCTCCTTCTTGACTCTGCCGCTTGCCCTTGTGGGTTTATCTGGAGCTGCGCGTCTCTCACCTCTCCTTGCGGGAGGTTGGTGGTCGGGACGCTCACAGAGCTTGCGCCATTGTGGGAGGTTGTAGATTCTAGGTGCCTGCATGTTGAGAATGCGGTAGCCGTCGCGATTTCCGTCCGCCATAATATCTTGGATAATCGGATTTGGAGCTTTAATGTCCTTTACAATATCGCCAAGAGCTGGCTGCTCAGCCAGCCACTTCTTGGGCGGAATAACTTTGACGATACCACTTTGCATTCCATAGTGGTTGACTTTGCTCATCTATTACATTTATATTAGATTTGTTATTACTAAGATAGGTTGCATCGACGCTTACATAGTCCTCGAAGGATTCAAATTGCTTGTCTGTTGGCCTAAATATTGGGACTCCGTCGTGCCATTCATCTGGTACAATCTTCTCTTCCTCTGGTATATCTTTTGATGATTCATTATGGGAGTCTACTACTTCAGTAGCTGATGGCGTAGGTTGCTTAGGTATTAGGGCGCCGTCCTCCTCAATGTCGCTAAGTTCCGAGTCATTGGTATCATCGTGGGCGAGAGCTGGCGCGAGGTTCGGCATTGCGTTGTCAAGGGACGTCGGCATCGCCACTGGGGCTGGCATAACGCCAGCGATAACGTCGGCAGACATTGGCGATGACTATGCGTACTTCATCTATATAATCGTAGTTCTCCCCTGATGCTGATAGCTGTGTTTGAGACTAGTGGTGACTCGAGACGAAAGTTCGGTGGTTTGAGGTGCAGTATCGCAATCGAGGAATGACGGTTTGAAGACTGCTCTGACGCTGCTGCGACCTTGCTGGCTAACCGCTACCGGATCGGCGTCGATTTAAGCTGAGTTAAAAGTTTTTGTCGACCTTGACGCTTGCTTTTAGAATATTACAAAGTTCGATTCAGAGTTGACGAAGGCAGCTGGAGTGTCAATTGCGGCACATGTTGGCCCCGGACATATGGTTCGAGAATCAAGTGCAGGGTAGCGCACGGAGCTGGCCACTAATCTTTATCGGGATTAGTAAGCGAAGTCAACGGAGTTGCACCCCACGAAAGCTCGGAACCTCAAGAAATGTCAAAATTAAGGTCAAGCGAGCTGAGCCCTGGGTGTGATATGAAGCTTCAAAATTTAGTAAACATCAATTGAATAGGTCGCCCTTATCTTTTCTTTGTGTCGAAATACATATTTCTGCATTGGTTTTTGATTCTGTCCTTTTTAGAACGCCACGCCCGTTGAGCATGGGCGATCTGGAAGGACTGAAGTTCTTCTCTACATCTTGTGCTTTGTCATCAGATATGATCGCATTTCGGCCCTCATGGTGAGGTTGTGCATCATGAGCTTCATCGAGATACATTTGTCGCCAATGTCTCACCTTTACCTGGTGTTTCTACTCTGTTCGTGAGATGTCGCCGCGGTTAATGGCTTCCGTGCAAGGTCTGAAATGGACCATACTGCCTAACATGTGAATTAGTCATGAGCAAGCCCTCGAGCAGGAGCTTCAGAAATGGAGATAAGTGGAGAGAACGATGTCGTGCAAGACTGGGGTGCCATGCAGTATTCTGTGGGTGAAAGATGTGCCATCAATCATGGAGAAAAATTGAGACTCAGCCAGTTAGACATGAAGCGTAGTCGCCCCATGCTTACGGTACTTCTGTGATGGTCAGCGATGGTGGGAAAAGACACGATAGTGTTGATGAAACACCAGAAGAAGTGCAGATCAGTACTTCAACATGTTACGACACTGTACAATCGTTTATTGGACATGTTATGGTGGATTACGGATGCAAGGAGAGACTGGCTGGTGCTGCCGCCCATTAGTGAAGCATCAAAAGAACCCCAAACCCATCAAAAATGTGAACTGCGACAGGATGCACATCTCAAAATCCCATGTCAGTCTGTCGTGGGCCCATCCTCCCGTCCCCGCACTTATTGGGACCTGCATGGGCACCTGTTGCGCCTGGTCCTCCCGGTTGTTGGGCCATCAGCCCTGCTGCCCATTGTGGACTTAGCGGCTGAGACTTTTCACTCCTTAGATCCGAGCGGGCCTCCTCATGAAACCCCAAGGTTGCACCTGACCGGTGAGCGCAATCCGAGTACTGGGACCTATCTGCCTTGCCCATGATCATCAGATATGTCTGTAACACCATGGACTGTTAGTATACTACCTCCAGCGATGGCAGTACGATGAGCTCGATGGAATAAAGAGGTGCGTGGTCGGTGGATTGGGATGTTGATGGCCGTGATGCGCTGTGTTGTGACGGAATGCCGACGATTAGCTTGCACCTCCTGCTTTGCACCCTACCCGAGGTGGCCAAGCCACTCCCTAAGCATCACACTTCCCCTTCTGGCAGTATCAACATCCTACGACAGCGCAAGCTCAATTCACAGATCACGGTGTCAAGCATAAAAAGAGTTATGAGACACATTCCTAATCATCATTCATTCCTCGCTGTCATATCTAGCTTTGAGAAAACAGAACCTGTAGCTCCATTCCACCATTATGATCGTACACCTCACGTCCATCCCCCCAGAAACAAGAATTAACTTTTGGTTGTGATATCTTGTTTCCTCGTACGCCCGAGAAACCAACAAGAAGGGGAACAACGGGATGCTAAGCGCCTGAAGGACATAACAGACGCTCCCATCTATGAATGCCGAACGAACAGAGAAAGCAAAATGTGACCGAATTGGGGTCGAAACGCAAACGCTCAAAAATGAAGTTTTGTGTTTTTGTGTTGGTGGGAAAGGTATGGTGATACGAGCCCCTTATCTTATCGGTTGCGTGACTGTGACTTGCCACGACCACCAGAATGAAAAAGGTTGCAGGAAAATCACAAACTCAAGAGACAAGGATTCATGCCTCCTGAGGACGTGGTCCACGGTTAGCGCCTCCTCTTGGTCCACCGCGGTGGCCCTCACCATTGCCACGACCACGGTATCCACCACGGCCGCGGTTCTGACCATCACCACGGCCACCTCGTCCACCGCGACCACCACGCTGTGGCTGCTGGCCACGGTAGTTGCGCTGGACTTCGCTGAAGCCGTCGCCCTTAGCCTGCTGAACCTGTGGTCCATCGGGCTGCTCATCGGCCCAGTTCTGAGTGTTGGTTAGGGCGGCTGGAGTGGCTTCAATACCAGTCTCAGTCTCGGCGGCATCACGCGGATAGCGAACATCAACCCACTCATCCTGGGAGGCGGAGAGATCGTTGGTGCGGTTCCAGTTGTCCTCGGCAGCGGCGTTAGCACCGTCACCGAAGCCAGCGTTCTTTGGGAAGCCAGCAGATGGGTTCTCCTCGGCATCGCAGTTCTTGACAAGGACAGCGGTTGGAACAGCATCAATCTCTGTGAGACCGGCATTCGCGATGGTTGGGTCGCTCCCGACCGGGTACTCAGAGACCTCCTTGTGGTTTGGCTCCTCCTGAGAAATCTCAGTTGGAACCTCATCGTCGTAACCTGGTGGGACGAAAGCAGTGGCGGCCGCCTTGATCTGGGCATCTGTTGTAATGTTAGCACAAATAACAGGAAAGTACTAATGGTGTTGCTTACAGGTAGTGTTGAGCTTGTGGCCCTCAATGCTGGTGGTCTGCTCATCGGATCCGGTGATCAAATCGGTCATAGCATTCACGGAAATGTTATCGCCAGTGTAGACCTCAACCAAAATACCCTCCAAGGCCTGGTTCTCGTCCAAAGATGGGTCGACATCCTCCTGTCTGCGGGCAGCAGCCAATCTCAAGAACTGAGAGATAACGAGGAAAGCCTCCTGCTGCTGCTTCTGGGCAGCCTCAGCCTTGGCGGCAGAAACAGCCTCCTGGGTCTCCTTCTTGTGCTTGCCGGTCAACTCCTTCTCGGTGCGAGCGACAGCAGCCTCGGCGCGTGCCTTGTGCTCTTCGTCGAACTTCTTGAAGTGGGCGATTTGCTCCTGGTACTGGGCGAGTGCGGCCTGAAGGGATGGCTTTTTCAAGATCTGTGCCTTCTGGTCGGCATTAATCTTGCGGGAGGCAACCAACTCATCAAGGGTCTTGTCTAGGTTTTGCTCAAGGATGTTGTCGACCTTAGATGCGTTTGTCTAAAGATGTGAGTTAGTGGCTGGTTTCGAGCAATTGCGACTCGACAACTTACAATCTTCTTGTTGATGTTGCGGATGTTCCTAAGTAAAGCCTCAGTAACGTGCCATGTGGAATTGGTGATGGTAGCGATTGTGAACGACCAGCGCCGGGCTATGCGTGTCGGACAGGTACTCACTTGTAGAGCTCCCTCAGGTATGGGCTCTCATAAGCGCCATCGCCGTTGGCATTCTCTGGGACACCCTTCTCCTCAACTGGAGTTGGTGCAGATGTCGCAGCGGCCTCTGTCTTCGCCTTCTTCTTCTTTGCGCTCTTGGACTCGGAGCGGACCTCTGGGTTCTGGATCGTGGAAGCGGCCATCTTGACAACGAGGCTGAAACGGTATGAAGTGGATGACGGAAGGGATAAGGTTGTTTTACGGTGTCGGTTGTGAATAATTGACGGAACAAACGATATGAAACAAGTACGCAGGTATCAGTCTGGATATTAGGAACGGAATGATAGGATTGAAGAGGATGAGGTTGTAGGTTTGTGAATTTGGTTGGAAGTTCACCAGATCGAGTTGCACTGGGCTGGGGTGGCCCAGGCGACGCAAGAGACGCTAGTCCTGATTGGTTCCACGCTGCCTCTGCACAATAGACCTGAATAGAACACAACGGAACTCACAACGGATACTGCCGTTTGCCAAAATTACTTTCAACGCTTCGTTAAGCTGTACTACTGTGATTAAAGGCACCCAGAGAGTTTATTCCACTATACTTTGTTGTTATTGATCACTATTTCCCTTCCAAGCACTCAAACGCGTCATGATCATGATAGCACGAGTAGAGCGGATGAGGTTAATCCGTGGGGCCAACGATGGGCACGATGGCACGTCAGTTACAGCCTTATGGCATGACACAGCGCTAGAGTATAAGTTTAGTTCAAGAAGGGAATCGAAACTAACCTCGCCTTTACGGATTTCGGCTCCCTTTGCGTCGATGTGTGACGAGGACTTTGGGTACAACAGTACATTATCCACCGAGAAGGTGATTTTAAATGGAGACAGATATCAGGTTTAAGAAACAAGCAACGATTTCCATTTAATGGGCTATCCAGCCTCAGATCAATATCGAACATAGGGTATCATATCTCCAAACGCTTTACTCCACGGTCCATATCTTTCCTAGAAATAAAACTCTACCTTCCCACACCTAGCCTTTGAATTTCTGAAGTGCCAACTGTGTTACATTAGCATCTTGTCATTTTTTTCTACCAATCCTCCGTCCTTACCTCAGTAACCTTCTTAACATTCTTAGCACTAACACCTTTCTCCCCGGCATTTCTAGCATTCAGATTGGCCTCCTTCATCAAGCTGTTCTTGTCAGTTTCATCCGCTCATCCCCAATTGTATTGATGTCCTCTTATCCCATTTATTTCCTTCAAACGCTCGGTATGACGTACGTCTGAATGAAAAGTGCATAGTTCAAAAATATCTATGATCCATTAGCCTTTGCTCCTCAGCCATTCAAACTTGGTCGCAACTCACCAAAGGATCAACATTCCGACTCAGATTCTTCTTCGAATGCGCCTTAACAATCTTCTTGAGCGTCGCTCTTGGGTATAGCTTCTGAGCGAGGGCCATATTTTCCACTTGTAGCCCTAATCTCTCCCACAATTTGCAAAGCTTCCACAGCAAAAGCAGACAAAAATGCAGACTTGGTGGATGGGTTTCGTTAATGATGGCCGTGTTTACTCGTAGTGGTTGATAGCGATAAGGCCGCTGCCACGAAAGTAAACAGACCGGCCGCGATATCTCAGCCTTGTTGTTCCGCGTTGTGGGTCGGAGATGGGTCGTGTTTGGCGCGAGAGCATGGGTAGCTTGGGGGCTAGGCTGGATTGGGCGCGAAAGCACCGAGCTGCAATCCAGGCAGAGTGTTCAATAAATACAGAGAAAATCCAATGAGCAAAGAACTTCTTCGCGTCCAATATCGCAGGTTGCAATATTTCATCACTGCCATTCTGGTTATTGAGAGATTGTTTATGCAATAGCAGGTATTCATTCATCCGCCAACGCCCATCTAATAGAAAAGCCCATTCCATTTTCCTGTAAAGTCATCATTCCCATTCATCATCAATGCATACGTGAGCCAGGCTATCTTAATGCCGAATGCCGCTAAAACCGCGGTGTCCATAAAATCTCCTCACATTCAGCAAGCTAAAAGCAACGCTACAGAGACATGCATAACGGTCTTACATATGAGATCTTTCGCAAATCGTTCTCAAAGCAAGCCGTGTAAAGCAAAACGCCCATCTAAAAGCAAATATGTACGCCGGCGTTGACTCGTGGGGTTACCACATGATCATAATGTACGAGGAATTTACTGAAGACGCTCGGCCAGTTGTGCAAGCATAGACATCAAAGCGGAAAGACGTGGCAAGGTCTCCGACTTAGTATCTTTGCGGTGGACAGTAGCATAAGCGGACTCGACGCTGCGGTGGATCTCATGCATGGCGTCCGGGAAGGAAGCCTTCACATTCTATTTATATGTTAGCTCGAGTTATTTAATGCTTGATGTACAGTAGTAGTACTTACTGGATCCATGTTCCTGAAGTCGAGGGTCAAAGCACGGTTCAAGGCGGCATCGAGCCACAGAACACGCTCCCTGAAAGAGATCGATGGAAGCTTGGAAGCAATAGACTTCATGGTTAGGAGGAGATAGACTGGGTCATCCACCTGAAACATGATGTTCTGTGGCGCGCTCTTCACGACAGCAGCCTCCCAAAGGACTTGGTCAAGCTGACCTCCTCCAGTGGTGAGCCACTTGTTCAGGCCCTCCTCCAAGCGGTGCTTGCCATCAGCGTCACGTCTCTTATTGAAGTGGTCCATGGCGGCGCGCATATCCATAATGATCGCCTCGACGACAGCCTCGATATCATCCTCGACAGATTGGACTGGAGCCGGCGCCTCGACAACAGCTTTAGAAGTCTGGCCGGCTGGTGCACTAGCTTGCGCCTGTGCAGCAGCAACGACGGCAGCATGGAGAGAGTTGGATTGCTCGATAATTCCAACCAGCTTATTCTCTCTCTCCACGGAGCTCTGACGGGACTTCTCCTGAGCACTAGCCATGCCAGAGATCAGTTCACCAAGCTGATGGACCACAGTCTCCAGCTTCTGGATATTCTCTCCGTCAGCCTGTCTCTGCTTGACCATGGAATCAATCTTCAAGTTGTCAGAATCGCGCTGCTTCAGCAGATACTCAATTTTATCGACATCAGCCTTTCTCTGCAACTGCATCTCATCGAAACCCTTGTTCATGGTACGCAGAAGCTCGTTGTTACTTTGCTGCATGGACTCGCTGGCGAGGCCAAGCTGCTGCATCAAAGAAGTCATTTGCTTGAAGAATTGTGGGCTGGAGAAAGCCTTGGTAATGGCAACTGGCAAAGTTGTCTGAACCTCCTTTGCGACAGAGGACTGAACGGCATTGCCAAGCTGAGCCTTGATGGCCTCATCAACACACTTCTGAATCGTGCTGGAAAGGCTGGCCGTGAGGGCTGGCACAAGCACATTCCTGCTGTTGGTCTCAACGATCTTGCTGAGCTGAGTATCGACATTCTCAGACATCGACTTAGACGCGATCTGAAGCAACTCAACCTGCTTCTCCTTGTCCGCAGCAGTGTAATCAGTGAAAGTCTGGCGCACCTTCTTGAACTCAGACTGGAGGTCCTGTAGAATGGACCGCTTGAGGAAATTGATGTTAACAGCTTCTGCTGGCTTGACAGAAGACTCAAATGATGCCTCCGAGATAACCTGAAGTGGCTTCGAAGAAGATGCAACGTCCGAAGCATTCTCGCTGGTGCGCAAGGCAGACGATCTTCTCTTCTTCCTCTTCTCGCTTTTCTCAGCGCTGCTTTGCGAGGACTCCGTGCTACCGTTGACAACCATCTTCACGCTATCAGCCCTCTTGGGAGGAGTTGGCGACTGGACCGGAACTGGATCAGTCGCAGCATTGCTTGACACAGAAGCAGGCTTTCGAAGAATCTCCTTAACCTGCGGCGTCACGTTGGCCGACGAGGGAGGGTTCGTGGTCGATGGAGTCGAAGGCTCGATGTCACCTGGAGCAGGTTGCTCGATGTTCTGTACATCAACAGCAGTGGCAAGGCCGATGTCGTAAGCATTGATGGACTTGATCAATTGGTGGTCAGCATCGCGTCCGAGGGTCTCCGCGCGAATGGTCATCGAAGTGACACCAGTGGAATGCATCGTATACAGCTCAAAAATAGCAGTCTTGTCGTTGACATTGGCCGGCTTCTGTAAGATGTCCAAGCTTCTGAGATCTCCACGCGCACGCTTATCGGAACCAGCTTCGGGCTTCACTCCTTGGCTGAAAGAATACTCGCAGATGTTCGCAAAGGCTGCAGAAGAAGTTGGCAGCACAACGCCGTGTCTGGCGATGAGCTGAACGTACTCTGCCTGAGACATCCTGCCCTGTGGGCTCGCCTTTGGAAGGGACAGCTGAATGAAGTACACCGAGTTTCTGGTAGGATGTCCTACGACAACCGTGCCAGAGGCTGCATGGAAGACGACACTGCAAGCAGCATCGGAATCTTTGTCGTGAGGAAGGCAAAGCTCCTGAACCATTCTGCGGAGAGCAAGGTCCCACAGCTGAAGAGTATGGTTCTGCTTCATTCCAACAAGAAGATATCTCATCGATCCGTTCTTCTCAAAGCGACGCTTCTTGTCAACAAAGATCACCGAGGTTGGCCACGATTTCTCGTTCGCCGGTGTGGTAATCAATGTCATCAACGGGTCTCTGAGCACGACAGACTTGGCGTCATCAGATGTCAATCCGCGGATATCCCAGAACTTGATGCGCCCGGCCTTGTCCAATGAAACAACAGTGGTATCATCCTGACTGAAGGTGAAATCCTTGGCAGCCTTTCCGGTATCGATCTTGAGGGTCTTGTGCGCAAGATACTTCTCCACGTCGACAGTTCTCACCGTTCCAGGCTTGTAGAACTTGCCTCCGGTAATGATGCTTGGAAATATGATGTGAATCGACTTTCCACGTCCAACGCCAAAGAACTCAGTGTGATTAGCGCTCTTTCTGGCCCTCGTCTTCAGAACCCCGCCAGGATTCTCATCTCCTGGGGACTGGATCGGTGGCAAGGCAAAGCTATAATGTGGAGTGAACTCATCAATGCCCTCGCCACCAGCATCTCTGTTCATGAACCAGTAAACTGTTCCACTGCAGCCGCTGGCGACGACAGTCTCGGTGCCGTTGTCCTTAGAAATACAGGAAGCAACATTGAAAATCTGGTCCTGAGTCTCCTCGAAGATCGACTTGTTTCTGCCGTCAGACTGGTTGACAATGCGAACACCTCCTTTCTTAGACATGGCGAAGATGATGAAATTTTGAGTAGCGGTGACCAGGGTTCTGTCGTTCTGGTCGAACGCCTTCTTGAGTCTGGCGATAGCCAAGGTCGAATCCTCATCTGTGGAGAATGTGGTGAGCTCCGTCTCGAACTCTTTGTTGATAGTGATCGAGATGAAAGGCTTCAACTTCTCGAAGTCATAGACATCGACAACGGTCTCGGTGTTATCCTCGCCCTCATCGCCGTTGGCGGCCTCGTCTGCAATGTTCTCCCAGCTATCGGCGATGTCCTCAACCGCGTCGTTTGCCGCCACAGGCGCCTCCACTTTGGTGGCAGCTGGGCCGCTGGTCGATGGCGATGGCTCGGAAGCAATGCCAGTGCTGGATGGCTGGCTCACCTCACCAGCATCAGCTCTGCGACGGAGGTCAGACTTCTCAGCCTCGCGATCATCGGCGGTGTCGGAAGACTTCTCGGCAACATCGACTGCAACTTTGCCAACTTTCTCTGCCGTAGCATCGAAAGCCTCGGCGGCCTCCTCGGCAGCTGACTTTGGCGAGTCCTTAGCAGGCTGGTTGGTCGTGTTTGGCGTATCTCGAGACATGATACCCAAAAGTGCCTGAATGGCAGCAGAGCCATTGGCATTCGACCCAGTCTTGCTGGCGGACACATCCCTCTGGTCAGCGGCAGAATCATTGTCGGCTCCGTTTCCGGTATCCGTCATGGTCTGGGTAGCTGCCTTTGGTGTGTTCAAAAGCGCAAGAAGAGAGTCCGCGGTAACATGTCTGGAGGCAGCATGTGGAGTAGCGACCGGTGGTGCGGAGCTCTTTTGGTTCTCACTGCCACATGCTGGTGGGCTCTGAACATCGCTTTGACCATTGTTGACTGCCAAGGGGGCGATGTTTGGAGAAGCCAGATCCGACTTGGACTTCTGATTAAGGAGGAACAAGAGGTTGGTCTTGTGGTTCGCATTCGCAGCGGAGCTGTTCTGGGCACCCATGGTTGCGTTTGTCTGTCCTGGACTGCCAGAGATGGATCTGTAGACTGGAGGATGGTTGATGGCTGGGCTGGCAACACCAGATGTCGAGACCGAGCGTGGATCACTCGTCTGCTGGTAGTCGTGGGAGCGAAATTGGCCGTATGCCAGGTTTCCTTGAGATTGACCAAAGCCTTGAGCGTAGTTCTGGCGAATTCCGTGAGGTCCACCGACAGGCATCTGCTGATCGGATGCACCGCGCGGTGGGAAGAGCGCGTGCAAGAGATTTGGCTGCTCGCTACCAAAAGGATTATTCGGATTGTAACCCGCCATGGTGGCGTACGTGACTTGGTAATAACGCGCAAGAAGCGCCGGCGTACGTTGTGGTGTGGCGTATCAGGTTCGGTAGGTGGTTGAGGCTGTTCAACAAAAGAAGCGGACGTCTATGAGTGGTGATCGTGTTACGTGTGTGAAAGTGAACGAAAATTTCAAGAGCCAGAAACCAATGCTGTCGCGGCGGTCGTGTAAGTCTTGAGGATGTTCGTTATTTTGTTGTCACGATGTTCGATGAGGAGTGAAAGGGATCCGTCAATTGACAAGCTACAGAACTGTATGATCGGTAGTGGTGTGGGCGGCCAATCAGGATGCACGTCGCCAGGCCTGCCAGCCAATCAAGCTGACAGGGGTCAATTCCTGCCGTTGTGCCATAAGAAGAACACAGTAATGGCGGTACAAGGCTGGTGATGTCTCACAGCCTCGTCCATCGTGGCCTTGTGCTGACAGACCGGCAATGATGAAGGCCTATCTGCCATTTTCCAAGTCGCGAATAGCATAATCCCTAAAAATTAAGCCGAACTTTGCGCAGCAACGTAATCCACCAGACGTTTTGGTTCTCAAGGTCCAGCCTGCTGTTACGCCTTGGCATTTAAGAAGACAGAAGACGAATCGTTCACCCATTGGCATCGACTCAACCCCGCCGCGACCAATATACCAAAACCAGGATATTACCTTGAAAGCGAGATTCACTGAGCTGGCCTACATCAAACGGCAATATAACACACCGCGTAGTCTCGTATAACTCAATAAGCTTATCATAAGCCCCGTTTCAGAAACAAATCAAATAATTCGCCCCTGCGCCAGGCCGGCCTTCCACGATCCGAGAAACCTCTACACAGCGCGGGAATCGAAGTGAAACAAGGCAACGGATGCGTGCCTAACTTTCCAATATTCACAGCCACGTTTCTGAGCATCAGACACTAACGCCATGTTTTGCTTACGGAGGTCGGTCCCCTCCTTCATTCTCACAAACCTCAATGTTGTGTTGAGACTCTGGGTATGATTGCAAACTGACAGGTTATACACAGTTGGCTGCCGCTGCTCTTCATTCCGACAAACGCATCACCTATATTCATCGCCCTTTTCTTCGTCTGCACATACTTCCTCAATCGCCCTTGCATCTACTGCAGCATTCTCCTGCTTATCCTTTTCGCATCGTCATGTAACTGGAGCGATCATTGTTTCTTTGACTTCTCCAAGAATTGGTTTGAGCCAACTTTTTCGACTTCTTATATGGCATCAGGAGAGGCGAGCGCAACGTTCGCCAATGCGACATTCTCCGATCAAGCCATTGAGCAGGCGAAGGTGTTCGCGTTAGCAGCCAACGAAACAGCAAAAACGCTCGGAGGTGTGGCATTGCACAAGATACAGGAGTTTCCAGCTCGTCAGGAGTGGACTGGTATTGGAGTTGGATGGTTAAGAAGCTTGCTTGGTCGCAGAGAGTGGATGTTGGATTGCATGGATGTCAAGATTAGGTTATGAGCAGCGTTTGTGTCTGACCGCTCATGAAATATACCATGGCGTTTACGGTGTATACGGATAGGGTTATAGAAAAGGGTTATGTTGTCCTTTATATCACCTGGATTATAGCGCTACGAGTAAGTCTGATCGGGGGAAATATATTGAGGCCCATGGATGGCTGATATGCCTCGCTGCTGTCATAAAACAATCTGTAATCTGTAGATTCCTACCATCAATACGAATCGATAGTTTCTGAGACGGCAGGACGAGCAATGAGTGCAAAGATACATGTTTGAGCTTACAGACATCCTTTCGAGTCAGCTAGCCAGCTCCTTGCTTCTTTGGGATTGGCCAAACTCGACCTCGGCACGTCACGAGTGGTCTCGGGAATACGCTCTTCAGCACCCAGAACAACATGAACCATCGATGAGAGCGCGCATAAATATAAGACTATTATCACCATTTATTGATAGTTCCACGATATATAGAGCAACTTTTTTGTTTCAGTTCCAATTCGACAAATCCAGAAAACTGTGACAATTGACCGATATGGCGACTACCGAAGCTGACAGGAAGAGGGCTATGATGGCCATTCAAGGAGTCTTCGACAAGTAAGTAATTCGAAATTATGGTCGTTCATCTGATGTTTTCCTCGAAGCTATAGCACTATTTTAATGGCATTTCCATTCAATTAATCGTAATGGAAGCAATGCTATGCCGACCCTGAATGCCATTTTTCCACCCCTCTTGCTCACGGAATTACGTTGCCATTTCTATGCACATCGTACTATTCTTTTCCAACTAAAACAAACTTCTCCTTGGAGTGCCTGTCTCTAAACAAGCAAACCTTAGATACCACAAAATCACGCACAACGAAAAGGTTCCCTTCTTCGACTACAAAGTAATGCGGCACGCCAAACTCATCGACGGCTCCCCTCTCGGCCGCGCCTCATTCACCTTGGTCATCTCCTCCGACTACGGAAACATCAACGGCGTGATGCATGGTGGAGCAGCGGGCGTCATCTTCGATATGTGTACCACTGTTGCGTTGGCGCCGTTGAGTCGACCGGGATACTGGGAGTATGTCCTTAATTTTCCACGAACCTGTCTCTTGGTCCCCACCCACTATGTCCTCTGACTCTTGTCGTTCTCTTTATCTGCCATTTCTCTGTCTGGCACCTGTAATGCGATCAGGTGAGCATATATTAACAACCCCCCACAGTTTCCTCGGAGGCGTGACCCGCTCTCTAAACATCTCCTACCTCCACGCCATCCCCCTCGGCACTACCGTCCGCATCAACTCCAAAGTCGTCCAAGTCGGCGGCACCATGGCACTCATCCAAGGCGAGATGGTGAGTCTGGATGGTAAGACCACGTATGCCACAGTCGATCATCACAAGGTGAGAGTGCCGACTAAGCCGGAGCATTTGAAGGAGGAGTATGATGTGGAGTGGGATAAGGTGATGAAGAAGGAGGCGACGGAGAAGGAGAAGGCTAAGATATGAGAAGAGTGCGAGGTTATGAAGCCAGAGGCCGAGAATGAGATGAGATATCACGTAAAATCAGATGCGCATATCTGCCACTCACATATCGAATGGTTTATATCCCATGGAACGAGAACGAATTGGTGTTTAATAGCAACTTTTCATTGTTTTCCTAATGAGTGACTTGAATACAAAGCTCGACTAAAGGAACGAGGTAGGATCTGGCAATCCGCTAAATCGCAATCCCAATAATATAAGCTTCTTCTTTCCTTTTAGCAGGTTGACCTATGCCATTTGACTCTATTCTCCCCCTAAACATCCGACTATCAGGTAATTTCTAGAGTGTAGGCAACCGGCTCCCCAACCAGGATAAATAATAGTTATTTGCAAAACAAGGCAGGTCTCTTGTACGAGACACACCGAAGGAAATCCACTAAGCATGCGCTGTCCAATTCGCTCATGGTTAATCGCCATAGCGTAGGATGACGTGTGATGGTAGAATGATGTGGCCGAGAACATGTCGAAAACAAAGAACAAGAGAAATTTTTGTTTGAATGCTCCACGAAAACGCATTGAGATAGGCGGTGCCGGTCTGAAGAAACGTGAATCGTCCGTATTACCAAAACCAATAAACGGAGCCTGAACGAATATGTTCTATGCTGGAGAATATGACGTGTTGATGCCGAGGTAGTAGAGATCGAAGAGTGTCAAACCAAGACGTAAGATCGTGCTCGCAAAGCCGCTTCAGGTAGAAGGAGACTTTCCGGCGACATATATGCTTAGCGATAGGCGCCACCGAAACGTGGATTTCCTGGTGGCATGCGGTTGGTACCAATGGCAGGTCCGACTCCTGGTCCTGGGCGAGTGGCGAGTGCTGGGTTGGTGCAAAGCATGCCGACACGGGAGCCAAACTTAGACCCGCGGAGAGAAACCATGTGCTTGCGAATGTGGCAGGCAACGATCTCGCGAGGTTGTGGGTTTGAATGAGTCAAGATGTACTGGATCAAGTAATTTCCGTACTGGTCGCTGGCGATGTCGATGAGCGGAATGCGTGGACGGTCGCTGCGACCCTCGCAAACACGGTCAAGGTAGCGACTGAGAAACTCGACACCTCCAATCTTGAGACACTTCTCGACAACCTTGGATGCAAACTGGTCCATGCTGTACTCAGAGGCGTACCTGATGACGTGGTCAATGGCACGGCTGCGATCAGCTGGAGCGCCGTGCTCGCAGATGTGCTGAATGCACCAGTTGCCGAACTGGCCGTGAGCGACAATATCGATGCTTCCAAGGACTTCCTCAATACATGGACGCTGTGACACCGTCAGTGAAATCATGGAAACGGGCGGCAATATTAAGGCTTACCTTGTCCTCCTCCAAGCAGTTCTCGAAAATGTTCTGAACAACCAGACTTCCGGTCTCGCCGAGCGCAACCTCGTGCCACATCCCGCGAAGAGCTTCATTGACATACTTCATGATCTGAGGTGGCGACTCAGTCCAGCGAAGCTCGAAAAGTTTCTGCCAGACGTGGCAGGCATAGCGGTGGATGACGGTCTCTGGAATGCGACGAAGCAACTCATGCACCATGATAGCCTTGTAGTCCTCTGGGACGGAGTCGAAAGCCTTCTGAACCACGTGGCAGCCGAAAGCGTCCATGGAGAGGTTGAGAGTATTACCACGAATAGCTTCGGCAATTTTGATGACCTGCTCTGGTGTGCCATGCTCGAAACAGCGTTGAACAAGGAAGTTACCGAAGCGGTTGACCATCAATGGATATGCCTGAGCAACAATTGCTTCCACGATGTCGTACTTCTGCTCGGTGGTGCCTACCTTCAGCTTCTGCTGCAAGAAGATTGATGCCTGTTGATCGTTGTTGCAAACTATCTTGTCGACAATATACTTCCAGTTGCAGTTCACGGTGCGGTCAAGCAAGCGGCGGTAGTTCAGTGGCTCAGTGGTTGGCAAGAACGTCTGTCCCTCAGCAGCGATGGGCTTCTGAGCAGTCAGAGACTTTGCCTTTGGGGGGGGGGGGGGGGGGGGGCGCGCGGGGAGGGG
>RCNJ01000075.1_pt1 | contig 93573 bp, 75 predicted proteins | sample 2041171 | NCBI WGS metagenome assembly RCNJ01 (sample SAMN09708213, study PRJNA481090) | feces metagenome | biome: feces | host: Pygoscelis adeliae | place: Antarctica: Rookery Lake | collected 2010-03-01 | reverse complement strand
ATAGTAGGAGGGGAGGGAAGTGAGAGGGGAGGGGAGGGGAGGGGAGGGAAATTTAAAGGGGAAGAGTGGAAAAGGGAAAGAGGGAAAGAGGGGAAGGAAGGAAAGTTAAAGAAGGAAAGTTAAAGAAGGAAAGTTAAAGAAGGAAAGTTAAAGACGGAAGGAAGAAAAGTTAAAGACGGAAGAAAAGTGAGACTTCATTCCGTGGCCCGTTTGTGCAAAACCTTCAAGGACGAGAACCATGGGGGTGCAGGACGCATGATGTGACGTGAGAAGGGTGGCGCTGACTCTCTTTCCGTCTCGCTCTCAACAACAGGCAGAATACCGGAGGAAGATTGAGATGGAGCGATGAGAGTCGATTTGTGCTTGAAGTCGTTTTGTGCTCGACTGTGCACCGTCGTTAAAGGGGAGTCCCGGTTGTGTTATGACCTTGTTGTGTTTTGATTAAGGTACCGAGATAGTGAGAGAGTGCTAGAGTGGGACTCGTACTCCGTGGAACGCTGGACACGAGGTCAAGATGAAGATAGCCGGTGGCAGGCACGCACACACGAGGACAAATCTGGCAAGATAGATGATGATCGCTGTCAATGATGCTGTTAGACACGTTGTGCTCTGTGGCCCTCTTGTCCTGGTGGCTTTCATGCTCTGTGGCTTTTCTTTTTCTTGCTCTCTGGCGTTTCTTCTTCTTGTTCTCTGGCGTTTCTTCTTCTTGCACTCTGGCTCTTCTTCTTCTTGCACTCTGGCTCTTCTTTTTCTTGCTCTTTGGCCTTTCTTTTTCTTGCTCTTTGGCTTTTCTTTTTCTTGCTCGCCAACGTCGTCCAAGCACAATATCAGGTCGCAGTCAGGATTCTTGTTCCGATGAATTTCCACCGCGATCTCAATGGGCTGCCACGGCAAGAAATGGCCGGGATCCCGTACGATAAACGCCCATACTGGCCCGGTTTGCTCAAGCTAGGCTACAGCCCTAACTGCTTTGGCTGTGCTCGACGGCGCCGGCTCTTCGCTATAATTGCCCTGCATATTTAGCTCCTTAATTGTGACGGCTGGTCATTGGCACATTGCATGGCGCTGTGGTGAAATGAAAGACTATTGGCTGTGTAGATTAGGCCAAGATTAGGCCAAGATTAGGCCAAGAGGTGGGTGACAGGCCATGTGAGACAAGCGCCAGGAACAACTTTGGGGAGGGATTTTGTGTTTTGGAGGAGGGGGCGCCAATTCGGCTGTGGAATGTGTTTGGAGAAACATTTTGGAGACGAGGCTTTGGGGACGACGTTCTGGAGAGCAGACTTTGGTTGAGTTGCCTCATCGTTCCTGCTGTGATAGGGTATACTAGGTAGTAGTCATAACTAAACTCGAGACATGGAGAGGAGCTCAGAGCAAGAGCAAGAGCAAGAGCAAGAGCAAACGGTGCGTACGGAGTACCGCACCGTTCTTCCGTCCTCCTGGCACGTCTCCTGGCATGTCTCCTGGCACGTCTCCTGGCACGCCTCCTGGCTGGCCTCGTGGCAGCTTCTTTCTGGCTTCCTCAGAATGGCTTTTTGCGTGACTCAAACGTGGTCACATCACGGCTCAGCCCGAAGAAGCACGACCTCGACGCCATTAGTCTTACTCTAGAAAGAGGTATCCAACTAGGTGACGCCGCCCAGCAATCGCAATTTCTTGACACCCCCCTCTGGGCTGCGGTTCATGTCGAAGGGCTCGTCACAGTCGCAAGATGCGAGGAATGCTGGGAAGAATGCTGCGAAGAATGCTGCGAAGAATGCTGCGAAGAATGCTGCGAGGGTGACAGTGGATAATCTCGAGTCGCAGGGGTCCCTATCCCTTTTCTGCAACGCTACCAATCCCAACATTCAGGCACCATTTGTGATATATGACAGCGTGACCAACCAGTTGTGCTCCCTCCCACAGGTGCTGTCTCCTTTCGCTGAAACACTCCCTGCACGTCAACGACCCAGTGACAAGACTTATACTCCTTGCTTCCTCGCCCATTCCCACCTGCTCGACGCAGTCAGATAATCGTCGATATACTGCGGAATTGGACGGCTCAGGCGCTGATTCTTGCCGAGTTGTCGTCTACCCACCAAGGGTCTCTCAATTGGCAGTTTCAAAGCACACGGCAGCGCCCATCAAAGGCAGGCCCCAGCTCCACTTAGTGGCCGAACCATCTGAATGCAGAAGAGACAAGCTAGAGAGCTACCCCAACATGACGCGCCGTCACAAACCCACCGGAGCTCATCATACTCACGGTAACCCTCGACCGAAAAAGATTGAAAGTCTTGCTGCTCTCAATCTCGCAGAGTCTCATATCTTCCAGCTTGTGGAGCTTTATCTCCCTCTTCCACCATCACAACGGCTGCTATTCCGGGAGCACGCAGCACGACCGCAATCAGCTGGAGACGAACAGACGCTAAGAGTGCTCCCACAAGGGGAGACACATAAAACCAAGATGAGGGAAATGTTTGGGGCGACCACAGAGGCAGAGTTTGAGGAGCTGCCGGTTACTGTCCGACGAAAGGTATGTTACAGTTACGGTTTCTTTGTAACCCGAGATCCCTGCGCGCTTCCATAACACAAATCGCAGGTGGACAGCGTTTTGCAATCCACCCTATCCACCCTCCCTTTGTTTGGCCTTTAGCATCCGACAAATATCTTTTGCGCGACTCGGCAATCCATAGGACAATTGAAACACACTTCTCAATTTCAAAAATGGCCACAGTGGCGGTGACGCTGAGCGGAGCAAGCGCTGTTACTACCCGTCCCCATGTTCCAGAGGGTTGCATGGGCGCCCATCATGCACGTTCAGGGTCCCAGCACACCATCACTTATCAATTGAGGAGCGCTCTCTATCAGCTGCTTGTGCATCTCAATCATACTCCCCTCCCTCCCTCCCTCCATCATTCCTGTAGAGGCACAATACTAGACGACATACTGACATTTTACCCTGCAGTACTTTTCAAGCTTGGAAAGACTTAGACTTGCGCAAAACATCGCCGGTCGTTCAGCAAACGGCTCCGAATCAGCTGCATCACGACGCCCTCTTGCAGAACGCAGGCAGCAACTCAGAAGCCCTACCGAGTCGACTCTATCTAGATCCACAAGGCGTGCAAGCCCTCGCAGACTGCAGAAGGCACACCGCACCAAGTCCGTCAGCCTCCAGGACGCTTCGTGGTTTCAATCACTACCAGAGAAGATCCAACAGCAACAATTCTCCAAGGAAGAACAACGTCAACTCTCGGGCCGCAGAGACAGTTTTATACTTCTTGACGCTACCGACGAGGCGGTATTCAGAGCTTGCCGCCGCAACAGAAGCCTGGCAGACATCAACCGCATCAACCAGGAGCCGCTGGACCAAGCACCATTGTCTCCAACAACTATCGGCGACATGCGCTTTCCAACATTAAAAACAGTCAAGGATAGGCCAACCAGCATCGCTCTGGCAATGGCCGAACAATTCCGCTGGATGGACGAGGAGAGTGATCTGGACTTAAGACTGAAGCTTGACGACTACCACGCCAATTTGCCAGACGCCAAGATCCCAGCACCAGACAGCACCATCCGTCCATCCTTTCGCCGCAACGTGTCGATAGGCAACACATCGTTTAGCCGCCCCACAAAGCCGCCGGCACTGAAGCCAACCTCGGGCTCCACTTCCTTCAAGCGGACAAGTGTATCCCATTCTCGCGGGCACTCCCGCGCCGTCTCACTCATGTCGCCCAAGTTTGCACCTGTAGAAGAAGCCGGCCGCCACTCTATCGACCCAAATGCCACACACTACCAGAACCCGGACGCAAGGATGAAGCTACGTGTCTACCTCGCCTCGCCACAGAAATTCGACGAAGCTATCGAGTTTGGCTTCCCGAGTGACCAGAGTGTGATTGACGCGGAGAGGGAGAACAGGACTCCGCACGTAAGCGGGTCCAAGAGTCAGAATTTCAAAGCAGGACAGGCAAGCCTAGGCCGCACATTCTTTGTAGATAAAGATGATACCGGCTCGCTGATGGAAGATGACTCGTCGATCATGGAACCCGAATCCCCTGCTACGCCAAGCGATGATGTCTTCAAACACCAACACTCTCGGCTGATTCCCGCGTCGACGGTAGAGACGGGAATGGGGAGGAAGCCGATGCATAGACAGCCCGAGAGCTATTCGTTGGCGAGCACGGGGAATAGGGAGATGACGCTGCGCATGACACTTACAAGACCAGATTTGCGGGCGCAGGATGAGGTGGTGTATGGGTACCAGGCTAAGGAGAGATCGAAGAGCCCGTTGACTATGCCGGCGTTGAGCACTGAGAGCGAGGTGGTGGGGGCGAGTGTTATGAGAGGGCCGTTTGAGGGGGAGGATGGGTGGGGACCGACACCCAAGGATAATGGTGTTGTGAAGAGGCTCTGGAATAAAGTCAAGAGGCCGGGGCAGAAGAACACGGTGTCTTGGTGATGAGATCTCAGATTGCGTGACGCATTTGTTTCGGTCGAGCGTTTTTAGCGTTTCTTTTTTGGACACTGCGATGTCGTGAGACAAGTCGTTTGTGCACCTATGTCTTGGAGTTTTGGGCTGGCATATGTTGAAGAGATTGCTTGCATGGTTGAAGGATGATGAGATTGAGATACCACTTCGAGGTTATATTGGACTTGTAGTTATAATTGCTAGACATGCTAATTCATCTTCACCACTTACGAGTAAGCCTGATCGTTGGAGACCCCCCTATTTGTGGACTGAGGTATGCGTCAAGTTGAGAATTAATCCTGTGCAAGCTTGGGGCTTTGGATGAGAACTGTAGTGCCAGCAAAGGATTCATATAGCTTCTATTTTAGACAGGGGTACGATCGAGTATGGCGGACAAAGATTGTCTGAGCCTCTTACTCACCTCTGGCAGCGCGCCGCAATCATAGAGAGAAAGCACCCTACGGAGGGGAAACTGAGGCACGAGCTCTTGGTCATGAGAGAGGTGTTAAATTTCGGAGAGCCTCGGAACTTTACTCAGCTCGCAAGGTGCCAATGTTAAGAGCAACAAGGTGGCCTTTCCCAGATCGATTTGAGTCGTGGTTTAGGTTGGTCTACCGAACTCGGTGAGTGTATGCCACGTTGTCTCCGGATTGAGGCACGAAAAGGACAAAACTTTTAGGAACTTTGCTCGACAGATACCAAATTCCCAGATTATCCAGATACCACGCAAGAAGTTTGACTTGAAACGGTAAGCTAAATATCACCTCTGGCGCTGACATTTTGGTAAATTAAAATTCATGATCGTGCCTTATCCTACATACACCATGTTCTTGGAAAACTGAAATCGATTTGATTTTAGCACACTTTTTAAAGTCGCTTTTATTGAGTTTGGATATTTTCAAATCATATCTGATGATTCCAGCACCCAATATCCGAAATTACGATGGCTGCGCCCAAATTTCTCTGCTCAATGATGCCGCCGAGGCGATTCAAAGTATCCATCAAGGTGTCGATTTTGAGAGCACGAGCTCCCGGAGCCCGCGATAGTTTCCACAACAAGGTCCTTTGCACCATTGTTTACGATCCGATTAAAATTGGGCGTCCTTAGACTGCCAATAAGGAGCATATCTCAGGCAGCCACCCACCCACATCATCGCACCAATGCTCATGGGGTGGCAGCTTCAGGGTTTCAGGGGATCTCGGTTGTCGCCAAGATCCAGGATTACCGTTCTTCCGATCAACCTCGCGACGATGGCGGAGCACTGAGCTGTTCAACAACCATCGTGCTCCACCATAGGTTTCTGGAAATTGATGATGTCCAACGATGCCGACAATGGCGGAGCTCTGGAGATGGGCTTTGGTGGATGAAAGAGAAACTCATGGCTGTTGTTTGGGGTGGCCGAGACAGGCTGCGGGAACGACGTCAAAGCTACCCCTCCACGTCCCAGACGCCATAGAAAGACAACGCTCGGAAGGGAGGATATGAGACGGGTCGGCACGCCATGCGCTCGAACAGCTGAGCTTTGCAACCCAAACGGCTTCCACTCTCTAAGCTTTTCTCCGATAGGCAAAAAGCCTCTTGGCGCTTATCGTCTATGGCGCCAAGGCGTACAGAACGATATTAAGCGCTGCCCACTGCGGGAAGACAACTTGGGGGGCTATGGAAGCTTCCATCTAGCAACCAACCTTGTGTTCGTTTCAGTTGTCGCAGGTGCAGATGACGAGGGATAACATCCCTCTACTGTACAACTACCCAGCCCCGGAAACGAAATGAAGCCATCCCCCAAGGTGCAGCTATAAGATAGAGGCCGCGCGTCCTTCTCCTGAAAACCTTCAGATTCACCATACTTCGTAGCACAGACAGCATCAACGAGGCTATGTGTTTCCCTCGGCAAGCTCTTTGAGCTGCGACCCCAGACGGAGATGACTTGGCACCTATTTGTGCTATTGATAGACAGACCCGTTAACCCCTCCACATAGTCGGTGGTCACCCTGATTTCAGAACCACTTTTAATCTACCCCTCCACCGCGACAAGGCTACCGTCGACCAAGTGACCACATATCTTTCTGTTGTCCAGCACATTAACTACGTTCTCCTTCTTCTTCTTCTTCTTCTTCTTCTTCTTCTTCTTCTTCTTCGATTTCCCAACCAAGATACCCAAAACAAACGCAAGCAAAGATGTCGTTCTTCAGCAAGCTCGGAAAGGAGTTGGACTCCATGTTCGACGGTGATAAGAAGGACAAGAAGGATAAGGAGGGCAAGGAGGAAAAGGAGCCAAATGCTGATAAGGTCGAGGGAGAGACCAAGCACGAGGAGTCAACTCGCTGTATGTCCCATTCCCCCAAATCATACAACCGCATTCTCAGGTCCGCAGCTGACCTACAAGCACCTGACACGGCTTTGGGATGTAAACTGACAACCAAACAGCCTACGATCCATCCGCCCAGTACGGCGCCCCAGCCCAAGATTATGGCCAGCCATCCCCATACGGAGCACCACCACCACCACCGGCCCAGTACGGCGCCCCAGCCCCAGATTATGGCCAGCCATCCCCATACGGCGCACCACCACCACCACCACCGGCCCAGTACTCTCAGCCCCATACGGCGCCACCCCATCTCCACAGCCATATGGTCAGGCTCCATCTCCATATGGCGCACCACCGCCAGTTCCATACGGCGCCACCCCATCTCCACAGCCATATGGTCAGGCTCCATCTCCATATGGCGCACCACCGCCAGTTCCATACGACTCTACCCCAGCTCCATACAGCGCCGCACCACCATCAACCGGCCCAACGCTCCCAGCTACGCCTCAGGTGCCACAGGGCTGGTTGCCATTGTTTGAACCAACCAGCGGAAGATGGGCGTTCCTTGATCAGAACTCCGGAAAGGTTGACTGGAACTTCCCAACTGCGCCGTCTTTCCCAGCACAGGATATGAACAGAGGATTTGATGATGGACATGGTGCTCAGTCTCAGGGTTACTATGGTGGACATGACCAGGGTGGAAATGGTGGCTATGGACACAACCAGGGACAATACGGCGGCGGCCACCATGCTGCTCGCTACGATGACGGACACGGAGAGAAGAAGGACAAGGATGGCGCGGAGAAGGACAAGGATAAGAAGTCTGATAAGGGCGGCATGATGTTGGGAGCTGCTGTTGGTGTTGGTGCCGGATTGATCGGAGGAGCCTTGTTGGCTAACGCCTTGGGTACGTCACGAGCCCCTATTCCTGATTGATGACAAACATGGCGACATGATGGAGGATTAGTATATGGAAGAGAGGCTAATGTATGACTGCAGATGACGACGACGACCAGGGTCACCACCCACCACCTGCCCCAGTCGAGGATGACCACTCTTCTTCTTCTTCTTCCTCCTCGTCCTCCAGCTCGTCCAGCGATGAGGAGGAGTACGATGACTAAATGTCTCATCTCCGTCTCCGTCTCGTGACAACTTGTCTTCTCCCCTTCCAATGAGGTCGGCATAGACACCTTCGGTGTCCCTCGACTTGCGACTCATCTCCCTCGATGCACTTTCGACTCTTTTACGGTTGAGTTGCGGTTTCTATTGCAGCATACGGGCATAGTTGGGTTGATTTTGATGCATATAGTGGTATGATGGCTGTACTTCGTCAATGATATGATTCTCGCCACCTTTTTTCCGTGCACTTCGTGATATTACGCTCCATTCCTTGTTACTGGCCAGGTATCCAGTGCTTTGTCCCCTCGACGCCAAAGCACCATTAACACATCTGCTCATCGCAACGCCTCAAGCACTGCTGACGCCCTCCTGCTTAGAGGGCCCATGGGTCGAACCTCAAGAGGCGGTAATCAAACTGATTGATGAAGCCGCCAAAGCTGCGGCCCTCCTGGAACCAGATCTCAGCGACCTCGGCCATCGAGACGTCATAGTACCAGGTTCCGGCGCCCGGAATAGCCAGGCGGTAGAAGAACGATGGATCGTCATGCCAGACGTCCAAAGTGGCGGCGTTGTCCTCGAATGGATCCTCGGTATATCCGAGGGAGAAGGGCTCGGTCTCGCTGTCGCTGTCGCTGTCGTCAGCAACATTGTCGTTGCCAGCATCGCGCGCAGGAGCCTCATTGGCGGCGGCATTCTTGGTGGTATCGGTGGTTGGGGTCTCAGGCAATGGGACGTCGGCGGCGGCAACAGTGTCGTCGCTGGCGGCGCCGTCGACGGCGACATCAGCGCGAGTCTTCTCGATGGTACCTGGGTCTGTGTCAGCAATAGCTGCGGTCATTGCGATGACAGCAGCTTACCAGCGCTGGCGCCGGCAACAACGAGGTTCTCTGCCGCGATGCCAACACCGCCATCAGCGCCTCCGTAAAAAGCTGACGACTCGATGACGGGGCACAGATCCTCGGCGGCGACGGACATGTTCTTGGTTTGGACGGTGTGGCTGATGTCGTGGTGTGGACGGGTGGATGATCGTGTAGGTGCGCGCGGGTGGATGGTGTTGTGGGCGAGGCTGAGAATGGAGCTGAGAATGGAGTCGCGATGAAAACTCGCCATAGCACGGCAAGGATAGAACGTGCCGTAAGGCTACATGGTGCAATTGACGAACCGGTTGGCTGAACAGAAAATCGATTCGGATGAAAAACGTGGAATCCTCCTTCCTCACCAGCTCCTCCCATCCTCCCGAACTTGACCCAAGCTCTAACCGGTCCGTCTCGCTTACTATATAGGCTTTCGTGTTTTCATTCGAAAGAACTCTCAGCCTTCATAGCCGCTTAGCTACCAGTTTGCCCGCCCGCGCCACCTTTCTCAGTCATCATTTTGCAATGTCTCCTGACGACGCGCGCAACATGGCCGTCAGATACCACTTACGACTTGAAGAACTGCAATTCGGAAACAAAGCGCACTCGTCCACGATGAGGCAACACGAAAGAGTACGAAGCGTCTGGCTTTGGAAACAAGGACGATGTTTCAGGCTTCGAAACACAAAGACGATTGTTCTCGTGGAGGACTTAAGCAGGGCGCACGCACTCTCATCGAGATTCTTCAAGAACGACGAAAGCATCGCTAAGTGGACTACTATTCTGCAAGCCCAACATTACGCTCAGCGACTCGGACATAGAGAGAAATAATTGACGCAAGCGGCAAGCAACAACCAGGAGAAAGGTAACCCAAACCTACAAACGTAATTCGCAGTCACCGGCACAGCAGGCCACGATGTGCTACTACCGAAACAACCACTACGTCTCGTGCGGACACCACATCGTCATTGGCACGCGTCCACTTAGATACTGTGCGGCAGCGACGCCAACCCCAGCACAATCATCGGGACCCGGCTCTACAGCCACTCTCTCGGCTCTCCAAACAGCTGAGCAGTCAACCGTCACGCATGGCCCTCCAACACCAAGGTCCTCCCCTGTTACCGAACCTCCATCCTCGCCGCTTCTTACGCCATGGCACTCATCCCCAGAACTCAGAACTCCTACCCGCGTGTCAACGAAGTCCTTGCGCAGCGCGGGAGCTATCACACCCCCTGCATCTCGCTCACGCACCGAAGCCGAGAAGACTCGCAGAACGCACGGCCGCTCCCACGGCCCAGACAAAATACCATGCAACTCCCTCACCCAGCACCCCCTCACAACTTTCAAGATCCACAACTGGTGTCCATCATGTCTCGCAAAGATTGAAGCTGACAAGGGCGTAATTGAGGAGGTGCGAGAGGGCCTGTTGAGAGCCGGCAGCGTTTTGGAGAGGGCGCTGGCTGGCGATGGGTTGAGATCTAGGGACGGCGGGGAGAGGTTTGAGTGGGATGAGTTTGAGGAGGGCGATTGGAGGGGTGGCCTGTGGAGTTTGGAAGAGGAGTTGAAGGTGCTTGGCGCGAGAATTGGGGAAGTTGGCGGTGAGAGGGAGGAGTGAAGGAGAGTCTGGGAGGGAACGGTGGTTAGCGATGGATAGGTTGATGGAACGCGATGGACGAGCAGAGCATGATAACACAACGGATAAGCCCAGCTAAGATGCGAAGAGCACAAGTGAAAACTGAACACGACGCCGTAAATGTTTCCGTATTGGCGTTGCATTCGAAGCTCACCATTGAGTAATGGATATCGATGGAATTACGTTCGGCGTCGCCGCGTTTACGGCGCCAGCAAGGCTCACGTAGCAACGGCTCACGTCGCAACGGGTCGGCGAAAAGCTTATTCGCGGCCTATCAGTGATGAACGCCGCGGGGAACCTTATTCCAACTTCCACGATAATTTTTCGGGCAACTGGGCGTCAGCTCATTTCCCGTCCTTGACGAGGCTTGGGAATGAGCAGTTAACGTTGGCCATTAGACCTGTAAGCGCGAAAATAGGGCATGGTAAGAAGGATTGCGAGCTCAGATAACATCAGATAGCAGGACAAAAATCAGACTATCAAGAACAGAAATTATGCTCAGATTTAAGTCGCTTTTCAGAACTTTCAGACGCATCCCGTGACTCGACTTCCAGTTGATAGCCTGAAGCTAGGGCCCACGTCGGCCTTGGTTTCATTGAAGCTCTTCTTGAGCCTGTCGTGGTCGAGACCATGGACCAAAACCGCTCGCAGAGCCTAGATCTGGCAGTGGTCCCCGCTTACCCCAGCATTTCGCAAGCGCTAGGAAGGGCGGTTCGGTCGAAGCCGAGTGGAAAATGAGACGCAGGGTTTACTGTGCGCCGGTAATAGCCATGACACGTGACGGCAGACCATCAAAGAGAGCTGCCGGTGAGGATCCTGGTGCTTCTATGCAACCACGTGTTTCTAGTGTTGATTCCATAGTGTCACCGCCATCGCCGCGCCGCATGGAAGCGGCGAACGGTGAGAGCGAAAGGGAAGGGTGCGCTAATATGTGCAAGGAACGTGGGAAGACGTGCGGTTTGAGCCAAGAACAGCGTCGCAGTGACTAAGGTGTCTTCCACGATACGTCGGTCAAGCGGCGATGTCTCGTATTAACACGCACATTGAAATTGTCGAAGAGCATACCGAACGGCTTTGAAAGTTCTGCCGCGATGTCGAAGCTGGGCAAGTTCATGAGCTGACACGGGTCGTGCGCATGGGCGAAACCGCTTCCCGCCGGCCGATTTATCTCGTGACTATGTCTGCGCCTGAATAAAGGACGCCACGAAATGGGTTTCATGAAATGTATGAAACGAAAAAATCCTAAAAACCTGGCTGAACCGTCTCAGCGTTCTGGGCAGCTGGGGAACTCATGATTTCTCACGTCGTGGCTTTGCCGCCGTGACGACGTGGAGGCGGCCATGTTGAAACATCGCGACGACGTTGGGGAAATTTGGCGACGATCTCGGAAGGGGAAAGGCATACAACTAATCTTCTTGGAGATCTTGCCAGGGCACAGTTAATTTGGTGGTGCTTGGCGCTGACCGGTTGACACTATCACGAAAAAGCTCTCGGGGTCATCTTCAAGAAACGCCAGCGCGATGCGTCAAAGTGATTGTTGCCGCTCCGGTGAGCCCGTGCTTTTGTTTGCGGCAATGGTGAGCAGGAAGCGATTTCGGTGCAGCGGATCGGAAGGGTCTGGCTCGTGGCCCTTCTGGTTGGAGAATACCGTCAGAATCTGATTTGTGCTGATGGACATGCTGTTCCTCCTTGCGGTCAAGGTGTGGAGAATAAGATAACGGCACTGTATAACATGGCACATGCACGTCCGGAACCGAATGTGTAAGCTTAATTTGACAGTTGCGACGTGATCGCGGGACCTTTATCTGGCTGTCTACCGAGCGACCTGGATATATGAATCCACCCTATTTCGAGAGTTCACATTCCTAGCGGCGGGTTATTCTTACAACCAACTAAGCTACCTAAATCTGCCTGAAAGGTCCTGGAACCTATGGCACTAGGCGTGAAAAAGACCACCGTGGGTCATATCCTGCCGGATTTGGGGCTCCAAATGCCAAGATTCTTATAGAACCTGTGTAAATTTCAAAAAAATCTCGACTTTGAGTAGGCATATGCTAAGTTACAGGTATATTCTTGTTTGTGTGGGGAAAGCAGAAAATCCAGAAATCGTCTTCATATAGACAGTTTATTCCACCATCCGTAATTCTTACATCCAAGTCGCGTCCTATTGCAAAAACGTCGACGGCGAGTTGCTCAGGTGGGGCTGACAGGCAAGTTGTCGTCCGGCCAGCCCTCAGACACTGGTCCCGCCATTACAATGTGAAAGATAAAGTAGAGCCGAGGCCGGGAAAATAAGATTTTGCTTAAGGTTTGTGGATTCGTGGAGAGGCGAGAATTTTGCTTCAGAATGGCGGCTGAGGTTCCATAAATTCTCCATACGTTTGTGGGGTGGAAAGTGGATTTACAGTGGAAGAGATGTACAGTATCTTGCTGACTTCTCTATGGATTATTCTCCAACGATGCCTCAATGACGGGTGCGACTACTCCGGAGTAAGGTGGTGCCGTAAGTAAGCGTCTGATCTGAGAGCGGCGGGAGCGACGACATTTGCTGATGCGATAGTGAAGATTGAAGGTGCGTTCCGGTGTGTCTTGGCCAGACTCGGCGCATGGCCATCGTGGCGGGCTTGGTGCCACTACTCTAACTTGTCGTGCACAAGCTTTGGCGAGCTGGTGCTTGAATGGACCACACGCACAACCGGCCGAATGTAGGCAGACGAACAGTCGAAGAATGCATCGACGGAACGAAAGAGGTAACCACGATCTCAAACAGTAAGCAAGGCTGTCTTACATTTCTACGTTGTACCACTCGTACCGCTGCGGCTATGCACCGTGTCACCATATTTCTTATTTATGCATAGCCGCTCGCTATCTGCAGCTAGTGCTGATTCGCGCTCCGCTCTGTTTCTGTCCCGTAGAGTATCTCTGTCTCTATTTTCTCACCCGTTGCGCGACAAATCTCTCCCCACAATCCTTCGAAAGAAGCAGCAGATCCGCCAAGCATCGACTACTGGTTGGTGTGGCCCTTGCCCGTCCGCACCACAGTAGCACTTGCCTATCTTGTTTCCAGCTTCCTAGACGCAGACTAGCTCTGTGCTACTGTACCTTGGCAGAAACTGGAGGCGCAGTCCTCACAGCTGGGCTGATGTCGAGCTTCCTCGTTCGCACCGCAGGGTCTATCCGCACCATTTCTGGCCCACCCCACACCAAGAACGCACTTCGGCAAGACATAAGTCGTCGTCTGCTACGCTTCTCCTCAGGCAGGGATGATCCTATCATGCGCTCAGGTGTGCATTTGTGCTAACTTATCTTATGTGGAAACCCAGCGATGTGGGGAACCTGGAGAACTTCCACTGCCCACGGGGAGAGAGATGCCAGGGATCCCCCCAATCCCAATAAGTACTCTCTCCTTCCCGGCCTTCCAGCTTATTTTTCTCTTGTCTCATATCTGCATCTTCCTCCCACACGACATCAATCCTTACCCTTTCTCCCGCTCACCTGGAGAATCGTCGCTAGATCCATACTTGCTTGGAGCAGCTGAGCTGTGCGACGGCCACCAAAATGGCGCACAACGACAAGAACACATTCGACAACTCGTCCGAGGAGGCAAGACAGGAGTATCATGAGAAGCATGGAGACCTCCCGGTCGAGAACAGCGAGGCTGACGGGTACCATGACCATGGACACTACCAGGATGACGCCAAGCACAACTTGCACAGAGGCCTCAAGTCGAGACAGATTACTATGATTGCCATCGGTGGTGCTATTGGCACTGGTCTTATTATTGGAACGTGAGTAGACGTGAACGATATGGTCGCGAGAAACATATTCTGACAAAGTTATCACAGTGGTTCTGCTCTCGCAAGGGCCGGTCCAGGTTCCCTCCTCATCGCCTACGCTTCCGTTGGTGTTCTCGTATATATGGTCATGGCTGCCCTCGGAGAGATGGCTGCGTGGCTTCCACTTCCTTCTGGTTTCACTGGATACGCCCACAGATTTGTCGACCCTGCTCTTGGTTTCGCTCTCGGCTGGAACTACTGGTTTAAGGCATGCCATCCACGATGCAACCATGATGAAAACACTCTCTAACACTCCACAGTACATCATTGTCACGCCCAACAACTTGACTGCATTTGCTATGGTTATCAAATTCTGGGTCGAACCAGAACGCATCAACCCTGGTGTCTGGATCGCAATCTCGCTCGTCGCAATTGTTCTGATCAACTACTTCGGTATCAAGTTCTTTGGAGAGTTTGAGTTCTGGCTGTCTTCCGTCAAGGTTGTCGTCATTCTTGCGCTCATCATGCTTTCCCTCGTCCTTGCATGCGGTGGAGGTCCAGACAAAGATCCAAAGGGATTCCGTTACTGGAGAGATCCAGGAGCATTCGCTTCCTACATTGTCGACAACTCCGCAACCGGTCGCTTCCTCGCCTTCTGGTCCGTCCTGACTACCGCCGTCTTTGCCTACCTTGGTATTGAGCTTGTCGGTGTTACGGTCGGCGAGGCTCAGAACCCACGCAAGGTCATTCCACGTGCTATCCGCCTCACCTTCTACCGTATCCTCCTCTTTTACGTCGTGCTCGTCTTCTTGCTTGGCATGATTCTCCCATACAACGACGAGAGGCTCCAGGCCGCCAACTCCTCCTCCGGCAAGAGTGGCCCATCCGCCGCCGCATCCCCATTCGTCGTCGCTATCCAGGTTTCTGGTATCAAGGTTCTCCCAGGCATTCTCAACGGATGTATCCTCGTCTTCGTTTTCTCTGCGGCCAACTCCGATTTGTACATCGCTTCCCGCACGCTATACGGTCTTGCTGTTGAGGGCAACGCTCCAGGAATCTTCTCCCGCACCGATAGCCGCGGTGTACCAGTTTACGCCCTTGGTCTCTCCTCCCTGTTCTGCCTCTTGGCTTTCATGAACGTCAGCACCTCCTCGCAGACCGTGTTCAAGTACTTTGTCAACCTTGTCACCATTTTCGGTATTTTGACCTGGATTTCCATCCTCGTCTCCCACATATACTTCGTCCGCGCGCGCAAGGCCCAGGGTGTTCCAGACTCTGTCATGCCATTCGTCTCGCCAGGTGGAATCTGGGGATCCTACATCTCCCTCTTCTGCTGCTGCTTGATTGCATTCTTCAAGGGCTTCGACTACTTCCACCCAAACCCAAAGACCTACGGAAAGTGGGATTACAAGAACTTCATCACCGCCTACATCGGTATCCCACTCTACCTCATTATGATCATCGGCTACAAGTTCTACATGAAGTCTAAGGGTGTCAAGCCAGAGACTGCAGATCTTTACAGCGGCAAGGCGAAGATTGATGAAGAGGAGGCAGAGTTCTTGGCCCAAGAGGCCATCAGACTCCACAATAAGAAGAGATCTCGTGGAGGAACGATTTACAAGAACACCATCGGTGCTATCTTCTAAAAGATGGATATTTAATATACCTCATTGTGTTTTGGATGAGCGTTTATGATTACGATTTACTGCTTATGTATCAAGCACAGGAGTTAGGTGCATGATTGAAGCGATGTAGCTATATATCCCGGTGGAGGCTAGCATCTAGGTGTGGGCAAAATGAATATGCCATTTCTGATCTCTATCTTATGATCTTTGTCGTGTGCAATTGAAGCCCTCTCATTTCAAGGACTGCTGTCTTTTTTGACGTTTGTGTGATCGACACTTCAACTGTCAGAGCTGCCGACACTTGGCACATCGTGGTCGTCAATCAATGCTGAGACCCACCATCGGGCTGTTCCATAGCAGATATCTCTATCAGCCCCTATCACATCTGAACCTCCACACAAAACAATAAATTTTCGCGTCACCATCCACCGACGCAACTCCCGTTCTGGGCGCTTGCAAATTTGCGAACACTTTCGCGAATACCCACGTGCACCATGGCTTCTGTGGCTTGCCAAGACAGCCCGACGGCACGATTCGAGGCCGATTGTGGCTTCTTGACGGGAGCTTCGATGAGCCACAGCACCATGAGTTTCGACTGTTTGGGAGGGTTTCAAGGTTTGAAAAAGCGCTTACGCTGGATAGGATGATAGATGCCATCTTTGAATGTCAGACGGAAGTCGGAGGTTGGCTGTGGCGTGTTGAATACGGATGACTGTCGCCTGGCCACGGTGAAGCTGTAAAGAGGAAGGTGTAGGGCGTTTGGAGGCAGTATAAATTTCTCTCTATCCCTCCATTGAGTTTGTTTCATACCTCACTTCCATATTCCTATACCAAATAGCCTCCTGTAGTCTAGCAAAGCACTTTCTCGCCATCACCTTGCCACCCTCATTCTCACATCAGCAACCTTCACCTCACCTCAACACAACCTATCACATCTTGGCAGCTCTATCCACTTTCTCAAGATGGCTATAACAATAACGACCTCGATTGTGATCCAGGCAACACCAGCCGAAGTACGAGAAATCGTTCGTCTACCATTTATTATCTCTCATCTTCGCTTTCTCCACCTTCATGCCTCGCTGAACGGCCTCACATTCCGGGAATTTATCGACGAGCACAGGGTGCAGCTGCCGCATATCAGCAAGTACCTCGATGCTGGGGACGGCAAGTACCGTGCTTGGGAGACACTTAGGAATGGAGTCACGATGCAACCTTGTTGCGTTCTTGAAGCTATTTCGTCGTCAGACCTTGCGCCCAAGACTAGTACAGTAGATCAAGAGCGCGTAGGACCTAAGTAATGCATATACAAGCTCCGGCCTAGCTCAATCTTAGCCGCCGCGATAGCTCAGGAGCATTACTAATACTATTTCTGTGCGACTACGACCGCTTATGCACACATTTTCCACGCTACAGGCTTGCTAACAGTCCCAGTTTCTCGGCTTCCCAACCTGGAAAGACTGGCACTACCCATCAACCTCCTTCTTCAAATTCATACTTCCCCTCCTCCCCTCTTCCGCCTCTTCCTCCGACCGCAGGGACCTCAGCCCTGCCGACCTTAACGGCCACTCCCTCTACTTCCAGCCCGGCAAAAAACTAGATATTCAACTTGACGGCTTCAGCGTGCAGCCCACCATCCTCACCAACTCGCCTGCCGAATTCACGTGGCGAGGTGAGGGATGGGGTTTGATTGGAACTCATAGCTTCAAGTTTGAGTTTTCTGAGCGAGGAGATGTGAAGTGTTTGTTTACGCATGAGGAGGTTTTCGGTGGGCGGAGTGGGTGGTTGATGGAGAACTGGTGGTTGGCTAATGCTTTGGGGTTGAGAATGAAGACGCAGAAAGGATTTGAGGGATTCAATGAGGATCTCAAGGCGAGGTGTGAGCGGTAGGATGAATGACAGAAGGTCATCTGTTGTGTGAGTGTGCTGTCCATGGCCTTGGATCGTTGTGGTAGGATAGTATAGGATTTCACCCTTGGACTCAGTGGTTTCCTTCGCTTAATAGGCAAGTCATGCTTATGAAGTCGTCGAGTCAGAACCTGGTTATTACTTTATCCACTAGCACTTCGCGCTCTTCACACCCTACGTGGAAAAGAGCAAGATATTTCTCTACTTTACGTGAATGCCAGCTTATTGCCATTATTTCGTGAACACTCATACATGCATCGCAATCCCTTGTACGCCAACTAAGAAGTTCTTCATTCCACTACCAGAGGTGAATGAGATGCCTTTTCTCGGAGCACTGAACGAATGAGTTGACTACGCCGCCCACTCCCCCCTCGCCCGAGTCGTTCGAACAGGCGGTTGGTCACGCTGAACGAGGGGCAGCCGATCTCGACCTTTAGAGTCATGTCTAGCTAAGCGCGGGTAAGCCAACTTGGAGCTTTCTACAAAACTTCAATCAGTACAATGTACATAGTCGGGAGTACATTCACCTACTGCAAGTTCCTCATCATCCCCGACTCAAAAAGATGAAATTATTGACTTGGTGAACCTCAGGTAGCAATCATTACTCCTACCACCACCCAATAACCAAGCTCTTCAACATTCTCACCAACACACTAAGCAGCGATCTCAGCACAAGTCCACTCAACCCCCCCCTCCTGCCTCTCCTTACAAGCCTGTTCCGCCCCCCCAACAAACTTCCTCGGCCCACTGACATAGCACCACAAACTCGCAGTCTTCGCTGTCCCATCCTCCCTCACCGCACACCCATCCTCCTCCAGCACCCTATCCAACGTATCCCAGAAATACAACTCCTCTCTACCCTTACCAGTAAGATGCGTACGAACCTCCAAACTAGAACCTCCAAGCACAGCCGAGTTCAGACCCGGAAGATCGATATAGTCTTCTTCACACACAACCCAGATAATGATACACCGCTTCCACTTTCTCTCCAGCTGGTTAGTGGAAGGCATAGCAGAAGCAGTGGCTTGGAGAGCTTGTATATCATAACTCTCACTGGCTGAGCGTCGCATTGCCCCTGCGTGAGGAAAAGTCCGTTTCTCATACTCCTCGAGCTGCATAAACGCACTAGCAATCGCCAGCGCCCCCGCCACACCCGCACCATTAACCAGGCACAGAACCGTGTTATAAAACGCTGGGTTCGCAGGCGTGAAAAATGGTCCTTCCAGCCTAAGACTGATTGGCACGGAAGAGTTATCCATAAGGAGCTGCGCTTTATTCTTACTGTTCCTTAAACTCGGCTGGACGGACTCAATATCGCCTTCGCCGAGGTCGAAGAGTGCAAAGGAGTCTTGCTGCCGCACCTTCCATTCCTGCGCGTTCCCAGTTGAGGCCATGCGACTGTGGATATCCCTTTCTGGTGGATTGGATTTCACTCGTTTTAGCAGGCGGAGGACGGTGCCTGCTGGACCTTTTCGATCAGCGGTGACGGAGATGAAGGGGGTTTCGCCACCGTGGCGACGGAAGAGGAATTCGATGGTGATGGAATTTTCGGTGGGCTCGGTTATGGCGTCTTCTAGAGCCAGGTGAGTGATGGCAGTGAAGGGGTGCAGTTCGCGGACGGCAGAGTCGGTGTGGTAGATATAGAAACGTGCCACGGGGGAAGAGCAGGCGCAGCCGTCGAGGCGTGAGCGGGGGAGGGGGGCGTTGAGTCTGAGGGGTCAGCATCGGGGATGGAGACAAAATAGGAGAAACATACAAATACCAACCCTTGCCAAGAGGGGTGATCCGGCCGGGAAGCTCGGAGTGTAGCTCCCATATCCTCATGCTCTTGTCGAGGATGTACATGGAGATTCCAGGGGCGGCACAGTAAAGTACGCTGTTTGAGTGCAGACATGAGAGAATGACTGCAACGATGCTTGTGGTATGGATGTAAGAGAATACTTTGAAGAACCTCCTTCGGACAAGTGGAAATGACGTGGCAACAATGATAATCATGGTGAAGGCCGCCGCCGCGCCTGTGAACAGCAGCGAGGCTCGCCATTTGGCAAGAGAAGCATTACTTTCCGGCCACACATCCTCTGACAAGTATACTGGATTGTAGACAGGAAATACCTTCTGTTGTTGCAGTGACAGGCTACGCCAGTACCCAGCCCAATAGACGTAGATAAGTAAGTGAACAATGGACAGTACGACAAGAACATGTGAGATGCAGGTGTGGAAGTGCTGCGTGTCCCTGAAGGTGAGCTTGAAGAAGGATCCTAATGCAGAGTGCCGTGAGACTGGTGCGAGCGCCAGGCCGAGCGAGAGTGCGCACCATTGACCTGTTAGCGAGGTGGCCACCAAACATCCTGCCGCATCCGTTGTTTCTCCTTCTTGGTCTCTCTTATGGTAGTAGACTGTGAGCTCGCGCCACCATATGCCAGTTATGGTCCCATAGAGTGATATTATCCAAGCGGCCATCAACGGTGTGCTAAGGGTGATGCGAGTCTGCGTCCCTGGGACTCTGAGTTGGCGACCGAGGAACTTGCGTAGAACCGGTTTGAAAGATCGGAATCCTAGAACGGCGATCGTGAGGGCAAGCCAGAGGTACCACACTACGACCTGTATTCGTGTGTGGAGGGGCGAGTGCCGTTCACTGCACACTGCCGCATAGCAATGCGTGTTCGAGCGGTAGGTGAGGCCCATGGAGAGCGCGAAGCTGACGCATAGCGCTACTGTCAGAGGCCAGAGACATGTTCGTGGTGTTATGGCCATTCTTTGTCTATCCTATCCTATATAGTGATTCGAGGAGATCAAAACGACATGGAATAGGGATAGTATAATGCTAACTATAGTTGCTAGAAGTCTTGTGAAACACCGCATGAGAGGTTTCTAGGTCGGCAAATAATTTACAAAAGAGAGTAATAGGTTTAACGTGAGCGATGATGTTTAGAGGATGATGTTTTTGAAGCAGTATAATAGTTTGGAGTCGCGGATACGACGTCGAACGTCGCCAGATGCAGAGGCGGTTGGTGGCCTTATCAGCCATACAAAATTCGAAGCCACAGTGGGGAGACGCCTCCCTGCTAGGCACTGGGTAAAGCAGGAGCAATGCCCTTCCAGATCGATGTCGAAGAAGGCATGAGGTGAAGCCGCGGCCGTGGAGCGTTGCTTCCATCAAGACCATCTCCCTTCGTACTTCGACAGCTTGGGCCCCACTTCCAGGCAAGAGAAAACTTCGCTGACACCGTTGTGTTCAGCCATTTCTCATTTCCAATGCACCGCCTAGGTGCTACGACGGTACTTGACGGTAGATTGGCCAAGCACTTTCGTAAATGGTGTCGGCTTGTTTGCAGTGGAGCTTTTCATGAAAGTAAAACAATCACCAGGTACCTGGCATTGAAACTCACAGACGCAGGGTACAATGAGAAGCAAGCTGTAATCATAGTGTCTCTCAGCTACAGCCTAAATGTTTGTGCCGAACAGTACCTACTCGCTTGCCAATTTTCAGATTTCTTCATCCTCCTTGCCAATGGCGTGATATCATTCCCGCAAGTGCGCCTCAACGCCGCCTATATCCCCTTTTGTCGGAATGCCAACCATGCTTCAGCCCAGAACGCCATCTCCCACAAAAAACTTACCTATAATCAGTCTAGACGTCCTCAAACTTCACATCCTCGTCATCATCATCGTCTTCCTCATCTAAGTCTGATGCCCCGCCCTCAGCTCCTGGGGCAGCAGTATCAGTCGTTGCTCCCCCCTTATCGGCAGCCCAATCCGGCTTTAAGGTCCAGCGCATAGCAAAACGTCCACTCTTCGGCATATCCGCAATCATCTCCAAAGTCTGACGCAAATAAGCTTCCGGCTGTTGTAGTTCCTGACGAAGTGACTTCATAGACCAGAACTTGTACCTCCTGAAGCACTGGAAGAGCTTGTCGAGCAGCTCGTTCTGTGGCATGCGAGCCGTCTTTGTTTCCTGGGATTGCTTCTTCGCCGTCGACGGCGCATTCTTGATAAATCCGCCAAATGCGCCCTGTGATGCGATCGTGCCTGGTTGGGTGAAGAGTCTCATTTGGCCCTTCAGATCACCTGTGACGTGTACGCTGGTTGCCTTGGGCAACATGGCACGGTGGGTTCTCTCTGCTAGGATGCGGTTGGTTTCTGCGTTGTTGACTGGCGTGCAGTTCAACTCGACATTGACATTGCCAACGAGCGTCGTCTTCTTTGGAATCGCACGTCTGTAGTATGGCTGAAAGCGCTTCTTAGGATCATATGGCTGCTTGTCTCCGGGCTTGTTCTCTTGCTTCTGGCGGAGCAGTCGCGCTGGCAGGTTGGCAGTCGCTGGATTGAATCCCTTGCCTGATCTCGACTTGAAACCGGGAAGATCTTGCTCGGTGAAGAAGTATGTGTTCTGGGCTTTGCTGTTTGCGACTTCGAGCTTATACTCTTTCGGTATTTCTTTGTGCTCGGGCACATCGGCATTGAGAAGCATGGAAAGCTAGGCAATTGTTAGCAGCGCTCACCAAGTTACACGACCTGCATACTGATTCTTGTCTGTTGCTATTTGCGTCAAAGGTCCAACTCTGTCTGAGTGTACCCAGCACGATCTCCTCGTCGTCTCCCATCTTGTCCCATTGCTCCCATACGTATTTAGGCACGCGCGCTAGATACGCATTTTTGAACCTCTGGTCGTCATTGAACTCGAGATCGCCTGCATCGTCAATTTCAGAATCAGCGAATGAAGCTGGCGATCCTCCTAGGCCACTGTTCTCCTGCTTGATCTCGGACTTGTTTTGTGGATGCGCCATCGTCGCTTCGTTTGCTCAGAGAATAGGCGCGCGATGTCTGCTTGAGAGCTGTTCTTGAGATGGCTTGCTTATATTTGCTATGAACTTGTGGATATTATCGCGCCGAGACGGTAGAGTATGATGTCGTGATGTTGAGTTGAAGCTCAGATGGGGCAGCGAACTATGGACAAGGCTGAACATCGCGGACCTGGGTCTGACGGAGTGGTCTAGCGCGGTCTTTATCCTCCGTACTCTACTCTACCTTGTCACTGATGACAGCCCCCCCCCCCGCCTTGGTTGGCCTTGCGCATTCATTCACCTCCGCATCCACAACACAGTGTACAGACTTCTACTTATTCTTCTGTGATTCTATACCTCCCTACGTTCTTTGACCACAAACAGCATTTTGATCTACTTGACGAGATCTACCGCCGAAAATAAGTGCATCCAAAGCTCAGCCCACTATGGAGTCCGAGCAAGAAATGATGGCGAGGATTAGCAGGCTCACCGGTGAGTTCAGCCAGAGCTCAGAAGACGGCGCAACAAAACGCAGAACTCACCACTCTAGGTCAAATTAATCGCCACAAAAATCAACAACAAGCTCCACATGCCGGCTATCAAGCGCATCCAGGTGCTCCATATCCCACGCCAAACTACCATGCAGGCGCATCCCAATCATGGGCTCCGCGTGGTGGCTATCGTGGAAGAGGAGGCTATAGAGGAGGACGCGCGCCCGTTGTTCATAGAAACAGGACCCTTGTGCTGAACAACACTGCCGCCAATGTTGAGACCAATACCGACAGTGACTCCAGCAGTGCACCAGCTGCACAGCCAGCCTGGGTTACCAAGCACGACCGCCACTTGCAGCTCATCAACCCCGCAATTTTCGAGAAGCAGAGCCAAGAGAGGGCAAAGGCTATCGAAGAGACCCGCAAGCTCAAGCTCAAGCAGAAGGACGATCGCGAGAAGTTCAAACTGAGCAAACATCTTGCGCGACTTGATGGCGATGCTACCTCTTACAACACGACCGCGCGTGCGCCGCAGACCTACGAGGTCATGGTTGAAGGCATTCGCTTTCAAGTCATGAAGGATGGCAGCAAACTCAAGAGAGTGGACGGCGATGAGAACTCCGCCAAGATGACACCGAAGACTGCGACAATCGGAGGAGTAAGGTTTTACAGAAGCAAGCACGGCAACCTCTATCGCTCAGGGATTGTGAAGGGAGCACGGTACGACCTAACTGCAGCTCATCACCTGCGCACAAGCATATACGAAGTAACGCTGACACGGTGCGTCGACAGGAAAACCGCGGCCGTCAGGAAGATCGATGAGCCCTGCAGGATATTTTCCACGACTGGTACCTTTCTTCTTTCCACCAAATCTACCGGATTTATCTACACATACGATCATGGTAGGCACGGCAGTTTGATACTGATAGTTTCACAGGAATCTGTCCTAAGGGACCCCGGTGCCGGTATTTGCATGACCCGACTAAGGTGGCGGTTTGCAAGGAGTTCCTCCAGAAAGGCACTTGCACCGCTGGTGACTCGTGCGATCTCTCCCATGACCTGATTCCAGAGCGTACACCGGCCTGTTTGCATTTCGCCAAAGGCAACTGTTCGAATGAGCACTGCCGCTATAGCCATGTTAGAGTCTCTCCTGGCGCCCTGGTTTGTCGTCCCTTTGGCATTTATGGTTACTGCGAGAGGGGTGCAGCTTGTACGGAGCGCCATGTGCATGAGTGCCCTGACTTTAGCAATACCGGCACTTGCAACACTAAGGGGTGCAAGCTTCCGCATCGCCTCAAGGCTAGCACGCTCCGCAAGAACCCTGCTAATGCTGAGCTTAATGCTGTTGATGAGTCTAGTGACTTGTCTAGCGACGACGACGCAGAGGAGATCGATAGTGATGATGTCGACTCGGACGACCTTGAATTCCTTGGAGATGATGGCGAGGAGGAGACAGGTATCAAGATGCAGAAGGACTTTGTTCACATCTGATCTCTCTCCCTACTAACCTTTAGCTTGTGCTCGGTTTCTCTGTCATGCTCCACATGCCATCATGGTGATATGCCGTCGTTGAGGATAGGAGCAGCACACCTTCTTTGGGATTTGCTTTTATTCCGCATATACCAATTTCGTGTGTCGAGGCGGACATTAGGAGTTTACGGAGTATGTCGTGAGACATCAGAAGATCATGATATGATCCATGAACGCTACAAAGCTCATTCTGACGGAAAAGGCAGAAAGGGTGGATGAATCAAGATACCCAGGAATGCTCTCAGGCTATGAATACAATTGCTAAGCAAGGAAGCAAGGAGAAGAAGGACTGGCATAAGAACGAGATCGAGAAGAGTATAAGAAGAACGTTAAGAAGAGCAATGAGATCACACAATACTAGTCGTAGATAGTCAATGGGATCATTTCAGTAAGCCACCCAAGCAGTAGTAGCCAGTGCATTCCTCGTGTTTATCATGATTTCGATTGCACAGTGTTCCCGAACTACCAAAATTACCCAATCTACCCCATTTGCTTTACCATCTTCAAGATTATGGCCTGCCACACAAGACGCACCACCCACATCCAGATCGCCCAAAAGGCGTCTCAGACACAAAAGCATCCGGCCTATTTCCATTTCCCCCGGCGCGAGGCCTCAGAATGAGCCAGGGTGCTGTCATAATCTCACCGCTTTTTGTCCGTTTGTGTCTACCAGATTCTCGCCCTTTGAGAAGCTGGGCTTGGACTTGGTCTCAGAACGACGGACCTTGCTCTGACCTATGGGAGAGGATCGGTTGAAGGTGGCTTGCTGGTGGATATGACGGATACTGTAGGAGCGAGTCTGGAAGGAATCTGCGAGAAGCCGGCGCAGGCACAAAATGGAAGCTGGAGAATCGAGACGGGATGTGGAGAAGGTGTCACAAAGCGTGGACATCAAAAGTCTACGGCGTGTCCCATCTCTACCAGTTCTTCCGTTTGCATTGTCTGAAGTTCTCAAATCATGCCGCCCAAGCCACCAGCACCAGCACCAGCACCAGTCACAGGCTACTCCCTTTTCGCATCTCCTACCAAATCCCAAAATCGCACAGAAAGAGCGGTGACTGTGGCCTCCCTCAGGCACCGACTTCTCCCTCGTCCACCTCCAACCACTTGAAAATGGCAAACGGATCTCTCACGAACCACTCGCACTTAAGGCAAACGGAAACCCGCCTTCTCCCGCAAAACCTCATCGTGCCGCAGAAGCTGCCGCTTTGCTTCCTTGCAGAGAATCATCCCAAAATAAATTTCTGCGTGCAAGAATTTGAAGACAAACGAGCAAGTATAATGCGGTGTAATGGTGTCACAGATCGCAAGTTTCGCGGTTTGGCAGTTTTCGAGAAGAGAGCATTTCGTGGTTGCCATGACCGAGGACTCTCAAGACGATAATGTATCGAGACGAGTATTGGTCAAAAGTAGAGTTGCGAGCATTGGCACCTGGAAGTAACTTTCTGTCATAAAGAGAGAGGTGCGTGAGAGTGAGGCAAGTATTCAGGAGTGAGAGAAGTGGAAGAGAGACTCGAACTAGATGGGCGTGGACAGAAGTGAAGTTGCGAGCAAATACAAGGTTCCTCCACTCTAACACGCAAAATATCTCTCTTTCTGACTGGAAAGTGGCATTTGGAAGTACACGCTCGCGCCCTTACTTCTGTCCACTCGTCTCATGGACAGGCACGAGCTGGAACTGGAGGAGGTACTTTGTACATGCACGTGACACTTGTTTTGACCTCAGACAGAAAGCGACATGCCCATTGAGAGAAGGTAGAAATTGTGACGGGGTGGCACCTGGTCGAAGAAAGAGTCATGGCGCCGTGTTAAGTTCGGAGGCTACCATGTTCTCCTCAACTCATGCTACCGCCATAAACAAACGCGAGCTCGTTGAAACGGGCCAAGTCGCACACAAAAGCACCAGGACGGTGTACAAAAATACTTCGTCAAGCTCGTCAAGAGATGCGCTCATAGACTACGAAACGGTCCCATTAAGGTATGCGGAAGCGCTAGGGCGGGGTCCGTACCGGCCCCAACAACTTCATCGGCAACGAGTCAGATCGAGCAAATCCACCCGCATATGAGATATGGTTCACTTGTTTGACCCATCTCGGCGACTAGACTGCAGACTGGCCTCTTGGAAGCCTCCCGGCGAAGAGATACTATGTTAGGGCGAGAAATCATGAGATTCCTCCTTCAAAGAGCCTATCGCTGGGCGACGGACTGGTTAGTGAGGAGTTGGGCATCAACTGCCGCCTCGTCCGTCTCTCCGACATCACATCAACGTGGAAGACGTATGCGACATGAGCTTCAACTCAATCACGCGTTCGCGGCGTGAACTCTGAGACGCTGCCAAAAGACATATAACGGCCTGACTACCACTGTATGACCTCGGTTGAGGTGATAGGGCATGACATTGGCGGAAACATAAAGAAGGCTGGGCTGGCCCCTATTCCTGGACCACCTTGGGGTGGTCGGAGCAGTATCAAGTGGTCGTCAGCACCTTCAAGATTGCGGGCGATGAGAAACATGACAGCTCCAAATGAGGAAGCCAAGGGCCATTTGCGCTTCCAATCGGCCGTGTCAGGACTAACCCGTTCGTCTTCCTGCTGAGATTCTTCGTAACGGTCCGTCGACCTGTCCGCGGCCAGAGAGCTCTCTCACGTCTCATGCAGAAAGCACAGGATCGCCTGTTGAGCGAATCGGCTCCCAGATCTTGCAGTACCTCGAGCACAAAGTCTGCATAGGGACACATCTTGGTGCCCAACCTGAACAGGGCTGTTTGTTCTGTTCCTCCATGACCATGATTTTGGTCGCGCAAAGGCATCATTCAACACCTTCTCTGCCGCCTCTTCGCCTTTATTTGGTCCCGTCTTTGGCTCTTCTCATCCTGAATCCTCCCTCCTGTTTCGATCGCACATGGCTCACCATTCGAGCAAACAGGATCCCTATTGGGACGGGCTAAGCTTGTAGTTCCAGCTCCAGATCGGTACATGCTCGCTCCGCTTTTCAGCTCTGACATTCTGTGGTTGACTGGAGAGGAAAACGCCGCGCGTGAGCGGTCTGATACTCGCTTGCCTCCCACTACGGCCGTAGTGCCTGTATTTGCCGTGGGACGAGTTTAGCCCACACTACTAAGTCTGCAGTGCGGATGGAGGGGCTTGTAACTGTGCTCGATGTGGATTCCGTCGTCTCCCGTTTCCTTTCAGCGTGCCCATTCGTCCTCTGCTTGCTGCCCACTAACCCCTGGCTGATGCCCAGTGCGACGGCCTGCGACCACTGAGGGATCAATGGCCGATGTTCCACCCACTTGTTTCTGGCTTGAACGCAAGCAACCAGAAGGTGAGTAAACTGGAAAGATACCAAGAGGCCCGTCTGGTCGCCCATTCCAGACCGCATATTCGAGCCGATTGTTTAAGAGGGGAGCCCCTCCTGGCCGTAATCGTCCCCATCTGCACATCGCACGTTGACATCTACTCTTGTACTGTACACACAGCCAGCTGTTCACGACATACTACTTCAACTCCTACATTACCTATCGTTTATCTGCTCTACATAGTAGTTCAGAGACAGCTGTGGTATTATCTTCGGTAACTCGCCGAATATCATCATTCTTGTTGAGAAACTTGCCGTAAAACCTGTTCAGAGTCGCAGACACCGCTACACCGCTTGTCCGCCACCATCACACCTCACTTCCAACCTCACGATTATCGTCAACCGCCTCAACATTCCCGCAACACATAATGGCGGGATATCGTATCAACGATTTTTATAGGCCTTCACAACTCACGGTCGACACTCACACACAAAATCATCTTGTTGAAGACGACGACGAAAGCACACTCGACGAGAACATCCTCGACTCAGGCTTAGAGATGTCAACCCAAAGCAGAAGAGATTCGTATGCTGCATCAGCAATGGTGTCAGTAAAGTTAGAAGACTGGCAAAGTAACTCGCACTCAAATAATCCCTACTTCACAAACAACTTCGGCATTCCAAACGCATTCGCGCACCAAGCGCAAAATCAATGGTCGATGCAGAACAACGACGGCATGCCACAACAATTCCAAGACAACTCCTATCGCACCGCGCAAACACAAGTACTTTTCAGCCATGCACCCCAACAGTCTATCTTCTCGCCTGCCGAAACCGTTATCGACTCGATGCCCGGCTCCCCCTCACAGGACTGGAGCGTTTGCGACCCAGTCGAGCAGCAACAGAACAAGCTGCCTACCCGCATGCGCCAAAACGACCCCGGGCTCAGATCGCACTCGCCATTAATGCGCCGTGATGGCATCCGGAAAAAAAATGCCCGCTTCGATATTCCACCCGAGCGCAACCTCAACAACATCGAAGCACTCATTCAAGCATCGACCGATGAGCAGGAGACAAAGGAGTTGAAGCAGCAGAAGCGTCTCCTGAGAAATAGACAGGCGGCTCTGGATAGTCGACAGAGGAAGAAACAACATACCGAGCGACTAGAAGACGAGAAAAAGGCCTTCACTACTCTCATCTCAGATCTTGAAGAAGAACTCAACGCTTGCCATATTCAAGCGGATGAGATGAAGCGCAAAGAGCAACAGTACAACCAGATGGTCCAGAGTCTCATCATGGAGAAAGAAGAGATGATTCGGGTGCACACACTCGAGACGGGCGACCTGCGAAAGAAAGTCAGCGTGCTCACCGAGCATGTCCAACGCCTGGAGAGTGCCGCCCTTGCCGAGCCACCTGCGCAGGGCTTCACCAACGAGTTTGCCGACATTGATAGCATCACGATGGATGGCGCGTGGGACGGCATGTCGTTCTTAAACGAGTACACCGACTCCGAAGTCAAGGTCGAGGCACCACCACACAACGATGCACTTATCGGCAAGCTTTCTGATGAGGCCGAGAAGCCGGCAGCTCAAGGCATACTTCTCATGCTCCTCCTCTTCGGCGCGTTCGTGGCGTCCAAGGGTTCTTCTCCATCTCTCCCGCGGGTGTCTGACGACGTCGCAGCCGCTGGCGCACAGGTTCTTTCAGACATCTTCAGCGAAGCTGGTGTCTCGTCGGCCACCACCGCTGCTCTTCCTCCACTGTCGTCTGCATCTACAAACTCTTGGTCAGGGATGTCCGCCACTCATGTGAACATGGCTCAGCTCTCCTCCGGCGGCTTCATTTCCGGCCTCGGCGACTTCGACAGCCTCTCTAAGCCAAGTCGGGACCAAGAGCATGAGCAGCTCTTTGGCATGTCGGCCGCGCAGTATAATGCTGCGAACAACCAAGGGTTCATGCATGATGCTCCTGCTGTGAAGAGCACCTCCTTCGGCCGCCGCAATTTGGCCGAATCGTTGGCAAGCATGCGTAGTGGGAATGGGAAGAAAACCGACGTCTACACAAGAAGTTTACTTTGGGATCAGGTCCCACAGGACGTCGTGAGGAAGTTTGCGCAGATGGTGCAGGAATCCGAGGCCAACCATCAAATACCGAACCACGATGCTTTGGGTTAGCATCATCTCCACCACCAACCTTTTACGAATATATACTACACGCCCACACCGGCATCTCTTTTGTACCTCACGACCTATGCCTAACGCCTCACGAAGACTATGTGCCCACGCACTCCACTTTTGTCTTTACGGAATGTATTTAGCGACAGCGAGCGATTTGATTTAGCGTCTATTACAATTCACGATCCCATGAATCACGGCCTCGCAGCACCAAAACACACTCACATCACCGCGTTGATGGTTCGTATGTGTAGGGTGGCAATGCAGCGATGCAATTATGAAATGCTTTACGAATTTAGGGGGATATGACTTATGATTTCTTGATGGCATATAGGGTATCTCCAGGGTGAGATGACAGAAGAAAGAACCTATTAATAGGGATATCAGGATGAGGATAGGTGCTTTGGACATATGGGGCAAAGGAAAGCTGTGGGAAAGGTTGGGGAAGCTGGCTTTACTTCAATATAATTGCATGCCGCATAGCGCTTGCACTTCAATTAAGGACTTTCATGCCTCGAACAATTTGTCCCACTGTGTTTGACTGATGTTCATTGAGCTCTTCTGCTTTGGCAAGATGATGGCACTTGCCTTATTCAAAGGCATCATGGTTGAAACAGTCTCGGCCACCTCAAAGCGTGGTTTACAAAAACATCGGTTCTGCCACTGTAGCTTCCAACAGTCACAGTAACCAACCTCTCCATCAAGCTCATACTCAAACTCGTATTTCCCACTCTCATCGCCTCATCACGCCCTCATCTCAGCTAACGCCACTCGCCATTCGTTAGGTACCAGCTACCCAGACTTACGGTCTCACTCGTCGCTGCCCAACCTTCGAGGCTATAAGTAATGCTTCTGCACGCCGCCTTTCCGAAACGCCGCCATTGGTAAAGAACCACCAGCCATCACCAGCCACCATCAAAATTTATGTTCTACGGGATCGTATTTTGGTTTCCATATCCTCCACAGGTCAGTATCAAGGCCCCGCTACGAATGAGGACCGGGAGACAGATGAGGCGGATGCAGCCGTGTGGCGCGAGCCGCGAACTGCTCGCTTGAAGAACAAGATAATTGAGAGTTCTCGGCCAATTGATCAAGCGTATTGCCATAGCACGAGGAATGCAAATGCACGCTCTGGCACGAGCAAGAGCTGCATCTGATACCTATATAGAGAAGCGAAAGGGAAGGACATACCATGTGTTCCCCAGAATCTTATTCCCGCGAGCTTCTGCTATGCGATAGTATTTCGCCGCCTGCATCTGTTCCAGTTAGCCGGTATGAACTCCAACCATCTCGTTCGCCTCATAATGAGTGATTGGGTGAGAAGGAGTCTCATGTGGAGGCGTTGATGCCCAAGCTGGGCTTTAACCAGATTGGGACGGTCCGGCCCATACTTGGGACATGCACCTGCGGCGGGAAGCTGGTTGCTGGGACAATCATCACCTGGACCAAAGCGGAAGTTTTGAATGGATGATGGGACGTTGAATGGCGAATTGTGTTGTTGTGTTCTGTGATGGGATAAAGCTCGCTTACCTTGTCTTTCTTGCATCCGAAGCCATTCAGATAACACCATGCTACCTCATTCATAGCATCTGCACTTATCAGCTCTGAACTCGTCGCTAACACACCACTCCCGACCTTCGCGGCGGAGGAGATGCTTACCCGTGTCTCCCAGATTCGCAGCAGTCTCGTAATAGCGCTGTGCGGCAATTGGGTCCTTCTTTACGCCCCAGCCGTGACGAAAAGAGTTGGCGAGCTCGAAAATGGCAAGAACCAGCTCGCCTTTTGCTGCTCCTCCCTTCTTGGACCCGGCCGCTAGGAACTTCTCTTCTATGGAGGCGGCGTTGCTTGCGGCTGCAGAGAGGAATTGCAAGGCTCTTGCAGGATCTGCTTCGCATCCCCAGCCGTGTCTAGAACGTCGTTAGCATGATCACTTTTCAACCATTTAATGAGACATCGTCCGTAAACTAACCTTAAAGCCAACCCATAAAGCACCTGGCTCAACGCATCATTCTCGCCCCCCGGATCCGCCAAACGCCCAAACATGGCAGTAGCCTGTTCCAGCTTTCCCTCTTCGTGTAATCTGATGGCCTCTTGTATATTATCATCTGCCTTCTGGTCGGCTACAATTCCCTCGCCCTTACCTATTACTCCGTTCGCGGTTATTCCCAGTCCCATCATCTCCCCGATCCCACGTTCCGGACTTCCTGTCCTGCTCCGGCTCATCTCGTTACGCTTTGCTAACATCGTCGCGCGCTTCTCCCATTCTCCTTCTGCTATTTCTTTGTCGTGTGTGGGGGAGATGGGTGGTAGGTTGTCCGGCACGTTCGACGAGGACGTCTCCCGCTTGATACCGAGTCGTTGCGACAGTCGTCTTCGTGTCCTGGGCTTGTCTCTCTCGGTCTCGAGGGAGCTCCCGCCTGGCGAGACGGGCGACATATCTGAAGCATTAGATGCTTTTCGCTGTCGCGCCGAGAAACCGAGCTTGGAAAAACGACCTCGTGTCTCCTCGGTTTCACTGGTAATATCCTCTGGGTCGCCGGGAGGAGTTATCACTTCTTGGGTGTGGGTTGTGGTTCGCATAAATGTAAATTCTGGAGGGGCGTTTGGCGACGCGGTGGCATGTTGTATATCGTGATCCCCGTGCCCGACCTTTGCCTTGTCCTTTCTCTTCTTTAACAGGTTGTTAAACATTGAGGTTTGGGTGATCTGTGCGATCGAGGGAGGCGGGATGGTTGTAAGTGAGGCAGGTTTCCGCGGAATCCGTTGGTATATGATATAGGGACGACTGTTATGTCACTTAGCTGCGCATGCTTTCCGATGGAATATAAGAAACTAAATGAGTGTAGGAGTCAGATTCGTTATAGGATTCAGTAAGCAAGCAGGTGTGGTTGAACGTAAGCTCCAGGAGGCTGTTGCTCCATTCAGCCTTGTACCCCACATTAAGCAACCTTGGTGAGTCGAGGGTGACGAGTTGAAGACTCGAAACAACCATATCGTTGATTAAGGATTCACACTTGACGGCCAACATTAGAGTATACTTGGTGCTGTTAATGATGACTTCACTTTACGTGCTCGCGGTCACGTAGTCTACAAGAGTAAGGCTTTCAACCTCGTCACCACTTCACTGAACGGTGTTAGACACGGCTTCTGGGGCCCGAAGCTGAAATGTTTGATCGTACGACGCCAAGGTCGATGTGTTGCTTTCACGCTTATAAGCAAACATTGTAGCGATCGTTCCACTTGCCCAAGATATTGAATATGCAAACATATATATGAATCGGTACGTCGCGAAGGTTGGAATAGGAGAACTGGTTCTCAAGGGCGACTTTACAAGTGGATTAATTGATCGATAAGTGATTGCCGACGAACGAATTCGCAGCATAGTGGCAGTGTCATAATCCAGGCTGCAGCTGACAATGAATATACAGCCGTTCGGGAACAACGTCCATCGAAGCTCTCTGGGATACGGACGTACGCGAATATGTAAACAAGGTGGTATATTTCCGCTTCTAAATCACTAGTTCTCGAAGTTCCATAGTTTGACAAGCAGGCTGTCCTCCGTTCCAGCCTCAGTCTCGACATCGTGCTTCATGAAAATGTGCTTGGGTATCTCAAACTCCACAACTGGCGCCTTTCTCACCTCTTTCATAAGTTCCGCGTCAAGCATCTGTGTTATGTTAGCAAGGTTCCGCTAACTGAGTGGTGTTCAAAACTTACACTTCCGTAGGAGTGATCAAGGAAGTCCTCCAAGTTGTATGACTGCTTGGTAAACTGCTCGGAGATAATCTTCGCCAGAGTAGCTACGTTAGGATGATAATGCGACTGCAATGTCACAATCTCCCACAAACTGCTCTCGATAGCATTCGTCTCCATTGGATCCTGTTGGTCCTCCAGGAACGAATCCTCCATTCCCTCCTTCTCCAACACCTCTTTCATCTCCTCGCCTCTCACCCCACGATGAATCATGAAAGTACAAGATGGATGCTTCTTAAGCAAGTTGTAAATCCACGGAACACATGCGACAATTCCGGCTGGTGGTGCGTGCAGTGTCAATCTTGACAGGCGCTTGATGAAACTTGCCACGAGGACTGCTGGCAAATGGGTAGAAGCCATGAATGTATCGAGAAGGCGGAAGAACTTCGAGCGGTGTTTTGAATGAAGGAGACCAGAGTCGAGGAGGGAATATAGCTTCTTGTAGAAGTCGGGGTAGTCGAGGTTGCGCTCGGAGATGAGGTAGAAAACACCAGAGAGTGCCTGGAGGGAGGTGGAGCCACCAGTGTTGTACGAGTCGGTCAAGAAGTCCATCAACAGTTCTGGCTTCATGAACCATGGGGCGATGTAGTTGCTCATCAGTCCCAGGATGTTCTTCCTCTGCTCTTTGGTGAGGTCGAGCTTCAGCACGGCGAGCCAAGCAGCCTGTGCCTGCTTCTTGTGTGCTGTCAAAGAGTAGAGTGCATGGCCCTTCTTCTTTGGCTGAGGTATGTAGAAGTCCTCCAACTCTTCCTTGTCTTCTGGTACCGACTCGACTGCTGACAATATGCTGATGGCGTTTTCCACTAATCTGTCAACACCTTGCAGGCTACCCTCTTCCAGTATTTGTGCGATCGCCTCGAATGTGTAGTAACGGATGTCGTCGTATTCCTCAACATACTCTTCTGAGAACTTCTGACGCAAGTCATCTCCGTCGAGAGACAGAAGTGTTTTCATAATATCGGTGAGGAATCTCGATGGGAAGCTGTAATCCTGTCCGTTCTTCAAATGTGTGCCTTCGTTCTTGAGCATTCTCATGCACAAGGTAAATATGGCTGGCGCTGCCTCTGGCGACTCAAGAAGCTCGCACAGTCCGCTCTTATATTCGTAGTATCTTTCCCTCAGCCATGCGACCACAACGTCCTCCTTTTCGGAGCTTCCAGCTTTCTTCGTAAGCTCTCCGGAAGTCATCAGCCTCGAAAAGACTCTGCATAATGCGACAGCAGCGAGAATAGCATCTTCTGTCTCAAGGAGCTTCAGCAGCTTTGGAATGTTGTTGTAATGCTTCTTCGATTCGAGGATCTTGTTCTCCAGTTCTAAGATTTGCGCCTGAGCATCTTGCTCTTCCTCCTCGTTACTGCTGCCCTCAGCCTTCGCCCTCTTTACCGACTTCTTATGCGAGTCTGTGCTCTTTCTCTTTGATGCGCCCGCAGGCCTTTTCGCAACTGATGGCATGTTGTATTTGTTGTGGTTTTCCTCACAGCCGTGTCGCGATGCGATGTTCCATATCCCAAATAATTTTGATTTTCCTCAGCCTTGTGACAGATCACGTGTTCCGAATTTTGGCCCGAACCCGAAGCGAGGAGAGCTTCAACGTCAGTTCCGGTTCTTCACCATACCGTCAAGAAGCTCGTCACCATCTCCCCTCATATCACAATGGCATCCCGCTTGGCAAAGACCGCCTTTGGTACGTACCGCGATGCGATTGCGATGCGCGCAACTTCAATTGGCCTGCGGCGTCTAACGGTGGCATAGGCGCGGCACGTCTCCGTCCAACTGCTCCAGTGCGGGCTATCCCGGCTTTGGCCAGCTCTGTTCGCTACAACTCCTCGAACATCCCAGCCGAGGAGCCAAAGAAGAAGGCTCAGACCATCATCGACTCTCTCCCAGGCAACTCCCTTGTCTCTAAGACTGCCATCCTCTCCTCTACCGCCGGTGCCGCCATTTACGCCCTCTCCAACGAGTACTACATCGTCAACGAGGAGTCCGTTGTCGCCTTCTCCCTCCTTTCCATCTTCTACGCCGTTGGAAAGTATGCCGGACCAATGTACGGCGAGTGGGCCAACGCCCAGATCGAGAAGATCCGCGGTATCTTGAACTCTGCCCGTGCCGACCACACCGAGGCCGTCAAGGAGCGCATCGAGAACGTCAAGCAGATGGGTGGTGTCGTTGATATCACCAAGACCCTCTTCGAGGTTTCCAAGGAGACTGCCAAGCTTGAGGCTAAGGCTTTCGATATCTCCCAGAGCACTGCTTTGGCCGCCGAGGCTAAGGCTGTCCTTGACTCTTGGGTCCGTTACGAGGGACAGGTCAAGCAGCGCCAGCAGCAGGAGCTTGCCCAGAGCGTCATTGCCAAGATCCAGAAGGAGCTTGAGAACCCAAAGACCCTCCAGAAGATCCTTGAGCAGTCCGTTGCCGATGTTGAGAGTACGTTGTTCGATTGTTTTGGTGCCAAAAGCCGTGCTAATGTCCACTACAGAGATTGTTGCCCAGAAGAACTAAATTGTCGGCAAAGAATGATACCTCTAGAGATTTCATTTTTGTCACCGTCAATAAAACCCCATGTGCCATAGTCAAATCCAACTGTCTCTTGAATATCAGTCAATCCGCAATATCCGACTGATACACGTGAGACGAGGATGAGCGATTTTCGGCACACACAAAGCCATGAAATACTAACAACCACTAACAATGAGCTCATTATGAAGGGACAAAAGCAGACGGATTGCGTAGTTAGCAGGTGCAAATGGGACTGACTCAGGGCACCGCGAAATTAGGTGTGGAAGACTCCGACCACGGCTCCCACTATTCCATAACTACCATCAGCTGCTAAGCGCGAAACTACGATCACCAGCAATCACCAGAATACCTTCGACTATGGCGGAGTGGGAAGAGGAAGACACCTCGCCATCGCAGCCGCTTATTGTGCGATTTAATCAGACTGGAGAAGCTCGACTGGGGACGGCCAGGTGGAGGATGGCTTAAGAGGACTCCGATTTCGCCTTGAATAGAGCCAAATGCACTGAAAGTATCGAATTGCTTTAAGCTCGGCGGAAACCATCAACTTGCCACTCGACGTACGGTGGTTTGCCCGATTGCAACTTTTACAATCTCAATATCCAAGCTACTACTTCTGTATGAAATCAATTAACATCGCATGATAGCAACGAGAACCAACCAATTACCAACTTGGGCGTAAAGTCTTGTCTTAAAGAGAGCAATAAGTACGAGTACATCGGAATAGACATGTTAATTGAGATCCGAGGTCATACATCAAAATATTATCTACCTTCTCCCGAAACGGATCAAGGATGGAAGTCCCGGCGCCGCAAGCTTAAATGGTCGTTCTCTTCTGCCGATGATTACAGGAAGTCTTTTACTAACATTTGATGATGCGAATTGGTTAGCACCTACGATGGTCCAGGCTAGGAACTGTTTTACGAGTTTATCGGAGGGAGTTGTGGGAGCGAGCAGTTTGATAGCGAATCTTCCAATGTGGCAGTTTGGCGAAGCAGCAGCGTATCACTGGCAGATGGGTAATATTCTGTAGTTTCAACATGCCTTTCCACTCTTATTCGCTCGTTTGTCCGTGCCGCCACGTGCAGATGAAAGGCGGCTATCATTCTTTAACAGATAAGACAGCTTTCAAACTTGGGCAATAACTACAAGAATAATCGCTTTTAGTCAGTCATACTGGCGACCTGCTGATTAATCTTGAGTTTTTCAAGTCATTTTAACTTGGTACATGCCATTTATTGCGAGATACAGTACTAGCGTAGGTTTTCAAGGATATTGGTAAAAAAAACATTTTATTTCTGCATTAAATAACCTTCACAAAATTAAATAATTATATGCCACAACGTATTCATATTTCACCTTATCTTTTAGATCACGTAAATCGAGGTGATCAACAATCGTGACTCCAATAGATTCGCACTGGTGTGTTATGGCTGCAATTAATTTAATTTTAATTTGTAACGTTGGGTCCGCCGTGAAACTCCGTGCGCGTATTAGCGCCAATCCATAACCCATAGTCCATAATCCAAAACTATTTGGATACAAAACCAACTAGACATCATCGAAGGAACACAAAGAATGGGCAACCAACATTTATGACAAGATGACCGCCCTATTATTTCGACAGCTCCAACAAGCACAGGTGCTGGCCGCAGTATCAAAACAAAAATATCGTCTCATTAAATGTGCCAGAAGTCACCACAAGCATGTTTGGCTTGGACAAAGAGAAAGGTGAGCCCACATAACACCAGACCCCGCTCTTCCTATCGAAGACGTCGCTAACAGATGCAACGATGGTGAATCGGTAGTTCTTAAGTTTCCATTACGTGCTCACCTCGACGAGCAAAGGAAAGCTATACGCCAGCTCGAAACTGAGACGACCGTTCTCACTGGCCCATTGAAAAATGCAGAGGGTATCCGACAAATTGTTCAAATATCCACAAGCACAACATCATTCATACGGGTGAGTAAACTGGCATCTATTCATCGTTCACAAGCTTATTTGAGATCAGACTTGACGCCGGAATATGTGGTTATTTCGCGACTGACCAGTTTGTCATCTTCGAACATCTTGGTCAAAATCATCGACTTCGGAGTTGGTAAGACCTCGCTGTATATGATGGAAAGTGGCGCCATGACTGACTTGTTTACATCTTCACAGTCAGATGAAGACCGAGTCCGCATGATAACAAATCCGTATTGGCCAAGTCCAGAATCCTGGGTTGGTATGATTTGAGGACCTGCCTCTGATATTTGGTCTTTCGGCGCAATGGAGCTACGTCCCGATTGCCCTCCAACTTTCGTGAGTGCTTATATCTCCTATTTAGATTGGTTCGCTCATCATGGAGCCCGGCGCGACATTGTTTCAGCCTATGAGTGGACGTGCGTAGACACCTACCGCGGCCCATGACCGAGAGTTCCTAAACTCGCTACGCACAATGGTTCCCTTTCCCAAGGACCTTATCGAGAGAATACCGGATAAGTGGTGGGAAACGATTTACGAGTCCTCACCTAGATTGGCCCCAAATGGAAAACCCCTCACGTTGGATTTCATACCAAATATTTCCGAGATTCCAGTAAAATATTGGGCATTCATGAGAGATGTCTTGCAGCCAGACCCAAAGGCGGCGCCGTCGGCTGGCCAGCGTCCTCAGCAATCCTGGTTGAACTTCTAAGGTTGGGGTACATGTCTGAATGCATTCCTATTTTGCGGGTCAAGATGTGCAGGTGTTCCCGATGTAGTACACGCAATGAGAATATGTACATGTAAATTAGCATCTATGTAACGGCCCTCTCACGCAGTGGGTTGTAATGAGAAGACCTTAGTTCGTCAACTCCGGCTCTCTCAAAAATGGTAATTTGACCCTCCTCCTGATCCTTGTCCAGGCCAGCCCAAGGCAATTTGGAGAAGGTTGTCGAACCTGAACAGGGAATGCCGAGCTTTGGTCTGCGGAAGACGGACGTGGTCCCTCTTTGGAGAAACAATCGGCATCGGGCTCTTCTGAGTTTCGAGGAGTGGATGGACCGAATAGGCTGCTTGGGACAGACGCGGTATCTGGAGTAGTCAGGCCACATACGCTCGCCTCTCGGTCTTCACAATGCTGGCATCGAGATCGCTTGAGGTAATCCCAGCCTCAGCCTCATCCTCACTTTCATCTGCGTTGCCATCTTCGATAATATCACATCTTATTTCGCTGGGAGATTCCCGATGGGGATGTTAAATATAGAATGAACATGGATAACTAGATCAACGGGTCCAGGCGCCCTCGCAACAGTGTCCCGCAGCATCATCGATACTTGACGGAAGTGTTGTCGTCGGAAAATGCGATATTGACCCTAACATCGATCATGCTGCCTAAGGCGCCGGAGTCAGACTTGCGCAAGGGCTCCAACCCATTGGTCGAGGCCATGATCCAGCCGCCACACCCACCAAAGTCTGTGGTGATCGGTATTTCTAACGTACCTAGAGCCTGCATCTGTGGCCAGATTCTAACCGCGCAAAGCAGGCACGCGAATGTGCGTTTTCAGAAAATTGGGCGGCAATGAAGGTGTAGCCAATAATTGGGAGACACATTTATGAGTATTACGGGGCAGCTACGTACAGCGCTTAGAGTGACTCCAAATAGGCCAATCCTACTGTCTATGGTAATGTTTAAAGAAAGCAAGATTCCTTCAACTCGAGAACATCCTGAGAAGTTCGCAGGTATTACTCTTACTTGCCAAGACTTTGTTACCCCTTTGATTCCAGCCGCTCTGTCTGTTGCTCCCAAGTTAGCTAATATAACGAACGCCACTTCGTAAAGCCATCCAAAATGGGCAAGGCCGGCAAAGCCTTAACGAGGTTCATTGAGGACTTAACCGACAGCAAGTTGTCCGGATATACGAACGGGAAGCACACCCTACACAAGGACACCGACTTTCGACTAGACATGCAAGGTGTACGTAGTTTGATTTAGTCAACCATTTTGTGAACTCCCGTGCATTCAATTTTCTGGTTTCTCTAGAAGATCATTATGCTAACTACACCACATGGCAGCTCACAAGCGGCGATCCACAATACTACAACCTCCAAGTCCAGGTTATATCGACCCTAAAGAAAGAGGAACGGAAGACTGTGGCATCAGCTCTAGTCCCAACTGATGGCTCATGGACGCCAGCTATGGTTAGAGTTAAACCGTTGTCGGCGAATTTTTTTTAAGGTTATTTTGACTGATTGGTTGATGCAATCACTGAGATGCCTCCGATCTAAGGACATAAATACGGGTTGGTATTGACGAAGTAGCGATTACAACAGGCCCTTATCTATATTGAGGGATATTTCATCTTTAATTGTCTAAATATGGTCGAATTAAATATATGTATGTAGGACGGGATAGATGCTTGTTTTACCTGCTGCAGTCGCTAAATTTCATGCTTTACAAAGAAGACGCGGTACCTTGTGATCTACTTGTTTCTATTCACTATACTTGAAACGACAATACTGGTTCCTTAGAATCTAGTCTAGGAGACGAATCATACCTGAGAGTATATCTTATGAAACCGCCTGATATGTTGCTAACTAACTCTATCCGTGTGGAATACGGAAAGGGGGCTTAGGCGCTGGTCTTGAAATCCTTAAGATTCATCGATCCTATCCTGCAAACTGCGTATGTCGCTTCTCCTAGCAGCAATTTCGTCAATCCATTCATTGATATAGCTTGCAAGAATTTCGCTATCACAGTTCTGCACCGCGAGATGTAGGTCTCTCTGCAACGGACATGAGTTGAAGATTCCCACCCAACCTGACTCCAGTCTCGCCATCTCATCGAGGAAAACCCGTCGTAAGGTTGTAAGTTCATATTCCATCAAGTGCTCCCAATAGAGGTCCGCAGGCTCGCCGCTCGCTTCGCGTTTGTATCTCGCCAGTTCAGGTTTCTTCCCTCGCGGTCGGCCTTCCAAAAACGAAGGATAATAGCACGCCTTCCACTGTGGCAGGGCAGAGACGCACTCCCAGTCCAGCACACCAGTAAGAACGCCGCCGTCGTCAACAAGGATGTTGTGCTGAGAAAGGTCGTCGTGAAATAGCATAGAGGGCTCATCTTCCAGATGACCAACGGGGAATATTTGGCCCACAACGGCCTTAAGCCTATTGGCAATCTTAAGCGTCCGCTGCGCCTAGGGCATTCTCGTCATCAGTATCAATATCGTTCCAGTCCGAATATTTAGTCAACGTTGAGCGGCAGTCGTGTTTGTTGAGAGCTAGGCGTGCATCCATCCAGTTCCTAGTTGAGGAGAAAGGCCCGCGGGACACATCTTGGTGAATATGATCACCCCAGAAAAAGTGCATGGAGACAATACGGTTCACTTTGGGAAGCGATGCGGCGTAGATATTCCCAATGCCGCTCAGCTGATTCTTGAAAAGACTGGATGAGTATTCGGTGATCCGCTTGGCAAGTCCTTCTTTAGCGGGGTAAGAGAGCGATCTCCACGCATCAGCCAGCGGCTTCCCAGGCAATTTGGTCATTAGAATCCATTCAAAACCGACAGGATTGGCATTAGAAGCATCGTGAGAGACAACAGTGGGTACTGGGACATTCATATTATGGCGCATCCATTCCATAGTCGCTACTTCGCTGAATGTTTTGTATCGCGGGTCGACCGGTAAAGCCAGACGCAAGATGAGGGTTTGCTCATTCTTATGCATGGGGATTTCGTAGATCTTATTGAATGCTCCCTGGGAAAGAAATAATATGTTTATAGTGCCTATGGTGCCTGCGCTTTCCATCACACCGACCGACTTGACTATCTGCTTAGCAGCTTCAAGGTCAGGCTCGAGCGTCCATGTTGGCTCGAGGCCAAAGGTCTTAGTGGCCCATCCGAGGCCCTGGAATGCCGCTCCGGCCATTATTGTTGGGATTGGACTGCGTGGAGCTTTTTTGAGATGAAAAGAGTTTGTCGACATGCAGTATGCAGTGTAGTGAAGTCTTAACAAATCGCAGCACACGTGTTTTTAGCGAGCACAAAGGTGCGCCAGGCTGAAAGCTGAGCAATTGAGAATGCGCTATTAAAGGGAAGAATGGGTGCAGTATAAACCCAGTGAAGGTCTCGCAGCCGAGCTGCCGATACGACGTCACGTACAATAAGATGTATAAAACTTAAATATATATAATGCCTGCTCTACGCTGAAAGCAATCAATTCTACACGATGAACTCGGCGCTATGCTATGAAAAACCATCTGCCGAAGTTATGGATATCCCATCCCTCGCCTAACACTACCTAGTCTGCGCAATCCCGACCCTCCCCCCTACTATTGGGCGTCACTGAGAAGCAGATACGGCGCCCCGTGCAACTGTGCATGATCAGTAAGGAACATCTGACATCATAAGTGACAACTGTAATACTCTTTTTTGACGCCCTCGACTCCTTCTACACCCTACTACGCCTTGCCATTCCGAGTGATCCATCTTCGAAAACACGACATGGGTGTAATAGGCAGGTAACTGTATCGAAGGTGATATCTCCACTCATGTAAGGGCCCATTGGCTAAGACAAAGTCTAGTCGCCTTGAGAACTGTAGAGGCGTAGCACTAGGTGTCACCTACTTAAATAATGTAGGCTGGTTCCCCAGACTAGTAACCTGGCTCAAGCCATCACGTGTTTATATTTAGCATTCGTTGGGAACCTGCCAGCGAAACAGGGTGTGGACAGGACAAAGGCTGCCACGGCATCAAAGAGAAAGTAAATGCATTAAAAAAACAAAAACATATGACAATAAGTATTCGCGGTTAGTCACCTACCCAACTACTAATCCACCGATCGCAAGATTATGTATGGCAGAGCGGACGGGATGCCCAGTTTTCTCGAGTCTATGGTCGTATGTGATTATTCGTGGCATATTTGGAGATTATATTTCCACCATCGTTGAGCCCGGTGAAATTGGCTATTTAATTTTGCCATCAACACGTGATTATCCGAGACGTTGACACACGCCTGGCCTTGACTCAAATGTAGTAGCGCAATATTTGGGGTAACCAGCAGTTTCTATCACGTCTTCCGCCTTAAAACAACTATTCTTTTCCTCTTCGTAATATTAAGTTTTTAAAATCGATTTAAGTAAGACTAAGATTCGTATGCTTCAGATCTTATTTTGTGGTTCCAGCACCCCAACGTGTGCTTGGCGATCTCACGGGCTTGGCTGGCCAAAAATTCATATTTTTGAATATGGACCTTGTTCAAAAATGTCCCTTCATGGCGAAAAGACCACCACGAAAGGAGAATGAGGGACTGGAACACAGGTAAAATAATATGGGTATGATCTATATCATTATCTAGAAGTCATCTAGAAACATATCTTGGACAATCCACTTCCTTCCTTTCATTTTTCGAAGTCCAGTTACTCCTCTCCTCCACCGCCACCACCCTGTCTCGCGGCCTTTGCAGAACAGATATCATCAACTCTCAACAATAAGCAGGCACTCTCGACGGCAGTCTTGATGGACTGAAGCTTAACTGCCTCTGGCTCCCAAATACCGTACTCCTTCATGTCCACCAAAGTACCCTTATCACCATCAATACCCCAGGTGTGTTGGCCCTCGGCGTGCTTAGCTCTCAACTGAGTGAGCACCTTAACAGGGCTAGCACCAGCATTTTGCACCAGTGTCCTGGCAATAACCTCCATAGCCTCTGCGACAGCCTTGTATGGCCACTGCTGAACACCCTCAACACCCTTTGCCATCTGTCCAAGACGGACGGCAACTGCCATCTCAGTAGCTCCTCCTCCAGGCGACAATCTTGGGTGGTGGATGACGTTTCTCGCAACAGCCATGGCGTCTGCAAGGTTGCGGTCAATCTCGTTAAGGATATCCTTCGATGGACCACGGAGCAGAATCGTGCACGCCTTTGGGTTTCTGCACTTTGTGAGGAAGGTGAAGTACTCGTCGCCGATCTTCTCGATCTCGAAAAGCCCACAGTCGGTTCCAACATCAGCCTCCGTCAGGTCGTCGACACGGTTGACAATGGTTGCTCCAGTGGCACGTGCGATACGGTTGTTGTCGGTCTTTCTGACTCTGCGCAGGGCGGTGACGTTGCCCTTGAGCAAGTAGTGCTGAGCCAAATCCGAGACTCCCTTCTCTGTGATAACGATGTCTGGCTTCAACGCCAAGACGGCGTCGCACATGAGTTTAACCTGCTCCTCCTCAATCTGCAAGATGCGGTTCCAGTCTCCCTCCTTAGTCATTTCAATGTTCGTTTGCGACTCTCCCTTCTTGTACTCCAAACTGCAGTCCAACAGCACGATTCTTGGGTTCTCAATTCTCCTCCTCATCTTTGGGTGGGTGATATCCTTGTTCAACATAACACCGTCCAAAACTCTGCAGTCCTCGATCTCTCCTCCTGGAATTTTCTCGACGCGCGCGTAGCGCTTAATATCCACCTCGCTTTTGCCGTTACCAATCTCCTGGCTGACGGTGCGGACAGCCTTCAACGCAAGGGAGCACATCAGCTCAGACCAGCGGGAGACAAACTTGGTGCCGATGGAGGATGAGATGAGGTTGTACATGGCGTCGTCGTCGTTGATGTCAACTGGAGTGGAAACCTCCCCGATGATATCGAGAGCGTCGGCGAGCGCACGCTTAAAGGCTTGGATAATGACAACTGGGTGGATGTTGCGCTCGAGCTGTGGGATGGTTTGGGCGAGGATCTCGCCGGCGAGAATGATGACAGATGTAGTTCCGTCGCCAACCTCCTCGTCTTGTGTTCTGCTGAGCTCAATCATGGACTTTGCTGCTGGATGCGACACCTCGATTTCTCTCAAAATGGCGTGGCCGTCGTTAGTAAGGACGATGCCTCCCATTGGGTCGAGGAGCATTTTAAGCATAGCCTTTGGTCCGAGACATGATCTGATAATATCTGCTACACTAAATCGCGAGTGTTAGTCTGCTGTATCTGTCGCCGTCTGTGTTACGAGGGCTCGGCAGAGCCGAAGGGAGGTAATTGAGCTATGGGCGTACGTCTTTGCAGCTGTGATGTTGGATAACTGAGCTTTGCGGCCGGTCTGTCTCTCACCGCTCTGGGTGTCTGATATGTGTTAGCATATTTTGCATGAGGTTGCCGACGACAAGAAAGCTGCATTTAGATGCCATATCTGGAGGGGCGAGGGGTTCGGCGTACTCATAACCACCACTGGAGCCTGCATCTTGACGGTTACAAGGGGCTGCCTTGATGGATAGTCTGGTCGGATTGGTTTGTATCGTCCTCACGTAGAGTGTAGAGGTTGCGGAGTGAGTTGCGGTAATTGATGGTGGAGTTATTCGTGGGGAGACGCGTTGCGGTAGCTCGACGTCGTGGATGGGGGGACGTGTTTGGAAATTATTCTGATCGAGCTTCTGTACGGTAGCCGCTAGGCATCCTTGGTTTAGTACGGCCGACCCTGCAACCACAACACCTGGAACCACCACCACCCCAAACACTTTGCCCCAACCGATTGAACTTATCTGCCAACAACATCAACATAGACGTTTGCCGGCGCAAGCATACAATGATCTTTGGGCAACGGCGGCATGAACCAAGACTCGGATGGCCACGTCGGAAAGCCTTTCATACAGGCGATGACAGGCCAACAACATGCGCCCTCGCCCTTCAAGCCGCGGCGCGCGTACACCCTCACCAAGGACACAAAGTCTGATGACTCCATCCACAGAGGGGACAGGCTTCTCACGTTGCCAGCGCAACTTCTCGACGACTTGCGCAAAAGACACAACCTCACGCCCGCGGCCTCCAAGGGCTCTTCGTTTTCCAAAAGCATTCCGATAACCGACTCCGAGCGCCATACACGAGAGGAGCAAGAACTCGACAGTGCGTCAGATGATTCCGACGCGGAGAATGATATGGCACAGGATGTCTCACCCACCAAGGAGCAGCACAGCGACGATGACTCTAGCGAGGAGAAGATCTCGTCCGCCGTCTTCGTGCCGCATCAGTCGTCCCGAGAGGCGCGAAGCGCTACCGACCAGAAGACTCCCACGTCAGAGTCACTCGACCCCATTGATGAAAGCCGAGAAAGAGAACTCTCGGAAGAGCCGGAGCCATGGTTGGTCGAACACGAAGTAGTCCCCTGCGAAGACGAAATCAGGACTGGATTTACGTCACCAGCGAAACTCTCGCCGGAGCTCGGAATTCGTAGAGCTCGTACAGTTTCGGGTTATTTTTCACAGTCCTCAGCTGCAGAGTCAGTTGCAGCTCCCGTAGACGATACTGGGTATTCGGCGAAGACGACAGGTGATCGTATTGATGCTGAGCTGACTGCAAAGCCACCACTTCCGGCCAGCAATCATACATCTAAAGAGCGCCCGGCTGTTGCTGAGCCTAAGCCGATAGATGTACCAGATGCCACGAGAAGCACGTCTGTTTCAATGAAGGAGGAGCCGCCAGTGGTGACAGTCACTAAGGCCCCACGAGATGCCATCGATCTCATACCATACAAACACCAAGTTGGCGGACACACAACTCTGTGGCGCTTTTCGAAAAGAGCTGTTTGTAAGCAGTTGAATAGCCGCGAGAATGAATTTTATGAAACCGTGGAGCATCATCATCCAGCTCTGCTTAAATTCATGCCAAGATACATCGGTGTTCTCAATGTCACTTTCCAAAAGCATCCTAAGCGCAAACCGACTTTGCCAGCTGATGCTATTGTACCTGCTGTACCAACGAACGGCTCTGAGGTGTCTCAAGCTGAGAGTACGGCAACTACGTCAACTGTAACCACTGCCCCAACACACTCGAGAATAATCAGTCAGTCAATGGCAAACTCTAGCTCGAGCTCGACCCCAACAGTAACCTTCGCGGATAATCGCCACATCATTCCCAGAACGTTTTTAGAACGCAGACCATTAGGTGAAAACGAAACGAGAGCCCGCAGCAAGTCTGAGAATGCACCAAGTTGGGGTGCCACAAGCGTCAACAGAAAGCTCAGATATGAAGTGTTTGGCGAGGCATTCTTGCACCAGCCGACTCCAGTCCAGCCGCACAAGAAGCCTGGCCAACACCATCGCAGCCTGACACATAGGTCGCACAACTCATCTCTGAGAATGACACAGTCGGAGTTGAAGCCTGACGGAAGTGAAGTTGAGTTCCAAGAGACTGCCGGAACTAGCGCTCCTGAGGCTGATATTCCATGCGAGACGCCTAGAAGGAAGCGAAGATTCTCCTCTGGCGGCCTGCGACGGAAGCCGGAAGAAGTGGCTGACCACCGTGGAAGCTTAAAATATTTCGCAGAGGCTGACGGGACTGGATATGATGCGGATGCTAACGAGGATGTGTTCGCCATGGACCCAGAGCCGTCAATGGGCCGTCCAGGCAATCTTTTCAAGATCAAGTCAGAGCCGCCGATTATCCACCAGGACGATTATTTGGTAGAATCGATCGAGACAGAAGAATCAGTTGAGGTGCAGCTTCCTTTGGCTACAGATGCTCCAATTCCTCCGCCTTTGCCAGTCCTAAACCGACCAATGAATCCGAAAGATGCACAGACACACCAAGACACACGTGTTGAGTTCTTCCTGTTACTGGAGGATCTCACAGCCGGCATGAAACGACCATGTATTATGGATCTCAAAATGGGAACGCGACAGTATGGCGTCGAGGCGGATGCGAAAAAACAAGCTTCGCAAAGACGAAAGTGTGCTAACACCACTTCCAAGCCTTTGGGCGTGCGTGTCTGTGGACTGCAGGTATGGGATAGGTCAACCGAGATCTATATCTTTCAGGACAAGTACTTTGGCAGAGATCTAAAGGTCGGAAGGGAGTTTCAAGATGCGCTTATGCGCTTCTTATACGATGGAGTTGATAAGCAGAGCATTATCCGTCATATTCCGACTATAATCAACAAGATCAATCTGCTCGAAGTGCAAATTAAGCAGTTGAACGGATATAGATTCTACGCGGCGAGCCTGTTGATGTTTTACGATGGAGCACCCGATGAAGAGCTTGATCCTGCTGCCGTCGGCGACAAGAAGAGGAGAGGAAAAGATATCGATTTTAAGATTGCCGACTTTGCAAATTGTGTTACTGCCGAGAACGGAAGTGGCATCGGAAAGTCGTGCCCCCCACAACACCCTGATGCGCTTGATAGGGGGTTTTTGAGAGGCCTGAAGAGCTTGAGAAAATACTTTGGCAAAATCCTGAAGGAGGTTATGATGCAAGAGAAGCTTGCGAAGCGGGGGGACGAGGAGATCGAAAAACTGGGGAGAGTCAGTGATGAAAGTGAAGGAGAAGTCAGCTTTTAGACTACAACTATGGCGACTTCGGAAGACTGTTCTGTAACTTGGAAAGAGGCAATATTGCCACACCATTTACGGTCAGATGAGGGAAAGGTAAGACAAGAGAGGGATAAGGGGCGATTTGTTTTTTGCGTTGCGCGCGCTGCTTTGTTGAACAACATACCCTGCATAGATTTGGCGCAGCTGATGCATTTGCTGTGGATCCGGCGATGGGACTGGCTTATAGGAATGGTTAGATAGGGACCAAATATGAGATTCATACGAGATGAAACATTTGACTGTGAAGTATTATATCTGGACCGTGCCAAGCACATCGGCATTATCCAGGACATATCTGTATCATCGTGAGAGACTCGCTGTTTCTTTGACCGGTTGGCAACTTCTATCGTCATGTTAACATACATCCAAATTCACACAGTCACTCATCAATTCATTGATAAATAGCGCACCTGATGGCATATCTAACGTCGCAGGATAATGGTAGTCGTAACCATCAAAAACGAGAACCTGTGTGCTATGCAGCTAGCGTAACTCAGTTTGTGAGAATCTGTTGGATAATGTGGGCCGGGGAAGAAAAGAGCTACAATGTCAAATCTAAACATAACTTCAGAGTCGGCTGAGGATTCTGCAAATGTTAAGTATATTGGACAGCTATTGGTTGCTAGGCGACGGACTTGTCCGAACCACTCAACTTAAAAATTTGACGACACAAATCCCCAAATACAAGAGCTCCGTAAGAAAGCATAGCACGTTGGCATCGTGAGACCATCAAATTTTAGCAAATTGGTATCCTTCATATTACAAAGACTTGACCCTCAGGGCAATGTAAGCTTTTGAGAGAACTCCTCATTGAAGCTGAAATGCTTGATCTACATGCTGGACGCCGTGGCTATAACAATCGATGCAGAAGGGTTTCCGAGGCCAAACACCAAACGCCAGAACCGGGTCTAATCACGCTTTTACCGCTACTGGCATTTAGATCTCCTTCTTCTTCTGTCTCTTGGTGACCTCAACCATATCGGCCATCTCAACATCATCGTTGACATCGACAACCAAGGAGTCTCTCTGTCTCTTTAGACCCTTCATCTTTCTCGTCTGAAGCTCGCCCAGATCCTGTTTGCCCAAGTGTATCCTTCCGACCTTATCACCAATGATATCAGTGCTGATGTTCTTCTTTGGTCTCTCAAGAGTTGTTCTGGCCTTGCGCATAGCCTCCTTCAACATAGCCTCCTCAGCCTCCTTCATTCTGCCGACGCGGAAATCGATGCGTGGACCCATCTCCTCAACCTCAACACGTGGCAGCTTCTGTCCACTCTTCTTGGTCTTAATCAGGTAAACACGGAGATGGATCTGGGGCTTCTGGTCCTCGCCATCAACAGTGTCGCGCGCGGAGATAGAGACAACGTATTGGAGTCCCTCAACATCGACCTTGTCTGCGGCCTCGCCCTTGAAGAAATCGGTGAAGAACGACTTTGCAAGAGTGTACTCGTTTGGCACCGGACTCTCGAATGGAGTTCCGGCGAAAAGCAGGAGTGGCTTCAGACCGACGGCGCACTTCTTGTTCTTGAACTCGCTGAGCAAGCGGAGGGTATCTGGGTTGATGTTGAGCTCGAGCATATCGAGGATCTTGTAGCCGAATGAGCGGATCATGGTCAAGGTATGTGGGCGCTTCTTGCTGGAAGATCCGAAGACAACAAGGGATGCATCGTTCTTCTCGCTGAAGAACTCAATAGAGGCAGCATCCTCAAATGGGTGAATCTCGTTCTTCTTGGTGAACTTCTGTGCGAGTGGGCGACGGAGTGAGTAGAGGTCGGTGAGAGCGTCCTGGGTCTTCTGAGAGCAGGTGGTGCCGCGCAGGAAAAGTGCCTTCTTTGGGTTCTCGACTGGCTTTGGAGCCTTCTTGTCGAGGGCACGCTTGGAGCGCGCGTTTCTTGGTTTTCTACACTTTTGGTCAGCTCGCTGTAGATTTCAGCCTGAACTGTATGCGCCAAACGTACATTGTTCTAAGAGCGTCCATTTTGAAGATGTATGTTGGTTATGGAGGTTCTCGTCGTCGCGAGCTACCTTGAAGATAACAGAAAATAATCTCAAATCTCAGGACGCGATAAGCTCACGTGTCGGCTGATCAATTTGAAAGACGGGGCCTGCGGAATACGATGGCGACTATATAGACTCTATTAGTTTTACCGCAAGTGGCTGTGATGGTCATCCGGTGAGGAATCGCATTCGCGCACTTCTCCCATTCTTACCTATCCTGCATCAGGTGTCCGGTTCGAACGTTGCGGGGGTCTTCAGTCAAGTCGGTAACGCTTGGTAACTGTAGGGCCTTAAGCGATGACAGGCAATCTCTAGGGAGGCTTCACTCTGCAAAGAACCTGTCACCGTGACGTGGCGAATGGGATTGCATCCGTTGTGGGTGAGTGGGAGGGAGCGCATCAGATGCGATAACTTACATTTTATTTTTGCTGTTTTCGACAATTCTGCCCGTCATTTTTGATGGATGACAATTTTGACGGGCAGGACCCGCAGCCACGAGCTGGCCAACCGAACTGCCTCTAAGCCACTTTGAGCACAACAATTATTGCATAGAACACCACACAACCACAATGTCGTTTTCCTTTTCGTTCGCCGGCGATGACATAGAGGAGACTGCCGAGGAACTCAAAGCGCTCTCCATCTCTCCATCCACCCAAGCTGCCGAAACAGGCTCATTCACCTTCCGCCACAACACCACCACGGCCTTCCCCGTCTCAGGCCAAACTTTGATCCAAGCACAATCTCATACCGTTAAAGAGCTACTTGAGAGCTTGCCAAGCGCTATCAGTTATGGCACGCTGAAGGTCGTGCTTGACGATGGGACCGAACTTAAGATTCCGAGGAGAGAGTTATGGGATGTGAGGGTGCAGTTGATGGCTGAGGATGAGAAGGTGGGACTGGGGAAGGACGATGTGAAGACGGGTGTCTATGAGGGTGGATTTAAGAGCTGGGAGAGCAGCGTGGATTTGGTGAAGGAGTTGGCGAAGACGGAGAGCAAGGGTTCGAGGTATCTCGAGGTAGGTCACGTGAAGTTGAAAAATCGAGGAGAGAATATGATGCTGATTCTTGCCAGCTCGGATGCGGTACCGCCTTACCCAGCTTAGCAATTTTGCAGTGGCATATGGCGAAGAAACACGGGAAGAGCAAGTTGGATCTTGCGTTCGCAGACTACAATTCCACTGTCCTGCGTTTGGTCACCTTGCCAAACGTTTTACTGTCTTGGGCACAGTCGCTTCCACGCACCGAAGAGACTGGGCCTTGGGAAGAAGAGGGTGAACTTGATATTGATGCAGACCTGCTCACAGCATTCCAAGCAGACCTCGCTGATCGCAAGGTGTCACTGAGCTTCTTCTCCGGTGCATGGGGCGAGGAGTTCGTAAATCTCGTTCAGGATGCACCAAAAACTGCCAAAGGTGAGTTACTGATTATTGGTGCTGAGACAATCTATTCTCCTGCTGCACTGAGGAGTTTTGCGGATGTGCTGGCGGATATTTTCGGAAAAGAGGAAGGAAAGGCACTGGTGGGCGCGAAGAAGGTTTACTTTGGCGTTGGAGGAAGTATGGATGATTTCTGTGAGGCCGTAAGAGAGAGGGGGGCAGAGGCTGTTCAGATCAGGGAGGAAGCTGATGGCGTCAGGAGGTCGGTCGTGGAGGTTAGCCTCAAGAAATAGATGGCACCTAATGCAATGACCAACCCGCGTTGAGCACTCAAAGGGATCTTTACGAATGCATTAACAGAGAAACATCTATGCCTGCAAGGGCGGATTCTACATCCCAGAGGAGATGCCATAACTCCTAGCCGACTGAAAGACCGCATGGCGCGACCTCTCCTTCGTCGACCTCACCCTTAACCTGCTCTCCATCTATATCTCTTCCTCCGAGAGCCCATCAAGAGAACTGAAAGAGACCATTACCCCCTCATACCCCACGTTCCGCGATGCGAGAAAACACCAGTCGTTACACTCGGCAAGGACGCCAATTTCTACTTCTAGGAGCGCTTCCACGGCCCGACCTTTGCATGAGACCACACCTCACGCCAAATCAGACATCTCACAACGAAGGAAACTCGTATGATCATCAGGCTCAGCACTGTTCGGCAACTCATCCCTCGCGCTTAGGTCTCTGGCCTGCCATCCTCAAGTTCATCGCCCATCAGCCCCTCAAATGTCCCCCTCGGGCCACCGGCGTAATTATTGTAGATAGTGGTCTTCCGTACACAGTTAAACTGCATTGTAGACGGAATCCAACTGGTCCTCCTACTTGTAACGATGTCTTGCAATCGCTCATCCGTCTCGGCTGCCTGCTTAAGTTCCAATGTTTTAACATTGATCCTCATACGCACTTTTTGTCGGATCAAAGTTGCCTCCAGAACAGCATCACGTCGCATCAGATCGCTTGTTGGGTTGGATTGTCGTGTGTTGGCTGATTGAGGACATGCGTCGACGTCAAATCGAGAGAAAATTTGAGGCCTCTTGGTCAATTGGGTGATGCGCCAAAGAATTGACAGTTTGGAGGCTTGGTCGAATTGGACAAAGTGGGGGGGGGTGGACTAGGAGTTGTGTCCTCACCGGGCTCAGCCTTTGTGTGGTAGTGTGGATGTATGTTCGTAGTGGCAGAGGTTGCGTCTAAAATTGTTATTTCATCTTGTCTCGATGCGAAGGTATGCTGTATTGCTTAGAAGGCCAGTTCACTAATGCGGATATGACGGCGGAATGGGCCGTGAGGGGATTCAGTGGGAGCTGTGATGGTGTGGCGTTCGTTTGGAGATGGAAGTCGAAGATTGCACTGGGGTATGTGCCTGATGCGACGGAGTCGGAGCTTGAAGAATGAGAGTTCGCGATTGAGCGGTTCTGACGACGAGGATGGCGGTGAGAGGCACTCGACGTTATTGTGGTTAGTAGGGTAGGTTAGGTAGGGTTCGAAAGACGTTTGCGCTCCAATTCTGCGGTAACATATTCCAATATTTCCTGGTCCTCGGCAACGAGGGCAAGGTCAGAAAGAAGCGTAACCACCTCATCATTGTAAGCGCTACATCGGGAGACACTGATCACCCCCACAAGATGCTGTGAGGGCCTATGAGGGTGGTCAAAAGGGCTTTGACACCGGCAATGGATGTCCTCATCCTCTCTAACTTCGAGGCCCCCCCCCTGATCTTGGCGTATGAGGTTGCATCGCATGCAGGTATGGTATCGCGGCAGGCTGAGAAGGAGGTGGAGGCGCGACACAAGACCTTACGACCAAGGGAGGCTTCAGCGCCCGCTAATATCTAAGATGGCGAATGGAGATTTTGAGTCTGGGAGAGTCAGTGATGACTGATGAGGAGACGAAGGAGACGATCCGCGTTCTAGACATTTCCTTGACCCGCAAGCGCCAGTGGAGTCTTCGCAGAACAGAGAAACATGATATCGCGCCCACACAAGTTGTCAATTGAAATACAATTTGGAACCCACGTTTAGAATTGGCGCCCGAAACCGTTTAGCAGTAGGCGCTCAAGGTACTGTGTCTGACCGGTTTTCGAATCAGGGCGATTCAAAAAAAGTGGTAGGAGACTGTAACACTGAGGCAGATATTTTAACAGATGCAATCCTATTCACACTCGCTATAAACCACGTAAGGAGCGCAGCTCTAAACTTCCTTCCACCTCCATTCTCCCTCCCAACCACTGTTCACCCAACAAGCCCTTTACTCATCAAGCTGAACATAGTTACTTGGGAACAATCCAGACTTCCCAACCTTATGTCCGAACCACCAGTCATCATCTGGGAATTCCTGTTTCTGGTTAGCCTATGCCTCTGCTGGGTTGAGGTGAAGCGGATAAAATGGAACTCACAAGATCAGTAATCTTATCATTCTCATCAAAGCTCAACTCATTATCCTCCGCAGCCTCATAGTCATACAGCGCCGTCGCCGTTGGGCCACCTTTCGACGCCGCTGCAGCTGTTGCAGGTGGCGGCACATGGGCTGCAACGGGAGCAGGCTCCGGCGATGGTTGACGGGCTGGAGCAGCCGGCGCTGGAGCAGCGGCAGCATCGTCCTCCACGAGCTCGACGTAGTTGCTTGGGAAGAGTCCGCTCTCGCCCTTAGAGTTGGTGCCCATCCACCAATCGTCATCCACCATCTCGATGTTGGTGACATGGTCTCCCTCCACAAGCTCAATCTCGTTGTCCTCTGACTTCTCATAGTCGTATTGAACAAGCGCTCTCTTACCGCCGTGACCCTCACTACCAGCGGCCTGCTGTGGCGCCTCGTCCTCCTGCTGCTGATGAGCCATAGCAGCACCGACGCCGGCACCACCGAATGCACCGGCGGCCACTGCTGCGGCGGCAGCGCGGGCTGGGTCGGAACCTCTGACCGGCTCGTCATCCTGCTCCGACTCACGGCTAATCTGCTTCTCCAACGATCTCACCGGCATAACCGGGGCAGGCTGCTCTTCCATAGGGCTGAGTGGTTCAGGCTCCTTGCTTCTAGACACTGGCATGGCGATCCTGACAGGCGACTGCTCGCGGCTTGGTGGCGACGGCGAGCGTTGAATGCGTGGCGGAGATGGGATGTTTGGACGTCCTCTATCCTCATCCTCTTCCTGCCGTGGCTCTGGGGACTTAGGCCTCGAAGCCATTGGTGGAGGCGGTGGAGCAGCGTCAGAGCCGCCCGTTCTGCTTGGCATCACCGGAGCGCCCATTGGTGCAGCACCAGCGAACTTATTCTTCAACGCGGCAATACCTCCAGCTGGGGAAGCAGGTGCCTCTTCTCTCTCCGGCGACGGCTCCCTCTCGCCGGTACGCTGGACAGAAACGGCGCTGGTGCCCGTTGCGTGGGTAGGGACCGGTGCCCACGACTTTCCAGCATAGCCGCTCTTCCATCCACCATTTCCACTTGTCTGACTCGGAATCGGGGTGGCTGCAGGAGACGGGCCGGATGGAGCTGCACCCGGAGTCTCGTCACGCTCTCTAGCTTTCTTTTCAGCCCAGATCTGTGCTGGGGTTTTTCCGCCCTCGTCGGCAAAGGTCTTGCTGGCTGTGCCAATTGGTGCCGACTTAGCCACCTGCGGTCCCGGCTGGTGGAGACCGAAAGTACCTGGTGTCAGTGGCTTGGTGCCAGTGAAGTTGGATGCGCCTGCGAACTTGTGGGCGACTTTTGGCTTTGGGAGAGTGAGACGCTCGGATTGGGAGAATGCGGCGGAGCGCTCGGCGAGAGACTTTGGTGCTTGCTCCTCCTCGTCGTTTTTTGATGCAGCTGGTCTTGGCGTTGGTGCGTCGGCTGGCTTCTGCGCCTTGGCTCTGATGGCAGCGATATCTACCTTTCCGACGGGCTCGTATGCGCCCTTGACAATCGTTGGTCTGTCGTCCTCAGACTTCTTAGCTTGAGCGCGAATAGCAGCGATGTCGACCTTTCCGATTGGCTGGTATCCACCACGGACGACATCTGGGTTAGTGTCCGGGCGAGATGGTACTTCGTAGCGAGATGGCTCTCTTTTCTTGGTCAACTCTGCCATATTGACCTTGGTTGGCTGGTATGCGGACTGAACCTTCTCCACAGTTGATCTAGAAACTTGTGGAGCATCTGCACCCCATCCGTCCTCGTCCACATTCTCATCCCGATTCACTTGTCTCGATCCGTCACTTGCCAATGGATTGAAGGAAGATCCGGCTCCGCTGCGGGTTGGGTTAAATGCTGGCTTCGAGGCGACAGCTGGTGCAGCCTCATGGGCGATCTCTGCAGCGGCTCCTGCAGAGTACTTGGAGCCAGAAGCATCGGCGACCTTCTTCACGATGCTCTCTGGGTCAAGGTCGCGCTCTGAGCGAGCAGTGATCTGAACATGATAACCCTGCCATTATATTAGCACAGCGACAACCTGAAATCCGTAGATTTTCGTACGTGAAGAATTTTGGAAACTGCTGCAAGGTGGCTGATGAAGTAGCCCTTGGTCCTCTCTGGAACTCCTTCTCCACACTGTAAAATGATTAGCCACCACTTCAGGGCTTAACTTGTACGAACGTGCTCACCCAAGCGATCAACACATATTTTGGCAAACCAGTGTTCGAGTCTTTGACCTTGACAAACGCAAACTGTACGCGGCCTTCCGAGAAATCCTCAATGAGTTCTGTGAGCTGGCCGTCTGTTTGTGAAGTGTTAGCGTCAAGTCTCCACCAGGCGCAGCCCAGTTAATCAAACATACCACCAGTGCTCTGAACCTTCAGCACGCTTTCCTTGGAGCCGGAGTCCTGCTGGAATGCGTTTACAAGAGGCGCTGAAGCGGAGAAGAGAGCCCATTGTGCGTATGTTGGGGAGTTGGCAGCGGAATCGGACGGAGCGTGGCCGTTGATAACTCCCTGGTAGCTCGATCTGATGGATGGACCATTGGTTGAAGTGTTGAGAGAAGCCATAATGATAGAACCAGTAGCCGCTGGTTGGCTTCTTGTTATGAATAGGGTAGTGGGTTGTGATTTGTTGTTGTCTTGAGTGGTGTGTGGTGTAGACAGCTACAGTTGGATGGATGTAAGTGTTGTAGTGTGAGTGGTGTGCCTTGTAAGATGTCGGATGGACAAGGCGGGACCGCGCTATGATGCTGCGGCCGCAGCCCCCTGTCAATGGATTGAGTGCTTACCGCCCGCCTAACCGCTTGGAGCAATAGGCGGGGTGAATTGAAGAATGATATTTCGGCGCCGGCGGAAGGTATGACCGCCGAAGCAACAGAGCTGTCCCATCGCGTACGCCTCACTTCTTTCTTGACCTCGCCCACCACTCTGCCAGGACAAGAGAACAAGACATTCCAGCGACCACCGGCACCATCAATCGTTGTACCCTCTCACTTGTCTCACCGAGGCCGCCGCCAATCTGCCCTCGTCTTCAGACAAGCCGGTACATTCCACAGTTGGTGATTCATCAATCCTCCACTCCCAAGTTAGCCGCCTTTATCATCCTCTCATCCACCTCCTCTCTTTCGGTATACACTCCATCACCTCTTCCCGTGCGCCAATCGCGATAGCTATCTATCGTGCTCTTTTGAGGCTGAAAAGGCAGCTAGAGGGAAGAGAGGAAAGTATACATCAGACATCCGGGCTTCACATAGCTCCATTCTTTACTTAACAGATTCTCGTAGCCATCCATTGGTTAGGTCATTCTGACAAGTATACACTCTCGTTATTTCCCGTTTACTGTTACTACCATCAACAGAGACAAGCTTTACGTGTCATCATTCTTATCTTACTGTACATATACGCGAACAAACGAGGTAGCAGTCTTGCATATCAGGGAGTAATAAGTCTTAGGGTGCCTGTCAACGCGGTAGCTTCTTGGATCGAGTGCCGCCCCTCGTCTTCACGACTTCGCCATGCCAGCCGACGACGACATCAGCGATGTGTCGATGTCGGATTCTTCTGATGACTCCGAATCAGAAGAAGAGCAAGGCACTGCGCAATCTAGGACTCAATTGCCGTCAATGCGGCAAGGCATTCTAGCTGCGGTACCTAGCGACCCTCCGTCGACCACCGCCACCCTTAAAATCCCGTCTACACACGATGTAAGGAATGCACCACAAACATCAGGGAAAGCCCGCAGGTTAGTCGACTGGAGTTTAGAGACAGAAACCACATCAATCTTAAAAGACAAGTCAAGACTGCCGATGGAAGTATGGCAGCATTTCTTCACCTTCACGCCACCAAAAGCGCTCGGCAAGCTTTTGTCTGTCAACAAAACCTTCAATCTATATCTGGATCCCAATTCCAAGTACAGTACCTCTGTTGCCGCCTCTTCCAATCGCACAGTGCCTACAAGAAAATCCGACGAGATATGGCAACAGTCCAGGACATACTTCTTCCCACGGATGCCAGCGCCCCTGGAAGGAATGAACGAGCTATCCATGTGGAGAATTGCGTGCAATTCGCGTTGCACTTCATGCGGAAAATTGCCAACCAGTCAAACTGCATCTTCCACCATCGACCAATGGCATTCTGGACCTGGTGAGAATGGTGTCCGTCCAATCTGGGCTTTCTCCAGCCGCGCTTGCGGTAGTTGCTTGCGGAGCCAAACTATAAAGGTAACTGCTCACTTTACTGAAGTCTATTGGCGTGACTGACCGCGGAACAGGAAATCGACCTTCTCGTGTCTCAAACAATTCCCCCCAAACTTATCACTGCTCTACCGTTCATATTTCTCACTAGCGATCTGCATCTTGTCGCATCCACAGCTCTTCTGCCAGGTCAGCAACCGCCTTCATGCGTCCAAATAAGCAAGTACTTCTCCAAGGCCCATGTGGAAAACATCAAGCAAGAATACCATAAAGTGCAGGGTTTGGGCACGGCAGCAGCAGATGAGTGGGTTAAGGGACTGGACAGCCGTGGTAAAGCAAAGAGACAGGATGTTACAAGATGGGAGAAATGGGAGGCTTCTGCTGGCCTCCAGCGGATGAGCTCAGACAGGCCAGATGGCACAACGCCGGAGGTGAAGAAGCAACCATCTTTTCTGAATGCCAATCACAAAGTACCCTCTTCTCTACCCCCGCGTCCTGCCACGTTCCATGGTTATTCGGGTTATGGACATCCACCGGGACTCCCATCTGTACCTCCACCCGGCCTTCCTTATCCTCCATCTACTTTCGCCCTAAGCCTGCATATGCCGCTTGCTCAGAATTACCGTGAGTGCCTTCATCACATCATTTATTAGTACTCTCTAATATTTCATAGCACCCGGATTACCTCAGCGTTTTGATTCGCCTGCCCAGAATGGTTTTGGTGCATATGGACCACCTGGACATCCGAAGCAGCCAAGGACCAAGGAAGAGGCTGATCAGCTAAAGGCTGCCCGGAGAGCGGACATTGAGCGTCGAGCCATGGAGTTGGGTATTACGCCAAGCGTTTTGGCACATATGCCGTCCTTTCAGGCTGCCCTGCATATCATCAAACCGCTGGATGAAACCGCGTGGCAGATGCTGAAGCCAAGACTTCTATCCCAAAAAGCTGACGCCCAGCAGCGTGAGGATGCACGAGTTGCTGCAACCCGCGCAGTCCAAAAGAAGCTAAGTGAGCGTGGAGGCGCTCATGACAATCACAACCAGGAACCCGGCGAGGCTTCCGAGGAAGACTGGGACGATGCTCAGATCATCGTGAAGAAACGCATTGATACCTATTCGGACGAGGTTATTCGTGACGGCTGGAATAATGGAAAGAAGGTGACCAAGGAGACCACGCCACGATTTGCCGCAGAAGTCCTGCTGTATGTCCGGAACAGATTCTATGCCGAAGTAGCCAAAGACGATGCGGCTGCCCGTGCAGCAGGACACCCGCCTCTGGCTGATCCACCCAAAGGGCCTTATACACGCAAGCTTACCCTGGAAAATATGAGGTGGGTGTTCGAGACTAAAATCAAACCGTGGACGGAACAGTATCGTAAGGACCTATTTCTCTGCAATGGGTGCGACAATCTCAAGTGGTATGCACTTGAGGGAGTCTGCCAACACTATGCGTCTAAGCACACAACGTCCCTCAGTTCAGGTAGCGTCGTGGTGCATTGGAGGGCCGAGTGGCCTGAAGAGCCACCTTTCCAACCCGAGCCACACCTGGCTAAGCAAGGTTCCTCCCATGCCACTCGTTCTGCACCACCAGAGTTGTTTCCGAATGGAGTTCCGGCCCCAGCCCCGACTATCGGTCTTTCTTCTTTCCAGGGGAACTCTCTTCCTCTCGCTCCTGTCAGCACTTTCCAGCAGCCACCGATCTATCAACCTGTTCCCGTATCTCGGAACCAGCCTCAGTTCCAAGATCTTTACTTACATCAGCAGCCGCCGCAAGATGGACAGTACAGCAGACAAGGTCCATACCAACCATGTCGTCCCGCGGTGCAGCCTCCTCAGTTTCAAGGTACACCTGGAAACACTAATCCACCTTACCATCTGCCGCCTGGAGAGAACGGAGGCTCCCAGATCAAATCTGTGCAGTACGGAATGCCGCCAACCACACAGCAATTCTACACTTCCGGGCCACCGCAGCAGCCATTACCAGCGGTTGCGCCCACGCCTATGGCCGTGGATAACCAAAGTCATGTCACGCTTCCGGTCTACAGAACGGAAGCATACAAGGCCCAGCTCCAGGACATGGCAATGTCAGCGAAGACTTTGTGGAACGAGACTGCCGGTGTGAAGGATATGCCTGGAAGTGTTCGCGTATACGTAATCATTTTCCACATTTTGAAGAGACTTGGCGAGACGTATACGGAAGATCCACCATTTTCCATGTTTGTCGACGGAGTCCAGAACGTCAAAGAAATGCGCATAGTGCGCAATGTGAATGGCCTTGCTTGCAAGACCTGTACTTTGGAGGAGGCCAGCAAGCCCAAGCTTGAGAATCCTTATACGACGTCTGCAAAGAGCAAGCCGGAGAAGAAGCTTTCCTCTTTGCCACAGTTAGTTAACCACTTTCAGTCGGTCCATGAGTCTCAAGGTATCGACTGGAGAACGGACATGGTTTTGCTCCCAGAACGGAAGAAGATACGAAATCTGCGTTCTGCTAATGGTATAGATGAGCGCAAGCGACAATTGCTTATTGAGGCTCTGCCAGAAGCCTTCCGTCCGGATACTCCTCTTCCAGTCCAGGATGAACCTTCTCCACCTCGCGATTGGACGGGACGCCACTTTAGCTCCCCAATGCTTGGAAATACTGAACTACCTCCTTCCAAGGACAAAGTTGACAAATACTACAATCAACCCGCGAGAAGAGAGCCGTCGCCTGAGCCATATTGTCCAGAGCAGCGCGCGGAGCGTCCTGCGGAAATCTCGTACACTGACTCCTTGCGCAAACCGCGGTCCCAAAATGCACAATCACGGGGCCATAGTCCATATCCACAGGATACTTCTATCAACAACATGAAACGCAAAGCTCATTCACCACTCCGTGGCCAACGCCGTCCGGCACCATTCGGGACTGAGCAGTACAGTTATGTCGAGGTAGACGATTGGAGTCATCGCAGAATTGAATATGACACCTATGATCCAAGAGGTCAACCTTACGCTCCGCTGGAGGTTTACCAAGAAGCCAAAGTTTCGGTCCGCATAGCTCAAGACAGTGAACGTGGCCATCAGACTCAATCGCAACGCCTCCCTGTTAGACGTGTGGAAGCAATTTATCTGGATGTTCGTCCGCAGTCGTCTGGTGCTCCAACCAGAACCTCTTCCAGGCATTCCGGTCGCATTGCCACAGCAGAGCAGGCTGAGAATGCTGCAGAGGAGTTCCTGGATACTCTAGAGCCTGAGGACCCGAGCACAATTCCGCTTGTCATTAATACTGTGGTTGCTGCACAACAGCGTCTCCAAGATGGCATAGCATCAAGAGGGGCAGATGTCGTTCCGGTCGCGTTTGAAGGAGGCGCTGATCCACACGGCAGACGTCCGGCGCATCCCAGAGCGGTAGAATATGTTGATGAGTATGGCTACACAGTCAGAGGCCCAGTACAATATGTCGATACGCCTCCGGTTACAAAGGTTGCCGAAGTCCCAGACGCGGTCCGTGTCTCACCCCAGTATGAACAACACTACAGCCGTCCTGCTCAGCCTGAGCGTCGTGTCATGCAAGAAGAGGGTGACTACCGCGGCGTCAGATCCTCATCACATCACGCGCCACGACAGATTGAGCCAGAAGCCATCAGACGTGAAGCGCCTAGAGACGCATCACCAACCTACGTCGAGCAAGCTCCACCCCGAAGACAATACCAACAACATTACATCGACGAACCACAGCCAAGGTACGAACCACCTCCACCACGTCGACAAATAGAGCGCGTAGTCTACGATCCCGTCACTAGACAAGAATACATCGAGGTCGTTGACGAGCCGCCTCGTCGTCCCGTGCAGGTGCAGATGGAGTATGTGAGGGTGTCGGATCCTAATGGGGATTATTTTATTGAGCGGCCGGCTAGGAGGCAGGAGCCTGTTTATGCTAGGTATGAGGATGACTTACACGAATATGAAGCGAGGGAAAGAATGAGGAGGCAGGAGCCGATCTATGTGGATGAGCAGGGCCAGAGAGTGCAGCCGAGATACGAGTCGCCGAGACAGGCGCAGAGGGTTGTTTATGCTGATGAGCAACCTCCAAGACGCGCACCAGTGAGGCATGAAGACGAGCCGATGAGGGAGGTGCCAAGGTATCAGGATAGGCGCCCCGTAGCGCCAATGGCTGCTATGGCTTCTATGGGTGTCGATTTCGATGAGGACGTGAGACAGAGAGCTGTCCCGGTAACTTATGCGGAGGAGCCACAACTGGTCCAGAGGAGACAGGTGGTGTATGATAAGAGATATGAGGAGAGATATGAAGAGCCGAGGTATGAGGAGCAACATAGGAGGAGGCCGTTGGCAAGAGGCACGACGCCGACAGTGAGAAGGGATGACCCGAAGTATTTTGAGGAGTATGATCCTAGTCAGCCGGCGTTGGTTGAGCCGGTGAAGAGGGTGCAACAGCGACCGAGGGAAGAGCAGAGGGGGTATAGGGGGGGGAAAGTAAGGTATGAATAAGTCGAGGCGGAATGATCATGGGGCATTGCATTGGATACATTTGCTGCGTTTGCATTATTTGATTGGCCTTGGGAACGGAGACATGCTTCACAAGAGTAAAATACTAGTTGCTAAGAGAATGCTAAGATTCTGTTAAATATGTTCTACCCGTAGAAAGCCTGCTTTCTCAAATTCTTTTGCTGTGGTTGCAGGTTGCGTAAAGCGAATAGTTCCTGGTATTGCAGCGTCTACGGGACCTCAGTTCACTGGACGCTTTGCTCCCCTGTTTCGTGTCCCAATGACGGTGGTACCTTCTCACGTGCCTGGGGAAACTGACCGGAAGCGGGACCTATCGAGCCTTAGGAATCGTCAACATAAGAAATCGGCGCATCCCATGCGACCCATTGAGGTGTTCGCCTTGTGGCGTTGCCTGTTTTCTGCTCTAGACTGTTTCTTCAGGGGTGAGCTCGCGCTTGCGCTTGTCCTTGTCATTGCGTGGATAACCACCCCACTACGTTAATACTGCTCCTCGAGCAACTCAGTCTGGGAAAGTATTCCCTGTTGCTGAGTTGCTTCGCCTTCACCCGATTCAGAATCATCATCCATGGACTCGTCGGCTTCGTCTGACTCTTCTTCCTGAAGTGCATGGGCAGGCTGTGTTGCCTCTGCGTGGAAGCCTTGTCTTCGTGCTGCAGGAGCTGGAAGGTTAGCTTGGCCACTACACCCTCCTTGTTTAGAGACTGATGCTTGTGGACCTTGCATCGGGTCTCCAAGACTTGACTGGGCCGTTGCGTTCCCTTTAATTTTGTTCGCTGGCGGTGGCATTAGCTGAATTGAAGCTGCGCTAGATGCGATAACAGAGATGAAACTCACCTTTTCCTCTTCTCGGGGCGTATATCCATTTGATTGCTTTGATATCCATAGCGAGCCCAGCAGCTTCTCCTGCCCATTCTAATGACTTTGTAAGTGAACCTCAGGCACACGAACGAATCTATGTCGAGCACTTACTTTTACTTCGATTTCTTTTGGCATTTGATCTCGCATCATTCCATTTGTTGGTAATTGCTTTCGCCTCATCCGCATTCGAAACAATCATCAGCTTAACCCACTGATTCCACAAAAATCTGGTGCGAATCTCGTGTGGTATAGGATACTGCCTGAGGAAACTAGTGGAACCTAGCATTTTGTTAGAGTGGAATTGGCTAGTGCTGGCAGTTTTAATCTACCTAGTTTCAACCCACGTGCATCATAATTCCCGAATACCTTTTTCAGACCCTCCCTGTCATCCTCAAGTGAGTTTCCCGACGTCGGCGTCACTCTCGAAGGTTACATATTTAGCTCGGGCTGAGCTAGATCTTGCTCGCTCGATATTGAAAGTTCAGGAACTTGCTTGTCGTCAATGGAATGATTCGAAGACTCGAAGTACTTGACAGTTAGAGAAGACCAGCTTCTAGGTATGCGTTCGTATGATCGATTGAGTATGTAGATTCATGTTGGCAACCAAATTTGGCCCACTTTTAATCTATCCACTAATAAAGCTCCATACTCTCAGAAGGAATCTACGAAACCGACAGCCCAAAAGGCCATGAAAAGCGAAGCTGAGCATATAGAAATGCCCTTGTAAACTTGTGGCTTTCAGTGCTCTGAAGGTCATCCAAAGCACTACAAAGCTTCTCATCCCGTTGTATCAAGTGTAAAGGAGTTGCAATGGGACAGAAGAGAAAAAACATCAGAGTCTTTAGCGTCTACAAACAGTTCTAACTGAAGCAATAAAGCCACTTAGGCTTGAAGAGTGTTGAGCGGACTCGCTACATCAACTTCAACGCTCTTCTCCTCTCTTTTCCAAAGAGTTTACTTGAGACTCCATAGGCGTTAATGAAAGGGCTGCTTTTAACGTTTGGCAAGCTGACAAGCATTGCCATAGCATAGAAACCTCGGAACCCCTTGTTTAACCAAAAGAGGCAGCAATCAGTCTCAATGAGCGAACAGTGTAAAGAGAATCCTTTCTTGGTTACCAGCACTCTGAAGCTTGATAGCATAGATAACAACTTTAAAGACATCCAAAAGCTTCTACTCGAAGCCTTCAAGATGCAGTAAAGAGTTATCCATGAAAGACGAACTGGGTTGGTAGTCGAAAGGAGCCACCGCCAAGTCACTTTACGCGCTGCCGCGCTACGCGACGAGGCTGAAGCACTCCGCTCAACTTCAGCCGCGATGACATGCCAACGACCAAGCAAACCTCAGTCCATACAGCGTAGAGAAATACAAGCAATGCCAATTATTTCTCATGAACCGAATTGATTCTCAAAGGTTGCCTCGATGGCACCTCCAGCGAAGAGACAGAGGCGCAATGTGATACGCTCGAGCCCTGGTTCCGAAGAGGAACAGGATGTTGTTAAAGATACGCCGAGAGCGACTACGAATTCTAATGGAGGTCGAAATATTATCGACCTGTGCTCGTCGGAAATTGAAGACTCGCCGTTTGTGAGAAGAGCACAGCCGCCAGAACCTGCACCTAAGTCGCCGAATAAGTCTCGCCAGTCGACGCTTACGAGAAATGGCCTCAGAGGCAGCACCGTCGAGCTCACCGGACCACCGTCCCGCACAACCGGCATAAGAAGCCAGAGCAAGAGCCTTAGTCCGGAGAAGAAAAAAGCTGTGGTGAAGGTGGAGAACGGCAGCGAGAAGAATGGCAACATATTCTCGTTCTTCACCAATGCGGCAAAGAAGCAGATCGAGGCACCCTTGCCGACACAGCGAGATAATCTGGAGAATTTGGAGGAGGATATATCGACGGATGAGGACGATATTGCGGAAAGCAAGGTCAGACAGAAGAGCTCGTTCACTACTACGGCTGTGAAGCGGAGCAGGAGTATGGTTGATAGTGAAGGGTCGAGCGTTGTGGGGAGTAGTCAGAGGTTCAAGAAGCCGTCGATACCTGCCGCCAAGCCGAAGGTGGAAGAAGATCTCAGACCTTGGGCAGAGAGGTTTGCGCCCCACTATTTGGAGGAGTTGGCGGTGCATAAGAGGAAGGTTGCTGATGTGAGGGAGTGGTTGGAAAACGTCATGGCTGGGAAGTCGAGACAGAGGGTGCTTATACTTAAGGGCGCTTCTGGGACTGGAAAGACCACGACGGTGCAACTACTGGCTAAGGCGATGGGTGCTCAGGTCTTGGAGTGGAGGAACCCGGTGGGATATATGACGAGTGACGAGGGAACAGGTTTTGTTTCTGTGACGCAGCAGTTCGACGAGTTTATTGGTCGGGGTGGAAAGTTTGGGCAGCTAGACATATTTGACGACCCCGACGCACTTGCAATAAAACCCGAAACTAAGCCGCTAGATCGCCGGAAAAGTCTGCTCCTGGTCGAGGAGTTTCCGAACACATTCATGAAGTCCTCGACCATTCTTCAAGGCTTCCGTTCGGCTATCCTTCAGTACCTCGCAGCGAACACACCTTCGCAAGCAGACCATTTCAGTGGACGCGTGCCGGATAATGTCGTGCCTCTTGTCATGGTCGTGTCCGAGAACCTCCTCACAACAACTTCAGCCGCAGCGGACAGCTTCACTGCTCATCGTCTCCTAGGTCCCGAGATCCTTCATCACCCCGGAGTTTCAGTGATCGAGTTCAACCCTATAGCACCCACCTTCCTCCAAAAGGCACTAGGGCTCGTCGTGCTGAAGGAGTCCCGAAAGACCGGGCGCCGAAAGACCCCCGGCGCTCTGGTGCTTAAACAGCTTGGCGAGATAGGTGACGTAAGAAGTGCGGTTGGTAGCCTCGAGTTTATGTGCCTCCAAGGCGACGACGCAGATTGGGGAGCCAATATTAACTTCGCAGGCGGATCAAAGAAGAGAGGTGCAAAGGATGCAGCGCTGACAAAGATGGAAGAGGAATCACTGGAGCTCATTACTCGGCGAGAAGCAAGTCTGGGAATCTTCCACGCTGTTGGACGAGTAGTCCATAACAAGCGCTCCGCGGAGCCTACCAACGAAGCCCTACCACCATACCTCGCCAAACACGCCAGGGCGAGAAAGAGTGAAGTCGTGGTTGATGAGCTGATTGACGAGACGGGCACAGATACTAGCACCTTCCTGAGCGCTTTGCAGGAGAACTATGCTCTGTCCTGCAACCATGTAGACAAGTTCCCTTACTATTCCGATATGGACCACCTCAACGCCTGCATTGATGCCCTGTCTGACGCCGATCTGATGTCGCCATCATGGGACGGCTGGTTCAACCCTACCGGCTTTAGTGGCGGCACAGGAGGTCGTGGTTCGGGCGGTGATATCAGTCGTCAGGATGAACTGTCGTTTCAAGTAGCTGTGAGGGGGATACTGTTCGGTCTTCCGGATCCGGTGGTGCGTCATCAGTCTCAGCAGGGCGGGTTTAGGAAAGGGGGTGGGAAGGAAAGCAATCAGATGTTCTATCCTACGGCATTGAAGCTTTGGAGACAGAAAGAGGAGACTGAGTCGCTGGTTGATCTGAGTGTGACGAGGGTGATGAAGGGCGATCAGATTGGAGGGAAGGCGGAGGGTGGAATTATGAGTGGTGCTTTGGCTTTTAAGAGGGAGAAGAAGGGTGTTGAGACTTGGAGCTCGAATCGGCCTCCGGCCACGCAGAGAAGCACACAAGAAGGAAAGAAGGAGGCGGATGATACTCCTATGGTGGTTGGTCTTGGTGGGTCGGCGAGAAAAGAGATGTTGCTTGAGAGACTACCGTATCTTGTCAAGATTTCTCGGGCGTCTTTTAAACGACCCGTGCTGTTACCATTACCTGTGTCGGAACTGGAGAAAGTGACAAAGTTCACTGGTATAGGTGTTGTTGTTGCCAAGGAAGATGATGAGGATGCGGCTAGTAATGCAAATGAAGAGACGCCAATAGAGAACTGGGCTACTGACAAACCCACCGAAGGCTCGCCGCAAAGGAGGCGAATAGAAAGAGGGAAACTGGTTGGGAATGGACATGATGTTAGGCTTGTGGCCGAGCAGCTCGAGAAGACTGTATTGAGTGATGATGATATTGAGGACTAGCTAATAATGTCATGCAATTGCATGAAAACAAACAAATTTTAACGAGAGGTAAGTGCTGAGTTGTGGATGTGGAAGTTCATGTGAAGGTAGACAGGTTGACATCCCATATATCGCTATAGTGCTGCTTGGTTTGGTGCTGTATGCGCTGTCGAGAGTGTACCTCCAGGTCTAGTGCTGTCTGGCGCTACCTTGGGCAGATAAGCGGGTGTGCCAGATACCTGATTTTACCACTTATTGGACGCACTTCTAGAGTTCTGGGAATGTACATAGCAAATACCTCATACGTAATCGGTTAGCGACCAAGACAATTTCACAGCTGTGTAAATACATTCCTCATCCCGGACCTCAGTGCTCAAAGCTCTGCGTGGAAGTATCGATGAAGTTAAGGCTTGGCGCTTTCAGCCGAAGAGGGTTGCTTTACCTGAAGCACATGCTGCATCAGGCTCTGGGGCATTCTCACTTATGGACACAGGGCTCTGGTACGATTTGCAACCATGACTCCAGAGAAAACAGAAGTGGTGAGAGAGCGAAGAACTGTATTGGAAGTCGTGGCGCTAAGGTTTTCTAAGTCACTCAGGCTGAGGTTTGGGGGCTAATTGGAAAGGTTTGAGCGACTCTACTTGTACCCTGCACGGTGCCATGGTTAGTCGGTCAGAGGTGTTTAACTGGTTTGCTTGAGAGGTGGTGATCGCACGAGAGTTGCAATAAGTAATAATTAACCGTGGACCTCCGCCACAGTCCTCCTTAGAGATTTCTTGTGATTGTATCGGTATTGCCTTGCCACAATTCCTCCGCACAAAGGCCGAAGCTCTAGTGCAGGGCAAAACCTCCCTTTAAGAGGCTCTAGACGCTGTAGATACCGAGCTTGGTGGAGCAAACGACGAGCTCGCCGAGGTCAAAGAAAAGCACCGCAACCTCCAAGACCTTGTCCACAACCCAAGAATTGGTCTCCACACCCACAGACAAAGCCGCTCAATTGAGGGAAGCGTTAGACACAGCAAAAGGAAGCCTCTCCATAGTTGAATCACACAGCACGGTGTTACAAGGATCTCTACAAACCACGAGGAAGAATGTCGTGGACTTGCAACCGGCGTTTCTGGCTGTGTACTCTATTTTAAAGACAACAAGGCCGGATCTGTCGATCCCGACGAACGACCAATATATGACTAGGTGACCTAGCATCATCGAGAAGCAGCAGAAGAAGCCTAAAGCCAAATATCCAAAGACCAGAAGGTTCATCTTGGGGGGGAAACAAGTGAGCTGGGAAAGAGGACAGTGTCAGACAAAACGAGGTATCTAGAGAAGACAGACCAGTTACTGCGACTGATCAGCCCGCACTCATTGAGCCTGCGCTGGGAAAAGGGTGTGGGTGTGGCAGGCAGCGGTGGGAGAGAGGCTGGAGGAGTTTGTGAGGAAGGTTGAGAGAGGGCAGGAAGAGGAGATACTTGCCAATGAGGAGAGAAATAGCCCGGAGGCAAGGAATGGCGAAGGGAAGATAATGGTGAGGATGAGAATGGTAATGAGGACGAAACTCGCAGTGAAGATGCTCAGGATGAGAGTGATAGCTGAAGCAGGGCGAGGGTAAAGCATGACAGTGGTTCATAGGGGATGGTATGCCGATCCGTTGTTCACTAGTTATATGAAAGATACATTACGAGTACACACTTTCATTCCACGTCTACCCATCGCTTTTCTCCTCCATACCCATAACCTCCAGCTACATGCAGTACCCTTCCAAGCTCAACTCAACCTTTGAAACCCATCTAATGAATCGACAAACCCGCGAAAGCATTCTGCAACGCATCCCTAACCTCAAACTCCTCAAGCACAGCACCGAATCTATAAATGTTAGCCTCTATCGCGCTCGTTGTGCCGCTCGTTGTGCAGGGTGTATACCCCAAGCTGGGAGTACACACCTCCACCTCATTCTGCACGCGGGTCCCCTTCATCCACAGTGAGAGTTGCCGACGTAGGAGACACAATACATACCCGTAACACCTAATCTTATCCCTCAACTCCTCCCGAATCCCCTCCACCTCTTTCAACCCAAGCCTCTCCACACCCGGACAACTAAGCACCATCCCCCAAGCCATGACCGGTGTAATCTCACCTTCCAGATTCAGTCTCCTTGACAAATCTAACAACAACGCTAAATCACCCTTCTTAAGATCCCAGGTCTGCTGTCCCATTCTCTCCTCCACAACACCTGGTGGCAACATTTGAGTCCCATGACCAAACGGAATATGTTCGGGAAAAGAGGAAAAGTCATTCGGGAGGTTTTCTGGGTGACCAAGGTCGTAGCCGTGATTGGAGGGTGGTGGTGCTGGAAGCGTGGACGGACAGGAGGCCATTAGGGCGTGGCCACAGGGGTCTTCGCCGTTGTCGCTTCGGGCCAGGAGGAAGGGCATGTGCTCCATGCATGGACGTTCGAGTCTGTAGAGAGGGGTGGTTAGCAAGTGTGTCTCTCTCGGGCCGGTGTTGGGAGCACAGAGCAGGGTGGGTTCGCCTGCGTCGTGCTTCCAGCACTTGACTGGCAATGAGACGCACAGCAAGCTAACCCATACTGCCATCAACCACCATAGCCATCATCCCCCCAGGCCTACTTGGCCCTACTTTCGTGCCAACGCCGATTATTGAGGAGGTGGTGTGAGATAATCCCGTGCCGGGTTTCTCTGCGGAGCATTGTTGGGATCATACGTCAGCACAAAATCAATCCCCGCCTGATCATAGTCAATCGCCGGATTAAAGCCCGAACCCATCCTGTTTCCTCCTTGCTGCTGTTGTTGCTGTTGCTGCCCCTCATAACCGACGCCCTGCACGAAAGCTCCAGGATTCATAGGTCCATTACCAGGGCTCGCCGTTACACTACTCGGACCACTAAAAGAACCAACGTTCGAGCTACTGGCATAACTCGTGGTGCTGTGGCCCATTTGAGACAGCTCATCAACACCACCAGAGCCATTCCAGGCAATTCCGTGCTGGGCTAACAGGGCCTTGAGGCGTTGGTTCTCTTCGTATAAAGAGCCTTTGGTGCGTGCCACGGAAGCGTATTTCTCTTTTAGGTGCAGGACTTCTTGCTCGAGAGCTTTGATGTAGAGTTCTTTGCGCTCGCGATGGGTTCTTGTGGGCGTGTTAGTATTTCCACGCATCATGATGAATTTCGAAACGAAAGACATGGAGACATAAGTTAAGGACAAGGGAGACGGGGAGAACATAGTGTGAAGGAGGATACCTTTGAGCTTGACGATTTAGTTCCTGGCGACGGGTCAAAGCCGGTTTGCTGTCTGGTTTTGGTCCGCGGCGTTTGAGCGGCTGGCCATCAACTGCACAATTGTGTTAGACATGCACCTGAGACAAGCGGAGGTGTCAAACAGAGGCATGAAACGTACCCCTCGTGCTTTTCTTCTCTGTCAAGTTCTTGAGGAAGCCAAGACTCATTGATAATGGACTTCTTCCACTCTCTGACTGATCATTTTCGGCGCTGGCGTATCCGCTGTTGTGGTGCATCGGATTCCCATACTGATCCACGGGATGCTGAGGCATAGTCTGCGCTATGATCTCTCGGATGCGAATGCTTTGTTGGTGTGGGGTTTTGGACTGGGATGGGTTGTAGTATTTTAGGAGGATGATCTGTTGTGCGTATGCCTTTCGAGGGTCTTCAGTGCGCATCATGTCAGTCTCAATCTCGAGCTTAAAAGAGCGACGACACAGCGCGAATCAAGGATGAAGAGCAAGAACGGGGATCTACAACCGCAGCATAATAAGTTCTACTGAAAAAAATGGAAAGGAAAGCATGTTATAGATGACATCGTCGTACCTTAAGCTTCTCGCTGTCGAAATGCAAATCAGTATGTTGCTCTCTTCACACGAGACAGCACGACAAATACTTGTCGTTGGCCGACCTTCTCGAAGCCGAAGCTGTTCTTTGAAATGCAGCAGAATTTGGAATCGGTAGTGTTTGAAGGCTCTGTGCCGGTGACGGAAGTTGGTCAACTGAGACAATTGGAATGGTGGAGGCAATCAACAAAGGATCTTCAAGTATGGCTGGTAACGTGGGCTTTAAGGCAGATATTTGTCACTCTGTACCACGGAAGCCGGGAACGGGCAGAGAACAATCGCCTTAGAGATGTTTTGGTCCAGTCGAAGGACTAGAGCAGGCGTCTCAAGTGGTGGACGAAACTGTCAATGCGAGTAGCCAGATTACTGCTCACGAGGTCGGAACTGTGACGTGGTGCCGGGATTGAGGTTTGTGGGGAAGTTTCCGAGCTTTGTCTCCGCAAGCGGATGATATGTAAGAGGTGAGCAACCCACGAGGAAGCTTGCCAGAGTATTTAAGATGGAAATGAGCCAAGGTCCCAATGGATTACTGAGGCGGAGACGCGGCGGGCTGATCAGGATGATCGAATGCGGTTGCTGGACGCGTTCTCAGAGCACAAGCTGGGCCAGGACATTGAGAGTGGCTGACTGTGCACGATCAACTCCACCAACCAACAGCGAGCATCAACCACCAGTCATGCGAGGCCGTCTTAACAATAACAAGGGCTTAATACAATTGACTGTGTGCCGACCAAATGGGCCTGATTGAGAACGAGAAACTTCAATAAGATGTTGTGGGGAAATTGTAGACCTACTGAGATATACAAACTGCTCGTCCGGTGCCATTGGCTTCGCAAAACAGAGTTGAATGTTCCATTGTTTTCCACGACTCGTGCAGTGATGATTTGGGGTGGCCTGGTACGACTGGTCTGCACTGTAGTGTAACTCTTACCGGCCACGATTTGGACGCATCAGGCAACGTGAGACTCCTCATCCTTGCAGGCCATCAAATAATTGTCAGCCTTGGGGAGACAGCTCACTATTCCTGTTTGCCCGACTCTGACTCTCCGAGAGGCACGACAGACAGGTTGGAGGACATCGAGATATTCAGCAGTATATACAGAATATAGGCCGCCTTCGTAGCGATTCATGAGAACATAGTGAAAGGCCTTCATGTCTCCAACAGAAGATTCAAGAGAGTGTTGTCGTTGGAGGTTAGACGAAGCCAGGTCTGCAAGCATCTGGGCTCCGCTATTTGTGGCAGCGCCCGCTGACAGTGCTGCCTGAGTACAAGAACACAAATGATAGAACCCCGAATAAATAGTGGAATAAAATATCGGGATCATTAAACTTGCTGACTTTAGTATCGTGTGCTGTCCTCTCTAAGACAGCCACGTATAAGATGATTCGTAGTCAAAGTGGTGAATTTGGCTGGATGAGAAGTGGTTTGCTAGGCAGCGTGGTTCCTGATGGGACGGCCGCTCTCATTGTCCATCACCGAAAGAACAATCGCATCGAGTCACATGACCATTCACATCAAAGCCCAACCGCCAAGATTTCGGCTGCCCCACTAAACACCACAACCGCACCTTGACAAAAATACTCTGGCGGCAGATCTCCAGATTTATACCCCATACCCGCACGACCAACACAACGTCGCGCAAACATGGCTCCAATGAATCTCGCAGACCTTTTGTCTGAGCTCCCAGTTCAGTCTACGTGGGGTCCAGAGACTTCCTCTGAGACCACCCTCGATGGCGTCCCATACGCCCCATACTCCAAGGGCGACAAGTTAGGTCGCATGGCCGACTGGACCACTGAGGGCAAGGACGGACGCGATGGACGTGGAGGACGCGCACAGTTCAACCGCAGCTACAGAGGTGCGTTTTGCATGCTCATGTAGAGCTTAATATGTAGTCGCAAGGCTGGTATCAGAACAGTGGCTAACGATTCACAGACCAGCAGGTTTACGGTGCCGGAGCATCTTCTGTTTTCCAGGTTCAGCTCGCACAGGACGAGTCCACCTTCTCCGTCGTCAGCAACACCCGCGACAACGTCAAGACCCGTTTCGGACGTGGCGGTATGCGCGGTCGCGGCCAGCGTGGCGGCGCCATGGGCAGAGGAGGCCGGGCCGGCTTCCAGAGAGTCAGCAACGGCCGCCCAGGCCAGGCCGGCGGATACGGACAGCAGAGTTACGATACCCGTGGAGGACGTGGTGGAGCCCGTGGTGGCCGCAGATTCGGCTGGAAGGACTACGACAAGCCACAGCGCAACCGCGATGCTTCTGTCAACATTGAGCCAGACTGGAAGTTGCTTGAGGAGATTGATTTCAACCGTCTTACCAAGCTGAACTTGGATGCCGATGAGGGTGAGGATGTCGATACCTACGGTTTCTTGCACTACTACGACAGGTCTTACGATCGTGCCTACAGCAAGGCCAACGAGCGCAAGCTCAATGTTGTCGACCGTGCTTCTTACAACGTCACCACCTCCGCCGACCCAGTCATCCAAGAGCTCGCCGAGAAGAACGAGGCCACCATTTTCGCAACCGACAGCATCCTCTCCATGCTCATGTGTGCCCCACGCTCCGTCAACCCATGGGACATCGTCATTGTCCGCCAAGGCAACAAGATCTTCCTCGACAAGCGCGACAACGCTGCGCTCGACATGGTCGCCGTCAACGAGAACGCTGCCGACGCCCCAATGGACGCCTCCGAGGGATCCAAGGACACCATCAACCAGCCAGCCGCTCTCGCTGAGGAGGCTACCTACATCAACCACAACTTCGCCAACCAGACCATCATCGAGTCCGAGACCAACAAGGTCGAGATGACAAACCCAAACCCATTCTACAATGCTGCTGAGGAGACTGATCCGCCAGCGTCCAAGGTGTACAAGTACAGACGTTTCGACCTGTCGCTTAACGACGAGGAGCCACTTAACCTTATCGTTCGTTCTGAGGTCGACGCTGTGATGAAGAACGCCATTTCTGGAGAGGACCAGATGATCACCCTCAAGGCTTTGAACGAGTTCGACTCCAAGGCTCAAGGCTCCGGTGGAGCTCTTGACTGGAAATCGAAGTTGGTGTCTGCTCGTGGTGCCGTCGTTGCCACTGAGATGAAGAACAACTCGTGCAAGCTGGCCAGATGGACCACCCAGGCTATTGTGGCTAATGCTGATGTGATGAAGATTGGCTTCGTTTCTCGTGTCAACCCTAAGGCGAATGACAAGCATGTCATTCTTGGTGTTATTGGTTGGAAGCCAAGAGATTTCGCGTCCCAGATGAACCTCTCCCTGTCCAACGGCTGGGGTATCGTCCGTACTATCGTCGATATGGTTCAGCGTGAGCAGGACGGAAAGTACGTTTTGGTTAAGGATCCAAACAAGAGCATCCTCCGCTTGTATGAGGTTCCGGCGAACAGTTTCGAGGAGGAGGAGGAGAGGGAGGTGCTTGTTGAGGAGGATGAGGAGTAAATTTGACGACAAATGAGATTGGAATGATACCTGATGACTGCTGGGGTGGACCGGGAAGAAAAATTTGGGGAATGGCTGGAAGCGAAGCATATGATGACTGCATGACGTTCTTGTCTCTCAGTTAGAGCTGATAGCAGATATTTTAACGTGTGCGGGGTTCGAACAATGAGATATACATAATGGCCAAACTACCCTCTGACATCTTTCGCCGGACCTTGTGTGTATAATCAGCATCCACTCCTGGCTACCACTCACCGCCGTCACCCGTCCGTTCGTCGTTGCGTGGCCGTGACGTTCTTCGGGTTGCTGATGAGTCTTCTAATCATGGCAGGGATGCAAACATGTTGACATGCTCACTTGTCGAATGGATAATAGCCTTGGTCTCAAGACAGCGCGTGTGACCATAGCTATTGATGATTGATTGACCGCCACAATGGAAATGATACTTAGGTTCAGTATTCATCCTCAGCAGAGCTTGCTGCTGCTAAATAGTTGAGCAACGTGCTTAATATCGCGCTCGAGATTGTGGTAAAAGATTGAGTGTTTTGTTTTTGAGTTCGTCGAATTCACTGTGTCGCTTTACAACCCTTTCCTCCCCACGAGTATACTGGCGCTCCACTCGCGACACTGTTCTGCCAACGGAGACCATCAAAAACCACATCACGGTTTAAAAGTTCTACAACCACACTGCGTTGCAAGCGTAGTACTTGCGTACTACTCCCGGGCTCGAGAGGTAGAGTAGTACTCCCTATTCCACTACTCAAGTAGTTTAGACAGACTACTCGAGTAGGGGGTAGGGAGTAACACGTGATGAAATATGGCCTGAATTATGTTGTATCGCATTAATGGCAGCTCAAAAATATTTAGGTTTTCTCCAATAGTGACGACAGCCGTGGCAAACTTGGCCAAAACCAATATTTAGAGTGGCTGCTAGTACGAACCACCAGGTAACTGCACATTTAAGGCGCTATTATTGGCTGCAAGAAAGCGACCAGCGGCACTTAGCGCTATTCCTCTGTACCTCTGCCTTAAGGAGTAGCGTAGAGGAGTACTCAGAACTGCAAGAATAGCGTGGGGAGGAGTAGACTACTCCCCACTATTCGAGTAGTTGGCTACTCTCGTACAACGACCTTTGCCCTACGCTACTTCTACAATCGCGACAATCCTGTATTCACTCGTGTGTAACAAATCCGAGTTTTGCACAACCAACACCAAACTTAACATCGCGAGTTCACTTCGCGTTTATAACCCTCTACGCTTCCAAAACCTCGGCTCAGATAACGACAACAAGTGTTCACAATGGCAGCCTGGAACACCATCGTAGTCGTCGTCGGAGCCGTCGTAATCATCACCCTCGCGTTCCTCGCAGCTTGCCGCGACCAAATCAAGAACCGGATCGTGGCACCAAAGAAGTCTGCTGGGTACCACTTCACTTCCATTTTCCCGCCTCCGTTCCATCTGACACTTCACAACGACCTCAACTAACACATCACAGGTCCTCAGCCGCCGAGCAGGTCTACACCCGTACCCTCCGGCTCTCCGCTAAAGCCGAAGCCGCACGCGATCTCCGTGACTTGGACGCCGCTGAGCGCGGAATCGCACTTTTCGAGTTGCAAGTCAATGTTGATGTTGTCGTCACCGTGGTGGGACCGGTTAGCAATGCGTCTGAGATTACCCTCGTCTCAAGCATCGTGGCTACTGATGAGGAGGGACAAGTTGTGGAGGACATCGCCGATACCGTTACCTTGGTTGGCGACGAGGCTGAGGAGCGCAGATAAATCGTAAGTATACAATACTTTAGATTGAGTTCTGTGCTAACTGGTCAGCATATCAGACACAAATTCCTATGAGCTGTTTACGAGATCCTCAACTTTCAAGGGCATCGTCAAGAATGGATAGCGAGCATCAGGCATTGGTCTAGGGAGCACAAGGAGTTTCCGAGGTTTTCTACAGGAATGAATGGGATGCTTAGTTTCACAGTCAACGCACAAGCCATAGCATACGGAAAAGCGTTACAATACATAAGGGAGTCTCTGCTGATGTCTTAGCAATGAACTCTATCTCCCACCTTCGAAGACAGGGAACCTCCTCATGCGATACAACTCCATGAAATGCAATCACAATCCTCCTCCATACCCTCCTACCAGTACATCATCATCCCCACCTCTATCCAGTCGGACTCGAGGTCTCAGTCAACACAATCCTTCCCATAAAACGCCGTTGCCAAACGGCATGCTAACCTAACGCCTCGCTAAATATACCATGAAAAGCAGAATCACCTCCAACCGGCTCCTTTCTCCTCCTCGATCTCTCCTGTTCCTCCGTCTCTTTTGCTCATTCACCTAGGACTCGGCTCCCTAGGACTCGACACGCCATCCTTCTTCCCACAGGACCGCAGAGTGACTCGTTTTCGGCGTCGGCTCCTCACTTCCCTCACCCGAGCCACTGCTATTTCCACTCTTGTCGGGACTCCCACCCCATAGCATGCCGCCCACAAGCTTGGGCTTCGGAGTCATGAAGCGGTCCTCTTCGACCTCTCCGCCTAGGAGCCCACTCTCCGACTTCTCCATGGCAGGCGTCATGGCGGGTGGCGTAGAGACCAAAGGCGCGCCAGGGATCTTCCTCTCAACAGCGGCGATGACTGTGGTAGGACTAGCTTTGTCCAGCAAATTAGCAGGAGAAATATCCTCACTCCTCAATCCGGAACCAGTTCTGGTTGCGAAGGGACTAAGATTCGCCTCCGTACTGGCCACCACCGACTCCTCATCCCCCCCCTCCTCTCCCCCAACCTCCACAACACTCCCGCTCGAATTCGTCCTCATCATCTCCGTACCCAGCTTACTCGACCCCCCCTTCCCAATCCTTCCAATACTCTTCGGACTGCGTTCCTTGACCGCCACGTCCCCCAACTCCTCATCTTCATCATCCCCCGACTCAGCACATTCAAGTCTAGTATCTCTTAAGATCGAGCTCGCCTCCTTCCTCCTCAGCCGATGCGAAGATTGACTCCTATCCAGCACCGGCGGCGCGGAGCGTTGATGTAGCAGATGCGGCGCGGCAGGCATTGCCTCCCCCTTGTCATGGGAGGCAGACATGAGTTCCGCGGCCGTAATACCTAGTCCTTCGTCGCCCCAATCACCCGTTGCTTTGCGCGATATAATGACTGGTACGTCGTCGGTGAAGACGGAGTCGTTGTCGCCAAATAAGCTGGAGCCTATTGAGCCACCACGACTGGAGCCACGGAAGGAGCTACCTGGGCCGTGGAGCAGGGTGTAGTGGCTGGAGCCGGAAGATGGAGAGTCGTCGTTGCGGAGATTTTCTTGGCGCAGTCCCGATGGCATAGGGTATTGGAGCATGCCTCGCACTTCTCCGTTGGGACTTGGTGTCTTCCAGTTGCAGAATTTGCAGAGAACATCTGTCAATTTGCTCGTGGTAGGCGGCTTTTCGATCAGGTCGTCGAAGAAATGTGGTTGTTGCAGCTCTTTGAGGTACCCCGTGACTGCCACAATCGGAGTGGTGGAGTTGACGTTCCTGGTACCCCGAATCATGCGCGCAACGTCCGTGCCGTTTACAGAAGGAAGCTTAAACTCCATCATGATGATGTCGAATTTGATGTCGGACATAGCAACTCTGGTTGCCTCAGCGCCATCTGCTACGACGATGGTACGGCATCTGAGCTTTTCGAGGAGTTTGACCATCATCATGCGGTAAGATGGGGTGGCTTCACAGATGAGCACATCCAGAGGACGGAAGATTGGGCCATCCGAAAGGTTAATATGGGACAGACGACGAGAGCTTTGGCGTCGACGTTGGACGCGGAGCAGTGCATTTGCCTTGTCACCCTCGTTATCGGAGGACGATGGTGACATGTCAAATACTTGGCTGCGGCGCTTGTGATGCGAAAAGACTTCGCCAGACACGATCGGACTGCCATCCTGAGATCCGACAGTCTGAGATCTAGTACGTCCAGGCGTGACATTATTGGCCGCGATTGGCATAGTCTTTTGTGGAGAGATCAATGACATTGGCGTGACACCACGAGCCTTGAGTGGCGACGAAGTGGCGATGCTGCTGGACTTTATGACCCCTGGTGAGACACGAGAGACGTCAAAGAACCCTCCTGGCGCTAGAGATTGGTTCTGCGAAACACTCGAGTTGCTTGAAGTCTTGCGGCGGTTATCTTGCGCCACAGATGAAAGCAACAGCGGCGATGACTGCTGCGACTGTCTGGAAGGTGAAGAGTTGGCTTGACTGAATCCAGCTGGAGACGAAGGCCTGCCAGTGTTCTTGGCATTAGATATCGTCCGCTGTAACGGCATGGTGATAGCAGGACTCCCTTCCAGCGTTGGTTGTGGCGAGACAACACTACTGCTCTGGCAGGATGTTGGACTACCACATGCTGACTTGCTCTGGGCAGCCAGAGCATCAGCTCTCAGTTTCTGGATGACGTCCTTGTTTGCTTTCTCAAGTACTGGCAGGTTCTTGAAAGAAAAGTTGCCAAAGTCATCTGCGACGACTGGCTCACTCAACCGTCTACTCTTGAGGTCTCGCACATGAGGCGGGATATGAAGCGGCATCAAACCACGCTTCAAGCTGCTATTATTGACTTGCGTGCGAACACGTGAGAGTGCATCGTGAGGACGCTCAGGATAACCGGCTGGAGTGGTGCTGGTAACAGGAGATAGCTGGTCTTCCATCTCTTCGGCGAAAGTCTGAAGGGTCGCTCCACGAGTATCGAAGTACTCGGTATCTTCGTGGTTCTCTGGCGCTGGTACGAACTGAGCTTCGTCTTCCAATAATGTGTCCCAATTGACGTCTTTGAACCATGGGTGAGTCTTGATTTCCTCACTTCCTGATGCATATTTCTCCGCTGCATTAGCACCTATACGCTGGGTATGGTCCATGCACAGGAATTTGTCCATCAAATCCTTAGCCTCAGCAGAAACCTCAACCTCATCATCGTCCGGCCAAGCGACCTTTCTGGCTAGAATGTTCTCAAAGACATGCTCAGGAGTTTCGCCATGGAATGGGGGGGATCCGTACAAGAACTCAAACATGATGCATCCGACAGACCACCAATCACTGGTCTCGTCTTGGCCAACACCCTTAACAGTCTCTGGAGCAAGGTAATCTGGCGTGCCTACGAATCTTCTGTTTTTGTCATCAGGATTGAAAAGCGCCATAGGCGGTGGCATCATGACACCTGGAGGCGTGTTCCGCATATCCGAGCTACTGTGACTGGTGACTTGCTGTAGGGCAAACATCTCCGGCGAGTCTCCGCCATTCTCATCAGCATCCCCACCTCTTTGGCCGCTGTGGTTATTCAAGCTGAAGTTGGAGAACATGTTGCTGAGAGAATCTGCATTGCCACTGTCACTTCTCATACTATGGCGCGCAGAGTCTCGGCCGCCGACGCTGCTAATACTGCTCTCACGGTTTAGACTGAAGTACGATGGTTGACACATACCACCTGCAAGGTCAGAAGTCATAACTGGTGTTGATCCCGGAGAGTGGTGGCCATGGAAGTCGAATGAGGTAGAGCGAGAAGATCCAATCGATGATGATCTCGCGAATGGTCCATTCTTGAGCAAGTCAGGCGCCTCCTTGTTGTCTTTGTCGGCTTGCACTCTCTTCTGACGTCCGATGAGACCCATTCTCGAAAGTCCGAAGTCAGTGAGCTTGAGATGACCCTTTTGATCAATAAGCAAATTATCCGGCTTCAAATCACGATGAACAATTCCCCGACTGTGAAGATGCTCAACACCAAGGATGACTTCACCGAGGTACTTCTTGGCCCAGTCTTCCGGTAAGCCGCCTAAAACCTTGATCAAAGAAGCACAGTCTCCACCATTGAGGTACTCCATGACCAAATACAAGAAGTCCTTACTAGAGAACGTCCAATAAAGCTTGGCGACGAAGTCACTTTCTCCTTGCCACATCATGATTGCACGCTCGGCTTTCACGTTTGTGACCTGATTCTTAGCAACCATGTCGGCCTTTTTGAGCACCTTGATGGCAAAGTAATCGCCAGTCGACTTCTTCTTGGACAGGTATACACTTCCAAATGCACCTTTACTGATAGGCTTGATGATCTCAAAATCCTTGATAGATGGTGGTACAGCACGAGGTTGCGGCATATTGACGGAATTGAGACGAGGAGATGGTGGTGGTCCGGACCCATAGCCAGATCCATAAGCAGAGCCAGCAGCAGACGATTGCCTTCTGTGATGATGTGGAACAATCGAGGGAGATGTGAACTCGTGGTAACTCAACAATGGCGACGTGATTGGCGACTTAAGCGGAGTCTCATTGTTCATGAAGCTACGCGGCTTATTGATACGTAAAGGCGATGAAGCGAGATTCATATTAGCCAAGTTGGCACCGAGTCTAGACGGAGATTCCTGGCGCTGAGGAGACGCTGTCGCAGGTCCTGGCAGTACCATGCTCCGTCTATCGCGCTGTCTCGAACTAGCCTGGCGACGCAGACCAATCCCAATCTCGGAAACCGGAGAGGTCACACGGGGCAGGCGTGACATCACGGAGGATGATCTGTAGCTGCCGCAATCACTGTCTTCGTTTCCGCTTTCGAAGAATAGGGAACCTCGACGAGAGGTGGCGCGCGTGGATGCTCTCGACGAACGACGTGCCTCGGTCAGCATGCTCAGTGTCTCAGCATGGGATCTTGGTGTAGGGCATTCTCTCGGACTTTCGGAGTCATGTGTGGAGACGGGCTTCGATGCGTTACTGTTATTTTCGCTATCCTGCTTCATCTGCTCATTGCGAAGAGCATTGGCCAAATTTGATGGTCCGTCGTTATAAGAGCCACTGGAGGTCATTCCATCGTCGGCAACTGAGGCTTCCTCATCGTCTTCAGTTGAGTCCGTGTCTAGTCCCGCGGCAATTCTCTCAGCCTTGCGAACTGCTTCATCGATGCATTCTTGAACAATGTAGGAGAACTCTGTTCGGATGCGCTCAGAGTACTCTAAAATTCGGCGATGGCGTAGTACTGCATCGACCTTAGCTCTTGCTGCCCTCTCGGTATCAGCACACAACAGGGCAAGACCTTCCTCCTGCTCGACAGTGTTCGAACTTGGCGACTGCCACTGCTGAACCTGCGCAAGACGATTCTCCGATCCAGGCGATTGAGTACGGAATTCTCCGGGTTGCTGTGAGGAGACCTCCTTGATAGTTGGGGTGTTGATCTCAATTGCTGTATCGCACAGGTCCAGCAACAACTCCACAATCCTAGCTTGAGGGCGACGGACTGCAAACGATCTATTACGGATATGCGTGTTCTTGTTGGCGGACGGGTCTTGTGTTGATCGTGAGCCAGAGACAGGCGAAGCACTACCGGATGCAGAGCTAGTCTCGGAGCCGGGGCCAATTGGCATTCCCTTGTACTCTGCTTGCAGAGGTGATGCTAGCAGATCGACGGTGGAAGTTGGGCGGCTCTTTCTGGCTTCAAGTGCATCTAGGACCTTGACAATAGCATGGCGATGTTCAGTGAGGTTCTCCTGGCAGATTTGCACCTCCATCTCAGCTTGGTGTTCTTGTAGGCAGAGCTCAGTGTGCTTCTCGAAGAACCAAGGCGGAATGTGTCGTTCGCAGATTCGACACAGCACTGGAAGAGGTGGTGCATGGTTTGCTGGGTCCTCAAAACCTGTCTCTGCAAGTGTGATGAGGTGGCTAGCAAGAATCTCTGCTCCGGAGCCAAGGCCCTCGACAACAATGGCGGGTAAATCGATCTTGATCTGGCGTGGTGCGACCCACGGCCTTATCATCCACATAGTCTGCGGGGATGTTAGTACGACAGTATGGTCTGGGGGGCTTGCGGTCACTCACATGGCTCTCACCACCAGATGAGCGGTCATAAACCATGATTCCTTGCCCTTCGAGGTCAATCGTTCCGAAATCTCCCTCTCTTTGAATGCGCTCAACGACATGCGCATTGTCATCCGTTGTCTCAAGCTGAGGGCTGGGCAATAGCTTGCTGGTTGGTCCAAAAGCCACTTTGAATCTGATAATCTGACTCCTCGTGTCGTCCTTGGCCATTGATTCCACGGCCTTCTTGAAGGCTTCCTTATTCTCGTCCAACAGCAAATCCTCGATTGGCTTTCCTGTCACTGTGGCCGGATCGGTACCTACGACATCACTCCAACTTGAGCTCATCCACTTGACCACTCCACCGAGCGTCAAGTCCATGATAACATTGAGTGTCTGCTCCGCCGCCTCTCTCAAATCTTGTCTCTCCTCCCTCATATCCTGGCTTATAGTCCTCTCCATAGCTCCCGCCTCCACCCTAAGGTGCTGACCAGACGGGAGCTCTGGAACGTCCCTTGGGTCACCCATCTTGTCCATTGTGTATAGTTTATCGCCTCACAGACATGAACTCTTTGTCTATCTTCCCTTACCGTCACCTGTCGTATGTGCAAATGTTGTTGTTTGTGTAACCCCTGGTAATGCCATGTATGGCGGGGCAGATCGATTGTGCATGAGGCACTGGCTGGCTAGTTTGTGGCAACCATTGCGATGCTCGCAGTGTCGTCGGTGGTTGTGATTGAGCGCGCCGCGTCCTTACCTACGTTCGCGTTGAAGCCTAGCGTGACTGACAGCTTGAGGTTCAAAGTACACCTCTCGCGACGGTGAAGCTATGTGGTACAGCGACTGTTCAATGGGAACCAGACAAACAGTGAAGCTGTGGCTCGTGGTGCTCTATGAATTGCGAACGAAAGTAGCTAACCAGTTGGTGTTTACTGGAAGGAGCAACACTTTTCTGGCTTGTTGTTGCCGACGATTCTAGAAATGAAAGCACCGGGTCGGAATTATTTGGCTCAAACTCACTGTACTCGTGCTCGTACAGCGCTGTATTCTGGGGAAAGTCGTGGGGCCGTTGCGGGCTTTAGAGCATCGGCGTCACTGGCTAGCGACGACCGTACACTGAAGATCTAAAGCGGGACATGAGGAACCCCAACCAATCAAAGACACGCAACGACAACTTGGCACGCTTTCAACGACCAAGCTGATACATCGACGGAACTGACGCTAGTAAGCGGCCTAGATTTTAGCGTTTAATTTGCTAAACAACCTAGCCGCATTCTGTCCAAAACGACCTCATAAACATATTGATTGGCATGGCAACCGAACCACTATTGTGCTGCTTGCGTCGGCAACAGCGTCATTATAAGTGCTCACTGCGTCAGAGACCTACGCAACTCTATTTGAAGATAAGCGACAAGCGACAAGCGACAGGCAAGGGCTAGATCACGGTAAGCGACAAGTGAAACGACTGATTTCCAATTCTCAAGTCACCTCCTCAAACTCTATTCTATCTCACAAGTAAAGGTTCAAATCTCCGGATTCGAATTCCACACAATCCTCAAGTCTGCGCTTTAAACGTCGTCTGATGCCATTTCCACTCAACTCCCTTTCCAACCATCCAATCCAACCTATCACACCGTCTTCTCCCAATTTCTTTATTCTTCCCAAAGCCACCGGCTCAAACTGCCACCTGCACACCATCAAGTAAGAGTATTACCTCGCGGTAAACATGTGCTCTCACATCACCTTGAATCAGCACCACACCATCTGTGCCGTGTCACCACATCTCACACCTTTTCATGGCAGTTTCTAGACTCCCTCCCCACTCGCAATCATTTTCTTAGTCACCTCCGAGCTGTCCGGGTGACCAGTTGCATGCCTTCTAAACTCTCCCCGTCAATCCGCAACCACTTCACCGCCCTCCATCACCATCCATCATTTACTGAGGCCGATTGAATTGAGTGAGCAACCTGCCGCGAACGCATTGCAAGTGCGGCGCATGTTTCAGGGCCGGGAAGAAACATTCCTCTACGTCTTTATTGGCTATACTTTTCCAACGTGATGTCTGATCATGTCTCATGCAAGGAATGCAGTGCACGTTCGTGGCGTGCAGTAGCGACATACGTTATACGTGTCCTAACAAATACATCGGTCTGGATTACTCGGTAGATCTTGGCTCCAAGAGTTGGAGCAGTTCCTGCCGTGTGAAGCTAACAGAAGCATCACGAGATGGTGTTAGCTTCAAGTCGCCATAGATGCTGCGCATGCTATGAGTGAGACCGACAAACAGGTCAATACAACTGAAATTCAACTGAAATCCATTTTGTAGGTTTCCGACTTCGAAAACCCATCCTCTTTTTCGTCGAACCTAACACAGGATACGGCACCCAAAGCTTGTCATTCGCTTAGTCAATCGTACCGTTCGTCGTGCTGGGATCCTTTTTTGGCATCACACAACACTGTCACCACATTTTGACGTCATACAGTCAGCACCAGCACCACAACTGACTAGACAAGCCTCACGAAGCCTCCCGAAACCTCTCACAAACCCAACCTATCAGGAAAGCCGGCACAACTCCGAAGACATGCATGCCGTACGATTACTCAAAGCGTGCGTCCGCATTCAATGCTGTGCACAAAGGAGCACCGTAGGCTCGACTGACATATGCCACAATATAAATTCCATGGACGACTCGTTTGTAATACGACTTGTTCTTTTTAATGTCTGCTTGGTGTTCTTTAAATTTGGGGGGCAGTTGTGTCACGTATTATCACATCTGGCATTTGGGAGTTTTCAGATACTCGTGTAGGGAGAACTGCGCCTTTGTTACATAGTTGTCGAGCACATTCCCCATTCGTGGGTCACTCGCAGGTTGATTCCGAAAAGGGCTTGATCGTCCAAAAGCTTAACTTTGATCTTTGTCATGCTAGTTCAAGCACGGCTCGTTTGTCATGCCGAACCTTGCCCAATACAGGATTGATCGATTTGAGCGACCCTTAAGGAGGAATAAGCTCTTTTTTTCGACGTTTACTACTCTACTATCGGCTTACTTGCACTGCGTCTCAGTGAGAGGTTTCTCTGTAAAGAGCTGGGGAAATCTTAATTGAATGCCAAGATATTCTGACAAACCAGATTATCTTTTTATTGCAGTCTGAACTCCTGAAATGTCTCTCTCCTCTTTCGTTTGTATCTTCCTTGACCATTATCCGCGCGGCTACGCGCTTAAACTAACTCTTCGCATGCGTACCAACAACACCACACCGTGCTTGGCTAGCGAACAAAACAGAGTGTAAACAGGCCGTAACAGGACCACAATCCACCTGTAGATTAGGTAGCGTTTGCTCTTGGCATAGCAAAAATGTAAAGCTCATAACACTCCGCGTTCTACTTTCCCAGCTTTATTCCCTCTCGTTCCTATATTTCAATTCGATGCTATAAGACTTCGGCTTTCTACTCGCTAAACTTGGATTGCTACTTCCAGCTAATGTTTATTTCCATCTAAAAGCTTACGGCTTTCAAGAATGCTGGAAGTATTGCGTGTTATGTGGTGCACCATGATCTTTCGAGCCCATGCATACATAGACCATGAGAAGATAGCTTCGAAGTTTCGGACTGAAGAGCACTTAAATCTACGAGCATACAACCGTCGGCAGTAATGCCATATCGCCAGATCGGCAGGACATAAGATCTAGTCAGCAAGTGCAAATCCAATCATCAAACTCTCGCCATTAGCAGGTGAGAATGGACCATGATGTTACTAGAACCGATTTGATAATCTCGTTCAATGACAAAAGACCACCGTATCAACTTCGAAAACTCCTCCACATGAGACTATCTACCAAAACCCAATAGGAATAGGATAAGGCCAAGACACTTACATCGGGGCAACAGAAATCCGGTGAGCCGCCAGCACAAATCGTGAGAAACTAGTATCCACTTTCGACCCAATGCCGACAGCATTTATATATGACCGGCCTAAATTGCTTTTCCCCTCAGCTCATCCGCCAACCTAAGCAAGTAGAACTTTCTTACTTCTTCACTACAACCGTCGAATGACTTCCCCATTCTCTGGATGTCTAATCTTCCCTTTTCGTACGCAGCCAGATCTCTGTTACCATACACATCCTTACCAGCCGCATATCCACTCTTGAGGTCTCTAAAGAATACATTCACACTAACACTAACCCCTTCCAACGGTCTCGCCGTGTGTAGCCATAGCGGAGGGAGGTAGAGGATGTCTCCTGGCTTCATCAACACCACATGAGGATGGCTCCCAGGAGGAGCTGAAGAGAAGGCATCGATACTGCTACTCGATGCACCCCGTGCGAAACCGAGGTGTGGAACATCGGACGGTGGAAACAAAAGAAGGCGTTTGGTGCTGCGGATCTGGCAGAGGATGTTGGCCATGACCTGGTTTTGTGTGTCAATATTGCTCCTCCATAATGTTAAGGGCAAGGGGGAACGGAGGTGAGCGAACATACATCGTAGTGCAACCACATATTCACGGGCCCACTAACCCTCAGCGGGCAAGAATGCTTATTCTCCTCCACGGTCTTCAGCTCTGGTGGGATTTGGAAGTCGGCAGCAATGTCCGGAAAGTCGCCAACAATATCTGCCGGCTGCTCTGCAGGCTTGTCGGCCGCGAGGCTGCGGAGGTATAATTTCCCGCCTGCGTTGACGGAGTTAAGGAAGTCGCCAAATGTCTTGGTTTCATATGAGAAGTTCTTGGAGACGAAATCCATGCGATCGGTTTGGGCCTGGTGGACGACGATCTTTTTATGTTAACTTTTCTCTGACGCAAAATAGGGGGTGGGAAGAGAGATAAGGGGGTTGCATAGGACGTACTTGACGATCTGCGCCAATCCTATCAATCAAATACTCATCGGTCCAGCGATCGACACACTGGCCAAGATTGAGATCTTCCATGATAACCGGCTGGCCTGCTGCGATGATGCCGGCGAATTCGGCAGCAGAGGTGATCTTTCTGCGAGGAACGGTAACCGACGCATTGACTGTTTGTGGACCTGCTGCTCCAGCGCCGGCGTCACTCCTAAGAGCCTCCGGTTTGACCTCCAGTGTAGTCTTATATTCAAAGAAGCCACCGTGAGTTTGATCCTCCGACTCGGCCAGCTTCAGTGTGTATGTCGCTTTGTTGTTGAATGTTCCCATTGAGAAGCATACAGCGCCGCCTGCCATGATAACCGGCCCATCAGGAGTTGAAGCTACCGAGTGGCCGACAAGGAGTGGTCTTGCAGAGCAAGGCTCGACATTCATCCAAGTAGTGGATGTACGGCCCTCATTACTTGTGATCAACGACAAGTGACCAACGAGATATATTTCCTCATCTTCAGGAACCATATCGTTGGCAGCAATACCGCCCACGACACAGTGGTGTTCCTTGATCATGGCTGAAACTGCACCGAAGCGGAAGAGCTCGGAAGACGTGGTGTCGGCTGGCTGTCCAGCAGTGCCCCATACCAGTGCTGGATCAACTCCGTTCCAGAAGCCTTCCAGGAGAAGCCGCCAACGCACCGCGATTTGCGACACCCTGCCATCCGCAGTGATTCCACCAGCCAAGATACCTTGGGCATTATGACACTCCAACACCGCAAGGGGCAGCGCCAATGCCCCGAATACAACAGGTTGCTCGGAGTTACCCACAACTCTGCACTTCTTCCACCCTGTCTGACGGCTCCAGACGAAGCAGTCGGAGACTATCGTCTTGCTGTCATTCTTCCCCATGCCGACGAGCACTGACGAATCTTCTACCCTGACAGCGAAGTGGCGATACATCGGCACCGGCAGGTCATCAACCCGTTCCCATGTATTCGCTAGCTTGTTGTAGAACCAGCAGTCCGCGAGCGCGCGATCGGGCGATGATCTTCCACCTACAAGGAGTGCTCCAGCTTCACCAATGTTGGTGAGTGTGTGGCACATCCTTGCTGAGGGGCCTTCGGTGATTGGTGTGGAGAAGTAGAGGCCATTGGATGATGTGTCTGAGCTGGAGTGGGCAAAGACGTTGATGGTGTCTAACCGGTTGTTCAAACCATGACCACCGAAGTTGCCAATAGCGTCTGGCTGGCCTGCTGGACCACGGAGGGAGAGTGGTGCGGCGAAGCGACGGATTCCATTGTTCTTAGATATGTCGCTGATGTGAAGCTTGGCTTCTGGTTTATGTGACGGAAACCTAGACTTCGTTTCTGGCGCAGGAGTTTCGGGCTCTGTGCCATCGGTGTCCGCAACAAGGAGTAAGTAATGACAGCCAAAGAGGGCGAACTCTTCCCACTCGTCGAATGGCTCGACGGCGTCGACTGCTATTCTTTCTTCTGGCGTGAGGAAGTCGTCTGAGGCCCATAGCTCCCAGAGGTTGCGGGCTCTGACTGATGACCAGCCTGCATCTCTATATCGTTTCTCTTGCAGCTTGGTTGTGCTGTAAGCTAAGCATGGACGGATTTTTGTGCCGAGTTTGTCGAAATGTGCAAGCATAGTCTTTGCGAATGGGTGGTCTTGACCTTGTGGGATGAGCTGCTCAAGGAGGCAGAATCTAGACTGTGGGAGGCCGCCGATGAACTTGATCAGGGCGTCTGAGGAGGAAACATCCATGTATGCAATCGAGACTTCGGCAGTGCAGAAGACGATTGTGTTCTCGAGGTCGAACTCGGATGAGAGGATCTTCTCCAGTCTTGCGAGGTCTCGCAAGTCGCATGCTACTTGCAGATACTGGTCGCTGCGGAGAAGAACATCTCCGTCGGTCGGATAGCTAAGATTCTCGAGCATGGTGTTCAGCTCTGGAGTGCCTTTGACCATGGCACGCTTCCTCTCTTGTAAGTCCTTGTAATCGATGTCCACGAACTTGACGTTTTTTGATGCCTCGGTGTATCTCGTCCAGCATTGCCATGGAAGAGGGTCACTAAATTTAATCAACACAGATTCTGTAACGTACCCTCTGGCGCTTTACTCACTACCCAGCACCCAAATTTATAACCACCTTCTTCTTCTCACTCTTTTCCTCCAAAAACCGCCGCACCACGTGATCAATAGCCTTCATCCGCAGCCAATAGCCCCTATTAATAAGTGGCGCCCTCCTCTGTGGCTTCTTGACAAAATATCGGAAGAAATGCGGCTCATTGGGATAGTATAGGCGTTCGACACTGCGCTTAGACACGATACTGCTATTGTTCGTCTGAGAGGCGTAAGTCCATGAAAAAAAAAAGAGAATCTGAGTCGTACTCCCATGATAGAGTCGTCTGTGATTAAGGCCTTGGGCCTGAGATGGCCTTTGCCCTTTGGCTTCTTCTCTTTGGATGCCATAATAGGCAACTTCGTCACGGAAGCCATTTTAATTGGCTGGTTTGAGGCCGTTTGATGCTTCGATCTTGAGCTTGGCGGGGTAAAATATGTGGTGGTCTGTGCCAGCTGATAAGATTGTACTTCAACAGCCACTCTTTTTCCAGACCGCTGTGGTTTCACTATATGGAAGATGGAGTGGTGCTTGGTGTATGGCCTTGCACAGGAGTGCTAGGATTGTCGCTACAGTACCCCTACTTCGTTAGCGGGATCCAGCCGGGCACCTCTCCCCACGTGCATGAGCTCTCCCTTCTGCAACTCACAAGGCTATCGCTGATCATCCTCAACTTCATTCTGCTGCTGGAAACACGTCTTTAAACTACTCGAGACCATCGTACAACACAAAGCAAACTACTTCGGACACAGAGCATATAAAAACAAAAGCCCCCTCCTTACAAGCCTTCGAGGCTTCCAGCAACCAGTTAACATCTGGCAGCCGCGGGCGTGAAGTCGGACCCGGGCTTCCAGATCCATGGACAGCTCATGATGGCGATTAATTTTGTTACATTTAATCAGGACTGTAGTCGCCTGGCAGTTGGTATATATACACACGCTTTCTGTAACTTATGACGAAGCTGGAAGCTAACTGGTTTCCCAGCGACGACGAAAGGCTTCAGATTGTATCAGACCGATCCAGAGTTCAGACCAACATATCAGAACACTGAAGACAATGTTTCGATAATTGAGATGATGTTCGCGACATCTCTGGTAGCGCTTGTACTTTCACCTCGCCGTCTGTCAATACGAAACGTCAAGAGAAACTCCACTATATGCGACTTCACATACCCATCTGCTATTCTTGCAGTACGACTCAACCGCAAGCGACTCGTAGTGGTTCTCGAGGAGGAGATGTTCATCTATGGTATCCTACACATGAACCTCTTATACACCGTCTCCACATCTCCCAACCCAAATGCTGTATGCGCCTTATCACCGGACAGCGACAACTGCTACCTCGCCTACCCGATGCCCAAAGCCGCCGACGAACCGGGCGCACGCCCATCCCACGCTCCTCCGTCAGGGAAACTCGTCCCTCCAACCTCTGGCGAGCTCTTAATCTTCGACGCCGAGAACCTAAAGAACGTCAACGCAATCGAAGCACACAAATCGCCGTTATCATGCATAGCGCTGAACACCAAGGGCACGCTCCTCGCCACCTCTTCAGAAACAGGCACAATCATCCGTGTCTTCTCCGTGCCCGGCGGGCAAAAACTCTACCAGTTTAGGAGAGGAACATATCCAGCGACTGTCTACAGCATGTCCTTCAACATTGCGTCCACATTCCTCACCGTCTCCAGCACGACAGACACGATACATATCTTCCGCCTCGGCGCATCAAACACCGGTACCTCACCCCCCGAATCACCAACTTCACCACCAGACAGATATAGCCGCGCAATAAGCAACGATCCAGTACGGTCCAAGTCTGATTCGCCGCCAGAAGGCATGCGCCCATCCCCAGAAGATCGCCGCCAACTCCCAGTCCGCAAATCCAACGGCACACTCGGCTCCATGTTCCGGCGCACCAGCCAGATGATGGGTAAAACCGCCGCTGGGGTCGTAGGCGGGTATCTGCCGCAGGCTATGACGGAGATGTGGGAGCCGGCGAGGGATTTTGCGTTTATCAAGATTCCGAAGAGGGTGGTGAAGGAGAAGGGGCCGGCTACGAATAGGGAGCTCAGGACGGTGGTGGCTATGAGCAGGGGGTTGCCGCAGGTGTTTGTTGTTACGTCAGATGGAGGTTTCTATGTTTTTGGGATTGATTTGGAACAAGGGGGGGAGGGGGTGCTTGTTAAGCAGTATTCGTGAGTAAACCCCTGGATCGAAGCGCTATGTCGGAGAATGGCAGGCTAACCCAGTATAGGATCATCGATGAGGACAAGCTCGACAATGGTATGGATGACCTATGAGGTTTTGATGCAGCATGGACTATGGCCAGCGACGACAATGGAATGCTGCACAATTGGCTTTTGGGAAGCACGGATATGCATTGCAAAGGGAGTAGTCACACCATGATGGCCATGCCCTGTCTCATGGTAATAAGGGCCACATAATAATGAAAGCATGACGGCCCTCATCATCAACTCTCAGTATCCGCGTTATACATATGAACAGCCATCGACGCCACAGCCCTAGCAAGTTGCACTCCGAGTGCTCAAGTTCGTCTCTCAAATCCTAGATACTGGATGCAACATTGTTTATGTATGTTATCCGCCTGTGTCGGGTCCAGTCTGACAGAGCTCTAGATGCTGCACGCGTTTCGTTAGGTCTGGATGATGCAGCCGACCAGAATGAACACGAACCGATCAAGTATGCCATCGAAGTCCAGCGGCGGAGAGGAGAGAAGCATTTCGAGGTTTAGAAGTAGTCCGCGGATGCTCTCTGGGTATGTGATACTATTCCCACAAATGTGAGGAAATGAGTCTGTTGGGTGGCGCTTGATACCAATTTCGGGTATCCTCCGCGCCAAATATTGTCTCGGGCTTTGGGTCGCTCGAGGGGTAGCCAGAAAATGGATAAGAATGGAGAGGCGGTCGTGTATAATAATGTCATTCTCAGCGACTTCTTTTTGGTCACATAGTAGTTGCTAACATCGATACCCCACGGCATCTAACAGCAGCGCCCATTCTCGCCATGACCGACGATATGTTTCTGCAGCTTTTCCCAAAGATCTTGACAACCGCGGACTTTCAAAGTATCCATGATAGTTACAAAGATATCATTGTATCTGAAGCAGCCAAGCGTTGTGTGTCTACAGCGGCATCGCGCAAGCGAGCCCTAATAGCCAGCCGTCGGCTTGAATCCTCTAACCGCGCAAGACGACCGTGGGCCTGCCTTACGACCTAATAACCATCAACCGCGATGTGGTCCCGCGCGAGTCCTGCACTGCTATATGCGCAACAGCCTTCTAATAGGTTAGTATCTTATCGATATCCCCCACATCCCTTTCTCAGTCAAACCATCGTCACGAGGTGATCTTGAGCTACAGTACAAGCCCGCCAAGACGATTGAAGCTAGACACAGCCTCATATCGTCTTAACGTAGCTATCGTCTTAAGATCAGATGTATTGCTTATGTCATCCAACTATCTAGGGTCGTCTGCACCTTGCGACTATCT
>RCNJ01000059.1_pt1 | contig 94103 bp, 108 predicted proteins | sample 2041171 | NCBI WGS metagenome assembly RCNJ01 (sample SAMN09708213, study PRJNA481090) | feces metagenome | biome: feces | host: Pygoscelis adeliae | place: Antarctica: Rookery Lake | collected 2010-03-01 | reverse complement strand
CCCGTCCGTAGATGCACCACCGGGACACCACCTACTCGGTGGCGGGAACTATGGGACCCGGAATCAGTATATTAAGCGGGCCACCTCCTGAAAGGAGAAGGCCAGAGATTAGTTTGTGGAATATATACCTATTGATGGAGTCGATATCGCAGTCTTAGCACTCTGTCTACAACAACCCTTACACTTACGACCTCGACGCATCTTCCGCCGCCACCCCTGTCAACAGGCTTCAACCCTCAACACAAACTGCACCTCTGTATTATAATGTGCTGTCCAGTTTTGTGTTCTTTAGGTACAAAGGCACACAACTCCCCTGAATGGGAACAAGACAACAGTAAATTTGGCAGCGGTGACATCCTGCACAACATTATCTTTTGTCTTGTGCACCTTACAAAAGTGTGCCATTACTTGGTCACCAAGTCACGCTGCACATTTTACATATTGAAACCCTAAAAGGCTTGTTATAGCTTACCCACATCTTGATATTTGCCTGCTTCTTTAAATCTCATTTCTGCAGCTGCTGCCCAAATTGTACTTACAAGATATTGGCGCCTATTTTATGACCCCCTTATTTTGCGCGCTGCAGCACGCCAAGGTTATATTTTGGCAGTAGTATAAGTAAGATATAAAGTTAAGTTGAAGAATAAAAGTACAACTGTTGTACTCTTGTCTGAGCTGCTTTGTTGCTTAAGCACTCAAGGTAAAGCTCTGATCTCTTGCCGTTTGGCGCCTGTTTTTCAGGGGCTGGCGCAAGTTTCAAAGAGTGCGTAGGTAGTCTGCAAGCATGGTAGTGAAAGTCACGTGCTTTATTTCAGCTGGAGGTTCCCCGAGGAACATAACATAGCTCTGCGAGGTCAATCTAGCATGTATTTATGATATCTAGCTCAATGAATTCGCAGCGCGGATGTATTCTAAACTTTATGTCAACGGACTGGCCCGATGCATTACGCGAGACTTGACTATGGCAGCATTTGAGAGGCGAGAGGGCTCGAAAACCTTCGCGTCGCGCTTTCCTTGTGAGACCACACGCACCTGGGTGCGTAAGCCACAATTCAACGTGGAAGCGAAAGCGACCAGACCTTGAGATCTTGCATATCCGACGTAGAACTCACCAAAGAATATTCGCCCGACGGTCTGCTCATTGTGAGCTATACGAGTCAAATCATCCTCATCGCCCATCATGCTCCTCACTAACACTAGTTCACTCCAAATTCAGGCCTTCACAACGCAACATCGTCAAACACCTAAAATCAGGCGGCACGAATCAACTTTCAAAAAGACACGAAACTATGGATTGGACCGATGCACGGGCACAAGTGCTCGGTGAATCATACTACTAGTTATCAATGCGGAGGTTGTGTGATCGTTGGTTGCTCTTCGCCTTGGGAACATGATTTCCTTATGGGTGTAATTTACACCCAACGCATGGCTCGGGAGGTTCGCTGCTCTGGTAGATCCCAGGTTGTGGCTTCCCCGACACGTTCAAGTAGCCCACGGCGCCTTTATCCAAGCGGAATATGGCGTGGTCCACCAAGGCATAGGTCCCGGGGACCACCATCTTCATGTCGACGATCGATGCGGAGCCAGGCGGCACACTGATGGTCGACACGTAGCGCGCTGGCGGACTCAGGACATCGCCGCCGCGGTACAAATTCTTGAAGTTACTGCCGATGACATGGAATGAGCTCGTGAGGTTCGGTCCGGCGTTGCCGAAGAAGATGCGCACGTTGTCGCCAACGCACGCCTTCAGCGGCGCATCGCGCGTCATCGCGGACTCGCGCCCGTTGAAGACGACGATGTCCGGCTCCTCGCGCATCGCGTTCGGGTACGAGAACTCCACCGTGTCGGACTTCCGCCCGTTCTCAAGCACTTCCGGCGGCTCGTAGTAGAACTCGCTCTGCATCACGTAATACTCACGGTCCACGGTGGGGATGTCCCCTTCTGCGGGCTGCACATATATGAGCCCGTACATGCCGTTGGCGATGTGCACAGGGACGGGTGCCGCGGCACAGTGGTACAGGTACAAGCCCGGGTGCAGCAACTTGAACTGCGCTGTCTTGGTCTGATTCTCCTCGGCCGTCGTCAGGGCCGCGCCGCCCCCAGGGCCGGTGAACGCGTGGCAGTCGATGTTGTGGGGGTTTCCCGTCTCGTCCTTGTTTGTCAGCGACAGCTCGACCACGTCGCCGACTCGCGCGCGGATGAATGGGCCCGGAACCATATCGTCGAAGGTCCACTGCTCGTACTTGAATTGGCTCGTGAGCTGCGCCTCCTTGGTCGTCGTCGTCAGCGGCACCTGGAGCAGCACGGGGTAGTCGCGGGTGATTACCGGAGGGACATGCGGTGCCCTCGTAAGTATCGCCTGCTCTTTTGGGAGTGTTGATAAGTCTGGCGCCACCTTTTCAAGGTCCCCGTAGACTTGCATAGGCGCGTCCGGCACGTCCGTCACGTCGTCCGGTCCAACAACGGAGGTGGAAGGCTTGGGGGACACAGGCTCCCCCCTGATCACCGGCAGCGGGTTTTCCCCTTGTTGTTGGGATGTCTGCTTCTCTGAGACGGTGGTGTTTGGTTGCTGATCCGGCGATAGCAAGTGCATCCGAGTTTGGTTCTGGCGTCCATAGTACGTGAACAGGCCGAGGGAGATTGATGCGGAGAGTGTGATGAGAAGTATTCGGGCTCGTTTACCGTAACGACTGGTATCAGCTTTCGAGGAAGTGGTTGCAACTCCACGTGATGAAATCCGCCCGGCTCCTCGCGGCTGCAGCGATGATGAGATGAAGGCCCTGGTTGCCGATGTGAAATGCTGTCTAGGTGTTGACGCCACTCTCCATGACGTCAGTGGTGCACGTAAGTATCTCATATTGGCAGTGAGTGTTGGCGTACACAAGATGTCTGGTGAGAGATTTTTTAATAGGTCTGGTGCGATGGTTCTTTCGTGTCAATTCAGAAAAACAAGGAGCGCACTTTGGAGTGGCCGAAGGGAAAAGAGGAAAAGAGGAAGAGAGGAAGAGAGGAAGAGAAGAAGAGAGGAAGAGAGGGAGAGAGGAAGAGCGGAAGAGCGGAAGAGAGGAAAGGAGGGGAAGCGGGGAAGAGTTTAGGGTTTTGTTTGGCAGCACCGAGAGGGTTGCGGTACTGTCAATGACGGCACCGGAATATGTACAGCACCTCATAGACGTAGTGACAGGACAACAACCGGTTCTACCAAAGGCAACTTGGGAACTGTGGAGCATTTCTGAGTGCCAAATCTCGCATGGACTTTCAAATTCAACGTCTAGATAGCCTCTATAAAAGACATTGCATGGTCATTATTTACATTCGAAATTTCTAGGAGAGAAGCCAACGACGTCATTCCTTACCATCCCCAAAACTCCTCATATTGAGTGTAGAGGTGGCTCATGGTCATGAATCGTGGCGTTGTTTCCTCTCACATGTTCCTTGTGGCTCATGGTCTTGAAGCGTGGCGTAATTTTTTCTCAGGGGTTCCTTCTAAGTGCCCGAAGAACCGACATGAGAGATAATAGCACGGCATTTTTTCACCGAATATGCTACAAATATAACCCCCCTGAAGACATTGGCATTTATATGACACTCAAGCAGGCTCACGAAGCTGTACTCAAAGCTCGGGCAGGACGGACCCGGAACATATCCGAGACGTGTTTGGAGCCTGCAGTGTCGTACATTCTCCTGTGTCTGGTCCTCTTCCCATCGTCCGCCTATATGACCTCCCCAATCCCCCTCCTTTACAATCTATGACTTTTGACGACGACAGCATTCTGCTCATCACGTCATACCTCTGCACTTATCTCGCCTCATCGACATATTTAGACTGCAATGTCGTACAATCAACTAACAATCCTTACACGTCTTCGGATTCTGAGTCTCTGCCCTTTAACTTCGTGCAATAGGCGCTTGAAGCGTTTGGATGCTCCTCTCGGGAAAAGCATGGCTGAAAGCGCAAGGTTTCACTTCCACGGTAAGCCCTTCTCCTCCCTCAGCGGGATCAGCAAGCATCTTTATCTTCTATGTATTGGAGGCGCTTGGTCTCTTTCCGTTTCTGTGGTGCCGGTGGACATCACAGAGGTTTGAGAACATCGAAGGTGTAGTCACAAATATGGATCAAGAGTTTCCTACGAAGTGTCATGTGCGGTCCTCAGCCACGGCGAGGCTGATCCGGGAGATCCATTGTTATCCGTCGTTGGGTGGGGCCTAAGCATCGCACGATGAGGAGCGCTGTGGGCACGAGGCTGTTGGAAGCGAGGAGGAACGAAAGGTGGGAGCTGAGCAGACATGGTAGGGGAGGGGCGTGGCCTTTAATACAACCCTTAAGCCGCGACATGCCTCCGAGCGCATCTTCCCCGATCCGGCGGGTGACAAACCCGTGGTCGAACACCACGTGCAAGATTATATATTATATAAAGCCGGACATATCAATGCCAAGGATTGCACAAAATGGTACTCAGCGCAGTCGCAGAGCTGAGTGATCTGTCCTAGTGTCCGTCGTGAACCCAACGGCCCATTTTTGAGCGACAACAATATATTTAATATTCATTGTTTGTCCCAAATGGACACTCATCATGAGTGTTCAGCTGAGCGCCGATATATCAAACTGCTTCCGGCATCAACAATCGCTGATCGGTACTGCGATTCAGAGAAGAGCGCCCCGGGTCGGTTTGCCTGAGGCATACAACCAGAACCCTCAGTCACGGTAGTTGGCGTGTTCGAATGTATTGAATAGCAAACATTATCACAGCACAAATCGAGCCTACGTCGACCCAGCAACATATGTACACAAAAGTTACTTCTACAAAAGAGCAGCTGTTACAAGAAGCAGATCAGCATGTGACCACGACAGGGTAAAACTGGGCGAAGGCGTGCAGGGGACGAGCAGCGAAATCAAAAGGAGGGCAGAACAGGAGCGAAGGCGTGCGGAAATGCAGAGGGTCGCGCCCAAATCGTGGAGAAGACTAAGGCTATCACCGGATATCAGTCCGTGTTCAGACAGACACAAGTCTCAGTACGTAGGGTTCTACCATCAGTTCGAAGCTTTGTCCCGGCAACGTGAGTACCCAGAACGACATTGTTCCTCGTCGTCTCCGAGATCGTCGCCGGTAAGTTCAACATCGGCCTGCTTCGCACGAGCCGTGCAAACCTCGCGCATCCCACAACCCACATGCCACATGCCACATTCGGGCTCGTCAGATATCTCGCTCAACTGGATACATTTCTCAAGTAGACGAGACCTCCACTGATCGAACGTACCCTGATCGCCAAATGCCCCCAGACATGAAAGTGAAGAATTGCCAACGACTTGGGTTGCAAATCGACAGCGACTGGGGTTCATAGAACCCCAATGAATGCAGTTGCCAACAACTCTGATTCTTACCTTAACCGTCCAAAATTGCGCTCCACACCTAAAGGAAGACAGTAGATCGGCCGCGCGCCGGGCGCAGTGGATAAGAGTGGCCTTGCTCAAGCATTTGTGGGTGAGATGAGCCACGCACACGAGATGCGGGATGTGAGGGCGGTGGATGGGATGGGGAGAATGGGACGGAGCTGCGCGAGCCAGCTGTTCCCAGCGGCCATCAAAAGCTACCTCTTCACCTCTCCGATGTCTCCAAGACTGAGTCTGAGTCTGAGAACGAGTCTCAGCCTAAGTCTCGGACTCTCCGTCGAAGTCGACCCGGAGCGACAGGCGCACCAGCAGTGAGGGCGAGGATGAACCTCGCAAGTCCAGATGGGGAAGGAGACCCGCAGCTAAAGCGTTCGAAGCCTCCCAGCGCAGGAGGAAACTTCGTCGAGGTCGTGACCTTAACGGCCGAAACATACAAGTAAAGGCCAGCCGAGACGAGGGGAAGGAGGCGGCAGAGGTCACCCAACTTTTAGATAAGCTGTAACGAGTTGGTATAGCCATCCTCATCATTTTCTCCCCAAGGCGAGGCTTCCATTGCGAACCAAACTTCCTTTCATCGCGAGCAACGAACGTGAACATCTCCGTTCGAAGTGGTGTGAGGACGGCCATGGATGCTTGATCCAAATCTTCCACCTCTGGAGACCTACGCAAAACATTCACCTCGACACCTCGTCTGTGACCACCAGTACGTACATCCCCACATCTCCGGGGCACCACAAGTCCACATACACAGCCATGGATCACACAAACCCTGATGTCGTCTCCCACGACGACCTCCCCCGCATGCTCCGTCGCACTCAGCAATACCAGAAGGTCAGCTCAACATCATTTCCTCACCACCATTCCCCAGCAAACTCGACTAATGAATCGCTCAATGAGTTCTTGGCCATTGTCAGGGCCGCAACCACATCGGCGTCGAGCCACACGGTCCTACTTCTCAGTGAATACTCACTTGACAGCACAGACGACTAGTATCCATGATGGCGATTGGGCAGCACAGGTGACGAACCTCCATCTTCAACCCCATCGTCACCTCCACCAGTCTCGCCAGCTCCGATTCGGAAACGCAGAAAAATCAAATCGAACAGCCTACCATGTCCCTTCCCAGCAGCCTACCTACTCTCAGCCTGCAGAGTCCGCGGAGTGAGCATTCGCGGACGAGGTATATCCAAGTCCTAGCGCGCTCGCCATCCACAGCAGCAATACCGCTTAAAGCTCGCAATCGCTGCACAGAAGATATCATCCGGTGTATTCTCAGCCGATTACGTAGTCAGCAGCGACGATGAGATACCGACTGGCAAAGAAGCTCAGAGAGGTTGTTTCTGGGGAAGTACTGGGTCTGGCATGATCTCCACGCTAGGCAAGCCTGCATTTGGCACAGACAGTATGGAGAAGTATGAAGACGGGGGTGATGATGGTGTAGAAATGGAAGAAGTGTTCTGTGATGAAGATGAGGATGAGGATTATTGGGACCAGAAACCCACTCTCTCACACCCCGAAGGTATGAGCGCGAAGAATATGAGAGACCTTTACCTCATCCGCGCCGAAGAGCTTATCGGCAGGAATCCGAAGGCGTTTATTACGTTGCCAAGTCTGACGATTAATGGCGTGCGCCTCCTCGAGCTGCCGGGTTTCGACGACGGGGTTCAGAATTTGCAAGCTGTAGATGTGGATGGTGGTAAAGTCGCAAGTGATGAATCGGTCCGCGAGGAACCGGTTGCCGAGGTAGTAAAGAAGGAAGATGTTGCGTCGGGCGACAGTGAGGCCTCGGCATTGGAGAAAAGAGTCGAGAGGGAGAGTACACCGCCGCTCATGGCGATGTTGATTGCAAGCTCGAATGCTCAATTTGAGGCAGCTGACGCGAAGGCCACGTCGAAGAAGGCTGAGGAAGCCAAGCTGGCTGACGTCGAGGATGGACAAAGAGATGTCGAGATGACGGGCGTTTTTGCGCTACTGGAAGGAGATGCAGGAAGACTGTAGAGGAGGCGAAGTCCGCGGAGGTCGATTTGAAGTACCGGATCATCAGCATATTTGGCCGGAAGGTTGAGGCGATCGACGGTTGCGGCCAATACGACAAAGGGAGGACTTCGGCGGCAAGGTGTTCCAAGTCAAACGCGACGTCGAAACGACGCCGGGAAACTTATCACTCGGACAAACTGGTTGCCACTGTGCCAGGGTCCTTTGCCTCAAAGTTTTCACGTGCCTTAATCAAGAGATCCAGCGATGGTGCTGCGTCTTCCCAGGCAATCCCAATTTATACCGAGCCAGCCCATCCACTCCCAACCAAGCACAAAGACAAGCCAGAGTGAACGGCCGTTCTCGCCGGCCGTTCTCGCCAGCCGTTTGCTACCACTACGACGCCAGCGTCCGCAAAGCCGCAATCAGCATCACGTTACTGCTACGCCACATCAGAGCAACTCACAACCGAAGAATGAACACAGTCAAAGGGCTGAACCGGACGAAATTCAAAGAATACGCCGATTGATCTTGACGACGAAAAGACAATTGTGACGATCTCGAACGACGAGAAATCACCTGTAGCTGCGCGGCCGGAGAGCCATACGATCAAGAGCGCGGAAGATGGCCCGGTTGATGATGAGATGCCAGGACCGAGCTCTGTCCAATCGCTATCGAAAGCCCCATCGGGAAGCAGAGAGATGGCGGACTCGATGACGGCATCACGGCAGTGGAAGCTGGAGAGGCAACTACGCCCTCGAACGCGAATCCACCAGCTGGTGTGTAGCAAGACGAGAGTGCGCCTGTGTTCCTCCTCCAACTCCTCCCAGATAGAGGCCCAAGACCCTACTTCGCTTCGCCCCAATGCGCCTAGAGTAGAAAGTCATGCGAACCCCTGTGCCGAGCATCTCACGGACACCAAGCGGGAGAATATGAATGAGGCGTCGAGAGGGGACGTCGAAACTGGCGCTCGGGCTATGGCGGGGCCACTCTAAGGTGCTAATATGATGCCAATCGGTTCGCTCGGTGAAGAAGGCGAAGCAAAGAGTAACTCTTCAACAGCAAAGAATACGACAATCGACACGAGCAAACCTCCAGATATGGTGGATGGAGATGCAGTGATCCCTGATATAGCCAAGGCGCACAAGGCGATGCAGTCCGCCGAGCCAGATCGAGAGGTCTCCATGGAAACAGTGACCACCATGTTACCTGCGCCACCTGCACCTTCCGCAGCTGTCGAGCATGCTGTGAACACCAGCCAACTGGCATCTCCGGATCCACAATGCCTGAAGGTCGGCATAAAATCCTTCGTCGCCTACCGCCGCGGCGCGGCAGTGATGGATGAGAACGGTGCCAAGACAGCATATGAAGACGACTTGATAACGACAGCAGCGATGAGAGCTTTGCTACAACCCCAAAGCCGTGAGCTCTTGATCCAAGCCATCAATGTCCGGTATGCCGTGTTTGCTAGCGAGATCAATGAGGCTGGAAGGAGAATGGTCGACCAATTCACGAAGGAATGATGACATTAGATGAGCTGATGCTCAATGCTGGATTTACGAGGAAGCTGGGACGAGAAGGTGTGGTGTTCGACGTGACCAAGTTTCCCATCTTGAAAAATATCATGACTAGCCAGTCGCAGTGCATCCACGATGAGGGACGAGTAAATGAGGCGAGGTTGGCGGTGGTAGGCGGGGTAGGCGTGGTACCAGGAGGTCTATGCCGAAGTTTTACCGCAGGTCAAGGAAGAAGTGCTTCGAACCCTCGACGAGCATATTGTCGCAATGGAAGAAACACGCAGAACAAGACGGGCAGCCGCAGTCCCCAGAGGAAAGAAAATGGCCAAGGTCGCAGGCGCGTCCACCTGCGCCGGCTGTGGGGTACTAGAATCTGTAGTCTGGCTAATGGGACCACATGGACCGAGGATTTTGTACAGCTCGTGTGGACAGAAATGGATCAAATGAGGCAGGCCGGAGGATCTTGGTTCTCTGAGCCGCAAACCGCCAGAGTTCGTAAACGTCAATGGCTATGGAGAGACCGAGCATGCTCTGCCAAAAACCTCCAATCGCAAGAGAGCTGCGCCAAGGGCCGGTGCTGAGGCGCCGACGGTCTTGCTGGAGGTCTCAGGGGATGTCGATGACGGCGGCGCTGTTGATGGGCGTGTCTCCCCAGATATGCGTCTGGTCGCAAAAAGCCTTTGCCGAAGAAGGGGATCCAACAGAAAAAGTTCGTTCTCAACGTTGTGGATGGGAGTGATGAGGATGATATGCCGGAAGTTAGTAAGCACTTCGCCGATGATGCCTCTGGCTCTTCAACGAGAAAACTGTGTGCAGCAGAGCCGTGGAAGCAGAAGGCGGTTCAATCGAAAACCTCAGGCGACAAACCATCATTGAGCGGAGCCGCTTCTGCTGCAAACAAGAGGAAACTCGATTCCGCGGAAGAAGGCAGCGATGGCGAGTATCTCCCAGAACTGCCGGCGTCAAAGAGAAGTGGTGGACGCCAGGCTAATAGCCAAAACAAGTCATACATCCGGAGCGAAACAGAGGACCCAGGAGTTAAGACAGTAGTCAGGCATACACCTGCGACACCTGCTCCTTCTATTCAGGCAATTGCAAACTTGCTTTCAGCAAGTAAGACGGGAGAGAAGCAGACATCCTTGATGTCGCCCTTTACGCACTCGAAGACGGCAGGGGACAAGACGGCAGGGGAGAAGTATAGCCCTGAAGGAAAGACAAAAAACCGAACTCAAAACGAGATAGAAAGCTAACAAGTGACAGACTGACGAACAACGGAAAATATCGTGAAGTCGTGCTGGAAGAAACACTAATGGTCTCGCTCTACAACTTTGGAGGACCATGAAGGAAACGTATTTTAAGAACATAGTTATCTCTTCAGGAACAGCATAACATTACGACTTCGTTCACATATAACAATGATACTTCTCTCATATATTCAGCTTAGCTCTTTCGGTCTGTGGCTTGGGCAATATCGCAGCCGTTGGTCTGGCGTCAGGTAGTAAACGTAATTGCCGTAGGCGTCATTTATAGCAGGTAAAACACTCTTCGATGCTCTCTGAAAGTGCTGTATCATTCACCACGTACAACGGTCGGTTTTGACGACTGGCCTGGAAATACTCGACATGTCCAGCACAGTCGTCGAAACCGATGATTGAGCAAGGTGAACCACCTGAATCGGTTAGTTCTCCCGCTCTTAGCAAACAACGGCAATGATTGGCGGTCGGCACCGAAAAGCTGGCTCCATAGAATGCGCGGCTAGCAGCGGATGGATGATCGATCACGATGTCCTCCGAGGTGGTGAAAGATGGCGAATTGTTGAGAGATGCGAAAGAGAAAGAGCAATAGAGACCCTAGATCTCGTGCTTAAAAGACGCGCAAATCTTAATTTCCGGAGACATAAAAGGAAGGCTCGAAGACGGTGTCGTCCAACTTCCCCAGGAAATGCTGTCATTTTGCGACATTCACTCATCAAATTGTGCTGTCTATATTCATCACTTGCAAATCACGTGATTCTGCGGTATTTCCACATCAAGTTCACTTCTCCACCACAATTAGCGCCAAGGACGACCACATCTCCAATTCCCAAAAATCTCTTCATGTTTCGTGCTCCGCTCCTGCGCGATGTGTCAAGAAAAGACCAGAACGGGCCCACACAACTTGGCAGTGTTGCCTCGTATTCTTGGCAACAACCAGACTTTACGAAACCCGTGACCTGCCAAGCCCCGAACTTCCAATCCATTATGTAAAGTACCAAGTGACCTGTCCACTAATAGCGAGTTATAGCCAGGAGCGCAACGGCACGGCACTAAAACGATGAGAAACCACGCATCTAGACCCTCAATGAAAGTCATGCACCACGAAAATTCCACAATACTCTCAAATGGGAAAGTTGAGGCAGTCGATGGGACAAGTATAGGGCTGGCTTGCCGGAGGAGGTGGGTTATGGGGGTAATAGCGTCTATTCCTTCCAAGTGACTCCCCCGCATTCAAGCTTCGTGACTTGGTTTCGTGGCAGCGGTGCGTTAGTTGTGGAACCATAGAACCTGTGAGAGTGAGGCGTGGAAAGAGGAAACAGTCACTTTGAAACGCATTTTTATTAGTTTGCGTCATATTGCTAATGAGGAAAAATGTTGGCTGGTATATAGTGTTTGCCATCCCCCAAGGTGGTCGTTGAGACATCAAGCCGACGATAGCCTTTCACTGCCATTGAGCACTCACCAGCCAGTTCTTTCATCACACAACGACAACTTATACTACCACCAAACATAGTACTTTTGCGAAACTCGCACGAATTGCTTGATTGTATCTAGCAGAGTATAGACAATAACCCTACCATTCTCAAACAACAACTCTTTGACGGCAATCGAGATCACCAGTGCATCCCCCGCCCAACCACCATATTACACCATATCACCACGTGATAGTGCGCAATCGAGATCACTAGTGCACCCTCGCTCAACCACCACCATATCACCACGTGATAGTACACAATCTAATCCACCAAGGTCACACCACCGCCAAAATGGTGTCCTCAACTTCATCCCCAGCAAATGTCACAACACAAATCGTCTCCCGCTCAATACACCCACAACAACAGTCTCCGCTCTACTCAAAACTCCCTCAAGAAATTCGCGACCAGATCTTCGCCTACGCATTAACGCCATACACGCCAAACGCCCCTCCGCCACCTCCCAAGGTCTCGGCATTATGGCCGGTTACTCCGAAACCACCAAAAAAGAACCCATGGAACCCAATCCGCACGCCATACCCTATCAACAGCACATACTCGAGGCCGGGACAAGGCGCTAAAGTTCACCACCCTACGAACCTCGTCCTCGTCTGCCGTAGGACGTACTTGGAGACGAATGAGCTCCCGGTTAATCTCGCGGCGCACAACTTTTACGCGCCTGCCAAATCCGGACCTTCAGATGTCCTCGGGCCGGAGGAGTACTTCTCCCGCATGACGCCGTCCCAGCGCCAGCTCGTCAAGCAGGTCCGCGTCTTCAGCAACGTCAGCTGGTTACTCGACGGCGACTTAGAGAACATGGTTGCCCACGAGGCGGTGCAGGGGATTGAGTTACTGAATATTGTTATAAGGTGGTGCGATTGGCGCGGCTGGTCCAACAACCAAAAACTCTCCCTCTCCTCCCGCTCTGATCCGATCACCGAAGAGGAGGAGGAGGAGGAGGATGCAGAAATGGAAGAACTGGTTCTCGTCCCCTCCAACCAATCCCCCGAACAACAAGAACAAGAGTTCTTCGATCATCTTGACGCTTCCAACACCTCTCTCGAGGAAGCTGAGCCAGTCACCAAGTACGCCAGTGTCAGGGAGGCGCTGCAGGCCGCTGTTGCCATCCTCCCCAACCTCAAATCAGTGCGCACCTCCATCGAAGCACCTTACGTCAAGGCCGACGAACTTGAAACCCAAATCAGGGACCTCCTCTCCTGGGACCTCCACCTCAACGGCAAGAGGGCGAGGGAAGCACATAAGACGGTGACTGGGAGCGTGCAGAGGAGGTTTGAGTGGGAAGCTCCGATGTGTGCATGGTCTGACTTCTGCGCTCATTGCGGAGGTGGGATTGGTGATGATAAGGCTTGTGAGGAGAGGAAGAAAAGGAGGATGCGCAGGCTTGGACCTCGAGTTCAGGGAGCGGTGGTTAGGTGGAATTAAAAGCAAAACAGGTGATAAGAAGGATGGGAAGGTAATAATTGGTTTGATTAAGCATTTTGAGCGAGGATACGTATTGGGAAAAGGGACACAAAAGCATGATTGGAAGGGAGACGATTCGTAGTGCACGATAAATCGTCGATGGATTGAAGGATGCATATATATATAAAGTAATAATACCGCATTGACTTTACACTTGCCTCCTATATCCCCGTTTCGTGTCCCCAACTATCCATCAGCTTTACCCACCAACTACGACAACAGACTCTCAAGCCGCCATTCTCGGCAAAGCGACGACAGCTAACTTGTTTTCGGGCCTGCTTTCAACTCCCGTTTCAGTTTTGCGTCCTTTTCTGAAACATCGGTAATGTGTTTGTTGCCAAAGGTTGAAGTGAGTTGAAAGGTCATTTGGTATTGTTTACGTTTAGGTACGCCCCAATTTTACCTCCATTATCCGCCAAACCAAGAAAACCAAGAATTACCATGACGCCCAGGACGCCGGCTTGCCTGTTTACACTTTACACATACACTATCCTACACTTCTCGTACCTTGTCTACGACAGCGAAGTATCTAGTAGATGTCATCGTCCTCATCCCTCCTATCCTTCTTCTCGCGTTTATCAAACTTGATCTTTTTCTCCCTCACAATCCTACCCCCCTTATTCCTCCTCTCGCTCCTATCATTCGCCAACCCCTTCGTAATATGCTTAATATCCTCTGGCCCATCCTCGCCCATCGCAATCTCAAAATTATCCTTGCCAGCCCTCTTCTTCTTCTCCGCCTCACTAATATCCCTCCCCTTCCACTGGCCCTTCTTCTTCGCCGCCCTCATAATCTCCTTCGCCTTATCCGCCGGCTTCCCCAGCCTCGGCGTCCGCTCAACCCTCGTCTTCGCTCCCAGGGCCCAAAGATCTCCCCAGCGAGTCTTGCGCGAATCACGATACGCCTGCGCACTGAAACTCTTCGGCACGGTCCAGCGCTCCAGCGTGCCAGAGGGCGTACAGACATCCATACTAACATGACCTCTCCTCTTCAACGGCTCATTAATAACTCGTGGAAGCGACAAGGTCGAGAAACCCTCTGCGGGTACCTGGTCATGATAGCTCTTCTCCGAATCACTGCCAGCCTCATGGCCCTTGAACGCTGCATCGGTGGCAACCTTACCTTGAACGAGGGAAGTTGAAGGATCTACGTCGGCCGCTGTGTTGCGGGAGTCCACACCACGGCGGATGGCGAGGTATGAGTATTTCACGTCCTCATGGTTACGGTGGGAGGCACCAATCACTCTTTGGTAGAATGATGGGCGGATATACCGTTGGTTGAAGTGGCAAAAGTCCTTTCTTCCAGCACTGAAGCCTTCAACCGGGTACATGGGGCAGGTATCGTGATTCGTGCATGGAGCCACAATCATACCCTTCTCCTTTGGTATATCAGGGTCGTCGTTATTGAGGTTGTTGTTGATGATGTGTGTAGAGCCCGGGGAGGCGATGTGCTTGGCTAACAACATCGAACGGGCATGAGCGATCGCCTCAAAGCCGCGAGGGAGGCCCTTCTCCATGAGAAGCAAGATGCCGCCGTTGTCTTTGGTCAAGGCCCAGAGATTCTGGATCTTATTCTTGCGCTGCCACTCCTCGGGAAGTGGGAGGAGGCCGTGTGGTGCGATGACGACGTCGAAAGACTTGCGGTTGAATGGCGTAGAGCCATCGAGAGCAGCCTCGCCGTTGGAAGAATGGATGTAGTCTGGGAGTTTGTGGAGAAGAGTAGTGTCCTCGAGGAGAGTGGCGACACGGTGACGGAGGGTTAATGGTGTGCAGAGGACGGAGAGCTTGGCTGGTGGGTGGGGCTGCTTCTCCTTGTCGATGAGGCCCTCTTCGGCCATCACGTCCCATTCAGCTTGCATGATGTCCTTCCATGCAAGGGCTCCGGCACCCCCGGCTCCGGCATCAAGGATGGATGGGCCTTTTCCGTCCTCGCGGAGAAGCATCTCCCGCAGCCACTTTGCGCCGAGGCGCTTACGCATCTCAACGAGGCCACTCATAACCGTAGCGTAAACTGACGGCATGACGACAGCCACATATGCATCGGCCTCAATCTCAGACATGCGGTTTTGGGATGGCTCGAGGCCGATGTGCTTCTGTGGTAACTGCTTCATCGCTTCTGACCCTGGCGTCGAAGCACTGTGCGGAAGTCCTCTCCCACCGAAAGCCTTCTCAGCCGCAGCAGTGAGATGCTTGATATCCGATCTCTTCAGCAACTCATTTAGTGGATCACTGAAAGTCTCTGCTGGCAAGAAAATGGTCGACGGAGTTGTACCTGAGCGACCTTCGCGCGTATATGGATGCGAGCGAGCCATGTCGCCTCCAAGGCTGCCATCGTACTCGTCCTCACCCCAATTCTCTTCCGACTCATACAGCTCCTTGACACCGTCGCGCCAATTGTCCTGGGCGCTGTATGTGGCCGTCTCGTCCTGTTCTGACTCCTCGACATCATGCTCCTGCTGATATGCCTTCTCGCCAGTAATGGCATCGAAGTCCTCCTCCTCCTCAGCCAACAGCTCCTCATTCGCCTGCTTCATAGCAGCCTCCATACCAGCATGCAACTGTCTAATCGCAGCCAATTCTCTCTCCGAGTTTCCCTGTATCTCAGCGCCACGAAGCTTCTCCTGCTCCTCAATAAACCTCTGCTGCTCCTCAACATCAATTTTACCCACATTCTTCGAAACCTCCTCCTCAAGATCTCCCGACACGATATCGGCAGCCTCGCCTTCCATCCCGATATTCTTCATCATCTGCGCCAACAGCTCCTCCTCCGTTTTCCTCATCTCAGCGCGCTGCTCAGCAGTCAACCCCTCTCCCGTAGCCTCAATCTCCTCGCTCAGTCCCTCGCCACTGTATTCCGCATCCATCTCGACCTCTTCGTATTCACCGCTAGCATCCTTGCGGAGCATCACATTTTGGACTCGGGGGCGTGAGACCTCTTCAGAGTTCAGTGTTTCGACATCGATATCCTCGAATGTGGTGTGGCGTGTCGGCGGGCCATAGAGTCGCTCGTAAACTCTGTATTCGGCGTCTGTGAGGAAATCCTTTGGAAGTGTCTCGCCGAAGGTCTGGCGCGCTGAGCGGACCGTGGCTAGAACTGTTGCTTCTGCTTCTGTGGCAATGTTGGGAACAGCTTCTGTTGCTGCATCTGTGGTGGCCTCGACATTTGTTTTTGGGGCAATCGTCGGCTCATTGGCCTTTGTCGATGAAGTCGAAGCGTCGTCGCGAAGAAGTCTGGTTGTTGAAAACGCCTTCCTTGACCTGGTTACAAGGCTGGCAGTACGTGGAATGCGAAGAGGCGAAGGTCTGGTGAAGCCATGTTCAAATAGAGATTGTAATCGGTATGTGCATGATGCGCATGCGCGCGGGGCACGTCGTGCTGATAACATCTTTCCTTAGTCTTTCCAAGGGGTGATGGGTGTCAGGTCAATCGGTTGTTCGGTGATGGTTGTCAGTCTGCAAGGTGGACAAGGCGGCGGCGGCATTCAGGAACTTTTTGGCGAGGCTCCGTGGCTGGGATAGTGTGACGGAATGCTTGGCAGATTGGAATTGGCGGCCCCTCATTGGTAGACATTAAGACCTCACAAATCGACTTTCAACACCACAACACACATCAGATGCACCGCTGTGGATATAAATGAGAAATCGTGGTCTGCATAATATCGTGCACAGTCTATTTCTTTCGTTTGGTAGCATGCCGGTTGTTTAATTGGCATATTTGGTTTCCCTCATCGAGGTAAGTTACTCAGTATTCACACGCTGGACCTCGCCAAGGTATATATATCTTCATGATCTAGGCGCCACGAGCATATTCTCCGCATTCCATCAGTAACTGTTTTGAAGGCAAATGCCCCTGCTTAAATTGTTTACTGTAAACTATCCGATTAACCTCGACCAGACTCGCAGATGTGGTATGTGTTACGCAACAAGCTACAATTTTTTAGCCGATGTTGCGAGAAGACACCATGAAGCAGCCAGACAATGAGGAACCTTGGGAGCTCGGAAAGAACACACGACATATTTAGACAGCACGACTCGCTCAATTGAAAGAACCCGAGGTAACTTCCCGTGCATTATTGCGAAAGGCATACTCTCACTCACAGGTTCTCGGAGGAAGATCAAAGCCGATAAGAAAGGATGTTCATTTTGTGACGCCTAAGAAATAACATCCAGCCCCAATTTAGCTCTATTCTGTCCGCGCGCGCCACAAATTATCTTCCTCCATTACATCGACGATACGTGTTTTCCATCACTCTTCGCTTAACTATGATCCACGTGGGAGTCTCAGTCGATGTCGAAACCAACGTGAAAGTTGAAGCTTCAGTTGACGTAGGAATCTCAGGGGACGACGAAATCCCAGTTGAAGATGAGACTAAATTTGATGTAGGAATCTGAGACGATGACGTTGACTGCATGGTTGTGGATAGATCACTTGTGGCACTGGAAGTTGAGGACGATGTGCCCTGCAGACTCGAGGTTGGAAGTGAAGACGTGACCAACGAAGACGATGAACGCGCTGAACTCGTTGAGATAGCAGACGATGAAATACTTATTGAGGCCGAGTTGGAAATGGAGTTGCTCACAAGGTTGGAAGATGACAAGAGAGTGCTGATGGACGTCCGCGTTTGAGTGGTGCAGAGAGCTGGAGCTTCCAACCGATGCCGCCGTCGAAGATGTAGTACCCGGGCTTGGCAATGTGGAAGTTACCTCGCTTGGCAAACTGCTTTATGGGAAATTACTTGCCGCAGAACTGGGTAAAGATGTAACAGCAGTTGTCACCGCAGACGATGTCGAGGTTGTTGTCAGACCACTGGCCGCCCCAAATGGCAGCGTTATAGTTCCAGCTTAAGACTGCAAACCAGTGAGAGCACTTGAAATTGCTGGAGACACGGTCGTACCGAGATTTGAGCCTGTGGATTGCTTCCGGCCAAGCTTGAACATGGTCCAGTTGTTGTGGATGCGGAGCCAGGTTGGATTGGTTTCTGGCCGGTCGTAGAGATTGTTGAGAACGTTCGCCTTGATATTGTTTCAATGGAGATAGAGCCAAAACCAGTTGAGATACCATTGGGAGCAAAGCCTCTGAGGGCGGAAATTGGGTTGGTTATTACCAAAAGTTACGTGGCCGATGGCAAAGCTAGAAATGTTGCTAGTTGAGCCTGTGAAAAATACACCGGGAACCGTGTAGCTGGGGAAAATGACTTGCGGAGACGATGAAGCAATTCCTGTTCTGTTTGATCCTGGAGAGAGAGAGAGATTTGGCACGCTGGGAATCGCTTAGGAGTGGTTAAACGTTACGGGAGCAGCGCTGGGTCCAGGTTAGGCATCGCCTAGTTTACGCACCAGGAACAGGACATTGGTTATCGTAGATCGAGAAATCTGAGCAATACTCGAAGGACTCCAGAGTTCCGTCCTCGTCAAAAGCCTCAGCTGCTTGAGCATTAAGCGTTTCGCAATATGCGACGGCCCCATCTTCATCGACGCCGATTTGGTAGGCAACACAGTTTGGAAGCGCATCGCAGAGTGCTGGGCACTCGTCGGCAGATCCGATAAGGTCTGCAGAGATGATGGTAGAGCCGAAAACACAACCGATGAGTGGCTCCGTCAAACTGGGACAATCCGAAGGGGTGGCAGTGGGCTCGGAGGAAGCACTTGTGCTGGTGGGGTCTGTGGTTGTAAGTTCAGACGTTGGCTCAACAGTTGGCTCTGACGACGTCGGATCAACAATTGGCTCTGACGACGTCGGCTCAACAGTTGGCTCTGACGAAGTCGGCTCAATAGTTGGCTCTGAAGTGGGCAATCGGACCGTGGTGGTCTCAAACGTAGTGGCAGTGGTGGTTGTACCATTCAAAGTCACCTGCACACGTATTAGTATTGAAGGCTCTCTGTGGTCTATAATGCAGGCACTTACAGTTGCAGTTACAATCGCCGTAGCGGTGGCTGGACCGGTAACCGTCCTAGTAATGGTTCCAGCTGGGATATCGGTGCCCAAAAGACATGCGCAGTTGCTGCTCAAGCGAGTATCGTTGGCATACTGTGAAATGAAATATGGGACGGCGACGGCCTGGCGACGACGAAGAGCCTCAGCAGTGACCGTCCTATTAAAAATGTCAGTAAAGCTCGATCCAGGTCTTTGGTAACAGATCTATGTCACAACGGTTAGGCAAGAGAACTCACCCGATATCGGTAACAATCTCGGTGAAAGGCTCAGGGGTCTCGGTGATGGTAGCGTCAACCGTGGTATCCGCGCCAGCCAAAGTCTCCGTGACAGTGATAACAGCAGAGCCGCCGAGGTAGCTGCTGCAGAACGGACTGGCCTCCGCTTGGAAACGGATCAAAGCACGGAGGAGGTTATTGTGGGAACAATCGCGCGCGACGACAACACCTCTCCTAGCAGCTTCGGCAGATGGTGGATGGCCATTGACCACACCTGGACGATGGGAAAGGACCGAGCCGACAAGAGCTGCTGAAGCAGCTAGCTGAGTGAAATGCATGGCCGATCGTTCGTGCTAACTTGGTGACGTGAAGTTAGCGGCGGGAGATGAGGTATTTTATGGCACGTCTGAAACGAAAGTCTCGTAAACGAGGGTTCTGGTGGGAACTAGGGCGGCAGTCTGACGAGTTCAAGAATTTTTCAAGGTCGATGAGCGAAGAGATGGGAATGAAACGAATCCAGGTTGGAGGAGACAGTGGGATCTTATATTTAGGCCAGAAGACGGACGTTAGTCTAGTGTCACATCAAACGAGTGGCTTGTGCGATGGTTGAAGCAACTGACGGCGTACAGAACGAGGAAGGCAACTACTACCTGGAACGGATCATGCGGCTGGGCCGACAACGCAGGCCAATGCGCGAAGAAAACAAGAATTTCAGAGAGCTGAAGTGCTGAGAGAGGACAAGAGAGAGAGGACAAGAGAGAGAGGACAAGAGAGAGAGAGAGAGAGCGAGAGAGCGAGAGACAGAGAGAGACAGAGAGAGACAGAGAGAGACAGAGAGAGACAGAGAGAGACAAGGAGACACAGAGAGACACAGAGTTAAGACACGTGTGACGAAGGAAATGGCGTGGAAGGAGCTCTTGAGCTACCCCATGCAAGAACTGTCAGAGTCCCATCCAACATCTGTAGTAATGGGAATTTGTCGCAGCCAAAGCTGTCCTCGTCCAGCTTGTCGTGACGTAACTAGCTGACTGTCAGCAGTAATCGGCCGTCACTCCTTCTGTTTTCGCCATGTTAGTGGTATTTCTTGTAATCAGGGTTCCACTGACATGAAACTTACAGGATGCAGTACTTTTGGCATTCGGACTAAAATTGGAAACCTACTCGTATTATGGAGACCCATATTGTGCTTCCTTTGCTCCCATTCGAGGGCTTACCATTATATTAGTCTCCGCGAGGTGGAGTTCCAATATACTCAGCAAATGGCCGGAAGGTGAGGACATCATGGCACCCATGCTCCTCTAGCGTTTTCATCGTTCCCAAACTTTCGACCGCTGAGCCCTGGCTGACCCGAGCACATTGGTGCGTCCATTATGGGAAATCAAGCTCCACCAGCTGGGCCAGGCTGGGCCAGGCTGCGTGCCTTTCGGCATCGGATTCAGACGCAGTGCTGCAATCATCACTCGTTCTTTCCATGCTGACCGCCGTCTTCGACTCGTTTGAGAGCACACAAGAGGTTCGGCTCTCGTGCAGATCACTGACAGATCACTGACAAGAACAAGTTTGTAGCCGTCATCGACAACCTAGATTGGATAACCAGCCGTTGGCATGTCGTGCTTGCCACGAGTGGAAGCTTCTCCCACGCAGCACACGGTGTTTCATCTGAGATGTCGTTCTTCTAAGCCCGGCCAGGAAAGACATCACACAACCAGGCGATCTCTACGGAACTCAACCTCCTCAATTGACAATTGACAATTGACTTCAGTATGGGAAGGGGAAGGGCCGACGATGAGAGAAATGTTGGGCTGACTCGTAAATTTGCCGATATCCAAGGATCGACGGGATCTTAGGTCTGCTGTGCTCCCATGGCCCTGAGAGGTGCAGCTCGACTGAGAAGTCGTGCTACCTGCGTCGGGTTCATGCTTCATCTGCAATGTCGAGTGATCTTGTGTTGCAGTCGTTCCCGTGGATCCTTGTCGGTAATTGTGGTTATTGTTTGGATGCTGTCCGGTGGTCGATTGCGCGGCCAGAGACTTGTTGTTTCTGGGTTAATGAGAGACTTGTTGTTTCTGGATTGATGATGCGGCCGAGTCCGGAGTACCGAAACTAATTGATTAAAGAGTCTAGAGCCTGTCGAAGCATTCGAAAGCGAGGCGTCGTTGCCCCAACAGCATGGGATTTTCATTTTGTAGTAGTCTTATTAATCTCAAATGTACTACGCTAAGCGATGTTTTAGTTATCTGTACGCTGCAATGCAAAGGAGAATTAAAAAGGTGTACCGGTACTCGGCGCACATCGCAAACCAGGACCAGATCGCTAACTTACCACGAAAGGAGGTACGAGAGCACGGGGACAGCCGAACACGAGCAAACGGAGCTTTTACTTTTCCATTATCCTTTCATCTTTACTGCGCCCGTCGTCAAGCTGTTAGGATTCTGAACGTTCCACACGAGGTCGAATTCGGACTTGTGTCGCGGTGTTGAGCTCAAGGTGAAATGCTCACCGCCACGACACGTGCTACGCTTTGGTGTGAGCACGTGAGCTGCCAACCGGTCTTGTTCCTGCGTTGCGTTGCATCCGCTGCGTTTAACACAACATGTCGATATTTCCGTCGACACTGCAGAAGCCCTACAGAGATTGACTGCTGTGAAGCCTGCAGACGAAAATCGCGAACAAATTCAATTTTTTTCACTTCTTACCGACCTCTTTATTGATAACAGCTCTATTATAACAGTGCTAACTGGTTGCTGCGATCAGAAGTCGATTCATCTTCAATTTCGAAGTGTGGCTTCGCAAGATGCGATATCTGCAGATTTTGTCTCAGCGATGACCTGAGGGATGGCCGTCATGGCTGATCTTTTCTGCCTCCATCGCGGCATTCTTCGCCAGCACCAGTTATGTTGCCGGTGCTTTCTGGCTTCAGCTGACGCATGGCATAGCCTTCGTCTGGGTTTATCTTTCAGAGGCCGAGCTTGCTGAGGAGACGCTCTGAGAAGACGCTCTGAGAAGGTCACCCTTCTCGCTTAGCTTCTGTTCCTCTAAACCTCGAACTTAGAATGGTACTAAGGGAGGAATCAGAAGTCGCAACGGGAGAGGGAGAGCTTACAAAATGCTTATAAAGCAGTGGATGACGTTGGGCTTCCATATCGAAAAGCGGATCCTCGGGGAAGATGTTCGCGTCGTAGTCTTCATCATGTTTTGTCATCATCATCATCCGTGCGTTTGTTGGTAGTCAGGGGATGATGATGGAGGAGTGTAGGCAGCGGCCGCCTTGCTGGAGCTGGGTGCCGAAGAGGCGGGTTTTATTCTTGCCATTGAGAAGGGCCGAGGTGTGCTGAAAGCCAGCTTGAGTCTTGGGTAAATCGTTGAGACCGATTGTGAGAGGTTCGATAGTGAGGGATGGTGTTTGATGAACCGGAGAGATGAGAGCTTAGGAGCTTATATCAGTGAGATCGAGGACTATGTGAACAGGATCCATTACCTTGAGGGTTAAACCTTGATCGTTATCATTCAGAACATGTGGACGCAAGCGTGTGAAGGTCCGCAGTCGCAGCTGGACCGCGATTCTGACTAAGTAATCATTGACGTTCATGATGAGGTGATGATGTGAGGTTGTCAGATGGCAGAACATCGTCACTTCATCGTCACCTCATCACAGCTACCACAATCTCATTGTCTCTCCGCTCAATACCAAGCTTAAGCATCGGCTCCCTCTCTCATACCTCTGCTCAAGTTGAACCTTTGCATCTATTCACGTACCTCCTTCGTCACTATACTCATGTCCCAGCTCAGAACAAGTCCGGTAATGCTGCACACGCTGGTCACCACAAAAGTAATAGTGACGTCCACGACACCCGTTGAACTGTCACCAGCAATCGAGCCTCGCTACATCCACTACTCCATCACAAACCAGTTCAGCTCGAGCGACCTCTACCCTCAGAGTACATCTCCAAGTGCACCTCGCGCTGCCCACACCGAATCTCACAACGTGCGTCAGAAGGAGTCGCAAGACCCGCCTCCCAAGAAGTGCCAAATAAGCCCCAATACTCGCCCAGCAGAGGTGTAGATTATCTCACCATGCCTCCATCATATCCCGATGCAGCTGGTTGCCCACACGGTCTCGTGACGCTGCCCTGCTTCCAGTGCTCCTCTGAGAGAATTGACGCGATGCAAGACAACTGTGACCGAGTCGCCTCTGCTCCATACACCGACGCCGGCGGTTACGACCACGAGAGCACAGGCGAAGATGGACCGTTCCCATCCGCCTCTATTCCCACAGCCTACCACGAGAGCTTGGGCTATAGCTACGATATCGAAGCTCAACCCTGGGCACCGCCACGATACTCAGGTCCCACCTCTCTCGCCAACACTTCAGAGAAACCAACCAGTCTCCTTCACCCTTCCATGGAACACTCTGCCAATTCGCCAAACGCAATAATCGAGCACCTCCTCCACGTCTCGCGCCACGCGCCAACCCTCAGAGAACGCCTCGCGGCAATAGAGGCTATCTCCCGTGCCCCCCATGAACAGAACCAGGCTAAACAAGCTACTGACCGTATCTGTAAAGAAGAAGAGAGAAGAGAGATCGGGGGCTTGGTCAGGTACGGTGTGAGATGGTTGGCGGAGGCTCTGTTCGAACTCCTACTCCATTTCGTTACTTTTTTTACGGTGGCTTTGGTTGTGGTTTTCGTGGTTGCGTTGATCTTTACGGCAGGTATGTCATTTGTTGGGCATGGTGCTGCGTACCAGGATACTATGAGAGCAGTAACTAATGCATTTGAAGCTGCTAGATGAGAGAGTGTATTTGTATCATGTTTCATTAAGTAACCAAACGATGTCAAAGTACCAACCCCATGCTATATACAAACTCCATTTTATTTCCTTCAACCATGTCTCATGACGAGGTCAAGTTTCCTCTGCTTTCCTGGTCCCTCTCCAGCGCCTCAAACAGCGACTTGAAGTTACCAGCACCGAAGCCCTCGAAGTTGTTCCTCTGAATGATCTCAAGGAATACCGTCGGCCTATCCAGCATGTGCTTGGTGAACAACTGCAACAAGTATCCGCCCTCATCAAAGTCGATCAGAATACCAAGCTTCTTGATTATCTCAAAGTCCTCGTTCAACTTCATGCCCGCATCCTTAAGCTTCTTCTCCATCATGATGTAATACGACTCAGGGATGGTGATGAACTCAATACCTCTCTTCCTCAAGTTCGTAACAGCTTCGATGATATTTGGTGTCCTCAAAGCAATGTGCTGGACACCCGCACCACCATAGAAATCGATATACTCCTCAATCTGACTCTTCCTCTTTCCGTGCGCTGGCTCGTTGATAGGCATCTTGATACTCTCATCAGGCGAAGCCATAACGACGGATTTCAAGGCGGAGAACTCTGTGCAAATATCCTTATCATCCACAGACCAAAAGCGGTGGAAGCCCAAAACCTTCTCGTAGTAAGCACACGCGTCATCCATCTCATCCCAGTCCTGGTTTCCGACGCAGTGGTCCACGGCCTCGAGAGGGACGTTTGGCAGAACAGCGTTCAATGGGTCGACACTGCCGTTTGCGGCCTTGTAGCCTGGGAGGAAGACACCGCTGTAGCTCTTGCGGGAGAGGAGAGTGTGGGTAGTCTCGCCGTAGGTGCGGATCACTGCTGTGCGGACTGAGCCCTCGCCCTTGGCACCCGCAATAGTCATTGGTTTCTGGACAACAACACCACCACCCTGGACAGCGGCATCGAGGACAGCATCGACATCGTCAACCTCGAAGGCGACGTCCTTCACGGCATCACCGTGCTTCTCGAGGTGCTCGTGCATCTCCCTCAACAACTCGGCATCCTTAGAATCCTCGGCTCTATCTGTGCCCCTGAGTGGGGAAGAGAGCACGAAGCGGACACGGCCATTCTGGAGGACGTAAGAAGCGACGGCGCGGGAGCCGGTGGAGAGGTCTTTGTAGGCGAGGAGAGAGAAACCAAGGCGGGCGGTGTAGTAGGTCGTCGCTTGCTTGGCGTTTCCGACGTACCAGTGGACGTGGGAGTAGCCGGAATATTGGTCTACGGCTTCGGAGGTGTTTGGGATGGCGGAGTCGGTTTGTGGGAGGTGGACGGTGGTTTGGGAGTCGGCGTGTGGTGCCATTTTGTCGGTTTAGAGTGTATAGATTGATTCGACGTATAGGGTTATAGGTGAATATTAAAGATGATGGATATATTGCAGCACGCCCAGATGGATATGGCAGATATGAGGAAGATGGTTTGAAATAAATGGCTTGTAAGAATGCGACACGACGATATATGAAGTGAAATCCGCCTTACCAACCATGCCGCCCCCTCCTACCTTCTAGTTTAATCATCCTGCAAAAGCTTACTCCGCGCTGTCCGGTCAGTGCCATTTTCGCATTCAAACCTGCAAGTGTATTGTTCTTGCGCGGCGGAAGTTACATGTGTAAGAAGCGCCGTTGGCAGCCGCGCACAAGCGATGCTTTGGCGGGTGAAAGTGGCTTACTAAGCGGGCGGAATTAGTGCCGCGTCCTGCCTAGCGCTGCGGAATAGGTAAACCACGGCGGCTCAACACCATCTCGGCGACTAAGGAGTTAAAGTTTCAGGGCGACGACATCATCAAGCATGTTTTGCATGCTCGGCACTTTTTGTACTGCAATATGCTCTCGCCGATTGGACAGGAAGTGCTGCTAAGGACTTCATCTGGATTCCGGCAGGGTTACTGCTGCAGTAGCTCTCGGTCTTGTAGCGCCAACGAGACTCCACAAGCCGCCGACTGCAAGCTTAACGCCTTCAATGGAGACGCCGACGATCTTGTAAGCCGAGTTCACGTATGTCCTTAGCATGCGTACGCCGCATGGGTATCCTTCTAAGAACAGGTACTCGACGTCCCCCCAGGTGTCCTAGAGCTCAGAAGTTCTAGACGAGCATGTGTCAACTTTCTGTCCGCCACAGGTCACACCGACGACAGCCGAGCATGGGAAAGTGCCTTCATCGCGGATAACTTCCTTCCAGACCCTTGACACGGCGGACTGCGCGGCGTCCACAAGCTTTGTAAGTGCCGTAAGTGGCTTGCTGCATCTCTTATCATTGTTATCATCTCCAATACTTGCCCCTCCATCTGCGTTATCATATGCTCGTACCTTACCACGTTGCACTTCTATACAACTCTTCATATATTTCATACACATCTGTACCCTACAGCGACATCGAGGCTCAAATCCTAAAAACGACTATCTGCTCTCGAGCTCAATATCAGCATTCACAATGGCAGCCACACTCACACCCCACGACGCCTCAATCCTCTCCTCCCTCTTCACCAACGAACCACCTCAAATCTCAATCCCACGCCCACAACCCTCCATCTCGCCCTCGCTTCAATCAATCCGCAAACAGGAGTTCGAAGCCATCGTCCAGCTCAACACTCCACAACCATCACCAGACAACATCCAGCATGCGATCTCACAATTAGATCAGCTGGTCGCCGACCATCCGGATTATGCGTCGGGGTACAACAACAGGGCGCAGGCAAAGCGCCTGGTGAGTGGAGACGACATGACGAAGTCAACCTCTGCATCAAACGCCTGGTCAGATTTGCAGAAGTGCATTGAGGTTGAAGAGCCCAAGACCGAGTCCGAGCAAGATCTCAAAGTCCTAGGAGCAGCCTACACCCAGCGCGGCGTCATGCTGCTCGCCACAGCCAAATCGACGAAATCCTTACAGCTTCTCAACGACGAAGTCAAATACTCCGGCAACGACGAAAGAAGCCTGGATAACCTGCCGCAGGAGATCAAAACGTGGGGTGCGGAGAGAATGGAGAACGAAGCGGAGTGGGCGTTTAAGCAGGGTGCCAATGCGGGTGATGAGGCGGCGAAGATGATGGTTGTGCATTTGAATCCGATGAGGAAGCTTTGTGGGCAGATGGTCAGGGAGGCGTTGCGGAGGGATATGGAGGAGAGTGGTGTTTTTAGGGATCGGAAGGAGGAGGCTTGAGTGGATGAAGTTTGTGGTTGCTACGATGAATGATGGATCAAGGGGTGGTGGGCTTGAATGGCAAACTGTAAAGAGGATGGATTGGGTGGCCGTCGATGATAACTAGACCGAATCGCCTGGTTCTAGGGCCGAAGCGGTGGCAGGGCGGTTATTGTCGTAATCCGCCACCACTCCATCGTCTGCGCCTGTTGCTAGGAGCTTGTGCTTCGAGGCTGTAGCTTTCAATGATGAGTGAGGAAGTTTGACTGTGTGCTCGTAGTTCTCAGCTCATGAGTATGAATCTTGACAAACTGCATTCCTCCTCCGTTACCGTCTTATTGTCGCCCGGATTGGGCGCCTTGATTGCCGAACACTCCTTGAAGATTCGTAGTCTAACAATATCACCTTGGTGTCTTTGCCCACGGCTCAAAACGCTCCATCTCTAGTTACTTCTCAATCAATTTACCCCACGTTATTCTATGCTACCATGTTATTACTTTTGTTGAAGTGTATGCTCTTTTAACAGGGTTTTTCATTTGTGATTACCGAATTCTCACAGTCTCGCCTCTCTGATTAGTATGCTGAGCATATAATTGTCTCATTCTTCTCACTTCCTCTACTCAGACTCGTATCGATTCTTACCGCTTCATACTTTTCCCACCATTTGCTATTGGAATGCTTTTTTTAATCGTCCCATCTGAATGTTCTCGGTCTCCAAATCTCCATGTCAAGACAAGGCATCATTCATGGCGGCGGGCCGTCGCCAAGCTTTATTCCCCATGGGCACCCCGCCTTTTAGCGTCGTTTTAGTCGACGCCCTTGAGCGTATTGACCGCTTTCCTTCGATATCCGCTCTGAGCCGCGATAGAAAACGCTACTTCCAACTTCCCAATGCGAATGCTGACAACCACAAAGGACGCTGAGAAGGCTCGATGCTGAGAATGATACGAAATAGCCGGGTGAGGCCTGCATAATGACGACTGCTGTGTCACAATTTAAGTGGACGGACCAATGCTAAGGCCGACATATGGGGATGTGACCAGGAAAAATGTTAGAGCCGAGTGAGGGGGGGATTGATATATAACCTGTGCCCTAGAATATTTCATTGTTAAGTCTCGGCCGAAGTTCTTAATATACCTAACTTTTGTGAAGCTTTTGGAAGAGAAAGCAGATCTGCCTGCGACGACCACTCTTCGTAATGCTTATTCCTAAGGATGCGACAGCCTTGGGGCTTGTGGCTTTCACTGCAACTGCTGCAGTCAGCATTATCCTCCTCTACGTGAGTTTGCACTCTTCAATGCATTGCACTCTGAGACCCGCGTCTAATGTTGCGGCCAGACCTTCTTCCTCGTAGTCTACCGCCTCTTCTTTCACCCGCTCGCGAAATACCCAGGTCCATTCTTCGCAAAGATCTCCGATATCCCACAAATGCTACACGCCTACCACGGAGACAGGCATCTTGAGTTCTACAGACTGCACGAGCAATATGGTAAATAATCACCGCCAATCTTTGCTTTCGACCACCTCCAGCATTCTAACGCTTCCTAGGCAAATTCGTTCGCTTCGGCCCCAACTCCATCTCCGTCAACACAGAGACCGCCCTTAACAAAATCTACGGCTTCCACTCCAACGTCCAAAAAGGCAAATTCTATACCGCCTTCCCAGCAACCAAAGATGCCTACTCCACCCACTCCGCCATCAACAAAGCCGCTCACCGTCGCAAGCGTGGTGTGCTCTCCCATGCTTTCTCCGAGCAGGCTGTTAAAGCCATGGAGAAGTACATTCTGCACAGCGTTCGCACTTTCACCGACGGGTTGAAGACCAATAGATGGAATTCTACGGTTAAGTCCAGCGGGGAGAAGGGCTGGGGACCGGCGCAGAATATGGCGGATTGGTGTAACTATCTAACTTTCGATATTATGGGGGATTTGTGCTTTGGAAAGAGTTTCAATATGTTGGCGAAGGCGGATAACCACTTTGCGGCTGACATGATCGGTCAGGCTGCTCATAGACACTCTATCGTGAGTCCCTTCCTCTCATTCCCCTCCCTTGGCATCGCAAGATAGTGGGAGATCGGTCCTGACAACGCGCAGTGCGGCACCATGCCCGTCCTCCACGAATACCACCTCGACCGCCTCCTCTTCCCTCACCTCGCCGCCGGCCGCGCCCGCTACATGCAATACTCCAAAGCTCAAGCCGCCGAGCGCATGGCCAAGTCCGACCCCGACCGCCGCGACTTCTTCCACTATTTATTGAACGCCGTGGACCAGGAGACCGGCGCCAAGTTCAGCGTTCCAGAGCTGTGGGGCGAGTCCAACCTCCTCATCATCGCTGGATCTGATACCACTTCTACCGCCCTTGCTTCTGCGTTCTTCTATTTGGTGCATAACCCTGAGAAACTCGCTAAGGCTACCAAGGAGGTTCGGGAGAGGTTTGGCAATGTGGAGGAGATTGTTAAGGGTCAGACCTTGGGAGACCTGATTTATTTGAGAGCCGTTCTGGATGAGGGCATGCGTCTTTCGCCCCCAGTCGGCGGCATGCTGCCCCGTGAGGTCCTTGCTGGTGGTTTGGAGGTCGATGGCGAGAAGCTCCCAGCTGGTATCGATGTCGGGACCCCGCATTACGCTATTCATCACAACCCGGCCTATTACCCACGTCCTTTCGACTTCGTCCCTGAGCGCTGGATCGCGGGCGAGGATGCGGGCATCGCTCTTCCGTCTGGCCAGAGGGTTACGAGCAAGGAGGATGTTGAGGTTGCCAAGAAGGCTTTTGCTCCGTTCTCAGTCGGCCCAAGAGCTTGTATTGGCAAGAATCTTGCGTATGCTGAGTTGTTGTTGTCTCTTGGCAGGACACTTTGGCTGTATGATATCAGGCAGGCTCCTGGTACTCACGTCGGCGAAGGAAAGTATGGAAAGTTGGGACAGGAGCCGAATAGAGGTCGGGAGGGGGAGTATCAGTTGAGGGACAGTTTTACGAGTTTGAAGGATGGGCCGATGGTGGAGTTTAGGGAGAGGATGGATGGTGCTTGAGAGGAGATGGAGGGAGGGAGAATGATACCAGGATAGAATGTAACGAGATGAAAATAAGAAATGAATTGAAACGACACAAAGTCCTGCGCGGCTGGCACGGTTGTGTCTTTGTTCGCTGTCGACGCAAACCCATCACAGGAAACCACTTACTACACTCTTTGGGATCAGCGATGGCGGCGACAGAACTGGACGGGATCGCTCGATTGATTTCGCTCGGTTGATTTTGTGAACCTAATGGGTAAACCTCGCCCATTCAACTCGTCTCCATGGCAGCAACTCTCTGCGCGATCATGAGGAAACGCTATAGCTCCTCTGAGAGAAACCTCGCACTACCGGGGCTCCAGTACTCGAACTCAGTGGAGATGCAACGGAGGACAGGCCCGCCGTGACAGTAGTGGTCTCGGACGACTCGTGCCGTAGTCGTCTGCAATTCATCGCCCGTACGCACCTCATTGGCCGAAGCACATAGCCAAAATTGTGAAGGATCCCGTCGGTAATTGAGGTCCCTGTTCCTTCGGCTACCTGGCGCTTCCATGTGCTTTAGGGTCATCATGTCCTTGCTTGGCAGTCGAGCCGCCTCTGCGTCCGGGTGCCATGCTCGAACTTGTTGACCCCCACAGCTTCAAGAAAGGAGAAAGGACACCGATAGGTTGGAGATGGTCTCGCCATGGTTGTGGCTTGAGATCTGGCAAACCTCATAGTAAATCTAGCTGTCTTCTCAGGCACGAGGGCAATGTGGGTCATGATGGAGTCCCTGAGGAAACTCGTGAAAACCTTCATCATCTTGCCGTCGATGATGAGTGGCATGATGTTGGTCCCATGGCCAGCCACTGCATAAGAGTTAGCTGTTTTCTATATCCTTTGTTGTGTCTGCTTTTACCATCCAAAAGCTTTTTTTCCCGCAGTGCCTTGCTGGCCGTACATTTGTTTGTGTTATTTGACATGGTCTGTGTGATTGGTCATGGCTGGCTAGTTGTTGAAGGTTGCCTTTAAAGCAGAGTCCAAATAAAAATGTGCTTTGCGACTTTCCAAGAGTGTAAGTTAGTGTATTTTGGTTACCTTTGTGTTTCGAAAGGTAGCAGCTTGAAGATTGGAAAATCGATCTGCACCCATTCAAATACTACCGTGATATCTTCCTAACGCCATCCTCCAGCTTCCATGCTTATGCTTATCATACAAGATCATACTATATATACACGCTTCACTGCTGTTTGCTACCACCGTGTCAACGTCCACTATCAGCTGCCTTACCTGAAGATGAACAAACTAGTGACATCCGTCGGCTGACTCTCCAGCAGAGGCCTGTCGCGGATGCGTCTGTCTTGTAGCACCTTCTTTTCAAGCTCGTACCTCCCCAACTGCCTCTCGCCCTCTCTAACCTGCTTCTGTGCCGGGGCTCCACTGCCCCAAAGTCCACTGAACCATCCGCCGCTCTGCTGAGGGACATCCGGAGCAAGTCCCTTAGCCTTCCTCTCCTTCTCTTCTCTCGCAAGCCTATCAACCATCGCCTCCCAATTCCCCAACCCCGTGCTCAAAACCTGCTTATTAACCTTCCTCGCCGCTTCACTAATCCTAGCATTATTCAGCTCCTGCTCCGCCACATCAACAGCCTCCCTCGTCCAAGCCAACCCATCCTCCTTCCCGTTAATATCCTTCGCGCTCGCATAAAGAATCTCACCCACATACGCCATAATCGCGGCCTCCTCACCCTTCTCCTTAGTATCTCTCTGTGGAGGCTGCGTGCCGTCCAGTGGCTCAGATGGGAAGGATGGTGGGAAGAGCCAGTACACTGCGCCCTTGACTAGGGATTCTGTGATACCGGTTGAGACGGCTGGTGGAGGTGGTGGGGGTGCGTCCGGCAGCGAGCGGCGGGCGCGCAGGAGGGAGAGGAAGATTGGCAGCGCGGAGGAGAGGTCGCCGGAACGGGCTTTGTGTTCTGCTATCGCCGTCACTGTCTTCAACAGATTCGTTGACGGCGGTGGTGCGGTTGGTTTTATGACACAGGTCTTCTCGTCCAGAACCTTGGTCTTGTCGATTGACGAGGTGGCGATGTCGAGTGCCCACTTGTACATCTCCCCCGCTGCATCCTTAGTGCCTTTAAAATCCATCCAATTTCCCAGCTTCAACGCAGCCTCCACCTTCTGTGCCTCAGTGAAGCCGGTGGTGGTAAGGATCTTCATATAGAACTTCTCCGGCGGGTCAAACGCAGGTACACAATCCTCCTCTCTCGGCGCGGTTGGCGCACCTGGTGGCATCGGTTTTGGATTCGGATTTGACGGGCCAATGACCACCGCCTTCGGGAACGCCAGCGTCCTCTTGGAGTCCTTCACACAACTATCGAGAAACTCTGCCGCGCGAGCACATCCCATAATCGTCTCGTAATACCCTCTCCTCCACGGCTCAGGCTTGTCGGTGATGTCGTAACCCATTCGCCCTACACCATCAACCAGTATCACCGCCCCATCGTCGCCCTGCATCTTCAAGCTTGCGCCATCAATCTCTGGATCCTCAAGCCTTGCCAACAGCCTCGAATACTCTTGTGACGTGAGCGCAAAGTCCACTGCACCAACCTCCCTCATCTCCTCCGTATCCTTTACACGGGTACTGCGGTACAGATACCTACTCCACCAGCTATACTGTGGTGGAGACGGGAACGCGCGCTCCATCTTCTCTTGCTCGAGGCCCAGTGCGGCAATGAGGAGTAGGACGCCACCGGCCCACATGTAGAGCGTGATCTTGACGCCGAGCTTGACATCTCCAATAATCCATCTCTTCGTATCTGTCGAGATATAACGAGCCAGAATTCCGTTCGTGCGGTGTCGGGCTGGTTGGTCGAGGTAAGGAAGCTGCGGGCGCAAGCCACCGAGCTGGGTGAAGTAGCGGTGGTTCGAGCGGATCGATCTCTTATTATTGGAACGCACCGGCGCCCTGCGGCTGACGCCTCGTATGGTGCCGAGGGACTTCATTAATGAGCCCATTGTTGTGTTGTCACAAACTGGTTGCTTGTGTTTTGGCAATTCGACGTCGATGCTAGGAACCCCAAGGTAGCCTCGCGGGAAGGTGGGAGAAAGATACTCCGAGCCCCGCAGTAGGGCGTAGACTACCACTCCGCTCAATCGGTCCCAATCACAGCCGGATGGAAATCAGTAAACTTACTCACTTTAACAAGCATTTACGCCACCACCACGACATGAACCATCATGGTCATTTTTTATAATCATAGGCCTTGGATGGATCTTCGGCTTTTATCACAACGTAATTTGATCAGACTCAATGGTAGAATCTTGTCAATTAATTTTTGGTCCTTCGTTCTGCATTTTGAAGAACGGCAAGGGGTGGCAAACACTTTTCCTGGCAACGCTGCGCCTCAACTCTCGAGCCTGCGAGCGCGGGGCGCCATTTATCTTCACGCCGGAAAAATGAAGATGGTCCGTAGACTGACAGATCTATTTTTTGGGTATTTTTCTGCACGGTGAGTTAAACGACTAACCAGTTCTATATTTCAATCTCGGACTTCTAGTTTTAAGCCACACAGCGTTGCAGAAAGTGCCCAGTAGTACCAAAGCAATGGCGACACTACCAGGCTAGAGTTAAGAAAAGCGTTACTAAAACACTTTTACAATCGTAACACGCCCGCCAGTCAAGTGAGCTCCTCGCTTATCCTACTGCAGTTGGTGCTATTACCTGAGAACCTTGCTTGGCGCTATACTGCGTAACCACCCCGGTACCAGGGTAGGGTATTCAAAATCTGAGGGTTAGGTAACTGGGTGCTATATACCCAGTAATTACCCAGTCTACAGTACCCGGCTCTCAACGCTGAAAATGAGAAAGCCATTATTCTCGATACTCGTACAAGGAAGCAGACTTGCGCCCAAACCTCAGTTCGGCCTGTTGTCAAACATAAGCCACTTTAAAAATGTGCGAGAATGAATTAAATAATAAAGGTATTTTTGAAGCATGAGAGGGGGTTGGTTGGAAGGCCACAGATTACATTACAAATAGAGATCTGGATAGCTGCAAGCACCTCAGCCCTCAAACCAATTAGCATTACCCAATCTGGTGTCCAAAAGCCCGTGTTCCTCTATCTGCAGCAGGTAGAGGCGTTAAGTGCTAATAAGTGAGATTGAGACGGTGAGGAGAGGGGCGAATAGTGTTCGGCCATGCTAAGGTCGGCCCTTCAAAGCCATGATTAAGGAACTTGGCATTTAATAAATCTTAGTACGTAAACGGCAGGCAATATAACTCTCCAGTTGATCTTTGAGTCAGTTGCCGCTCTCCCAAGCCCATCTCTCACAAACCGATTTATCAGAAAACTTGACTTATTACGGTGATATGCTATTGCAATATTCTTCCATGCAACTAATCTACTACTATTCTCCTGCCTCCCCACTCCATCTGCCTCCACCTCAGCCCCCGACATCATGCCCAAAATGCTCACTCTCACGAACCCCCGTTCCGACTCCCACCAAACGCCACCTAGCTGGCACTCCTCTTCCTCCCCTTCACCGTTGTCCCGGCACCACCCTCCTCATCCTCCGGCCTCCAAATATACGGCCGAAAATTCTTATTCCCATGATGCGCCTCATTATGATGACTCTCCCTAAACTGTCTCGTCATCGGCTCATCCCTCCACGGCTGTCCCTGATTACCACCTCCCATGCCAATCTCAAAGACATAATGAGATTGGCGGAACTGGTCATGTCCGGCATTTTGGTTGAGGTGCATAGATGCGAGGACATTGCTAGCGGCGGGCGAGAGAGGGTACATGATGTGGCGAGAGTTGGAGTGGGATTGGGAGGAGGGAGAGGAGTCGACAGTTGAGACGGAGTGGGCGATGCTGTGTTTGCGGCTTGGTGGGTAGTCTATGGCGGTTATGGAGTTGTTCCTCGTTGTGGTGTGGGAGGGTGAAGGGGCCGTCGGGAAGGTCGATATCGGCGTGCTGGCTGCGCTAATTTCTTGCTTGATAGTCGGAGTGGACATCTGCACCGGCATTGGTGTGAAAGATGACGGCACGACTGGTTGGAAGGTATTCATGGAGGAGAAGTCTTGGAAACCACCTCCAAAACCGCTACCCATGCCGCCCATGCTAAATCCTGGTATGGCTGACAGTGCATCGAGATTGAAACCTCCTACATTGCTGAACATCGGTACTTGCTGGTGAGCATGGCTGGCAAAAGCTGCACGGTGGACCTGAATGTTTCCCGCAGCCTCGAATGCTTCTTGGACTTGCTGGTTGCGCAAGGCCTGTGGGTCCATGGTGTTCTTATACAATATATCGTAGTGGCCAGGTCGGTACAGGAGGTAAGCCGTTGCTGAAGGGTTTATCGCGTTCCCATACAACGAATTACTTGAGAAGTTGTGGATGTTTGCCTCCAGCCCATCACTAGCCCCAAGACTGCGATCGAGATAGACAACCTCCAAACCAAGGTTAACCGGCTTCAACAATGCCTCGACAAGAGCTGTCAGACCAAGAAACTCGATCTCTGTGTCCGTCTGGACCATCATACTCTTATGACCCTCAAGTCCTCCCGGGTGCTCTATGAATCCTCCGAAGACTTCTGGATGGGCAGCCAGATCAGCCGCTGCTATGAGTCTCAGATAGTAGAGCATCTGATTGGAGCGCTCGCCGTCGTTGAATTGCTGGAGGGTCAACTGCAAGGCATCATCTTGGGTGCCGCTTCTCATGATAGACGCTAACTCGTCCAGAGACGCAATTATCCCATCCCGCATATCCTCATAGATGTATTCTTCGTAGCCCGTGTATGTCTGGATCGCATTGCTGAAAGACAGCATGCGTGCGACTTCTTGCTCGACAAGTTCTGGATCCCATATTGAGATGAGGCATTCGAAGTATGAGAATCCGACCGCTGAGGTATGTCAGTATTGATCTTGGTTTAGGCACAAATATGTCTAGGCGCAAAGAGCCTTGAAAATGTGGTGAAGATTGGAAGGTAGAAGATCATACCTCGCCATCCACAGTTACCATCTCCCAATACCTGACGGTAGTGGCTGTACGCTTGCGGTAGTCGCTATAATTTGCATTAGCTTCCATCGCATGCACACAGGACATCACAGCCTGGCACTCTAGAAATAAACATACCTTAGTCTTCTCTACAAACGTCGGATCCGCATTCGCATACTCCGCCGTGATATGCATTGAGCTCTTCTTACACCCCACTAACGGACCCTGTGCCCCTGTCAGATCGTCATTCCCCACCCTAGCCACCTCACCGCCGGAGCTCACCTTCAGTTCGGGCTGGTAGTCCAGCGCTGCCGCCTCTTGTGCCGCCATCTCCCCGACGAGCGTCTCCTCATCCGACATCGTTGTGGTGTTGTTGTTGTACCGTTGTGTTGCAGTTGGTACGCCGTATCTATCGTCTTGGCTGATGTTGAGGGGACCCCACAAGCCTACTCGCGCATCGCTGAACACCGGCTCGTTGTATGGTATGCCTCCGCCTCTGTATGCTTGGCTAAGCGGTTGTCGTTGTCCGGTGGGAGGTAAATTGTAGTTATAATTATCGTAAAGGTCGGTGTTTGCTCTTCGTGCTGGATTGCGAGGCGGATTGTTGTTTTTCTGAGGTATGGGGGAGAAGAAGTAGGTGGGCTGTGGTTGGAACATCTCCAGCGTCTATGTGGGGGGAGTTGCGCGCTTAATGCGCCGGGGAAGGAACGCTGCACAACAATTGCCGCTTCCTCAGTCAATTAGACGCGCTGGAGATCTGTTGTTGTTGGCGGAGACACTGCGATGATTTGAGTTTTTAATATGCGAAAAGGCTCTGTTGTTTGCCGGAGGCTTGTGTAACTGCTGCTGGCGCGGGTGGCAGGGTGGCAGGGTGGCAGGGTCGCTATCTCCGACGGTACCTGGGCGGATAGTGAGTGCTACCTATATATACCTCAAGATGCGTGAGATATATATATTTTTAGTCGATGACTCCGAAGCTTGCAAATATGAGGCTATGGGGGAAAATGCTGTAAATCCGAAGGGAAAACGAAGATGGCTCTGCTGAGTTTTCAGTCTTCACCACCGTACTCTGTGCAACACCACCGCAGCTGGAACAGGCCAGCGACGAAGCAGCATTAACACGCCTATGTCATTCGAGACAACCTGGACAACGACAATCGCGGATATTCCAAGGACCAACAAACGCGGCAGCGTCGATGGGAGGCAATTGAGTAATGCGATTCGTACTTTGTGAAGTTCGATGGCAAGTTGAACGTCACTTTGGCGGCAAGGGAGATCGAACGTGGAGCACTTTACAGTGGTATTTACGCTCGACAATACGAGGATGATATCGAAGCAGAACGAGGGAAGCTGGATGTCAGTGCAAAGATGCTGCACAGGCACTCAACATATATCGCTCGTGTTGGTCGCTCAGCGTCAGTATCCACCCTCATGCGTGGAGCCGCGATGTTGGTAAAGACTGAACGCAGGCTCCAGTCAGACTCTCCCCGCGCACGCTGCCCAAGATCATTTTGTTGCTCAAGACAGCGAGCTCTTGACAGCATTGGAGGCCTGCTGAAGGATTGATTTCGTTCGCGAAGCATTGAAAGGTGTGTCACGTAATTCTGCAGCGTGCTGGGATATATAATGATCGTGGCAGCGGCCTCAAAGACCTCGACTGAGGACAACATGATCAGGCTCCGCCCAACTAGTTACCACCACTGCTGAGATTGTCAAGTCCTACACTCAGGCTAAGGTCGTGCTATCCATAAATCTCTATCTGCTCTTCAATCACAACTCTTCAATAGCTACTCGTGAGGTGACGGCAGCAGTCAGCCTGCGCAGGTAAATCAGGATGAGTTCCGTCGCCAGGACCGTCCCTGAACCGCTCACTCCAGTTTTTTGCTGTCGTGTTCCTAGGGGACCCTGAAGTTGACTGTTTGTTCCCCTCCTCGTACTCGTTGGCAGAGCTGCAGCCAAGGGCTGGCTTGAGCCATCCCTGGATATGCAGCTTCCGCGGGAGTCGAGCCGTTGAGTGAAGTTCTGCCGCGCGGCTAAACAACTATACTCCTTCGAGGATAACAACCATGACTGCATGCCGATTACGGACTGGTTGACTTTATGATGCGATTTTGATACCGAGATTGCTGGATCTTGATGGATGTTGGCGATATCCAACTTCCAGTCACACGAGAGATGAACGGCGCGGACGAAAATCGGTGTTCCCTCGTCTCGTCTCGGTATTGTGCATAAATGGAGTACAAGCCTTTCGCCAGTCAGTGTCGGGGCCGGATGTCGCATGGCAAGATGCAGTCAGAGTCTCCGTACTCCCTCGGCACAAATACAGTCACGGAGTACATACCTCGCACTTCACGATCCGCGTAGCAGGAATAACATCCGCATTTCGTCGTAACCGTCGCGCCGTGGCCTTCTGTGCGTGCAAAATACCACCGACTCAACACATCACAGCCAACGAGGTGTTGGAGTTGCACCTTTACCTTCGGCAGACTGACACTGCATTGAATCAATGGATGGTGTCAAAGTAACACATGAATGTACACTAAGATCCTCGATAACTTCGGCCTTCTCCTCGACTCCATGCTACGAGTACTCACGTTACCTACCTTATGTGTAACCTCGCTCGCCTTCCTCGATTGAAGCCTAACATCGGCCATCAGGTGCGACCACGCGACTGGCCGGCCGTTTCTTGTGTTCCCGTATTGACAGCTCGTATTCCTCGATTGATACAGCACGCCCGGCAATCACTGTTCACCTTGGTGTCATGATTCTGATTATTCTCTGCTAAGCATCCGTATTGCCTCTCATTCACGTCAGCACGACTTGTCCCACTCCCTAGATACGCCTTCGAATCTCGGGGACTAGTTCCTGTTGATTCTGCAGTCCATATTCGCTCTCCATTTCAATGCGTCCGTCACATTGGCCTCCCTCCATTCCTCGAAATTCTCCCACGCCTTCTCCGCGACACCTATTCTCAATCCTTTTCCTCAGCCAAGATAACTCTGCTGCCATCAGCTTTGATATCGTTGCCATCGTATCCATCGTTGCCAGGGTTGTGATCGGTATCAGCGGCGACATCCCTCGCGTTCTCGGCGCTCTTGTCGACACCATCCTCAGAAAGCAGAAAGCAGTCCTCGATCTCTCTCATGTAGGCCCAGAATCGTCCCTCAGCCTCTGTATCCACACCCTCCTTCTCAGCCTGCTCAAGCTCGCCATGCGGCTCCTCATCCATTGGTGCCGTCCACCCCACTCCAGCATTCTCTCCATATTCACCACCCCATTCGCGTCAACATTCTCATCAGCTTTTTCCACATCCTTCACACCCTCCTCCACAACATCCCCATCACGTTTCCCAACCATATTCTCAAAGCACCCCACCCCCCTAACCTTCCACGGATACACTCGCGCAAACTCCTGCACCTCCCCAAACCCATCTTGCGCCACCTATTCACCCCACTCATTAGCCCATCTCTTCCATATAACGTAAAAATCGCCTCTTCCCTTCTCGTGGTCTACTCTGGCGTTGATGGTGCTGGCAACGGGCCATTCTTCTTCGCCCCGCGGCTTGAGCTATTCGAAGGAGGGTTGTTAGTAGGGACATGGATGGCTGTGTTGGGGGTAAGGGCGATGGCGATGAAAGGAAGAGGAGGGTTCGCTCATACGAATTTGCGATGACCATCAATGAACTTCCGCTGATGGTCCTTCACTCAACGGTACTCGGTGTCGTACCATTCCTTCTCGTCTTTGTTGATAACCTAGGCTTCACATTAGCTACTGTAAAATAACACCCTACCACTCACAACTTATATACATGAGCTTACTGAATGCGTCTGTGAACTCACCTTCCCCTTTCTCATCATCGGCTTGCGGAAACGCCCATGCTTATCGACCCATGCGAACACTTGAGCCAAATGATAGACCTTCCCCTTGTTAGCGGCTTTGAACGTGCCAGAAGGATTCTGGAGTCAAGGCATGTTGATTATACTGTATAACCGTTTATACCATATGTTTTGATGCTGTTTGTATGATTGGCTGCAAGGAGCTTAAAGAACTTTATAACGGCGCTCGCAGGGCACCCCAAAGCTCGCCGGTACCTGCCGGCACAATCCATCAGAGCACCACTCTCTGTCGACCCAGGGACTGCGCTGTCACGTTGAGAGTGCCTGGTTGTCAGTAAAACATCACCGCTCGGCACTAACATGCAGAGGAAGTGACGGAAAGTGGTAGACGAGACTTTATTATGACTCGCTATGTCTCCCTCACAAAACGCCTTACGGGGCGCAAAACCAGTCTACTACTATATAGTACTGTGTAAGTACTGTGTACTCGAAACTAAAAGCAAATGACGCACCTCCCACCAATCTAGCTTGGACGTATCCAGAGCTTTGCTATCCTGTGCCTGACGCCTGACGCCTCGCTCCGTAAACATCTTCCTGATCGCCCATTCTCTCTATATCCCTTCAGTGCCGAAAGAGGATCCGTGCTACATGATAAATGCCGTCCGAGGATCGGGCAATTTACATGATAATGCAGTTGGAAGCCTCCTTGTCTCCAGCGTTCTTGACTCCCAAAGCCACACGCGCAGCCTCGGTGAACGCCTCGTTGACACCACGGTTCTTCATAGCCGAGCACTCCAAATATCTGAGCGCTCCAATCCTTCTGGCAACTTCAAGTCCCTGATCATAGCTGATCAAATCCTTGTTGCCCTCCGTGCCATCTCCCCCATCATCAGCCTGGGCGCAACCCTCACCCTCCTCATCCTCATCCTCCCTCAAATCACACTTAAGCGCCACAAGCACGAGCTTCACACCCGGGCAGTTATCAGCAATCTCCCCAACCCACTTGCTCTCGACGTTCTCGAGGGAATCGCGCGAGTCGACGGAGAAGCAGAGCATGATGGCGTGGGTGTCGTCGTAGGAGAGGGAGCGGAGGCGGTCGAATTCTTCTTGGCCGGCCGTGTCCCAGAGGGAGAGCTCGATGTGAATGATGTCTACGAAGATGTCTGGAGGATGTTAGTAAACGAAGTAGAGCCGGAATCAGAGTGAGTGTCGCTGTGGGCCAAGAAAGAGCTTAGTTCAAGCTTGAGCTCTGTGCCAAAGCATGAGAAGGTTTGTTGGTTGTGTATTGTAGAGGAAATGACGGCATACCATGGACATAGTTCTCAAACACGGTTGGCTCGTAGACGGTTGGGAAGTATCTGTGTCGCCGTAAGTCGTTGCTCACCAGGTACCTCCTATTCTCATTCCGCGTCCCATCAAGGCGAGAACATACCCTCTGGTAAAAACATTGAGAAGGGATGTCTTTCCGCAAGCTCCGTCGCCTCTGCAGTGGTGTTAGTATATATCTCGCTATAGCGAGGCGCAATCGCGCATTGTTGCAGCGCGTCGCATTGCCTGCATTCTGCTCCCGCCTTGCGTGTACCAAGGTGAGTTCTTAGCACTTACAACAGGACCAGCTTGCGCTGGGTCGTCTTATATCTGCCGCAGAGTGGCATTGTGTCTTCGTATTGATACCCGTGTAATAGATACCGTCAGAAGATATGTTTTGAATTGTAATCGACACTTTAACGTGACAGGCGCATTCTTGTCGCGGATGTATCCAGGTGGATGAGAGTTGGCGGACTGCCTGCAAGTTAGATTAGATTGGTATAGCGCTGGCAGGTGGTGACGCCGATAAGCTCGATAAGGACAAGCTTGGTTTGCCTGATGCAGAAGTTGGGAATGGCGAACTTTCACGGTTTAAGCGGAGCAAGAATTTAAATAGCATATTTAGCGAGGTTTAATGAGCTATGAATTACAAGGCTATACTTAAAGCGACAGCCAGCTCTAACTACCTGAAGCTTGAGTTTTCTGCGGGTCTTCGCTGGTTGGTTCTTCAATGCCCGGTACCTGACAGTAGCGCGTCACGATACTTCCGCATGCATCAAGGTGCAAGTGAATCCGCAAGCAGAATAGACACTAAATTGCGTAATCGCGTTGTCTACACGCTAACATGTTGTCTTTTAATGGCAGGGATTGAAACCTTTTGTAGGTACATTACTTATCACCAGGGCAAGACAGAACACTGTGCTTGGGGAGCTACTTCATACTGGTAGTCGTAGTAGATAATGTAGATGGCGTCTCTGAGTTTACCACAGGGTAGCACTTCTGGCAGCTAACCACTACTCGGCTTCCAAACCTTGCCTACCCCTGCCTAATCTATCTGCAAGCCCCTTCTCGCCAACTTGTCTCGACATCTGATTTACAAAGTCCGCCTTTCCACCATACCTACTCGCCTTCATTCTCGCCGCCTCCTCAGCCTTTCGTTGTGCCTTGTCTTGCTCCTCCAGCGCCGCAAGCCGCTTCTGGCGATCAACGTCAAGCTCTGTGGCTGACTGTTGCATCTCTGCCAGCTTGCGTGCCATCTCCGCCTGCCTCTCTTCCGCTGATTGCTGAGGCGAGGCGTCTCGAGGACGAGGAGCAGAATAGTTGTTATTAGGTCTGTTGTAGTTACCACGCTTGTCGAAAGTTCTTGGTGGAGAGTGCTTTCTCCTGTACATGTCGTCTCTCCTCCTTGGTGGACTTGCCGCACGTCTAACTGGAGACCTGGAAGGACTACGTCGTCGTCGAGGTGGCGACCTGGAATCCGAAGGTGACCTCCGTCTCCTTGGCGGTGATTTAGACCTTGAGTATGAGCGTGGTCTCCGGCGGCTACCACGTCCATCTCTTTCTCCTCTTGGCGAAAGCGACCTCGACTCTCTGCTTCTCACGCTCTTCTCGCTTCGGCGACGACCTGGCGACCTTGAATCCGGCGTTCTCGATCTCGACCGCCTGTTGCTTCTGTGATGTCTGCTACTCCCGCCATCCTTCTCATCCCCATCCGTCCTTCTTCTCTTGCTATCCCTCTCATCATCGCGATGCCGCCTATGGTGATATCTGTGCTTCGTCTCACTCCTCTCCTTCGGCGCCTCTCCTCCAATAACAGCCAACAACTGCTCCCTCTTCCTCGGATCACTCATCAACTTCTCATAAGCCGCCTGCTCCTGCCTCTTAATCGCCAACATCGGATCCTCCCTGATCTTGCTCTGGATATCTCTCGCCTGGTTCACAGTCTGCATAGCCATCATGTCCTCCACGCCAGCGGCCTTCTTTATCTTTTCACTCTCCTCATCCTTGATATATCGATTTATACTGCTCTTTCCTAACAACATCGCTTCCTGCTCCTCTTTTGTCCCAATGCCTCCCGACGAAGGGCCTTCATACATCCAGTCCACGCGTGCATTATGGACCTTGCCAGTGGCTTCGGCTTGTTGGCGCTTAATTGCTTCTTGGGCGCGCTCTTTGCGGACTTCTTCTTCGCGCTTCTTCTCTTCTTTGCGGGTCCTAATTGCCGCGGCCTCGGCCTCGCCAACCTTGACCTGGTTGGCCATATTGGAGGGATTCCATCCTTTCTTGGACATGAAGTTGTTGTTGCCACCCATCTTGAAGACGTTGCTCCTCGTAGGAGTGTCGCAGGTTTATACTTGTAGGTGTATTTGTTTTTAATGTATTCAGCGAGCTTTTGCGATCTGAGCAACCTCAAGTATGTGAGGATTTACTGCTATGGACTATGTTTTGAACAACAAGCTGTGAGTGGTTGTGTTGTTGTAGGAAGAGGGAAGGCTGAGCCCTATCCACAGAAACCACAAGGCGGAACTTTGACCGAACCGCGCTAAAGGTACCCGCCCAGCCGCAGCGAACTGATAAGCACGATTGCAGGGGTAGCTCCAACCACAACCGTTTGGCAGCCTTGGGACATCAATAACTTGAATCTAACATCAAATTACAAAAGCGGTATTGCCGTCAACTTCGTTTACTTTCCTCTTTCGCACGCATCTCAGCACTTTACTTAATAAGATAACACACGCACAACATGTCTGACGACGACTTTATGCAAGACTCCGACGACGGAGAGTGAGTCTAGCTACACCTCCAGGTCGCAACATTCACAACTGACATTGACGACTAGGTTTGACTTTGAGTACGAAGACGATGGCGAGGAGGAGAATGGAAGCCCAGATATCGAGAATAAATACTACAGCGCCAAGTCACTCAAGACCGAAAACCCAGATGAAGCAATCAAGGACTTCTTGGAGATACCAGCACTGGAGCAGGCAGAGGGCGACAAGGGCGACTGGGGATTTAAGGCCTTGAAGCAGGCGATCAAGGTACAAATAAGTAATGGGAGATATGACGCTGTGAGTACTCGATCTAAATAGCTACGGAGAAGTGAGCTGTGCTGATGATGGTGACCAGGCGCTCGAGAACTACAAAGAGCTCCTCACTTATGTGAAGAGCGCCGTATCACGCAACTACTCCGAGAAATCCATAAATAACATGCTCGACTACATCGAGAAAAACTCTTCATCTGACAATGCCGAATCCACGAAATACCTGCCAGAGTTTTACTCCGAGACCCTCGCATCCTTCCAAGCCACTAACAACGAGCGCTTATGGCTCAAAACGAACATCAAGCTCGCCAGGCTGCATCTGGAACGCAAAGACTATGCCTTCTTGATGCCACTAGTCAGAGAGATGCACAAGGCATGCGAGAACGAGGATGGGACAGAGGATGTAAACAAAGGAACACAGTTGTTGGAGATCTACGCCATGGAGATCCAGATGTATGCCGACACACACAACACCGCGCAACTGAAGACCCTCTACGAAAAGGCATTGAAAGTCAAGTCCGCAGTCCCGCATCCAAAGGTTATGGGCATCATCCGTGAATGCGGAGGAAAGATGCACATGTCCGAGGAGAACTGGAAGGACGCACAATCCGATTTCTTCGAGTCGTTCCGCAACTATGATGAAGCAGGCAGCTTGCAGAGGATTCAGGTGCTGAAGTATCTGGTGTTGACGACGATGCTGATGAAGTCCGATATCAACCCTTTTGAATCCCAAGAGACGAAGCCTTACAAGAACGACAAGAGAATCTCGGGCATGACCAAGCTAGTCGATGCCTATCAGCGCGACGACATCGCACAATACGAGTCCGTCCTCGCCCGCAATAAAGACCTCCTAGACGACCCCTTCATCGCCGAGAACATCGGTGAAATTACCCGCAACATGCGCACCAAAGCAGCCCTCAAGCTCATCGCACCCTACACCCGCTTCAAGCTCTCCACCGTCGCCCGCCAGCTGAAAATCTCCGAGAAAGAAGTCCAAGACATCCTCTCTTACCTCGTGATCGAAGGCAGGATCAAGGCACGTATCAACGAAGCGGCCGGCACGGTTGAGATGGAGGACCAAAGTGATGCGGAGAGGATCCAGGCATGGCAGGCGTGGAGTAAGGCGGTTGGGACCCTGGTGGAGAGTGTGTGGATGGGGGAAGGGTTTAAGGAGATGGGTGTTGATCCGAAGGTGGGTTTGGGAGCTGGGGTTCCGCCGGAGAATGAGTTGAGTTTTGCTGGGGAGAATGTTATGACCGGCCTTGACTTTGGGGCGGGGAACCGGCCATTTGCGCCCAGAGGCAGGTCGAAGAGAGTTGCGGGCAATGCGTGAGCGCGCACTTCATAGGTTGCGCAGCATAAAAATAGCGAGTGCCGTTCTAGTGTGGGAGTTCAGGAGTTTGGCACCGGCGCTCAAGGCGGGGGTTTGGGATAGCTTTAGCATGAGCTGCGGCATAGATGAGAATCCACGACATGACCTTGATTTTGCGCACCATGCTTGTTTAAGTTTCCGCGCCGATGCTGCCGCTCGGTTTGCTCTCTATCTAAGTCATCGTACAATCCTAACGACTTCTCACGATGTGTAAACATCGTAACCCTTGCGCATGGCCTACACAAACTCCCAATATCCTAATCTGCCGACCTCCTCTCCAGCATTCCTAACAACACATAACCTCTCCTCTCTACTACCCTGCCACTTCCCATCCCTTCTAACACCCTCCACAAACCTCTGCACCCCCAACGTCCCAATCCCGTTCCCGGCTCCAGCTGCTAAATTGAAGTTCCCAGTCGTCACATAACCTACCAGATCCTTCTCCTCAGGAACCAAAGGATGTTTTCTCGTCTCCTCCTTGGGGTAAGGTAAAGGCGGATTCTGTAACAATTCTTGTGCCAAGGCACGCACACGCTCTCGCATTGTGGCGTTCTTGGGGAGTGTGACGGGTTTTGTGTGTTTATTGTTGGGTGAGAGCTTGGTGTGGGGTGTTGAGGGGACGAGGGAAAGCCAGGCTGCGCGGATGGAGGAGGGTAGGGGTTTTGGGTCTGTGGATAGATCAGACGAGGTGGTGGTTAATGTGGCGGATGGGAGGCGGTGGATCCTTGCGCATGGTTGTGGGACGCCGCGGGAAAAGAGTGTTATGCGGACGGTGGCTAGTGAGGAAGGGGGAACTTCGATATCGGGCTTTTGAAGGAGACGCTCAAATGTTCCGGACTGTATCTGCACAAAAGGTGATGCTTTTGGCGGTTCAGGATCACTCTTGGTCGCTGGCTCAAGCACAGTCTCCTCCACCACCGACGTATCAGCCATAGTAACATCCGACGCCTCCACTGTAGCCTCCCTCGCAGGCATAAGCTTATCAAAATCACAAGCCCACCCTTCACCAATCTCGCCCCTCTTTCCCGCACCAAGATCAACCTTCTCCCACGCAACCCTCTTCCCCTTTGGCCTGGCCTCCCACTCCTTCTTCCTCCTCACCCTCTCCTGCAACTCCCACGCCCACCCCCCATCCGTACCCGGAGAATCCATAGGGTAGCACGGCAACGATCTCTCGAAGTGGATCTGCTGCCACTCCTGCAAGCCGGCAAATCGTGGGTTCCCACCCGTGGATAGTGGGAAATGGACGAGCGAGTACCAGATTGCGGGCATGCAGTTCCATGGCGCTAGCAGCGTCCATGTTCCTTGTGCGGTTTTAGAGGCAGATGTTCGGGATGGGTAGAGGAGGACAGGTATTGGTGGATCGGATAAGAGAGTGTCGGGATATTCGCCGGGTGCTGCGGCGCCTTTGCGTCTGTTTATTGTTTTTTGGGACGGGAGGCGGGTGGCTTTGTGCCTGGCTTCGGCATCGAAGAGGTCGGTTGATGGTGCCATGATATCGGCTGGCCATTCTGCTAGGGTTTCTAAGAGCCTGAATTGTGCTTCTTGATCTTCTGGGTCTGGTATCCATAGTTTTTGTGGTGGGTGGCTAAGTCGCGGATCGAGGATAGGGAAGGACAGTAAGCTGTTTGCTGGTAGGGAAGCAGCGTTCGTGACACCGAGTAGTGAATGGAGCATGCTCCCATGGTCGTTGACTTTCTGGTCGTACTGGTGTAACGTGCCTATCAAAGCTTCCAAGGAATCTGGCCCTGTGAGCTCAATGCTTCCGATCTCGAACCGCAGATCTTGCACATCAACCTTTGGATGACACGTTTTCGAGAAGCGCACGACTTCGTCCCAAACTTCTAAGAAGGCGGCTGGATGTGTACGTATGAATAGCTTACGCCTTATCTTTTGAGGCTTCCGCGTTTGGCTCGGCTTTTGCGGCTTGGTTCCTTGGTCCGGACACCAGATGATGGACCCTTGTGCTATTTGTTTTCTCTGCCCGTCGGCTTCCCTGCTGAGCCATCCTGTCCATGTTCTCTTGCCGTCGTTCCATTTAGCTTCCTTCTTAGCCTCAGGAAATGCTCCGAGTACAGCTGCGACCCTGCTCAACGCCTCTGTGGTTCCCTGGAGCCCAATTGTGCTCATATAACTCATATCCCATACCAACGCTCCCCGTCTGCCACCTGCCCTGTGTGTCGGCCTGTAGCACTTCTGCTGTGGTGTTATTGGCAGCGCAAATCTCCAAAGTGGGCTGCCAGGAGGTGTCATAGTTGCTCTCTTTGCATGGAACATATGTGTCGGTAGCCAAGTCTTGTGTATCTGCCTCTTCCTGAACTTGCTCTCCGGCCGTGGCTGCTGCAGAGCACCATGCGTGAGCTTCGGCCTCGCCGCTCTTCCAACTACGGCATCTTCTGTTTCCCTCCCTCCATTCCTGGCCTTTTTCCCTCTCGCCAGAAGTCGCAGCCTCTTGGCAGTTTCCGCCCTTATCCAGCCTCGACTCGTCTTCGGCCTCTTTGGTCCAGCAACAGTCGGCGTATTGTCATCTTTCATCTCCCTCTTAGCCCTTCGCTGCAATCTCTTCGGCACCCGCTTAACATTATGACTCGCTGTTCGGCGTCGCATGTCCCAAGGCACCAGTTGAAAAGCTCGTTTGGTGAGCGCACCCTTCGCACGTCGCATGCCATCTTCGAGAGCTTTTATCTCAAACTCGCGCGCTTTCAAAAACGATGAGATGTCGAGCTCGCCAGACTTAAGTGCTGGATCACTGGTCTGTGTGAGGATTTGGCGAGCATTGAAGGTCTTCTGCCGTTTCGGTGGACGAGCATTGGTTTTCGAGGACTGAGAAGAGAAATCTCGTTTCTGGTTCTTCTGCCCTTTTGGCGCCGCCGAATTGGAAGCCATTGAGAAGTTCGCTGCCTCTTGTGTTGGGTTTAGAAATTGGCTCGCGTTTAGCTAAACGCCAAGCACAAATCAGGGTGTCTGGTAGACGCGCTCCCTCTAAATTTAAGCTTATCGCAACCCGCCCCCGCAGCTTGGACCCATGATAGCGCTTAACCTGCCACCCAAGCTGTCTGAGCAGGCAACCGCAACATACATTAACTCCGCCATATCTCCCACAACACCAGAGTTTACAATACCTGTTGTTGTCAGCGCAATTTCTGCGGTGCTGGTCCATACTTTAGCAAGTGACTGCTTGTACAAGCCCGGGTCGAGAATAACCATCGTAGTTCGGAGCCAACGCCCACCGGTCTCTATTTATCACATTGGGACAGGGTGGCTTCTAAGCCTACACAACTCGCTGCGAGACATGCACATAACCGCCCTGTAAGTATATCATATTCAGGTGCAGATTTAACGTGCGCAGACTGACCAGATGCAGTGTTCTGTCACCAATATTGCTCTCACCGAGAAAGATGGCCCCTCACCCCGCCGTCGAGCCATCTGCGCAGCCGGACGACAGTGCCTCAATCGCATCATCTGACAGCGGCAATCCATACGTGCTGGACGTAGATGATGCTCCAATTGGTATTCTCAGCGACGACGAAGACAGCGACAGTACAGATGCGCAATACGAGCTTAATTGGGAGAATTCCAGCCAAGCGTCAGTTGAATCCATGGACATGTCGGAGGATGAGTCCGTCTACGACCACCCGAAAGCCATCCTTGCTGAGCGCTTTACCTCCGGAAGTCTTCCCGGAAGTCGCCCCGACAACCAGGAACATCCCTGCAGTGAGTATCTGATCCATTGGAAAGACGTGTCCATCCTCAGGTCAAGCTGGGAGTACTCCATTGTCCAGTTCGATGCAGAGGTTGATTACTATTATCGAAGTCATGAGCGAGAGCTTTATACGCTTTCGTCAAAACTTCGTAGGGAGTGGGATGCTAAGAAACATCTCGTTTCTCAGGAAGAAAGTACATATGTAACGATGAAGATATTCACGGACCCTGAGTTCGACATAAAAAAATGGGAAGCAGCTGTTGAGGAGGAGGACAAGTCAAGGACCAAGAGAAGGAAAATGAGACGTTTCAAGCGCCATTTCCAATCAGTTATTGATGTTCTCGCGGCACAGAACGAGGACCCAGGGGCGGCAGCACTGAGAGAGGAGCTGGAGAACCAGGCCGCTGCCATGGACCAGACACAGGACGATGACTTCGAAATGGTTGATCTCAGAGGTGGTGCCAGTAATTAAGCCTACCAGGAAGACAATGAGACTCAGACGATGATGTCAATCCCTATGTGCTGAAAGAGGACGACGCTCCGGTTGGTCTTTCGTATGATCATATATGGAACAGGCTGGGAGATAGACGTTATGGGTTTCAATGGGATCACGCCCCGTTTGGCATGGAGGAAGACGAGGATTGGGATACGGATGCCGCCGTTCCTGAATCCATTCTGGACGAAAAATTCTGCCCTATCAACTTCCAAAGCCAGCAACCCAGATCTTACTTGATCAAACGGAAAGACTTGTCCGTTCCTCGATCGCACTGGGAGACTTCTGAGGAACTCGAGGACTGGGTCCACGATATACACGACTACCACGGTAGGCTTTTAAACCCTTTCCGGGATCTCCTTCCAAAGTGAGAAGCTGTGAAGAAACGTGGTACTTTGAAAGTGTGTCTCTCAACAATGGGCTTAGCAACAAAGTTGTTTGCAGCGCCTGACTTCGACCTGGAAAAATGGGAACTGGCTCGTCGAGACGATGAAGGGTAAATCCAGGGTCGAAGGGGCCTGAGGCGGTTTAGGGAGCATTTCGGTTCTATTCTAGACATTCTGTAAGCACAAAATGAAGATGCTGAGACAGCGGCATTTCCGGAAGAACGAGGGCAGGATGCTGACAACCAAGTTCAGGAAACATCTGAAGATGAAGCTGCCGAGTCGGTTGATCTCAGAGGTGGCGCTGGAGATGAAATCGGCCAGGACGACGGTGACAACGACTCAGACGACGACGATGTCAATCCTTACGGGCTGGAAGACGATGATGCACCTGTTCAAGGACGCATCGGTTCTGGAATCGAGCTGGCCAAACCCGGAAGATCCCAGAACCTTCCATGGTTTCGTGACGACCTTGTGGATACCAGTCCTAATCCGAGGACATAATGGTAGGCCAAGAAACGGTTTCGGTCGTCAGAAATTCGGGATTATGGCACTGAACTCGACGTGTACGAGGCTCCTGAATTTGATCTTTTGACCCATAACTCTAATATAACTAAGTTGTGCGACTGGGAGGACCGGAAAGGAGTGTTGTCAGTCGTGCATATACACCTGAGGTCAGTCGCCGGCGTCTTAGAAGCTTAAAACGAAGATTCGGAAGCAGCTGCAATACGGGAAGAGGCGGAGAGCCTTGAGGAACACATTTAGTAAACAAGATGTGTTGCCTTCCATCGAAGTTTGAGATAATGGAACATATCGGACGACCAAGGAAGACAAGATTTGCCCGTGCGAGTTCAAAATGGCCGCACACTGGTTCCTCTTGAAAATATAAAATGGCCACAAAACCCAAAAGCATTCTGGCTCCTGGCCTTTGACAACTGGCTAAAGATGAAAAACCCTCAAATTGACAACCCGGTTCCTCTCCCCGCCCCCACTCTTACCACTCTCTCGATGTCCCTACTCTCCTCACTATCGCAGCTGCCCTCATCATCATCGCCATCCTCACTATCATCATTCTCCTCGTTATCGTCATCGTCCTCATTGCCTTCATCCCACTCGTCTCCATCCCCCCAACGTAAAAATCCCCGTACCTCCTTAAGTAACTCCATATCCTTATCAAGCTTCCTCAGCGTCCCATCATCAACCGTGCATCTCCAGAAAAGTGTCTTGGATACTTTGAGTATAAGGCGCAAGCGGGCACGGATTGGTAACCTGTTAGGTGCTGAGTTGAGTGGCGAAGTTGATGACTCGCTGGCTGCGGCTTGGGGTGTCGACGCAATACCGCCGTGCTGTCAATTTATCGGCATATCAGAATTACCAGATCAGCGTCACGTTCAAACAGGAAGTTTAGAAGAAATGAAGCTGAAAGTAAATTTAAAGAATATGGTGTCAATATGCCAAAAACGCCATCTACTTTCAAACACTTTCATGTCTTCTAGTAGACTACTGTCCACCTCTATCATCCCGAGTTCTTTGACTCAAAAGAAGTAAATTCCCCCTCAAAAAAAACCCCCACATGCGCAATCTTTTTTATCATCAATGTCCTGCTAGACTCTCAACGGCCTCCTCAACTTCCCTCTCAAAAGTCTCCAGATACTCCCTAATTCCCTCATCATCTCCATTATATTCGATGACTGGGTCAGGCCCATGGCCAAAGGTCTCTTCAACATCCTCCATCAAATTCCTCACATACATCTTAGGGTGCAGTAATTGGACGCCTTCACCCCTAAGCAAGTCTATACTCTCAGTCACCATGTGGAGGGGCAGTATGATTGTTGGTGGCTTGGACGGGGCTAGGGACGGTTACGACGGAGTGTGTGCCGAGTGCCGTCGGAGAGGGGAGGATGACGAGCGAGGAGGAGTGCTGGCGCTGGGAGTGCGGATAACTTGATCGTGTGTTGGTAAGTGATTACTATGGTTGGTTGAGTTGGTGCGGTTGTAGGTAGATGGTTGTGAATTGCGTGCCTCCATTTTGGGAGCTGTGGTGGGAACGGCGAGGACTGAGGAAACTTGCCTCGTGGTAGAGTATTGGATAGAGAAACTAGTGTGGTTGTCATGACGGACTTGATGACCGATGGAAGGAAGCGAAAGCAGGTGTCGACGCCATCGCCGTCAAAATACCCGAGTTATCAGATCCGCATCACATCGACGCACGAAGTTTTAATCAGAAATCGTAATGGATGAGATTTGCTCAATCAGTGATAATTAATCCTACAACCTCTGCCATTCAACCTCCATCCTAACGTTGAACATTCTTTCCTCTGAGCTCCTCCGGCGTATCAGGCTGACAATTCCAGTGTCCCTTCTTAAACGCCTCTACCTCCTCCAACCTCCCATACACCCCCATAACCCGTTTTAGCTCCCCAAAATCAACACCAAACCTCTGTGCTCCCCAGACCGCTGGAGCCAGGCACACATCAGCCATAGTCACATTATCACCCACTGAGTACTTCCTAGCTGATGTGGCAAGGATAGCTTCATAGGCCTTGAGGCCCTCTGTCATCTTCTCCTTCGCATACGCCACTTTATCCCCTCCCAATTCCTGAACCTTGACGAGGATCTTGAGATTGGTGACAGGCTGGACATCACTAGCGATGATCTGCGCTAGAGATCTAACCACCGCCCTCTCTGCCGGATCCTTTGGCAACAGTTTGACCCCCTCAGTATAAGTCTCCTCAATATACTCCAGCGCCGCAACACTCTGCGTAATCTTCACCTCGCTGCCGGATGGAGAGGTGACGATGAGGGTAGGAACATTTGCACTCGGGTTTATAGCGGTGGTGTAGGAAGCGGCTTTCTGTTCGCTTTTGATGAGGTTTACGTATTTGGGTGAGAATTCGAGGTTCTTGAGGTAGAGGGCGATGCGGAGGCGCGCGGAGCAGGAAGAGCGGTAGTAAGTATACAGCGTCAGCTTATCTTGGGACGCCATTTTGGAATGGTGGGAGTTAGGACGGTACGCGGGATCTCCTGAGTTCCGAAAGTATTGACGTGCGTGTTCCGAGATCTCTCCTTGAGCGGAACTGGCTAGGTATTGCTGGTATTCTTTGAGAGAACACCTTATTTTGTCATGTAAAGAGGCGGCGAACGCTGTATGAATGAAAGGTCTAAGTAGGAAATAGAAACTCAGCTTTAGGGATTTGGGATGGTGTTATATCTCTATTTGGAGCGGACGAGAAGAAGATCGTCAGCGGAGGGCGTATGTTGAGCGCGGTCGTGCATGGAGGGGTAACTTCCCCGCACCCGCTGTGGACATCCGCGGAGAGTTTCCGATCTGACCTGCCGAATGGGGACTTGGCATTCAATAGTTCATCCTCCATACATTTTGGACCGTAAGCGAAATCCTGAGCTCAATGCCAAGTTTATAGAAGCATGTAGCCTAAGTTACAGTATGTTAAGCAGTTGGTTCACATCGATTACTTCTAGCTTCGTCTATATCACCGTGTATATTCTATGTCTTTATACTTCCATTAAGTTTCTTTTTTCCCTTCTATGAATACCCAAAGCAATGCACTCTTCGTTTTCATCCCAATCATTACACACCCATTTTAACAATAATCCCCATACTCCTAACCAAAGCCAGCTCACCGCCCCCAAGCCCAACACCCGGGCTTCTCAGCTCCGTCAAAGCATCCCCCTTCCCCATCATCAACTTCATAATCCTAACCATACACCTCTCCAGCCCGCCCACCAACCTCTCAATCTCCTTCTCATACTCCCTATCCCCATCACCAGCATCACTAATCATAGCAAACGCCGGGATCCCCATCGTCCGCGCCGCCTTCGGTGCGACCGGTCGTGCAACCCTCGTCTGCTGCGCTTGCAGGCCACGGAGGTAGTTATAGGCTAGAAGGTAGGAGTAAAGGATAAACTGCCAGTAGACATCTGAATCCGGGAATGTCTCAGCAAGCGGCTCAAGACTCGGTGTCTTCAGGCCCGGCTCGTGCGAAAGCAGGTTCTCGGTGCTAACACTCAAAAAGCTGTGGGGATTATACACCTTGCCATCCAACGCTGGAGGACCGGCGCGGAGGGAGTGAGGAAGTGGCAGGGCATGGGCGTGGATGCGCGTGGTGCGTCGGCCGTTGGAGTATGAGCTGCTGGAGTGCGCGAGGCCGAATTGGCAGTTTATGGTTTCCGGGGAGGTGGGGAGGGAGCGGCTCTGCGCGCTGATGATGGTTTGTTGTGCTTGCTTTCGGCGGATGGAGAGGATGCATGGTGCGGAGAGCGAGAGGAGGTTGGTTGGGAACTGGATGATTGCCGACTTGATGTCCGAGACAATATCTGAGGGAGACAGACTACCCTTGATTGACGGAGTAGGGGAATGAGCCGGCGTAAGTACAGCTGGTGCGACGGTCTTGTGTCCGGTGGGCACCCAGAGAGGGCTCGTCAATCCACCTACACTCCCTGACGGCGTCTCTGGAGGAGTATCTATGCCATTTGCTGTCGAGTTCATGTTGTCTATGACCTTTGCTGGCACTGCGGGAGGAGTTGAAGTATTCATCCTCGCAAGTACAAATCCGTCAGGTAATGTGTTTTGTGCCGACCATGGGCTGGAAACAACACCTTTCGTCTCATCATTAAAGCTAGCACTCTTTACTGATGGTGTCGTGGTACAACCAAGCTCGGGGCTTGAATTAGGAGTCACCTGGACAACGGTCGCCTTACCGCTACAAAGCAATGCAGGGGCCAAGTGTGTCTGGCTAGGATTAGCAGATAAACAAGGTAACTAATCTGAATTCTTGGAAACAAAGAAACATACATTGAGGACAATTCCAGGCGTGTCTGGTAAACAAGAGCGTGGCTCGTGATCAACAAACCATGACTCGGTAGGGTTAGATGGAGAGAGCACTTTGTGGGTTGGTGGGATAACCCGTTGAGCTGGGACGTAGAAACTTCTTGGTAGAGCCTTCAATGTGACTTGCCCGGAAGGCGTGGATGGGACTTCAGAGTCTTCGGACATATCGAAGTCGACTAAAGTCGTGCCAGAACTGATTCTCTGCGACTCTGACTCGGTTTTGGAATACGCTTTGCTCCATTCTCCTGACTTGGTGCAATTTGTTTGGCAGTTTGGGGATGCATGATCAGCGCAACCGCAATATGCGAAATTGACTGTCCGGGATCCAGGTGCTGTGTACACTGCTGTCTCGCGTCGATTTTGGCGCTTTGAAATTGTGAGGGGTTTGTTCTGTGGCGATTGCATCCATGGAACTTGAGCGAGTGACTCATTCTCGCTTTGCTCCTGCAGGTAGATTGTTTGAATCCTGGGTTGAATGGTCGAGTCGATCCATGCTGAGAGGCTGAAGGTATTTGCAACTCCAGCTTGGTGCTGGGTGGGAAGAAAGCTCGTCATAGTTCACAACCAATTGGTGTGCTGAGCTGTGAAGAATGACTTGGGTGGCAGGTGTGTCCGACCGCGTTTGCTGTTGTGAAGAAGAGTAATGGATTGATGCCTCATCCTTATATGAAATTGAAGGTTTCGGTTGCACAGGTGCGCTCTGCCGAAAGTTATATCTTCACCTCTCGCAACTATCATCAAGCAATGCAGAGTTCTTGGAAGATCCCTCACTGCGCCTCAGAGAACATTTGGAACGAATTGTGGCTGTCTGGCCCCCCCATAGGTACAGTATACAATGATGTCAAAATAGAGCTCTAGCAACACGTGGCTTAGTTTCGGGAGGTTGAAACAGACAAAGAGAACTTCTGTGCGCAGAGATCAAAAATAGTCTGAGGACATGGGAGCTCCTTGGCCTTATACCTGGCTGCAGAGTCCGCGGCATCTTGGTGTGCGACGAAGGGAGCTCCAGAGCCTTGATTTCTTCGCTTGAAGATCTTCGCATGCTGCAAGGACACCAGTCTCTTGACGAAGTGGTTTCACAGTTCGCGTGATGAGCTCCATTGTGTCGGCAACGAAATCCTAAAAGAGTAGAGCAAGGTGTGCCCTTAGTGAGGAGATGCCACCGGCTTGGCAGTCCCTTGCACGAGTTACCACTTTTTGCTGAGCACACCTTTCGCTGGCAGGGCCAGGAAAGACAAATACACCATCGACACACCATATCGATGCTCAATTGGGTCGTGAACTCTCCCTTAATGCCCGATTCTGACTTTTGTTGACTCGATTGACTTATTGACAAGGCAATTAAGCCATTGTGAGAACAGGACGATGAGAATGACTGCTACGTCTGGACTGACGCCATGAAGCTAGGGATAACGAAGACTAGAGAGCGAAGGCTGGGCAAAAAGACCACTGGCCAGGCTCCGATACAGACAAACGAAAGAGCTTCCGCCAAAGCTTTTTTCGAAGCACACATAAAAAAACACCTAGCTTGGAGCTTGCTATCCAGTCGGCGGTGCTGTGGGGGACAGATGGCCGCATTCGGCAATTTTGAGGCTGATACTGCATATCGTCCGAACGCAGTGCGAAGCCGCATCATAAGCTCCTCTCCGTAAATCGATCGTGTTGCTGATTGTGTGTGTTGGTGGTGGCTTGAAGGTGGACAAGTCCTGAGCTAAACAAAGTTGAGGGACAGTTATCGACAAGCTCAAGCAAAAGCGTAGTCTTGTGGCTAGTGTAGATGTGGCTGGAAATCGCGGAAATGGTCCTCGGCGCGATAAGCCGATAAGCGTTCTGATTGTGCAGCAAACGGACTCCGAAATTTTGGAATTTGCTATCGCGAACCTCAGCCTTGCGCGAAACCAGTCAACCATTCAGTGTATACTTCCACTTTCAAAATAACTGTCGAGACCGTCTGCAACTCTTTTGTACAGTGAGCAGAATATAGAAGTCCACCCAGGAGACTTCAGCCAGCTCCAAAGGCCCGCTCCGAGCGCGACAACCTCGATCTTCACCTCTTTACGCAGCCCATACACAGACAAGATGTCGCTCTCCGAGAAGTTCATAACCTCCATTTTGGCTAAGCCAAAGACTGCCAACACTGCAATTGCAAAGGACATTGGCATTTACAACCATACTCTTCACCCAAGCCATACCATCGATTCGACCTTCAAGAAATCCTCCACCAAGCCAAACTGTCTGGCAGTCAGCTCAACCCACATCTTCGCAGCACAAGCCGATAAGGCAGTCATCCATGTCTATTCCCGCCAGCGCTCCAACCAGGAGTCGCTCATCTCCTTCCCAGAGCGCATACACTGCATTAAACTATTGAACGAGGGATTGCTGGCTTTGGGAACTTCCGAGGGAAGGATAATATTATGGGAGGTTATGTCCGGTAGACAAGTCTCGACACCAACTTCGCATTTACAACCAGTTACCTGCCTCACCGGCGATTCCGAATATGTCATCTCCGGGTCTGAAGACTCAAACATCCTCGTCTGGTCGGTCCAAGCGCTCCTCTCCCTCGCATCCACTGGCACCGCCGAGCCATTACGCAACCTCTCCAACCACCGCGCAGGCATCTCATCCTTAGCTATCGGCCACAGCTCGAGCGGTACCAACGTGCTTGTCTCAGCCAGCAAAGACAACACCGCCATCGTTTGGAACTACCACGCCGGTGAGCTCCTGCGCACTTTCCTCCTTCCATCCACACCATCCTGCCTTGCGCTCGACCCATGCGATCGCGCCGTATATATCGGATTTGAGGACAGTACTATCCAACTGGTTGATCTCTTCAACCCTACCTCGTCCCAAAACTCCCTCTTTGATCCAAATCAGCAAGCTACACCTATCCCCATTAAGAGCGAGCCATTGAGCGGCGCACCACCTACACTTGAGACTGTGAACTGCCTCGGTGTTAGTTACGATGGGACTACGCTGTTGTCTGGACATGCGTCGGGAAAGATTGTACAGTGGGAGACAGGCCCAAGGAAGTTCTCCAGCGAGCTCACCGACCTCAACTCTCCAGTCACAAACTTGCACATGCTCTCTCCTTTCCCAGAGATGCACAAAGTGCGCGCAATCAACATCTCGAAACCGAAGCTGGGAGAGGGGAACCATATGCTGATTGCTCAGCTGAACGGAGAGTTGACCAGCGGAGAGGAGAAGGAGGGTCTGAGAGCTGGTTTCGAGGATGATGTCTTGGAGGAGGCGATTATGGACTTCATGATTCCGGTTGCGGTGGTAGGGCAGCAGACGGATGGGCAGTTGAGGAAGGAGAATAAGGAGCTTTGGGTTATGGTTAATGAGCACAATGAGCAGCAGAAGCAGACGTGGAGTAAGTTTAGGAAGGGGCCGAATGGTAAGGTTGAGGGTTGAAGGGGCATATGATGATCAGACTTAACATTGAAGTCGGATGACATTGGGTCGAGGAGCGTCAGCATGCATCGAGCGTTGAGTTCAAAGCGTATGGTAGCTATGCTACTGGGGGCATCCGCAGCAGGGATCTCTGGCGGTTCGTTGAAGTCGACTGGTAGAGTGCAGATACCCACATCACGGCCGCCGTTTCCGGGTTTTTCAGGACCAAGGAGCAACAAAAGTGCCATGACCCGCGCCGTATAGGAGCATCATCGAACTAGAGTTATATAAGGAACATTTTCAAGTACCATATGGATCGCTGCACAATTACTTCAAAAATGCTCTGTTGTGCAGGCCGCCACCTTCACAAGATAGAGAGACTGGCAGGCACACACGTCGCGTTTGAAAATGCTCTTGTCTCTATATCTCTGTAAAACTGTCACCCATAAGCTGCTCAAATCGACGAATATAACGGAGTTGTCATCAACACCAGTCACAATGCCTTGACGATAGACAATGGTTCCAAATGGTCACGACGGATGAACAGGCAAGACGAGCATGCTTTTAATTGGGTTTTATTATTGCGTGAACTCCTTTACTAACTACAAAATATAAAGTCTGACCAGATGGCCACACAAGCCGCCCCATCTACAACTCCTCTCAACGTAATGAGGTCTGAGCAGGAGGATATCGGCGCAGACAAGTATGCTCTCGTCATTTGTCATACTCTTTCACCAGAGACTCCATCTCCACCCGCCATCCTCGTGTTTTTTTTTTGGTTTTTACGATTTTCTCTTTTCGATGGATGCTTACACCTGTGGCTCTCTCACAGGTGGAAACAAGCGTCCGGCCAATCCCTTTCTACTATCACCTCTCATAGTCGGAGTCGGATTTGGATCTTGCATCCTAGTCCTCTCACCCTCGTCCCTGAATCCACTTCCTTGGCTCGACTGCGGTGGTGCCGGCTGGTTGTTTCTCTGTCCGCCAGTGTAACCCCCGGCATACCCACTCTGCACATTTCCATGGTCGTATCCCGGCTGACTATTGTATTCCTCCTTAGTGTATGGAACGGCAGTCTTGTCATGGTGCTTGCGATGGCGGCCAATGAGACAGTTACCAAGGAAGAGGACGGAGCTAAGGAAAAGGAGCACGAGCGAGGCCCAGGTGAAGCCGAAGGCGTAGGGGCCGACCTTTGCGTCGCGGCCTTCGTCGTGGAACTTGTCGCGGGCTTTGGTGAAGACGGCACTGTAGCCCCCCGTCAGCATTCTATCCCTCAAGTAAAGGGGAGGGGAGAGAGGAGAAACTCACGTCATCAGACAAGCCGCCAACACCAACCAGAACGCCGAGACCAAGGTCAAAAGACCCGTTACCGCAGAGCCGATCTTCAAGCACGACAACAACCCCGTCAAAATCGCAAAATTGGCAAAAATGAACGCCAAAAGGTAAAATACCCATCCAAACCTCCACATATAAAAGTAGTATCTACTCGTCGTCCCATTTCCGTGGTTCCCAACCAGATCTCCTGGCGCGTCAGACGGATCGTCATACCAGGCATAACCTAACGGCAAGGCGGCCTTGGCTTTGTCGCAGTTGCGATTGTGCTCCCCGCAGATTTGGAAATAGGTCCATTGGCTTACGGGGTGTCGGGCGCCGGCGATGCCGCTGGTGTCGGCGCGCAGGAACCAGATGTGGTTTAGGGGCGTGTTGTCGCGGACTCCGGAGAGGATTACGAACCAGAGCATGATGAGGGCACCAGCGAGGAGAATCCAGGCTAGGGAGCCGAGGAGGCCGCCTGGGGTGTATTAATTATCTGGTGTGTGGGGGAGGGAAAGGGTGAGGGTGGGAACGAACGTTTTGCTGCAGCACCTGCACCCATTTTGGATTTGTATCAGGTATATGTGATCTTGTCAGGTTCAGCCTATGTCTGCGATTAGTTGGCTGTCTCTTACAAGTGCGTGAGACTAACCGTCCTCTGAAAGTGAAAGATTTGGAGATGTCACTTACTTGGATATCCGAAGCTGTGTGAAATCTAAGTAGAAGGACCATGCGCCTTCAGTAGATTTTAATAAGTACGGAATGTCGAAACAAAGTGGAAGGAGATCAATAATGCTGTATGTAGTGGGGGGTAGGTCTATATTTCAGATTAGCGCATCTAGCGAACCCTATAGTGATAATTGATGATGCATGAGACATGTTGTGGTCATCAGAGTCCTTATTGTGGTTGAGGAGACGTCATTTCCAAGTGGTTGAGTGGACGTCATTTCCAAGTGGATGACGACAGACCTGGTGTCATTGATAAGATTGAATGTTGGATGACGCAGGAAGCACACAAATGACAGCGGCACGGTCCGAGGCACTCTGGGCCTTTGACTGGGCAGTTGCACAAGGTATGTTTTGTATTTACAGTTACAAGGGAGCAAATGGGACATTTCAAAGTAGTTTTAAGTAACTGGCCGCACCCGCTATCTACCACTCATCTTCGCTCAAATAGCTAATTAATCAACGAAAAAATCACCATCTCAAGTTCTCATGCTTCGCTTCACCTTGTTCCCCTCTCTTCCATATCTCCTCTCCCCATAAAGGTTCCCCAGTGTCTAATTGCCAAGATTAATAACGCTAATGTTTCTCACCTTTCCATCTCCCCCACCACCATCACCGCTCTTTACCGGGCTACTAACAGTAGTCTGCAAAATAGCCGCCTTCTCAACCTTACTCAACTGCACCTCTGGTAGACCATTATGCACAGCAATAGATAGGAGACGCTCCATGCGCTCTGGTGGGCACGCGATGTTTTACTGGCCATACCGTGGAAGTGAATCCGAGACACCATCAATTTCGAGGTCAGGCGAGGCGACAACAGGCTCCGAGTGAGCTGGAGCTGGAGTCTTCGGAAGTGCAGTCTTAGATGCGATCACGAGGTTGGAGAGCGAGGAAGTGAGTGGGATGACCGAGTCATTGGTGGAGTTTAGCATGCCCTTTGCAGCTGCCTCGACGGTTGCCTTGGTGCAGGTGATGATTCCTGGATGAGATGGCGACGAGTTCTCATCCTTGGACGTGGTTAGGATGTGGATCTGCTCAACATCTTCGGTGGCTGGGGACTTGTCGTCAGACACTGCCCACTCCTTCTCAATCGCAACCATCTCAGTAGCCTCTTCATCAGCATCCATCATGTTTGCCTCGGCGCGCCATGTGTCCTTTTGAACCTCGTCAAACCTGGCGTTCCAGCCATCGCGTTCGTACTCCTCCTCAAGCTTGGCCTGGAGCTCTTTCTTCTTCTCTTCTGCCTCCTTCAAATCCTTCTCAGCCATGACATCTTCCTCGGTCTGCATGCCCTCCTCAAATCTCTTGATACGCTCAGCCTGAGTTTTCTTTGCCAGCTCCGGCCTCGCGGTTAGCTCCGTCTTTCCCTCCTCAGTATCCCAGTAGTCAGCACCAACAAACGTCCTCTCCTCCTCCACAGCCGGCTCATCGTCACCACCAAGCGCCACAACCTTAATCTCATCCTCAGTCCACTCCGGATTATTCCCAACCTGCTGCATCCACTCAAGCACCCACTTAAACTGCCTCGGGAAGACCATCTCATCCGCTACCTCACCAGGGATGGTATAAACATTGTACCCCAACTTCCTCTGCCACCTTTCTGGTCCACCATCTGGTCCCCACCATGCCTTGGAAGTCTCGACTTGGTCCTGCAAGAATCCGCGGGTGTGATAGCGCAGGAAATCCTTGAACTCGGGGTTAAAGTACTCGTCACGAACTGAGAAGTCTGGAATGACGCAGGCCATACAATCGATACGGTACTTGACTTTGTCCCAGTTGGCGTCCATCCAGGCTGGGACGTGCTCGCATGCGTCTCCGATGGCAATGGCGTCCAGCTTGACGTCTTTGCGGCAGAGCTCTGGGATGACACTGGTGAGAATAGAGCCGACGTGCTCGTACTCGTTGCGGTGGCCTTCGACAGTGTTAGCGATTGGGTCGAAGCGCACTGCGTCGTATACGGCACTTGGGCGTGTGAGCGCATCCCATGAGACCCTAGTCATTGGCTTCTTCACGGAGCGTGCCCAGCGGAGCTGTCCTATGTTCGCGAGGATGATTCCTGGATAAGTGGTCTCTCCTGCTCCGTCCTCGTCCTCATCAAGGTCGATCTCATATGGGTTGATCACCTTATTTTCCTTAGTCTCCATACCTACACTGTTCTCGGCTATTGGCACCCCAGCCTTAGCATCGACCTTGATCCCCCTGACGGCCTTGCAGAAATTGACAGTGCTTCCAGCATTGATACCGCCATTCAAACCAATGATTCTCTGCGCAAAGATTCCAAGGTCTTCATTGCTCTGGCCAAAGACGACGATGACCCTTGGCGCAGTTGCGATGTTTGGTGAGGTCCAGATGGGGATATGTGGCTCCTCGGCTGCTCTTCCGAGAGGCAAGAGCTTCTTCTCCATACCAATGTCGAGCATGCGTTTGTTGATAATCTCACGGATTGCAGCTGTTGGATGTTAGTACTGAGACTGTGAAGGCAAGTTAGAAGAGCGATGGAGTGAGTACGCACTGTTCATGGCCTCGCGCTGGCGGACATTGTGGCGGGCATTCTTGGTGAGGAAGTACTTGAAGTACCATGTTGGGTTCCGGATGTTGCGAATTTCATCGATCTCGTTGACGTAATAGCTGATGCGTGGTTAGTAGGTTGAGTTGAAGTTGAGCTGCTCTTGAACTTACCCGAGGCCCTCAAGATCAGCTGGGAATACAGGATCCTCTGGCAGACCGCATGGGTTGATTCTGAACATGACTGCGGTTATGTGAGGTTGAGTACTGGTATGGATGTGTGTTCTGGGTTGTACGTGTCACTATCGAAGAAGGTTGTAGTTGATATGGTTTTCAAAATTGAGGTGGATAGAGGTTTGTGCGGTTTGTCTAGAGGTCAAGTGGTCTTGGGCTGACTGAACGAACATGGAAGGAGCGAAGTACTCCAAGTTTTATAGACACGGGTAGTGATTTCGGTAGGGCTGAAGGTCAACAGTTCTTGTACGAGTTCGAAAGCTTGAGATGACGTTGCCGTGAAGATAATACGAAGTGGAAGTTTGCGATGATGCACGCTTGAAAGGTTGATTGGAGGTATTGCGTTTGTCTCAGGAGGAGCGCCCTGCGGTCTGCATGTTTTCACCCGCAAGATCAGGAGACGAACCACATTTCCGCGCTGAGTTCAAGTTGGAATCAGAGCAGAAACAAATACATAGAAACTGCTGGAACTGCTCTTCAACTCACATAGAAGCGCATATGTATTCCGTTGTCGGACGGCCTTAGCGAAGTCTCAATGTGTTTGTAGTCGTAAGAAAACCGAGTCGTCACCTCTTTGTGAATGTTTCAGCTTTTTTTTTTTCGAAATATCCGTCTCAGACGCCGCCCCATGCTTATATTGCACTTTGATATACAACCCCTCAGCATTGTCGCTAATGCCTAGTACTCGTACACTACTCCACCTCTTGTCCCCATTGCGCATTTACCACGATGCCTTCTTGACACCTGGAATGTTACCTTCAAGGGCATTAAGGCGGAACTGGAACTGTTATATGCATTAGTCGCGGTCCTCGTGATGCCGAAACCTGGTCTGCAGCCAACCAGTTAAGTTGGGTGAACGTACTCTGGACATCTTGAAGTCGCTCAAGATACCTCTGCCCTTTCCTCCCTCAATACATCTGTTCTTGATCTGTGTCGAGCGAGTGTAGCAGTGCATCTGGGAGAGCTCGAGCTGTGCTTGTGCGCGCATACGGGCTGGGAGCTGGAGGTTGCGGATAATGTAGCGGAGTGCTTGTCTGGGGGCCAGCTGTCAGTGTTTCTTGCTTGGAAAGACTCGCAACAGTGCCAATTCTCGAACGACTGTGATTGCGCCAGGAAAGTTGTTGCCGTACCTCTGAGTCTCAAACTCGGCGAACGCCTTCCTCTTGGTGTGGTCGCGAATGACCTTGATGTTGACGTAGCATCCCAAGTCGAGCTTCTTGGAACGGAAGAAAGGGTTTGGCTTGGACATAATGGCGGTCGTTGACGGTCGAAAAGAGGACGAAAGGTCAATGAAATGCTCGCTGGCGCAATCGCTGCCGTCGTTGCGAGCCTCATCCGCAGCATGGGTCCCGGTGACTTTTTGGGTCCACGCGCTAAGCGCTTGTGGTTTAGGGCAGCCGCCGATGGCCCCAGATTGCGGAAGTGGAACAACAACATGAAGAGGTTAACGTAACCTGGAGAGTTAGAACTTTGTAAGCGAGTTGTTCCTGTTAACTTTCATTCCTAACTCGGCAACTGTCTGGATTTCGCTATTTCTTTCATTATTTTGCATAGCACAAGAAACAGGACGCTTCTAGGCCTTCTTCAAATACATCTCGTCAAGAAGTTGCCTTTCGCCTTCGCAAGAGGCCAAGTTCTCGAATATAGAGAACTTCAATATACTGCTTGAACTGATTACATTTTGAGCCTGTCCCAGCTTTTCGTGGTTCTCACAATATGGCGGAGCACCCAGCACACGACCTTCAAAACGCCGCCACCAATGAAGATCACAAGTTTTCCGCAGGCGAACCTAATCCATATATAACAATCGATGGCACCGAACCTGAGCAAGAACTAGAAGACGAAGACATCCGTCCCTACGACATCCTCGAGCTCCCCTGGATATGGGAGAATCCAGATCCAGCCTACGACATATCAGAGGACACGCAATTACACAGCACTCACACAGATGAGCGCATCCTGGCCCAGCGCAGTCGGATATGGCCTGGCTTTGACCTAAGGCAGGATAGACGAGAAGATACATATCTAGTGAAATGGAGAAACGATTCGATCCTTAAAGCAGACTGGTTAACGGAAGAAGAGATCGAAAGGCGCTGGCCAGACCACCCACGCGCAGTGTTCGAGCGATGGATTCTTGAAAGACGCTTAAGTGACCCCGCAATCGGTCACAACATACCGCTCCGTGACCATAGGAGGAATTTCGAAAACTGGCAGGACTTCCCGATAGAGTTGCCGACACAGCCTGAGGTCACTACTGGGACCCAGGCACCGGCTACTGAAGGCAGGGTGAGGATTTTAATACGACGGACGGAGTTTTTTGAACACCCTACTTTTGATTATTTGAAGTGGCGGGTGGCGTGTAGGAGGAATTTGGAGATGAGGGCAAAGAGGGTGGCATTGATAGGGATGAAGCGGCAACTGGCTTCAGTTCTGTCTGTCCTGGAGGCGCAGAACGTGGATTCTAAAGACGAAGAAGAAAGGGAAGAGAGTGAGAATAAAAGGGCCCGTATAGATACGGAGTAGCTCCTCAGGGGTACAATTCGGCAAAACCTTGAGGAAGTTTGAATTACGAGCTGTTCCATCTCTGATTTAGTGATCTTTGTGATTGCTTTATGCCAACCTGTCAGCTCCCATGGCCACGTTTCCAACCGTTCAGCGGCAGTAACGTCTCCTGACCTAGAGTAAAGTCATGAAGACGCTCGTGGGCCCATGAAGCATCAAGTGCGCAATCGCGCACCACGAGATGGGTTTCGAGCGCGCCGACGATCCTCCTCGGCACCACCAAGATGGCTGACCTCGACGACGACGACGAACTAAAGGGACAGGCTGGCACCAAGGGTAATTTATCCATAGCTCATGAATATGGCATGCTAACGGCACCAGAACACCCAATTTTCATCCCTTCATCTCCTCCGCCACGTCCACATAAACGCTCACGCCCGCGTAAGTCAAGACACCCCCGACACCCCCCACCCCTCGGCGTGACCCACGCCCAGCACAGAGCTCTAACGGTAAGCCCTATATTGCCCCTTCTCCGCTCTACTACCATGACAGATGCTTACTAGTTATGGCAACTTCCGATTCTTCGACCTCTTCCCAGGGAATCCGTTCCCGCTGTACCAAGCGTATCCGCAACCGCAGCGGCCTCACTTTGTTGATTTTCCGCTGCCACTGCCAATCCTGCCATCGCCCCATGCCGGAATGGTTCTTCCGCACTGCCTACAAAGGTGACGGCGGAATTCAGATATGCGTCACTTGCAATATTGCCATCACGCACGGCCGTATGTATCCGAAGTGCAGATGGGGTGTGGGATGAGAAGAGCGATGTGCATTTCAGTGCCGAGGGTGAGAACCAGAGGTGTGAGGTCTGCCGCTACTCCGGTTAAGCGTGAGGATTGGTTGAGAATCGGAAGTCTTCGGGAACGCGAGAAATGGGATAACTTTCGAGTCAGTGCTGAGACGTGGCCCTGACTTGGTCAATAGATCACGAACTTCCACTCAACGGCAGCTCATAAATGTAATAGAAGATTTGTACTTGATTTGTGTGCATTGCGGTACTCTAACCACTACGCTTAGCCAAAAACTCGTCCAAGGTGTCCAAGCCCGCCGCAACCATTTTATCTACCTTCTTGAACACCTTCGAACCGCCCTCAATCGTAGCCAGATTCAAGGCATGATCAAACAAGTCAGCCGCATTCTCAATGCCCAGCTCCTGCAGCTGCTTATCACTGTCTTTCAGCTCTCCCAGCTTCTTCGCCGTGCTCATCACAACGAGGTAGTTCATCGCTGCCAAAGTTTCCTTCTCTAATAATGGCTTGGGATCTGTCGCTCCGGCGTCTGATAACAAGATAGACAGGTCGTAACCACCCTCAAACGGACACTCCTCGAACATAGCCGAGAGGCTAGGCGTGCGAGAGATCGTGTAGCCCATATACTGTCCTAACTCCTCTCTTGCCTCGGTCGGACTTACGATCCACGCCTGGATACTCCTCTCTCCCTCAGCAGGCGTCAAGCTTGACAACCTAACAGCGAGCCTGACTCTCTTTGGAAACGCCTCTGGAATAGAGGCCAAGATTCCGTCTGTAAGTCCAACTGTGACAAGACGGTGCTTAGTCTGCCAGTGCTCAGCGCGTAGAGTGACACCGTCGCGGTATAATGAGTCGGCAGGTATGCGGTTGTGGTGTGGAAGAGTGGTTTCGGCTTCTGGGAGCGAGGCGAGGTAGGAGAGTTTAGGGTCGATTGATTTTGCGCCTGGAATGAAGAGGCGGGAGCGCATGTATGGTGGTGTCTCGAGATAGGTGAGTGCGTCCGCTAGAAAGTCGGTGGCTGCTGTGTCCGGCGCTGGAAGAAGAATAACGTGGTCGATGGAGGAGATGGAGAGGGAGTTTGCGAGTTTGAGGACGGTGTTGGAGCGAGTCTCGAGATCGTCGTCCCTGTCTCCTAGCATTACTATATTTCTTTCGTCGAATACATTGAGGGACGACTGATTAGCAATTAGCAGTGTGAAAACTTACATGTCAATCGCATCTCCAGCAACCGCGACAGTTACCGTCCAATTTCTCGGCTTCTGCTCAGCCATCTTGACCTCGCCATTGCGAAGGCGCTTCTGGAACCATTATTAGACCGTGTGCTTTGCCAACAAGTCCTTCAAGTCATCCAAGTTCTTACTTCAGATTTGCCCATTGTTGCAGTGTTAATCGGTTGTAGACAATCAGATCTCGTCGAGGAGAATCTGAGACCAGGGCGGTGAACGGAAAGAGGGGCAGAATATACGAGGATCTGGGGTGCAGGGCTTAGCGGCGGGAAGCAGTTCCTAATGCAGGGGTTGTGACGCCGGCTGACAACTGCCACCTAACCTTGACGACGACGCACCAAAGACAATCCTCAAAACATCCTCCCTCGAAACTTACGCTTAGCAAGTGGTAGTTCAAAATGATTACCTTTATCAGCTCTTCCGGAGAGTTCGAGACCCTCTTGAAGACGAGCAGTGTCGTAATCACTGACTGTGAGAACTCCTTGTTAACCAGTTCATGGTGGGGCAACATAGCTTTGGCTAAACAGATGCTATGATGCTGCAGGTTATGAAGATGTATGAAGTATCCAACTGACTTTGATTGTAGTTTATGCCGACTGGTGCGGACCATGTAAGGTCATTGCGCCAACCTTCGAGTCGCTGTCAACCAAGTTCACCAAGCCGCGTACTATCACGTTCGCCAAGGTGAATGTTGACAGCCAGCAAGAGATCGCCCAGAAGTATGGCGTTAGAGCGTAAGTACAAGATGTTTTCTTCGCCTGCGTTTGGCGACTTTATGCTACGTGACAATGCCTCATAATGCGTAGCTAACCTTATTAAAGCATGCCAACCTTTATGATCTTCAAGAACGGCACTGTCATCAACACCATTAAAGGCACCGACTCTCGCGCCCTTACCTCGGCCGTTGAGGAAGCCGCTAAGTTCGCATCTCCAGCTGCCGCAGTCATGTCCACTCCAGGACGCAAACTCGGTGGAGCTGCACCAGCTGGATCGCCAAAGTATGGCGGTGGTCGCCCGTTGATTTGGAGAGCCAGAGACGCTATCGATGCCCTCATCGCCTTCCTTGGTCTTTACTTCATCAGTTTATTCTCGTTGAATCCGAGACAGGCTGCCGCTGAGAGCCCATTCAATATCAATAATATGCCAGATGGAACGAGCGGTAGATACTTGGGTGGTGGAAGGTTCAGTGGCGGGGCGCCGGGAGCTACGGGTGATGGACCAAGATTTGGTCCCGGAGGGACCAGAATCACGGGCATGGGAGATGTTGGTAACAATGGAGAGAAGATCGGACCACAATGCGGCAGTGGAGGTTGTAACTAGAAAGTGATAGGTGAAGCGCAAGTTTGATGATGGCAGATGTGTTGGCGTTGCGGTTGCGAGATAGGTCATTAGGAAGGCGAAACGGTGGCTCAAAACTAATTAGATAAATGACGAAGAGCGGGGATGGTTTAAAATTGCCGCTCAACCGTGAAGGCTTGGTAAATTGATTGTTGTGATAGAACACGTTCGCTTAGACGGTGCTTCTGTTCGGCAAAAAAAATTGTGTTGGGAAAGAACAGTTGCCCCTGGAAACGACTCGGATCCATGCCGGTCCCGCAAGGAACCACATGAGTTTGCGCTGACAGCTGGCTGCGACTTGCTACACTGCTGCATCACACTTGCGACCACCCGGCGCCGGTGAAAAGTCAAGGCAGCCTATATACTTCAATGACATATTAATACACCATACACTTACGGTACCATAGTATCAGCAAAATGTTGCTGGCTGAAAATAAAATACTTGCTGTGCTCGTGATGTTTTGACGTGGTAAGCGCGATGGTTTGGCCCGAGGTCACATGACTTCATTCTGATAACGCGAAATGTCCGTGCCCTGCCACAGCTCCAGCCGCGTTCAACAATCCAGGTACCGCCTGGTTACGACGCAACGATAATTAAACACAAAATTTCCCTTCAAGACAAAATACCCAACGACCGCAGCTCAGCACTTGATAATACTGCTGCCTAATAAGACATAAATACTCCATATAGACAACGCCACTTTAAACAACCGCCATCATGTCTGGGGAAGCTGTGTTGAGACCGGATAAGGATTACACAAAGGAGGTTGACAAGCAGCTGCCAGAAGCTGAGGAGCTTGCCAAGGTATTACTACGAAGCTTTCGATGTTGCGCTTATACTGACAGTGTGCTAGTCTAACCTTCAAGGCTCCATTGAGAAGCTCACTGCTCTCGAGAAACAAACCAGACAAGTAAGCATTTGCCGCCCTCTGCGGTCAGCGCGCAGCTAACAGCTTCAGTCCTCCGATTTAGCATCCACATCACGAATCCTCATCGCGATAGTCACCCTCTGCAAAGATGCCGGCGACTGGTCCCTTCTCAACGAGCAAGTCCTTCTCCTCTCCAAGAAGCATGGTCAGCTCAAGCAAGCCATCACCAAGATGGTGCAAACGGTCATGACCTTCCTCGACGCCACTTCAGATCTCGCCACCAAGCTCACGGTTATTGAGACTCTCCGCACTGTCACCGAGGGCAAGATCTTCGTCGAAGTCGAGCGCGCGCGTGTTACAAAGGTGCTGTCGGACATCAAGAAGGAGCAGGGAGATATTAAGGCCGCCGCGGACACGCTTTGTGAGCTGCAGGTCGAGACATTCGGAAGCATGGAGAGGAGAGAGAAGACTGAGTTCATCCTCAACCAAGTCGCATTATGCATGGAGAACGACGACTGGACACAGGCAGGCATTCTCAGCAGGAAGATCAGCACAAAGTACCTGGCGCGCAAGGCACCCAAGACACAAGAGCAGCTTGACAAGGAGGCCAAGGACAGAGAGACGCGCCGCAACAAGGGCGAGGAGGTGCCAGAGGAGAAGGAGGACGACGTCACAGATCTCAAGCTCAGATACTACGAGCAACAGATCATCCTTGCCAAGCACGACGGCAAGTACCTCGATGCATGCAAGCACTACCGTCAAGTCCTCGACACCGCTGCAGTAGAGGAGGACCCAGAGAAGCTTCACCCAACACTCCAGCGCATCATCTACTACGTTATTCTCGCACCGTACGACAACGAGCAGCATGACCTCATCCACCGTATCCAAGCCGACACTCGCAACTCACAAGTCCCAGTCGAAGCTGCGCTCCTCAAGCTCTTCACTATCCCAGAGTTGATGCGCTGGCCAGAGGTCGCCGAGCAGTACGGTCCACATCTCACGTCCACCGACGTCTTCTCCGCCACACCATACCCAATCGACCCACAAGCACATACCCGCTGGGAGGACCTACGCAAGCGTGTCATCGAGCACAATGTCCGTGTTGTCGCCAAGTACTATACTCGCATTCGCGTGCAGCGCTTGTGCCAGTTGTTGGATTTGAGCGAGGAGGAGACGGAGAAGTATCTGAGTGAGTTGGTGACTGCCAAGACGGTGTATGCGAAGATCGATAGACCGGCTGGTGTGGTCAGCTTTGAGAAGAAAAGGGATGCGGATGAAGTGCTCAACGAATGGAGTGGGAACATGAAGTCGTTGTTGGGCTTCTTGGAGAGGATTGACCATCTGATTACAAAGGAGGAGATGATGGCGAGAATTCAGCCGGAGGATAAGAAGAAGAAGGTTGTTAAGGCTTAGAGCTCACGGATATGATTGTTTTAGGAGCGAGTCGGTGGGTACAATAAGCACTAGCTATGAAGTATAGAATGCAGCATATTGCCGCTGTCTTTCACTCGACTACCCTTCTGGTAGCCAACTTATTTTCTCGTGAGGTCGTGTCTACAAGTAACAGATCATTACGTCTTCCAAACCGTAGAAAACACGGCAATTGTTCCACGACAAGTGGCCGGCTGCACACAATTCCACGATCTCCTTCGCACCACATATCCTCTCCTCCCACGTCCCTCTTCCTAGAAATCGGTTAGCCAAAACTCCACAATCTGCGGCGGCGAATCAGTGATTACAAACAAAAAAGCTTAGCTAGCCAGTTGTCTCCACCTCCGTTACCGCATCAACCGTACATCCGCTATAATCAAACGACATGGCGATGGTCGTCTTCATATCAACATTACTGCTTCCACACATGATACGCATAGCCCGCACACCAGTAGCATCACTCGCCGATTAAATCGTTCCAACATTATCTCATATGTAAATCTCTGCTCAAGTTCTGGATCCTCCAATTTTTTTAGGGTTTCTTTGACAATTGGCAACCAAGTCGGCTCTTCGTTTGACAGCGGAGGGATCAAACCGGTTGGTAAAAGCTCTGAACTGTTCAAGACTGGAGTAGCCCGATATTGCGGCGTTCTTACCATCTTGGTGATACCTCGGTTTCTCTGGAAGAGGAGTAAGGAATACCAGGACGGCCTCCCAGTCAGATCTCTACGTCGCGAGTGTAGCTGCCTATCTGAGACCAGCCCGGCGTCTGCGTTCTGGAGTCGATGCTTGCCAACCGTTTTTCTCTATTGTTCATTGTACTCGTTAGCTAGAATTACTAAAGAGAGAACTTTCGAGTGCTGAGAGTGTCAGCGTGGTTCCAAAAGGTTCGAGGTCCTGGCACCTCATACCTTGGTATTCAATCCATAAATAGCACCTGTCTTCGACGTCACCATTCACGTAGACGCACGTGGCTTGCAAGCAAACGGATTTGTATTTGATATTCTACACTCGCTCGTGGCCGCAAAGCTTATCTATACTGTAAACCGGATATTCATCCGCCGATATGCGAGTATTCCAATCCAAACAGACATCGCTGTGAGAGTTGAGTTCTCTCTGTCGGTATGCTTTCCAAAATCACCTTCAATCCAACTCCTCAAGTCTCCCAACCAAATCCTGCCCACCCATCTCCCTCGAACTACATGTCCATGCCGGCGCCGCCCTTTCCCTCCAAACATCCTCAGCTTCCCTGGCATCGAAGTAGTACACCTCGTCATTAACTTCCTGCATGATACTGTCTTGTGTCGGATACCCGCTCGCTGCCTCGACAGGAGGTTGGCTTAAATAGTCGTCGACAGTATGTTCCATCACAACAAGGTCCACCTCCTCTACAGCACGGGATCGCACCACGGAGGACACCCTCCTTGAGATCCAACTTTCCCTCGCTAACCTCCTCAACCTGTAACACCTCCGTTGCATGCTTCTGCTCCTCCACGTCGCGTCGTCAGCCTGTACCGCTTCGCCCGCCCAAGACACAGCTGCCGATTTACCATTCCATGTGCAGTAATACCACACCTCCTCCTCCTCCTGGTTCTCTCGACAAGTCTCACACTCTCCACACCAGCTTTCAGTCTGCCTAACCTGTCTCATCGCCAAAGAAGCTGATTGGGAACCACTCACCTGCCACATATTTTCTACACCCACATCCGGAATTGGCGGCACAGAGGCGTGATATGCATTAACCAGTTCTGCCGCAGACTGAAAGTCCTGTAGAGTTCCAAGATGAAATTTTATCTCTCGTAGAGAAGAACTGGTTGACATTGACGACAATATCTGTCCTCGATATCGTCCCAGTATGTTCACCACGCTCGTTCGGGCGCCCCTGGCTTGCTCCAAGGTAACTGGTTCGACATGGTATCTTGTGTATGGTGGTGCCGTGGAGTGGCTGCACTCCTCGTACGACGGTAGTTCTGTGTCATCTCCGGTGTATCTCGCGCGGCGAGTGAGGTCAAAGTACCGCAAACCGGTTGGCAGAGTTGTGGTAATAGCGTCCACATAGTCTGGCGGTGTAGGGATGCTGGTTGCGGCAGTGGGTACGAATTCGTCTGCAGCCGGGTTGAGTCGCTTGCCGCGTACCTGGTTAGCATCGGGAAGGAGTTCGTTATCATGTTCATACTCCGAGTCTGCTTCTGGAAGCGGCAATTTCATCGCCAATGGGGTCTCGTTTACCAAGCGGTCGGCGGCAGATTCGGTAAAGAGCTTGGTACCACGGCCATCCTCCGAGTCTGATTTTGAGATCGGCACTCCTGCCGCTGTGCGTGGCAGTAATATCGCGGCATCAACTTCTTCATTAGCAAACAGGTTGGCGATGAATGAGTCCTCAAGGTCGATCTGGCCATTAGATGATAGTACCGGTCTCACGGAAACCATAGCCTCGACTGTTGACAGCTTTTTCTCCAACGGTTTCATCGCCAATGTGATCTCGTTGACCGACCGGTCGGCGGCGTCTTGGGAGCTTGATCCATGCACAACTCCGCCATCGGTGTCAGGCTCACAGTCATCTTGGTCGTACTCTTCTTCGGCATCAGAAAAACATCCTCCTCGTAAACTAGGCGTGTCAACCGGTTGACTAGGAGACCAAGAAATTATCCACTCAGGAAACATTCGGCCATGCGTGGCTTTCGGGTGAAATGTCGGAATCCGGTTCTTTGAGTATGGCGGTCCTTTGGCAGCGCCATAAAGCCAAAGCATACGGCCGGGCGTAACTACCGACTGCTGACGTCTAGGAGAACCAGGAACTGAGACAGGAATTGAGGTTGGAACACCAGACGGCTGGTTTAACTGGTTCGCTTGAGGGGGAATCGGCTTATGTGTGTCAGTTTTCATGCACGGCAACATCTGCGCGTCCAAGAAGCTGGATGATGATCTACTAACCGGTTGGAACGGTGGCGCTGATGCGTTGAGTCTAGATGCACCGGCCGCATCTTCGCTGGAATCGTCCGGCTCAGGGCTACCTGCACCGCCTCGTATGGTTCCGGTAAGGGGGTCTGACTCCTCGACGCCAACCGGTTCGTATTCGGCCAATTCAATAAGACATGGACCCCGTGCACTTAGTAGCGAGGCTCTCGCGGAGCTGGAGGTTACAGCACGGCGCTCGAATGGGAACGCTTTGGCCTCTATTTTCACCTTGTCGTTGAAAGAATCATCCGTCAGCTCTGTCACTGTAACGACTACCTGCGAGTCCTGACCACTGGGTTGTTCCTCTAAGTATCCCGGAGGGACCAATTCGCACAGCGTGTTTTCGCCCAAATCGTGCCAGGCCAGGTCCGCCAAATCCGCCAAATCCCGCGTGTAGTCGTAACCGGTCGACACTGCGTCACACCCACTATCGGGTGGCTCACCGCCAAGGTGCTCGGCGGTGAAGTTGAACCCGAGATGCCTCTCATACTGCACCGTCTCTAATCGTTCCCTCAGCTCCTCCGATGTGAATGTAGGCTTTGTGAACCGCCCACTCCAGTCGTAGTCTGGAGACCGGTGATCCCCAAGCAACAGGAAGTGTTGTGGGTCGATTTGACGAGGTGCTTCAGATGTTGTCGGTATGGCGCTGGCATCATCATTTGTCGTGAACCGGTCGCCATCTGTATAAGGAACCCCTTGCCCCTCGTCAACCAGTTTCTTCTGATGCCCAAAACACATCCCCACCATGCGAAACCACCGCACCAGCAATTTCAGCATGCTTGCTAAGAACCGGTTAGCTTCCTCGTTACGACCTTGATCGTGCCCGTTTACCTACCGGTTTCTGCCGGAGAACCTCGATTCGTATTTCAATCTCCTAGTCTCTGAGAGGGACGTTGTTCCAAACGTGGAGCCCGACGTCACTTCCCTCTTGTGCTTGACTGGGTGAGAAACCTTGCTTCGTGGGCTTACAGCAGTATCGGGCGAAAACGTAAGCCGCCAACCCAACGACAACTACAGTGATGCCAAAGCCGGTGAGGTTCCCGACGAGGTGGTCCTCGGTGATGCTCTGTTTGTCGGAGGGTATGGCGTTTGCGGACGGATTGTAGTGTCTGTCGAACGGGACGTCGTTTGTGTTGGACATAACGATTACACGAAAGTCATAGTACGAATACTATGGTAATGGTATTATGGTAGTGAATGTGGTGAGATCCAAGATGCAGTGAATCCAAACCGGTTGACACGACGGTAGCTGAACGATGTGATGATGAAGATGGAGATGAGATGGGGATGAGACAGAGATGAGATGAAGAGATAGGGAGGATACAGATAGAAGAACTATTTGGCACTTACCTCGTACTCACCTTGCCACTAATCGCTTTGGCAAGAGCCTCCTTCCTCGCTTCTCTCAAGTCGCTACGGTAAGACCCGTGACCTAATGGAAAGCAAGTGGCAGGTATGATCCACGTTGTCCATCTTCAATGCTAACTCTGGCTCTCGAATTTAATAATGTTTGATATTCTTATGCCGTTATTCGGGTGCCATTGCCAACTCATTGGCCGTCAGTATGCTCTGCCGTGAGGCGCTGGCATAATTCTTAACGAGGTGCAATGCAGACGGCGTTGCGTGCCAGCTGGGGGCGTATCTTTCCCGGGGCTCTCTTGATTTCGGCGTTGACCTCCTCTTGAGTCATCTAGGCCGGACGGGCTTCTGTTTTCGTCTTCTTTCGTGATACTTTAACAATCACATATCTCACTCTTCACTTCAGTGTAATCCATACCTCCAACACAGGCACTCTCCTCACTCTACTCCTATCCTCCTCCCCCTCACACTCCACATCATCCACCGCTCCCGCCGTCGCCGTCTTAATCACAACCTTACAATCCTCCTGTTTCTGAAAATACAGCGCAACATTCAGCGCCCTCTCTATCGCCTTCCCCGTAGCCTTCACCGCCACCTCCTCTGGCCCTTTCCCGTCCCTTCCCTTCCCCATATTCGCAGTAAGTTGGCGATCAGTGAGATGTGAGCTCGCTGAGAGATCTATCACACCCATGGCGCGCGCGTCTACGGCTTTGAGGTATGTCCGTACGCGCTTGACGGCGGAGACAAAGGGTGTGTTTGCGCGGAGGTAGACAGTTTTTGTGACGTGAGAGCCGGCGAGGGGGGCTGCGATGGATGGGTGAAGGATGGGGCGCTTGGTTATACGTGCGTCTGGTTAATTACTTAGTAGAGGTTCCAGAAGATGGGGCTTTTATCATGTTATGCCAGTGACGCAAGAACTTACTGTCAGGTAAACGTTGGAGCTTTGGGTGTGATGGCTTTGCGCCGGCTGATTCTGGTGTTGGTGCCATGATTCGGTTTTTACGAGAGTGGTTGTAGGGTTTGGGCCGCCATTGATAGTTCTAGATGAAGTGAGCGCGCTAAAAGACAACGAAACACTTGTGCGTGGTGTGTTGTTTTGTTGATTGAAGTTTCATGATGGCAGTTCTGAATGGCTTCAATGATCGCATCGCGATAAGGATAAGGCTCACCGCCTTCCGGTCCCAAGCTACCCGAAGCCACGAACTTCCAAAGCACAACCCTGCTGGATACCTCGCTTTATGCACAGGCAACAACATAATGTCGACAAGCGTTTGGCCACCTATATCGGAAGAGGAGAGGATAAAAGCAGAGAGTGATAACTTGGTGAGTTCTCTCATCACTAATGATCACATTGCCTGCGAACCAGTGGCACCAAGTTATGAGAGTCCGTGTTGACATAAGATAGGCCAAAGAGCTAGCATGGCTTCTCGACTACCTGCAGGAAACGTTGGAGAGCTTTAAGGACGGATTGGAGGAATGCAGAAGACTGCTGACACCGACAGAACCGGGGAGTACACTGGCGATGAGCAGTGTGAGGAGCGAGATTGTGAAAGGGTATATCAGTAGAGTCGGAACAGAGGTTGTCAAAGGCGTATGTTACTTCCACAGATTTCTTCTCATTTTGCATTTTCAGCACTCTTTGAATCTTTGCTCTGTGCTGTTATGATTTATTAAGTAAGATGTGCTAATCGGTTGCCCTGCGCAGTCACTTGTCCTCCGCTTAAGACACATCCCGCCCAAACACATTGCAATCAACCATACACACCCCTTACCTCTTCCTCCACTAGCATCTCTAAGAGACCTTCTCAATCAATCCCTAGACTGCATCGATATAACCCGTTGGACTGGCGACAAAACATCCGCATCCTACATAAGCGGGCAGCTCCGCCTCCTGCACTCCCTCCTTCAAGAAGCGCACGAAACGCTCAGAGGTCCGTCATCTCTAGAACCAGACCGACACGAGACCTGGCTCCATCCGGTGGCAAGCTCACACTTCGATCCTCCCCTCCCTGAGAACCTGAGCTTCGATTTCAGTATTCAGGATGCGAGTATAGTGCTGGTGATACGCACACTAGAGAATGCCGACCACCCTCCAGATTTGAGGTCAAGGTTTATGAATATTCTTGGTGGCCACAGGACGGAGCATGATGAGAGTCATAGGCGGTTTAAGTACGGAGCGAACGGCGAGCCGGGAGGTGGTAGGGAGGTCAGGGTGGTGGAGAAGGTGAGGGTTGAGGCGCCGGATCCGAGTCTCATGGCTGCTATGGCTAAGTTAGGGGGACTGGAACATGCGGTGGGTATGGCGAGGGCGTGTTTGGGTGTTGTTATGGAGGAGGATGTTGAGGATTTGGAGGACTGTCACTAGATGGGCGAATGGACGTCCATTGAAGCCACGCTCGAGCCGACGTCCAGAACCATGTATGAACGATTTTCTGGGGGACTGCTGTTCTGTCTCAGGAGTTCCTCTGTCTGATTCTCGGCCGGCTGCTGGCTGGTTTTCTGCGGGGAAAATGCCTTTCCCCTGTTACGACTCAAATGCACCGGGCATCACTACCATCGTCCCAACACAATGAATCAGTCTAAAGGTTACAGCCCAGCTCTCAATGCACACTTGGTCTCTCCTCAGACCAATCCACTTCGCCTACCTACGAATTCCATCAAACAGATCACCAGAGAAACCTCATACCTGCCACACTCCAGCGCAATCAACCAGTCCACGACCCACCACAACAATGTGCACTATCTACACCGTCTACTACATAGCCTGCAAACACACCTGTCCAGGTCGCGTTGACTGCTGCCCACACTACTAGAAAACGCCATAATGCGTGCCTCTACCGAAACGCACATAGGCAAAAGCTGTGCTCTAAGCATCAGAAGGAGCAGGATGAGAAGAAGAGGGCAAGAAGGGGGTCGCGGGCAAGGTCAAGGTTTAAGTACATACCGGTTTGCGAAGTCGTGTTATCGCGGGATTGCTAATCGGTTATCGATTCGACCAGAGACTGGCAAGGTCCTCTTTTACGTCCGTAAAACGGACACGGCATCGGACCCCCCGTCGGCTAGCTTACTAACTGCTCTTTTAAGTCTGCACCAATTAGTAAATCAATTAAGGTAATGATCCCATATAACAAGTTCGCTGAAGTGCAGTCTGTGAGGGCAACACCTGTGAGAATGTGAGCATAAATTCCTCTTCAAGGTGACACTAATTCTTACTTCTGCAGCAAAGAATCTCGTTTGAGGCGCTGTATGATCGTGGACGGAGATGAGCGCTCGTTCTCCGTCTTTGTAAACACCATCAATAAGTTCAAGGCACTTCGCCAAAGCGAAGATACAAACTTTGACCGCGGCCAGACCCCAGAGGTGATGATGACAGACTCGCCAGTGTTAATTGGTTGGCCAAAGGTGGATGACAGTAGCCATATCAATATTGTTTAGTTGAAAGATATAGAGGCTGGCCTCGAATAAATCGATAAGCGCGGAGTCGTTGTCAAAGCTTCGGCAGTTCGTTGGGTGTTCTGTTCCGACCTAAGATGATAAGAGCTCTGGTCATTACTGACCGCTGATGCACCGCGAATCCCAACGCCACCATATCATATATCCCGCTAAGATCCGCACCTAGTGGCTGTCTAAGGACCAGTGAGCTTTGAAAAGATAAACTAAAACTACCTCTATCTTTTGGTCGTACTGGCTTGTTTTTATCAAATATTGTTGATTTTAAACAAGGTAAGAAGTCGCGCAGTTTGTGTGGGATTTGGCAGGGCGGACGGCGGTCAGTAATGAACAAAGCTCTTACGTTCGCTGGCTTCACGGAAATGTGCCCTGTTGAGAAAAGGGTTCGGAGCTTGCGTTTGTAAAGGCTTTATATGACGTCGCTGAGAGGGTTGGGTCTCTCTCAATCCCCAGTTTCAATTGGTGGAGCTGTGATCGAGCTTTTCGTTTTGAGATGAAAGGCCAACACAATTCGATTCGTCTCCATATCAATCTAGAAGGCTCCGTGGTGCCCTTATTTGTACTTGGTGGGAAAATTGAACTCTCGAACGTCGCAGGAGTTTTCGGGAGAAAATTGGGAGTAGATTCGCTAACCCGTTAGCTTCTCTGCAGCTGCTGAATAGCAAACCATTTGTTCTTTTTAACTTGGTAATTCGCCAGATGAGCAAAAGAAGCAGTAAAACTGGTTCGCAAGGACCTTGAAATACAATTTTCAAAACTGTTGCACTTCCAGTTCGAGGTTCTTCGCGGCATCATACTGCAGTGCGTGTCTCATCAGACCTCGACTTACGCTACAAAGTATGCTTTGGGGGACTATTAAACCCCCTTAGCTATGTACATCCTATATCTCTTCCTTACCTGCAATTCATTCCACTGTACCACGTATATGCGATGTTCAATAACGCAAGCTTAACAAACTGGTTGACACCAATGACCGATAGTTGGCTGCTAGTGGACAGGAGCAATGCTAATAAGTTTGTCTTGGATGAGCCGAGTAACTTGCTACACATATATTTTCACAGCGCTAACATGTTGGCGGGAAGTGATATCCATAAACCAATGCTCACTGAAAACCAGTCAGCAATTTCCTTCTAAAATTCATAAATGATACCGTGCTTTCCGATCGACCCAAATGCCCGTCTAAACTCGATGAAGCTAGCCTTACAACATGCATCCCCTTCTCCCGTATGTTGAACAGGGCCAAAGCATTTTTTAATGCTGATCCAGAAGAAGCAGACGAACAGGTGATAGCGAGTGTGTAATACCCACAAAATTATTAATTTTGGCCGCTGTTTTCGGCCCAGAAACCCGGAAAGCTCTCTTGCCTTCGGTTCTTACTTCAGGGTCATCCCTCAGCGTGCTGATCCGACGATGCCAAGTCAATCTTAAGCTCGTGTAGAAGAAGCCAGCTGATACTCCAAATACCTTTTGCCAATCAGGCTAAAATTGTCAGTCATCGCGACCTATTTGTTGCCGGATTCGAACCATATCTGACAGAGGGAGGGCCAAGCGAGTGGTGGCTAATGGTCCACTCAAACACCAACTACTTGAAGTTGCACTGTTTGTAATGGTACACTCTTTGATAGCAGATGCAACTGATAGGTTTTTCAAACTCTGCTCTGGGATCGAAAAGTAAACCGGTGCAATTACTTACGGATTCTGCTTGATTACTTGCCTCTCAGGCTGGCGACCGGTTAGTAGTTAGATGCATCGCAGGGACTCCACCAGCTGTGGGCTTCCGCTCTCGCCCAGAAGTTGTCCCTTCGTCCGTATTCCAAACCTGGTGGTCTCGTTCGTCTCATAATGCAACTGTTGGATCCTTGGGTTGTGCTCTAGCATGTCTTCATTTTAATCCTCTCGATGCCATATGGTATGTACAGGCGGTCCGTCAACTCCGCGGCAGTCGTCCAGCTTATGCCTCGGCCTTTACCAACTGTGTAACCTTCTCCTCAATCTCCTTGTCGGTCAAGCCGGCCAGTGACTCCCTCTTCTCCTTGCCGAAGTCTGTTGCTGCGGGTTAGCTTGTGTCCGTATCACTGCTACTCCTTCGTCCTTCACAGTATAATTTTGTCACACTCTTGATGATGTATTGGGTCGTCACGGGCGCAGAACAAATATATATGGTATCAAGGGGCGCTGCTCACCATAACGAGCGAAAACCGTGGGGGAAGTGCCTTGTGCCTCGCGGATGAGGATTGGGGTATATGGGTTGTTCTTCTTCATGGTTGGATATGCGCGCTGGATGAAAGATCTGTTCCGTTTGTTAACCATCATCCATCGAATGTATCTTTGATCCTGCAATCCAATTTCTAGCTTTCGTCCATCTCTACTGGAGCTTCAATTCCCAATCGCACCGTCCTAGCCAATAAGATCGTCTCCAACGCAAGCTTACATACCTAGTCGCATTGCTCGCCTCGCCAGTCTGGCACAAGAAAAAGCGCACTTCCTTCAATCCCTTAGTAAATGCGTACTTTCCCGACATGGTGTATATGTATTATCGAAGATCGAGGTGATGGCTTGGTCTTGAATCTCAATCGCGTCGGCGTCACCCAGGTTCATGAGGCTGATGGACCTTCGCGGCTGTGCGGAGGTAGGTTGTTGCGGTGGCCGAGTTATGCTGAAGTTGTGCATTTGCCAAGGCCGATGTGACGGAGTGACAGCCGCACACAAAGTTAAGCTTCGCCATTATCTCCGCAATAGGCGCGCAGTACCCAACAAGGTCCAAGAAATTCACGACTATCATCACCGTCGCCGTCTTTGCTCAACTCACATCCGATCTTCATCCTTAAGCACCTTCCGAATAAACTTGACTCTTCTCCTTTGCACAACACACACCGACATCAGCAACAATGGCGTCCATCTTCCGTTCCTCCCGCCCAATCTTCTCCCAAGCCACCTCCAGACAGTTCCAATCTAGCTTCGCCCGCAATACGCAGAGCACCACCAAGCGCTTTCAGACTTCCCAGAGCGCGCCACAACAGGCTGCTAAGAATAGTTGGTTCAAGAGTGCATGGAACTCCCCGATCGGATTGAAGACTGTTCACTTCTGGTATGTTTTAACGCCGGCTTAGACCTCACCTCATTACGTTGTGCTTTCCAGCAAGACTGCGCCTTTGTACTGTTAATTTGAGCTGATGCTAACCGCTTTGCAGGGCTCCAGTTATGAAGGTACGAAACAATCCTACAGTGCCCTGGCTACGGTCGTGATGTGCTTGATTCAAAACATACGCCGCCTTCCTCCCATCTATACACAATCATGCTGCAAGCAAGCTTTACACAATACCCTCTCTGCAAGCGCAGTAATACACCAGCCACATATCCACCAACCTTCACTCCTACACTTCAATCAACAGCTCATAACCCATATCCTCAATACCCACAATGCTACACACATATCTCATACCGAGTACTATACTAACAACCATACCGTGGGCACTCGTTCTCGCCGGTGTCTCCGATTTCTGGCGTCCAGCCGAGACGTTGTCCTTGACCCAGAACGCAGCTCTTACTGCTACTGGTGTTATCTGGACCAGATGGTGCCTGATCATTAAGCCGAAGAACATTCTGTATGTGTCACCCTATCTCATACTCCCGGCCATCTCGCCTCCTAAGCTACGCTGCACTTCCGTCTCGCCTACTCGGTCGAGCTCTTAGCCTTTCCGCGAATTGAACTGATACGTGGACGACCCGAGGCGAGAACGGAGATGCGAATCTTAAGGTTCATCATGCATCTGCGCTCCAAAAAATGGACACCAGGCATCATTTGAAAGGCCGAACGATGTATGCTAACAACGCACAGCCTCGCAACAGTAAACTTCTTTCTCGGCTGCGTCGGCGTTGTCCAAGTCACCCGTATCCTCATGTACCGCGCATCCCCAGAAGGCAAAGCCGCCATCGCCGCTGAGGCCGCCAAGCAGACCGAGGCTGATAAGGAGGTCGAGAAGGTCGCTATTGTTGCCTAAATCTGTGGCTTGAGGGATCGAGTACACATATGAGTTAGGCTCGATTGGAGTGGTAGACAGTACTTTTGAAGAAGACATGGGGTGAGAACGAGACTAGTAGGCAGAAAAGTGGAACGATCGAGCGGAGGCGTGAAGGTAATTAGAGCCACGAACGGTCATCATGTGCTCGGGACGAGCCGTCTGGTGGGTTAGGCGCGGTATATGGCACATAACTAGATAGTCGTAGCGGCGTCACAATGCATATCTGTGGCTTTAACCAACCGGTTTCATGAAAAGTTTGCATTTCGATGTAGAAATTTCCAAAACATCAGATCGGCCACCTCCCGCCATCTTAAGACGCCAACTAGCATCAGTCGTTGTCGTTGCCGCTCTCTACACTTCCAACGTCCCAAACGGTGGCCCAACCATCCACGACCCACCATCTCACCTTGCCGTCACGAACAACAATGAAGTTATGACGACTATGGGATTGTCGCACCAGCAATCGCTTACCTCGAGCTACCTCTTGTCATCCTCGATGGTTCTTAACCAGCAATCAACCTCGATACCATCACCCGCCCCCAACCGCCGACATTACTAAGATGCCACGCTCCATCGTCAGAGGTCCAGCTGGCATTGGCGGCTCCATCGGTCCGTATATTACCGTGGCCTCCAACCTGTTAACATCAATCGGCACTAACTTCGTATAGATCACCCAATCGAAATCCCCATTTTTGGTCCACTTCTCGCTTCCGAGGCGGATCGACGCCCGGCACCAATCCTACCACCAAGTCGCCGTAAGTCAACCCTCCCTAGCAACCGGTTACCAACAACCCAGACACTAATCGCGTAACAGCCCCGATCCCATCCTCTCCATCATCCGTTGGATTCCACGTCGATAACGGGCTCCGTACTTACAGTAACGTGAGGGAGAGCTTTACCTTCCATCTCCCACGTCGTCGCTGCCCATCATGCCGTATCGCCATGCCATCCTGGTTTTTCCAGAATCATGGGACAACATCCGGACAGTGCATAGTCTGCCGTAACAAGCTGGTCGAGAAGTTGCAACACATCCAGGTTTTCGGACGTTAGACATGGTCGTGGCTTACTCAATACATCACAAATGTCACACCTCGGCTTAAATGAATGGAAGCAGCTTGTGGTGAGGCCAAGAAACCAAAGCTGCATTACTCCTCTATCTCAGCGACTTGGTATTACAGCCACTCCCCGGCGTTTACTCCTCGAGCTAAAGCATATTTCGTCCCCGCTCCTCTCCCAAGTGGTATCATCCTCTCCGTCTGCCCTTCACTCAATCATCATCCCCTAATCTGGAAAATATCTCCAGAAGCCATACATCATCCACAATCGCCAACGGCCCACCGCCGCAACTCCATATACTCCATCAAAACAATAAACCTAATGGCAAGCAAGGAAATTTTGTGTCGCCGTGATGGCGTAAGCTAGTTGGTGCTCGCAAGCAATGGTATCAAGAAACAAGAATGCTGGACCAGAAAGTCGTGTCCGCAAAACGAAGTATAGTCGCCAATACCCTCAATGAAATGTCGCGAAAGTGGATTCGAGTCGCTTAAAAAAAGTGCCCACCCGGAACATTGACGAAAATCGCAACTATAATACCCGCAAACAACAACGCAGCAAGCATCGACTGGATGAAGATGATATCCTGGATCTGCCTCAAAGCCGGCTCCTGGATCCACACCTCACGATCAAAGACCTTGCGGATCACGTTCCTTTTCTCGTACTTGATAATCCATGGCTGGTCCTCATAAGACTTGCTGGTCCATGTCGAATCAAGGCTGTCCTTCTGCCCGCTCTCAGCCTCTGGGTCCTCAAACAACTCCCATGGACGCAGATGGCGATGGTGCATGCCGTGAAGCACAACACACATTCCCTTGTAAGCAGCGACGAGAGTCGAGAAACCGATAACTAATGGGATGGCGCAGAGAGCGCGAAGACCACGCTTGGCGCTGGAGAGAGTGAGGAGGATGGCAAGGAGGAAGCCAGCAAGAATGAGGAATATGCCAAGGCCGCGGGCGAAGGTGACGCGGGCGCCGTTGCCGTTGCAGATGGTCCAGCGGATGAAATTTGGGTGGGACTGGCGGCGGAGGGAGGACTCGATGGTCTTGAGGACGTCACGGAAGGCGGATGGGTGTGTGGTGTACTCGAGTGCCCTCAAGAGAACGAAACGCTCACGGGAGGACAGGTTGAGCTCGCAGGCGGCGTCCTTGACAATGTAGGTGCCGATGATGCGGTCGATCTCTTCGCGGAATGGCTGGATGGTGACTGAAACTGGTTAGCAAAAGATGCAGAATTAGTTATGGTGGCGAATTACATGGCTGTTTGAGGCCGACGGACTCGAATGCCTCTCCGGCCTGCACACGACGGCTTTCAGCAGTGGTCGATGGGACACCAGAGCTGCTCTCACTCTGAGCATGGCTCCATGGCTGGCCAGAGAAAGAACGTCTGGCAGCCTCGTCTGCTGGAGTGCGTGGTGGGGTTCCGAATGGGTCCTCGGAATTCTCCGCATCAACACGCTTCTTGGAGTCGTCGAAGTCAGTTCCCTTAAACATATCGTTGGTAGCGTTCTGCTTCTCTGGCCCACTAGCGCTGGTTGGAACAGCAGCGAGTGCCGCCTCGTTCTGCTCGAAGGTCCACTCTGGAGACAGAAGCTTGTCCGAGTCCTTAAGGTTGTTGAAGCGCTCGGTGTAGTCGCGGAGCCAGAGGAAGAACTTCAAGTTCTCCGCGGAGCGCTCGATCCATTGCATGTAGTTCATGAAGTCGCGGACGGTACATGGCTGGTAAATAGTGTTAGAAAAATGAAGTAATTATTTCAAACCATGATTGAACATACTGGGCAGGTTCCGCCGTTGATGATCTTGTCAAATGCCAAAGCCTCTGGGATACCAGCAGACCTGTTGGAGTTGCCGGATCTGAGGGAGCCCGAGTTGTCGTCAGAATTGTCGCTGTCGATGGAAGCCCTCTTGGCAGGACGACGATATGCGAGAGAGTAAACCATGTTGACAGTTGGTACTATTTACTGGAAGACAAAAGAGTTGAGGTGAGGAGTGATGATGAGAGGTCGGAAGATGGGAGCAATGTGTGCAGCTCGGGAGGTACGAGACTAAAAGAGTGTGGTTGCAGAAGAGTTTAATCTGCTTTCGTCGGGTGTAATACAATACGAGTAATCTGACCAATGATCGACGGATTGGTTCAAGAATCTTTGACTCGATAGCCCCAGATGTGTTTAGTACGTGAAGGCCTGAGGAAAAAGGAAGAAAGTAGGAATTTGTAGGTAGAAGTAGTGATAACAACTGTGGGAGAAGATGTTTGCTGCCAGGAGACCGGGGTATGGAAGACTCCGTTAGTTTGGCGCTTGTGGATTGGCTTGATGTGTTTGGGAGTTCTGTGAGGCAGGAGCAGCTTGCGGATGTGGATGTGGATGTGGGGTTGGTGGAGGTGTGGATGAGCGTTGTGGCCGGGAGAGGAGGGAGAGGGAAGGCACGACGGGACAAGGCAAGGATGTCACTCACCCTTCCACCCCAATGCGAGGGAGACACCGTTTCCTGAAGCGTCTGTGACAGTGTGGATGGAGCCGTTGTACGGAGTAGTGAGTACTCATAACGTTTTAGTGAAAGGCTTGGTGTATCCCAACTCGTCCTCGTCCCCGTCTTCTTCGTCTTCCTCTTTCGCAGCTTGCGAGGCTGGGATAAAGATACACCTTGCGTTGGCAAGCAATGGCCAACCACTTACTGCACTTTCAATCAAGGGCAGGGAATTGCACTCAGCTGCGGACTACTGCGGTACGTGCACACTGGCACGGCCGATCACCACCTGAGTGGGCGGGCCATTGCGTGGCACAAGCCGTCCAAGAAAAGAGCCATCTGCTCTTTCCGTCCTTGCTTCGACAAAACGCTTTCTCTCACACCTGACAGCTCCGCTATGTCTTCAGCGCGTCGGCTCGTCCTCTTGGCCCTCTTCTCACTGCCACCTTGTTGCGAATATCTTCTTCTCCGATAAACATATTCCGTTCTTCCTGACTTCTGGGTGTGACGGTTTCCCCGCAAGGCGTCAGGTGCGATGGCATTCTGTCACTTCTGGCATCAAGAGGTCCGAGAGCTACGACGCTGGGAACGGGCAATTGCAGCTCTGGGCATTTGCCTTGCGCATTGATCTAACCCTCTCATCCTTGCTATATCTACCCAAACGATCGGGACGGAAACGAACTCCTCATCTCGTTTCGTCCGTCGTTGACTTGCTCGACTTGATTTAGCGCGACAAACGCGCTGCATCTCGCCATGTCAATCGTTCTCGATTGCGCCAAGTGGACCATCATCAGAATCGGAATTTGCTGTGGGCTGTATCTGAATCCACTCCCCCCACTCCTCCCACACCCTCCACTCAAACAACCTCTTCTTTGATACGAGCATGGCAAAAACAACCTTCACTATCATCAGCGCAAAGCAAGGCCTGTCCGTCGTCATTCTGTATTTATTGCCGCAAGGGTAAACTGCAGATCGGTTATCGAGCAAGGGCTCTGAAAACAACAATTCGCTGCCCCTGAAGCACAGCCCACAGCCTGGAAAGTGCAGTGCCGGCCTTTGACCACACTGCATTTGGTGAACACAGTCGGTCGCCCTGCATGCCGCGACTTGGTCTTTTTACCCCTTCAGGAATACGGCTGTCGCCCATTTGGCACAACGCCCGTGACTGGCTACTCTGGTTAGTCAAGGCCATTCGCGGAATGCCGCCACCGACATCATCCCGCTTCCGCGCAAAGATTCTGGACCTCAAACACTCCTCTAGGACAACTCGCTTATCGACGATGAAACTCATGTTAAACTCGGCTACAGTACCAAGTTGTTGGATTGTGGATTTACCTCATCTCGGGTCGCCCACAAGCTTCGCTTCAACATTTCCATTTTAATGTGATCAACTTACAGCCCCACTGCCCAAAATGCACCGTGGCCAAAGTGGAGATTTCGAACCCGACACATCGATCGAGCTTGTCGCATTGATCCAAGTGGCTTAATTTGGATTTCTTTGACCGGCTCACCATCCAACACGAACACGGAAGAGATCAATGCACGGAATGCTATGAGATCCGGACGAGACTGGGTTTGCGTCCCCGCCGCTTAGCAACCGAGCTTGCAAATTCTATTAATGCCTCTCTCTTCGAAACCAATGTCTCTTGGGAACGTGGAGTTGAAGCACAGTGTTGATTCACCGAGTAAAGTCATCTGGAAGGGTTTCGGATCAGAGCTTCGTCCTTGTTTGCGCACTGATGTGGTAGCGTAGCAGTCGGCACAGCGACGAGCTCTGTGTGGCTTCAGGTCCTGCCTGGCCTTTGCTCCAAACACCGATCCCAGCGAGCCGGCTGATTGGTCACACAACTCATCCCAGTCCTCCCTCGGCTGGTAATCCTGGTCGACGATCCAAGATTCTGTTGGCAGCCGAGCCCAGAACGCACATAGGCAGATTTGGGCCCGACATGACGCCTTGCAGCACGTCGGACTGAGCCTGAGTTCGCATCCTGGAGGCGCTGGGTGCGAAACCACGGGGTTTGCTGTCAATTATTGATGGCAGCGATAAAATAATTCTACGAGAAATGGCCGAAAGTCCGAGGATGTTGGTGGTTCCTCGTACAACTTGGCTGTGGAGATTACACTTTCAAATTAGATCCTCCCAAAACTGTTTATCATTGTCAAGACGTTGGACGTTGGATGCATCACGAATCCGTCACGTCGCAATGTCCATTTGCTCAGCACGCCGCAAGCACACCTCCGACCTGCAACTTTGTCCCTGACTTCAAAGGCCATTCTTTTTTGTTGTGCCATGTTCATGCACTGCAGTGCTAACCAAAACACTGATCACAAATCCCTTTTCCAGCCATGCGACGAATCGGTATATACTCCCTGCCGCCCAAGCCGTCGCCGATCGATCTCCACTAAAGAGTAGCTCACCTTGCGTTTTATCCCGATCTCATCTCTCACTTTCTCACATCCTCAGTTTTCATTACGAAAAGACGGTTTCGAGAAAACAAAGTTCGCGTCTCGGACTCTCACATGGAATATTGGCGTGCCCCATCGCCATGCTTTCTACCGAGCTCACAGTCGTCTCTGGTGTCTTGAGCGCACGTTTACCTGGGGCGTGGGTAGACTGACACCCGGTGTCAGTTTACCATTGCGATAAGCAAAACTGACACCCCTAGGTGCCCGAGGCATCTATTACTTTGAGTTCCCAGGTACTCAAAGCGCACTCAAAAAAACATATGCAGCTTATTCGGTAATGACTTCAGACTTCATTTGTAAACAAACGAACATTGATAAGCCAACAACACAACTAGACGATATATTAATAATACTTGCACTAAATTGGTATCGACACCATCATGTCTAGAAGCGCATCTATTGCACCGGATCTGGGCGACGAGCCAGATTTACGACCAAGAGAGACAACTGCCGTTGATGCGGCCGCCAACCCCACCACAAGCGCTGGAGCAAAGGTTCTAGCTGCTATACCTATCAACAATGTTGATGGAGTTTCTGGAGACAGCATCAGTATTTCCTCAGATCCAGCCTCAAAGCGCCGCCGCCTCAGCCATGCTACCAGATCTCCTCACTCTCTTCCCCTCTCCACTCCTTTGCCTAGCTCCAGCAGGCCCGTCACCTGTGGCACTACACGTGCTCCTCCTGGTGTACCTCCTGGCGTTATTCTCCCTATTGACCTTCCGGTCGTTCTCTCAGGTATCCCTCATCCACACCTCACCGACTCCACTGCGACGAACTGCATTCGCACCACAAATCGCCCAATTTCGGACCGCGCTCGTATATCTCTCGAGTCAGCCTCCACGGCCAATAATAGCAAGAACGATGATGAGGACTACTTGGTTGCCTTCGCAGCGAAAAACTCAGTGCCATGGAATGGAAGTCTTACATGGCCTTCTAACGATCTCTCTCGGCGCCAGAAACGACTAGCAGAAATGCCACCACAGCGAGAAGTTCGGGTCAGGGCTAAAGCAGTCCTTGTGCTGAATGATGCTATTCAACATGAAGCTGCTCTAGCCTATACTCGAGGTAATGTTGCAGACCGCTGGTGTAAGCGTTGTGCTGCAGGCGACGGTAATTTCCCCATGTGTGTAGTTGTGAAAGGGGAAATGGAGGGTGCTTGTGCAAATTGTCATTTTGGCCGAAAGAAAGGCAAATGCAGTCTCCATAAGAGCCGTAAGTCCTATCCATTCGTTTTATATTTCGTTTCTTTTCCCTCCCTCTTTTTGATCGATGAATTACATCACATATCTTCTCATGTGTTAATACTATATAGAAATCGAAGAAGCCAGCCTTGAGCATGCTGCTAAGCAACTTTTCCACGCCCGAGCGATGCGTGAGCTCTTAGGAACCCCGTCTCTCGATGCCACCAGTATTCTAAGTCGTGTTCGGACACCTGGTGAGCGGTTAGACGCCAAAATCCAGGAGCTAGCTGGGTGGCCTCTGGAAGTGCAGCTGGAGCACCTTGATGAGGCCACTTTAGTAGTTAGTGCATTAATCCATTTACGGGACATGCATCGGCAGGAGAATTAGGTAGCTTATATCCGAAAGGATTGTACTAATGAAGTGGATGAGGAGGAGGATGCCAACAATAAAGATACCTAGGATTTGTATTAGTTCTAATTAATTAATTAATATAATTTTTATTATGATGATCGGCTTGCTGCTAAATCACATTGTGTACTCCAATTCCGCTTGAGTGTGCTCCTCATCGATACGATTCCAGATCGTCTGATGGTTAGTTATTGGAAGACGGCCATCATGCTCCTTTACATATCGATGGTATTCTGCTTCTAATCTTTCCTCATTCTCTTTACCTTTCTCATATACTCTATCCCAATACGCCATCTGTTCTTCTTCAGACCACGGAGCGTTCTTGCTAAAAGGTACAAGTTTAGCCGTTATGAGATCTCGTCGGTCCGGAATCTTCCACATCTCAGATGCCAGCCATTTCGAAGCATACTTTGGAAGTCTTGCATACTTCCTATAGTTTTCGCTTTTTATCCTGGGATGTGCGACCAAGAATGCATTCTTAGCTTCAACATATCGCCGATAAGCTGGTTCTGGACGGTCTGGGTGAAGCGGTTTAAGTGGCAGTATAGTGGGAGGTGGAGGTGACATTGGCGAGATGTTTCTCATGGAACTAACTATACAACCGGGTTGGGGGGTTGTGCTATGGCGAATAGAGATTTGACGTGGTAAGCCATCAGGGGATGTTTGCACTGGGAGCAGAACTTGACGCCTGGCTGGCGTAGGCAGAGATGTAGTCATTGTCTTTCGTACATATGTCTTCAAGATCTGAGACGTGCAGGTCTTCTTCTGCAGTCAAAAAGCCTTCATCGTCTGACACGGTCTGCGTTCGGGATGAAATTTCAGGGTCGTCTCCCTTAAGTAAACAGAGCCTACTACTCCTAGTGTGTCCTTGAATATGACAACGAGAACAGGTAGGTAGTGCTCTCTTCTGCAGTGAGGACTGTACTCTCTCAAACATACTAGGTATGCGCTTTGATAGAAGCGATTGATCTTGGCTCTGAGTATAAGGTATTGCAGACCTTTCTTGTTGTCGTCCCTTCAATCGTCGCTGTCTATCGATAAGCATAGGGGGCTCCCGTATAGGGGGACTTCTCTTAGCCTTGCTCCAAAGCCAGTGCGGATCGAAATCTTGAAGACATAGGCCACTCGTCCTCTTATCATTGATCGTGTGAGGGCATGGTAGTCCAGTTACTCTATGGTACCGCCCTGTACACTCTCCCAGCGGTTCTGGTGTAGCAAGATAACTGTCCCTTGCAATTGTCATAGCTTGCCATGTAATATGATGGTGAACACCCTCCCATGTGCGTCCCATAAACTCCCATGGTGTTCTAATCTTTTGGGTAGCCTCGTTTGCCTTAATCGCTGTTACTTGGTTTATTATGGCATTCTCAAGGTTTCTCCAAGTCGTTATGAGGTTTTGCCTTACTCGAGCTTGTCCTAGATACGACTTGAGCATAGCATGAGCACTCTCAACCCTAGAACGAGTATTAGCATGATATACTTGAACGCACCAACTAATTGTGCTTAACACATAAAAGTAAAAATACCTTGAAGTTACAGTAGTTTGGAAATGACGGTGCTTGTCAACCCAAGCTGAGCACAGTCGCACCTTTCGGTCATCTGTAAGCCATGTCTTTTTGATGTATCTTACACACTCTGCCGTCTCATCTTTGTCGTATTTCTCATTAAACTGATTGACCTTCTCCGTGAATGCCTCCTCTGTTAATGCATTCAAAATTGCATACCACGCTCCAATAAACTCCTTCCAACTTTTCCCCTCCTCATCGCCACCTAAGCGTTTAATACAGTGTGAAAATATGTTTTTATTTACATGCCAGCGACATAGGAATGACTGGGCAAATGGGTAATTCTCATCAACTAATTTCATAAGCCCCATATCGCAATCCGTCAAGAACACAGTCGGGCTAATATTGAGGGTAAGTAACTGCTGTATTGGAAAGTCGTAATCCTCCTTTGTCTCCCCGGACATAAAGCAGATAGCAATCGTGAACGTCATTTGCGACCCTGTAATACCTATCGTACAATTAGCATGTAAAGTGATTTTTCGAGCAAAATACTACTCAGGCTAAGCTCAAATTAAGAAAATATGCACACATAATAATTACAAACATACCAACAATGTGGAAGAGCGGCATTATTCGTCTTATAAGTACAATCATGAAGCACAATATCTTGATTTGTCCTTGCCAATTGAAGAGATTCATCGCATGCGATAAAAAGAGCAGTAATTCTACTCTCTTCATCAAGAGTAACTTTGTAGTATGTACCGCGATTTTTAAGGTCCTCGATCAATGCTGAATTTGGAGCGTGCCCTCTTTGGTCTATTCGTTTATTATCCTTTATAATATTTCTTATATCTTGGCCGGTAAAAACCTCTGTCGTAGTAGAAGCTATGAAGGTAGTTATTTGACGCGGAGGAATTCCTATAACGTTATACAATTAGTATACATTGTTCATATGCATAAATTATATTTAAAGGAAATGTGTCAGAGGCATGTATGCAGATTCTGAATAATCATGACACTCGCAGAATACCCAATGTAGCTAAGAGATGTACAACTCTATAGATTAATTACGTACCTGAATACTGCATGCTTCGAATCATATGTTGCTGTGTCCTTATACCCTTTCGATGGCCAGGATGAGAAATTGGACCATCGCTCAGAAAATGGTTGTGTTTTGAGTATTTATCACCATCACGATGACGGATCTCCCAGTATGCTTTGATTTGAACAGCAACAATTGAAAACTGACAGTGTGTTTTACGAGTTGCTGACTTGCGCCGTTGTGGGATGGTTGGATCTTTAGAGGGGGGCTTACCATACCTATCACATGTATAGTAAATCTTTCTTTCGGTCTTCGATATACTTTTAGAACGACCTATACGAAAGCAGTAACCACGAGAAGCAGCCCATGCTTGAATCGATTCCCAAAGCTCACTTTGGGTTTCATAAATTGCCTCCGGAGGTAATAACGTTTGGCATTCACTTGCCTCTCCGGATCTATTGGTGCTATTGGTGCCAGTGTCCAAGCAAGGTAAGTTGTCGCTACAATCATTATCCATAACTCCTATGTTGTCAAATGTCCCATTTACTGATAAATTGATAGTGAGAAATTTCGTATTATTCTACTGCTACCTATCTGTTCGTGCGTGGCCATAGGGTGCATAAGTAGGGCTTTTGAGTGCGCTTTGAGAATAGCGCAAACTCAAAATAATAA